>Ga0074045_10003365_pt1 | contig 14413 bp, 11 predicted proteins | sample BogForMeECP23OM2_FD_94442 | JGI IMG/M metagenome (GOLD analysis project Ga0074045, IMG submission 94442) | Bog forest soil microbial communities from Calvert Island, British Columbia, Canada - Bog Forest MetaG ECP23OM2 | ecosystem: Environmental > Terrestrial > Soil > Wetlands ... | reverse complement strand
GACAAACCTGATTAACGGCGATTTTTTTCATTTTTTTGACCGTGCTGATATTGTCAGGACTGTGGGGTTTGGCCGTCAATGGTACGATTTTGGATAAGTCAATATGAACAACTTTAGCATAGCCGGCGTCTTGATCGGCTTTAAGTTCTGTAAAATCGCTTTCTCTTTGCTGTGAGCGTAGAAAAAGGCGCGTCATTTTATCGCTGGGGAAAATGGAAGTTGTTACGCCGCATTCCGCGCCCATATTGGTAATCGTGGCGCGTTCGGGAACCGTCAAAGAAGCAACGCCTTCTCCGCCGTATTCGAACACCGTGTTGACATTTCCTTTTGAGGTGAAAATTTCCAACACCTTGAGAATAACATCTTTGGCGGAAACCCACGGATTGAGCTTGCCGGTAAGATTGATTTTAATAACTTCAGGACAAATCAGATAAAACGGTTTTCCCGCCATGGCCCCAGCCACATCAAGCCCGCCCGCGCCGATAGCAATCATGGATAACGCTCCGCAGGTGGGGGTGTGACTGTCCGAGCCGATCAGTGTTTTTGCCGGTTTGCCGAACCTTTCTAAATGAATCTGGTGGCAAATGCCGTTTCCGGCGCGGGAAAAAACAATGCCGTATTTTTGCGCCACACTTTGGAGATAGCGATGATCATCAGCGTTTTCAAAACCTATCTGTATGGTATTATGATCAATATAGCTGACGGACAACTCCGTTTTTACTGATGGCACATTCATGGCTTCAAATTGCAGATAGGCCATGGTGCCTGTGGCATCCTGAGTCAGGGTTTGATCAATACGAATGCCGATTTCTTCACCGGGCACAAGAGCGCCGGAGATTAAATGTTGCGAAAGAATTTTTTCAACTAAATTATTCCCCATTTTTCTATTCCTTGAACAGAAGAATTAAAGTGATAAAGCATTTATAGCCGCGAACTTATATAATAAACTCATCGGATAATCAACTAACAAAAATGTTGTAACAAGGGCTAAAATAAAATTAACGGGCTTTGGAATAATTTCACAAAGCCCGTTGTTGATTTATACACTTGATTTAAACGGTAGCGGCTGTGCCTTAGGCGCCGGTGTTGTTATCTAATCCCTTTATCCGCACGGCACGCTGAAATCTTTTTTGATAATAAGGAGTATCCAGACTGTCAATACGGACGCCTTTTTTCTTGGAGGATGCGTGCACGAATTCATTATTGCCAATGTAAATTCCCACATGCCCTAATGAACGTTTTGTATGGAAAAAAACGAGATCGCCTTGAGTAAGATTTTCGCGGGATATACTGATGCCGACCTTGGATTGCTGGGCAGCATTACGGGGCAATGTTACATCAAAAATTCGATAAATTTTCTGGACAAAGGATGAACAATCAATTCCTTTCAAGGATGAGCCGCCAAATCTATAAGGCGCGCCGATGAAACCGGTTGCCACTTTAACAAATAACTGCATTTCATCGGGACTGTTCCATTTTCCAAGAAGTTCTCCCTTCCTTTCCGGTTCATCATTGCTTACTTCAGTAGTTTCTTTTGTATCGTTTTCGTTCACAACATCCGGTGAAGCATCATCTTCTTCCGCCGTTAAATCATTATCTTCCGGTACAGGCTCTGATTTTGCCGATACATAAGTTGATTTTGCCAGAACAATTTTTTGACCGACGTGTAAACTCTTATTATTGATATGGTTAAGAGCCGCGATTTGTTTCATGGGGTGATGCGTTTTTTTGGCGATTCTGGATAAAGTATCACCTTTTTTGACGGTATAGTAAACCGGTTTAGATTTTGACTTTGCAGAGTGTTTTGAAGAACTTCTCTGGGAGCCTTCTTCCGAGGAAATATTTAAAATCTGCTTTGGTTTAATTCTGGATTTTTGGAGATTGTTGGCTTGCTTTATTTCATGAAGGCTAACGCCAAATTTTTTTGAAATGCTGTAAAGTGTGTCGCCATTTTGAACTTTGTATTGTATAGCAAGAGCATTTGAACTAAAGATACTAAATAACAAAAGAAGGACAAAAAGTCCTGAAAATACGATGATCTGCCGTTTCATAATGAAATGCCTCCTTACTTATGGGGGGTATTATCCTACTAACGGTGTACATATTTCGATTTAATTTCATATTTTTAACCGAAAAAAGAATACCTTGTTACTGTACACACTAACCTTACATTTTTTTAAAAATGTACCGCCAACCGCGCAATTCGTGAAAACCTTACTAAAAAAAGGTCGGCCTGTCAAACTTATTTTACAATATGGGGTTGCTTTTATATGATAACAATATGTTTATATTAATTAATTAGTAAAAAGAGGCCTCTTTGAACTCTTCAAATTATCATTGGATTTTATGTGGATTTTCGGTTATTCCAATGCCTGTCTTAAACAATCCGCCAGCCGCGTTTATCATTTGTCTGGAAGAGGTTAAGACCATCAAAATTTGTAAAAGGATTATTATGCGAATTTTCTGGAAAATTATTTCTGTAACCCTGATTTTAACCATCACATATTTTATCGTTGATATCGGCCGCTATTTTGTCTATCCAAATGTTGCCGATCTTAAGAAAAATTGTCCCCGCAAGACAGCTTTTATGGAATACAGAGAACAAGTCTGGAAAGAAAAGGGGATAAAGAAAAAAATTACAAGCACTTGGGTTCCTCTTTCGAGGGTTTCGCCTTATGTAATGAAAGCCGTAATTATCGCCGAAGATGATAAATTCTGGTCTCACGAAGGATTTGACTTCGATGCTATGCAGAAAGCATTGGAGAAAGATATCAAAAAAAAGAAATTTAAGGTTGGCGGCAGCACAATTTCACAGCAGCTTGCAAAAAATTTGTACCTTTCTCCCGCTAAAAATCCTGTCAGGAAAATCAAGGAGGCGATACTTACCTGGCGTCTGGAGAGGCAGTTAAGTAAAAGAAGAATTATGGAGCTTTACTTGAATGTGGTTGAATGGGGCGATGGCGTTTTCGGCATTGAAGCGGCAGCCAGAAAACACTATGGGAAAAATGCGTCCGGATTAACCGCCTATGAAGCGGCTCAACTGGCCGCAGTTATTCCTAACCCGCGCAGATATAAAACTGACGGTACGTCAAAATACGTGGAAAACCGGTCGGATAGGATTTATCAAATCATGGTGCGCCGTGGTATTGTTATACCTGATTATGAGGATGTAGTTTCCGAAAAAGATGAAAATAATCCCGAAACGGTTGGAAAAGAAAATTCCGGGCAAGGGGAACAGAGCATAAGCCCCCAAACCCCTCAACCCGGAAAATAAATCACATCCCTAAAAGGGAATCGGCTTTATAAAATTTCGATGGCGGTCGCCATGGAGACACCGCCGCCGCCGCAGAGGGTTGCAAGTCCAAGGGTTTTGCCGTGTTTTCGCATGGCATGTATTAATGTAACCATAATGCGGCAGCCTGTAGAACCCACAGGATGTCCCAGTCCAATGCCGCTGCCGTTGACATTGGTAATTTCACGGTTTAAACCAAGCTCCTTTTCACAACCAAGATACTGACCGGCAAACGCTTCGTTGACCTCAAGCATTTCAAATGCGTCAAGGGTGAGGCTCGGGTCGTTTTTGAGCAGATTTTTTACGGCTGGAACCGGGCTTAAGCCCATCACGGATGGATGACAGCCGCCGCGTGCTGAGGAACGTATCCTGGCGATTGGTTTCAATCCTAATTCCTTGGCTTTTTCCGCCGACATGATGATCATAGCGGAAGCGCCGTCGTTAAGCCCAGAGGAATTGCCTGCTGTAACCTTGCCGACTTTAGGAATAAAAGCCGACGGTAAGGCCTTTAACTGCTCCATCGTCAATCCGGGACGGTAATGTTCATCCTTGTCGAAAATGATGGGCGGTTTGCCCTTTTTCTGCGGGAGCTCAATCGGCACGATCTCATCTTTGAAATCGCCGTTCTTTGTGGCGCGTTCGACGTTATTATGGCTGCGCAGGGCAACTTCATCCATTTCCTCGCGGCTGATGTTCAAAAGCTGGGCGATCAGTTCTGTTGTGTGCCCCATGATATAGGGTTTGCCCTTTAAACTCTCGAAAGGCTGGCCTGATTTGACAGGTCCATCGTCGGATAACGGCATGACATAGGAGCCGCAATGCAACGCGCGGATCATTGCATCTACAAAAACCGTGTCCTGAAGGCGGCAGCCCCAGCGGGCATCAAAACTAACATAAGGTACGCCGGACATGTGTTCAACTCCGCCTGCCAGAATAACATCAGCCATACCGGCTTTTATCATGGCAGCGCCGCTGAGTACCGCTTCCATGCCTGAAATGCATACACGATTAACGGTTACAGCGGTCACCGTTTCCGGAATACCGGCTAAAAGAGCCGCTACCCGGGCTGTGTTCAGGGTATTGCAGTTTTCAATGCAACAACCGAATCGGACATCATCAATGATAGCCGGGTCTATACCCGCACGCCCGATGGCCTCTTTCATGACGACCGCCGCAATGCGGACTCCGATCATGTCCTTTAATGTTCCTCCGTATGTTCCTATCGCTGTCCTGCACGCCGAAACAATGACTACATCCTTCATTTTGCAATCTCCTTATGTTATTAAATAATTATTTTCTTCTTTTAAAGCTTTGATTGTTCAGGCAGGCTTTTCAAGAAGTTATTTTTTAAAATTGTGAAATATTTTTAATATTACTGCCGGATGGAAGTGTTAAACAATTACAAAAGATATGTCAAACAATAAAATTACGGATATGAAAATTGAGAATGGAAGAATATAAAGATAAAATATATCATTAAATAAAAGCGCGCATGCTGGTCTTAAAAATATTAACTTACTTCCAGACCGTCACTATCGGCTTTCGAACTTATAGTTATTCATTTTGAAAATCCTTAAACAAGCGTCCACCACCTCAGGGTCGTAGAGGATACCCTTGTTCCTGGTAATTTCATTTAATGCCGCATCGATTCCCAGAGTGGGACGATAAGGACGGCGTGAATTCATGGCTTCCACCACATCGGCTACCGCCAGAATTCGTGACTCCAGCAGCGTGCTGTCTTTCGCTAAACCTTTTGGATACCCCGAACCATTCATCCGCTCATGATGTTCAATGATCATTCTTGCAATGGGCCAGGGGAATTTTATGTCCTTGAGGATATCATATCCGGATTTAGCATGGGTTTTGACGAAGTTAAACTCTGTGTCTGTTAATTTCGTCGGCCTGCCGAGAATATCCGCCGGAATGGATATCTTCCCTATATCGTGGATGGCGGCTGCCAAACCGATGCCTTCGATCCGGTCAGTTGTCAAACCCATCTGTGTGGCTATGGCACAGGCCAAATCAGCCACCCGGTGTTGATGGCCCGCCACATAGGGATCCCGTCGCTCAGCCAGAGAAGATATCGCATGAATAGTCGCCTCTAACGCTTTGCGTGTTCGCAAAAAGTTTTGTTTAATATCATCTTCCGCTTGTTTGCGCCCGGTGATGTCGCGGATATTACATTGAATAAACCTTGAATTGTTAATCATGCACACATCTACATCAATAGCTTGTCCATCCTTGTTTTTTATTGAAGTATCATTGTAATAAATAATGCCTTCCCTTTCCAGGGTACGTAATATTTCCTGAATATCACACTTATCCTCAGCAAACCCGATATTGGTCAGCTTTTTCCCGATGCACTCATTCCCGGAATAGCCCAGCATGGCCTTGATGGACCGATTGGCATGGGTTATTGCTCCTTCGCTTTTTCCCAGAAGTAATATCCCGTCGTCGGCGGTCTCATAAATGTGTATGTAACGATCTTCAGACTCTTCTACGATGTTTTCCAGCCGCCTGCGCCCAGTGATGTCTTCTATGGCAAGGAGAATCAGCTGAGAACAGATTCCTTTAAGAGTGATACGGCGGGCATTGAGCAGCATGATTTTGCGCCCGATATCCTCAAACACATGTTCAACTTCATAGTTATCAAAACAGTTTTCTTTTTTAAGAATTTCTTCGAGCAATGTCCGAAGTCCGGGTATATTCCATTGTTGTTTCCCGAGGTCATAGATAATGCGGCCTATGGTTTTATTTGGGGTTACTTTGAAGGTATGATAAAAATTACTGTTGGCAGAAACAACCATCAAATCCAAATTCAACACCAGAACAGGTTCACGGACTGTCTCGAAAATGTCTTCAAAGACTATATGGTCAATCTCATCTTTCAACATTATGTCCTTTCCGCTTATTTAAGCGATATGCGCATGCCGCTTGCGTCCAAACATCAGACCATACGGGATTACTGATAAAGAAGTTCCGTTTGTATGACTAAGAAATATCATTAAAAGTTGTATCTATGAAATGTTGTATGCATCCCAATAACAACCCCTTCTCAAAAATGGAGACTTTTTTCGTTAAGCCCTCTCCATGATAAGGATATGCGAACGGTTTATGCCGAATAACTTTAAAATGTGTACTAACACAATGAAAAATTATCAATCCCTCGAAAGAGGGATTTTTTATATTTTTTATTGCATTATCAATATATTATGCTATATGTTTGTAATGATTACAAAATGACAATAGCTTTTGTTGTGCGTAAATATTCGATTAGTATTATTTCGTTATGAAAAGGCATGTTTATGGACGACCGCTCAATCGTAACTCCCCCCCCAAACTATATCAATGAATTCTTCTGGAAATCACCGCATTCCATGGCCATCACCCGGGCCAGGGATGGCAAATATATAGAAGTAAACGAAGCTTTCGTGAAACATATGGGATTGAGCAGGCAAGATATGATCGGACAGACATCCGTCGGAATCGGACATATAACGGCCCAACAGAGATTAGTGCTTTTTAATGAAATAAAAAAAAGAGGATATGCTCAAAACATTGAACTGGAAGTTAGAGTAAAGAATAATGAGGTCCGATGGGGATTATTTAATTCGTCTTTGATAAAGATGGAAAAAGATGATTTATGGCTGACGATGGTAACCGATATTTCCGAACGCAGACTGGCCACAGAGGCGCGGCAGGATAATATTTTATTTAAATCATTGGCCGCTATTGAAGGAACGGGTGTGATCCTGATACGTGGTTATCAGCGGCAACAACCCTATTCATTCTTTATCAATGAGGAAGCAAGAAGGGCTTTGGGCAGACGTCCGGTAACGGATTTACTTGATGCCATAGAAGGACATGAATCGACATATTTCACCACTAAAAAAGGGTGCTATCGTGTCAAAACAATATTAATTCAGAATGGTTCTCCCGGGAAAATCATTCTGCTGGAACTATTGCCGGATACCGTATGCGTTAAAGAAAAACTAAAGCTTTACGATCTGACCCGAAGGCAGGAAGAAATTGCTCTTTTTGCCGCCATGGGACACTCCAATAAGGAGATTGCCGGAAAGTTCTTCATCTCTGAACATACCGTAAAAGATCACTTGAAGAAAATCTTTCAAAGAGTCGGCATTTGCAGACGTAGCGAACTTTGCCCCAAAATATTAAAATGGCAATGACTTTTGTAAGAAAGAGTTGTGATTATCCTGCTTATCCACATGAAAGTTTTTGAAGCTCTCCGCGTCAAGCCGCGGAGAGCTTCAATCATTAATATGTTGTTGTTTATTCCGGGACAACGGTCATAAAATCAAATACATATAATTCGGTAATTAAATTTATTTTTCAGCATAAAGAGCGTCAATCTGATTTTTAAGTTTCTCGGAAACAACCCGCCGTTTCAATTTCATGGTCTGAGTCAGAGTTCCATTCTGAACACTAAAAGCTTCGCTCATGAAAATAAATTTCTTCGGGATTTCATAACCGCCGTATTTCCCTTTGAGAGAATTGATTATTTCATTAGTAAGGAAGCTTTTTAGCTCGTCGCGCTTGACTAATTCCGCCGGTTCTTTAGGCAGATTATTTTTTACCGCCCATTTTTCCAGCGCAACGAAATCCGGGACAACAATGCATACATTATATGCGCGGCCCTCTCCATGGATCATGGCGTTTTCAATGTAGTGATTGAGTCTTATATCTTCCTCTATGGCTGCCGGGAATACATATTTTCCGTTTTCAAGCTTGAACTGCTCTTTGAGCCTGCCCGTTATAAATAAAAATCCTTCTTCATCAATTCTTCCGCGGTCGCCGGTTCTGAAACCGCCGTCAGGAGTCATGACAGCCTTTGTCGCCTCAGGCTTGTTATGGTATCCCTGCATTACATTTGGTCCGTAAACCACAACTTCACCATCCTTGGCGTCCGGCTCAACCATGGATTTGTCAATCACGACCGTGTAATTTCTCATAACAGGCCCTACGCTGCCAAGTTTGTATTTAAGCGGTCCATTCATCGTGACGCCCGGAGAAGTCTCAGTCAATCCGTATGCGTCATACAGCGGTACCCCTATATCCCAGAAGAAATGGGAAATATCCACATTCATGGCAGCGCTTCCTGTCATGGAACCATTGAGTCTGCCACCGAGCTTTTCCCGTACCTTGCTGAAAATCATCGCATCCGCGATTTTAAATTTCAGGTTTGTCATGAAGCTGGATTTCCCCTGCGCGGCAAGTTCACGCTTCTTTTTGGCGCTTTCCACTCCCATTAAGAATAATTTTTGGGGAAGCCCGCCTTCTTCATTTATTTTTGTCAAGAGACCATCGTAAACCCTGTTGAAAACCGTGGGAACGGCGCTTAGAAATGTAGGTTTAATCAGCATGATGTCTTCAACAACAGTTGCCGCTTTTTCCGCAAGGCCTACTGACGCGCCCAAAAGGCAGAAAACAACCATTTCCCCGAGACCGTAAACATGCGCCCACGGCAGGATGGAAAGAGACCTGTCGTTTTCGTTCACAGCCGGATAGGCGGCCTTGGTGCCATGAGCGTTTGAAGTGATATTGCTCTGACACAGCAGCACCCCTTTCGGGTCTCCTGTCGTTCCGGATGTATAAATCAGGATGCAAATGGACTTATGATCAGGGTATATACTCTTCACCTTCAGGGCATTTCCCTTTTTCTCAAGCTCTAAGAGTGTATCCGGACCTTCTCCTTCCATTAAAATTATTTTCTGCAGGTTCGGAATTGAAGAAGCAAACTCTTTTATTTTGTTATATATTTCTTTTTTAGAAATGAGCAGCACTTTAACGTTTGAGTCGGCTATGATATATTTCCACACCTGTATAAGCTCGGCTTCATACATCGGAACAAAACGCGCCGCGAGCCCTGACGTGGCAAAAAAACATACGGCCCAGTCTACGCTGTTATTGGATATGATTCCAACAGCATCGTCTTTTTGTATGCCCAGTTGTTGCAGACCGCTCCTTACGTTGTCCACACGTTTGCCGAAATCCTCATAAGTTATCCAGTCATATTGTTTATTTTTATTCTTTGTTCCTAAAAACGGCCTCTTTGGAAATTTTACGACGCTTTTCTCCAAAATCTCAACGACATTATCCGGTTTGTCAATTTGATACATAACGGTGCTCCTAATGTTTGGACGAATACTGCTTCTTATTATCAGCAATTATATCATCATGTTATATTTATTAACGAACATTATCTCATCAAACTTCGCGGTATCCTCATTTATGCTACTCTTTGAGCGCTCCTGTAAAAACATCAGATGATGCCACAATCGCGCTTGCATCGTTATTCATGATGCATTCGGTCTTGCCAAAGAATTTAGGAAATTCCGAAGCAATAAAGAACTGAGATGACAATACGCGACCGGAGTAGTAGGCAGCTTCGGCGTTATCGGCAAGCAGCTTTCTACGATCCGCGCCTTTGAGATCTCCGACGAGGGCTTTCATTTTGGGAACGGTAATCGTCATGCTCCACAGGTGCAGCCATGCCGAGATCAACGGGAACATAGCCTGCTGCAGCGGCGTTGAATTAGCGAAAAGAGCGGCAATCTTGCCTTCCATAAGCTGGGTGCTCATCATCGTGATGATTTCATCAAGCGTCTTTAGGCCTTTTTCCACGGGGGCAATATATTTGTCATCAACTATGCCTTTTGCTTTGTTGATTGTTTCAGTCATGCGTTTTTTCAGAATAGCGTAATTATACTGTCCGGGGTTCATAAGGATTTTGCGCATCTGAAGGTCCAGGGACTGGATGCCGTTGGTGCCCTCATAAATCGAAAGGACCTTGCAGTCGCGGGCATACTGTTCAACGGGATACTCCTGGCAATAGCCGTAACCTCCGTAGACCTGCATGGCTTCCGCCGTTACAAGCCACCCTGCATCCGAAATACCGGCTTTGACGATAGGGGTAAGAATTTCGACGATTGCAGTCGCTTCTTTAACCTCTCCGGCATCCGCAGATACATACATGATATCCTCATGATAGGCCAAAAACAGCGTCAGCATTCGCATCGCCTCGACAGTGCTCTTCATGTAAAGCAGCATGCGTTTTACGTCGATGTGTTCGATAATCGGCGAATGCGGTCCTTTCGGCACGGCTTGTCCCTGTATGCGGTTTCTGGCATAAGTAATGGCGTGCATGTAAGCCGCGCTGGAGAGAGCCTCGGCCTGAACACCTGTATGGATACGGGCCGCATTCATGAGCATAAACATAATCTTCATGCCTTCGCGTTCATTTCCCAGAAGATAGCCGACGCACTTGCCGTTTTCACCGAAGCTCAGTGATGATGTTGCGTTGCCCTTGAGGCCCATCTTATGTTCAATGCCCGTACAGAGCATATCATTGCGCTCGCCCAGGGAGCCGTCTTTGTTAATCAGAAACTTCGGCACGATAAAAATGGAGATTCCCTTTGTCCCTTCGGGATCGCCCTCGATTCGGGCCAGAACCGGATGGATGATATTGGAAACCAGATCGTTTTCCCCGTTGCTGATGAAATTTTTCTGGCCGGTGATAAGATAAGTGCCGTCAGCCTGCTTGACGGCTTTTGATTTCAGCGCTCCGACATCGGAGCCGGCGGACGGTTCAGTAAGGCACATGGTGCCGCCCCACTCACCCTCGAACATTTTGGGAAGAAACTTCTTTTTTACTTCTTCAGAACCAAAATGCGCGATAATGTGTATCGCTCCGGTGATAGAACCGCAATACATGGTTAATGACGTGTTGCCCGCGTTAAAATATTCCGCAGTCGCCATGGAGATACTGGAGGGCATTCCAACTCCTCCGTCTTCAGGAGAAAACGACAGGATGTGGAAACCCGCCTCGGTGTGTGCCTTGAATCCCTTATGGAACGATTCGGGCACCTTTACCTCATGAACCTTGGGATCGAATTGCAATCCGTTTTTATCGCCATCGACGTTGGACGGATAAAACTGATTAAGGGCAATTTTTTCCGCGAGTTCCAGCGTATCCTCATACGCGCTCCGGTCGAAATCCTTATATCTTTCAAAACGGTTTAATTTCTCCAACTCCAGCAATTCAAAAAGAATAAACCGGACGTCCCGCGAATCTACTAATTGATTTAACGACATAAAAAAACCTCCTGCTATTTTTTTGTTAAACTTTAATTCTAATGAAACTCAGATATTGCAAACGTGAGCGCCTTAATATCCGATAGACTATTCCGCGTAAGCAGGAATATGATACCCGTCAGCAGGCTTTGGAAGTTCATGTCGAGAATGTTCATGTCGAGGAAATTCATATCTTAGAAACTTATACCAATGATCAAAGGACTGCTGATGCCGCCTTCAATCTTTTTGAAGGCGGCATTTATGACCGCCAGTATAGTATTTAATTGCTTCTACATCAAGTGGTCTTTTAGAATATGCGAGGATAGTTGATAAACTATAAGTAAATCAAAAAGATAGATTTACACAATTTTGGCCTGATAGCAAAAACGCGGTCTTAAGATGAGGTGATATGGCGTATATTGATAAAAACTAAAAGAGGGATGAATATTACACATAGAAAATGTGTTGGTTTGCGGCGCGGACGTAAATCCCTGAACTCTCATAGACACTGTAGAGACACCGGATTTTGTCACGTTTTCATTGGAAGGTTTCTCGCACATAATCAAAAAAATTATTTTCTATCCGTAACGAAAACCATTACATGAAATTTTTATTGACAATTCACTGTTATGCACATAATATAAGCGCATAACTATTAAGGAGATGGAAAAATGAGAATAACAGCAAACATTCCCGACAACATCGGAAGGGTTGTAAAAACTTTCGCCGACAATGAAAAGAAATCCGTATCTTCAGTGATAACTGATGCCGTCCGGAATTACATTGTTCTAAAAAAGAAAAAGGAAAGCGGCATGAAAGTTTTAGACCTTATCGGTAAAGCACATGTTTCCAAAGACATTCATAAGGACATAGAATCGATGAGGACAGAGTCGCATGATAGGTATTGATACCGGCTTTTTTATCGAACTTATCAGAGGCAATAAGCGGTCGTCGGAAGTATGGAATGAAATATTGGACGGAGAGGATTCCGTTGTATCCTGTATTTCTTTGTACGAGTTAAAAAAGCTTGCCCTTAAAGGTTCAATCGACAACCACGCTGTAGATACTTTGCTGGAAGCTATAAAAAATATTTGCCATATTGCCTGGCTTGATGATTCCGAAATATTTATGACTGCCGCTAACTTGTCGCACGGCCTTGGTCTTCATATGTCCGACGCTTTTATACTCGCCGGCTTTATAAGATATAACGCCACGACAATTTACACTGTTGATCCTCATCTTTGTTTGTATAAGAAAAAAGGGGTTCATGTCATCCTGCTCAATTCTGATTTTTAATATTCCATTCTTTATAAACGTAATCAAATTAATATTGGTTTTAGAGGTTAAAAAATGACTGTTGAAGATTACAAGATCGCAATCACCTTATTGGAAGGTTATAAAATACACCTTGAACGATGGATTCATAACCTGTCGTCACGGAACATGTATGTATCACTTGCATAAAGTAACGATAAGCGTTAGTATACGCAAGCTATCCATACAAGAGGAAATATGATGCTTATTGAATATATTCAAAATATGGCTGCAAGGGGACGTTCCTGCTTCAGCTTTAAGGATGTCGAAAAATCAACAGATTCGACCTCCGTGGCTGTCAGAGCTGCGCTTCGCCGTTTGCAGAAGAAAGGCGACATTGCCATGCCTTACAAGGGCTTCTATACGATTGTCCCTCCGGAATACCGGACTGCCGGATGTATTCCGCCGGAGCAATTTATTCCCGATCTGATGGATTATCTGGGTGAAGCATATTATGCCGGTCTTCTGAGTGCCGCCGAATACCATGGCGCCGCTCATCAGCGTCCGCAGGTGTTTCAGGTAGTCGTGGCAAAAAACCGCAGGCCGATTGAATGCGGAAAAATGAAAGCGGAATTTATTGCGCGAAAGAATGTCGAGAAGATTAAGACCGAACAAAGAAATACACCTGCCGGAGTGATAAAGATTTCTACTCCCGAAACTACCGCGCTTGATCTAGTTGGCTACATCGATCATTGCGGCGGTTTGGATAATGTGGCTACTGTCCTTTCGGAACTCATGGAAAAAATAGACGTCGATTGTTTGCTTGAGCAGGCTGAATTTTCTCCGATTGCCTGGATGCAGCGCCTCGGATATCTGATGGAATTGGCCGGTGGTCGCGAGAAGGCGGAAAAGATTGCCGGATACATTGCACAGAAACGACCGGTTCGTACTCCGCTCGATCCTTCTCTCAGTATCAAGAAAGCAAAAATGGATAATCGCTGGCGGATTTTTATAAACACTAATGTGGAGGCCGATATATGATTTCAAGCGCCTATATCAAGGAATGGCGAGAAAAAGCTCCGTGGCCTTGGAATGATCAAATAGAGCAGGACATGATTATTTGCCGTGCCCTCATAGAAATTTTCAGCGATCCGGTGTTATCGGAAAATCTGGCGTTTCGAGGCGGCACCGCCCTGTTTAAACTGTATTTGTCACCGGTTCGCTATTCTGAAGATATTGATCTTGTTCAGGTGCATCCCGGTCCCATTGGCACAATAATGAGCCTTCTGCAAGAAAGACTAAATCCCTGGCTGGGAGTCCCCCGGCGAAAGCAATCCGAAGGTGGGATAACGTTAACCTATCGGATGATGTCGGAGGAAGGTATGCCGCTAAAACTGAAGGTGGAAATTAATTCACGAGAGCATTTTGCAGTGCTTGGTTATGAAAGAAAAAATCTGGATATGCAATCCCGCTGGTTTTCAGGCAACTCTTCTATATTGACCTATAAGCTTGAAGAATTGCTGGGAACAAAGGTTCGGGCATTATATCAGAGAAAAAAAGGAAGAGATTTGTTTGATCTATGGATGGCATTTACAACCACACATGCTCAACCTGAAACAGCGATAAAATGTTTTCTGCAATATATGGAAAATGAAGGCCTCAAGATTTCACGCGCCGAGTTCGAAAAAAACTTTCTCGCGAAAATCAACAATCCCGGTTTCGCCAAAGACGTAGGACCTTTATTAATTACAGGAACCATTTTCGATTTCCCGGCGG
>Ga0074045_10003364_pt1 | contig 14413 bp, 2 predicted proteins | sample BogForMeECP23OM2_FD_94442 | JGI IMG/M metagenome (GOLD analysis project Ga0074045, IMG submission 94442) | Bog forest soil microbial communities from Calvert Island, British Columbia, Canada - Bog Forest MetaG ECP23OM2 | ecosystem: Environmental > Terrestrial > Soil > Wetlands ... | reverse complement strand
TAATCCAAACCGGCGAGGGCCGTGCCATTGGCGGTGGCAAAGTCAACGGACGACACGGGGTTGGTGTTGTCCGTGCGCAAAACTGTAATCGTTGCCGCCACGCCCGATTTGAGCACGGTGTAAGCGGGGCTGGAAAAGCTCAGGCCGGAATTATTGTCAATGATGGTCACGGTTTGCACGGTGGGCGGCACGAGTTGTCCGGGCGGTGTCGGACTGGCCAGGCTTACCGTGAACGTGCGATCGCCCATGACCAGGCTGTTGTTGATGATGGGCACGGTAAAGGTGTTGGTCGCGATGCCATTGGTAAAGACCAGCGTGCCGCTTGCGGCGGTATAGTCAAACCCCGCCAAGGCCGTGCCGTCAGCAGTGGAATAATACACGGACAAAGGTGTCGTCACCGGCACTCCGTTGGAATACACGACCACCGGTTCGACCCTGGGGTTGGAGCAGACCACGGCGACGACCAGGCTGCCGGCATTTTTCAAGACGCTCACAGCCGGGTTGGTGAAGCTCAAGCCCGCATCGGCATCCTGCACCACAACCACCGTATTGCTCGGCGCCGTCAGTTGCGTGCCGTTGGTGGGATTGTACAAGTTGACGGTAAACGCCAAATCGCCGGTCACCTGCGGATCGTCAATCAGCGGAACGAGAATCGCCTGAAGCGTCTCGCCGGGGGTAAAGGTCAGCGTGCCGGAAACCGGGGTGTAATTGACTCCGGGAATTGCGGGGCCGTAGTTGGTCGAGGTGTAGGCCAAATTGGTGTAACTGACGGAAACCGGGCCGGCGGGACTGCCAAGACACTGGACAAAAATGGAGGCATAGGCATTGGTTTCGCCGACATAATTGGTGGCGTTGAGGAAATTAAAGCCGACATTGTCATTCAAGATGTTCAAGGTTGCGTTGGTGGGCGCAATCAAGGTTGCGCCGCCGGTGGGATTGGATAGAACCACGGACAAATTCACCGTTCCCTGCACCAGACTGTTGAGCACGAGCGGCACGACAAAGGTCTTGGTCGTGTCGCCGGCATTGAAGGTCAGGGTGCCGCTGGTGGTGGTATAGTTCACCCCCGGCAGGGCCGTGCCGGCAACGGTGTTGTAAGCCACCGAGACGGATCCCGAAGTGCCGTTGGTACGCACGACCGTGATGAAGGCAATTCCAGCGCCCTCGTCGGCCACGTAATTGGTTGCCGAGAAGCACAACTGGCCGGGGGCAACGACCGTGTTTAAGATGGTGAGGGTGGCGTTCGACGGGCTGAACAGGACCGCATTCACCACGTTGGTCAAGGCAAATACCACCGTCCGGTTCCCCTGGGGCAGGCCGTTGTTGATGATCGGAACCTGGACCAGCTGGTTCGAGGCACCCAGATTGAACGTAATGGTCGTATTGGTCGGAATAAAATCCACGCCGGCCACCGCCGTGCCATTGGTGGTGGTGATGAAATCCACCGAGCAGATGCCATTGGTGGTGGCCAAACGAATGACATCAATCGGCGCCAAACCAGTCAAAACATTTTCACTGACCGAATAATTTGCGGTTGAAAAGCTCACGGCGCTGTTGTCATTGATGATGGTCAAAACGGCGGTGGATTGAGCGCCAAGGCCCGCCGGGGCGGTGGCATTGGTAATGGCCAGGTTCACGGTCAAGTTGGGGGTGACAGCTCCATCGTTCATCACCGGAACAACCGCCGTTTCCAGGACTTCGCCCGGCGGAAAAACCAAGGGGTAGTTGGTGACGCCCGTATAATTTGTACCGGCCACCGCCGTGCCGTTGGCCGTGGAGAAATACACCGTGATGTTTCCCGTCCCGTCCGCATTCGGCCCGCTGGTGCCGCCGGTGCGACTGACCGTGATGAGCGCCTGCCCGCCGTTTTCATCCACCTGATAGGCGGGCGAGGAGAATTGCAACAAGCCGGAACCGGTCACCGAACCGCCGTAAATCCGGGCAATATGCGCGTAGGGCTGGTCATCGTATTGGGTAAAGCTGCCGCCGATGACCAACATTTGATTCGCCGGCTGAATGACCACCGCGTCAATGGTGCCATTGGCGCCGTCACCGAAGTTGATGGTTGTATCCACTGCGCCGTCCGGCTGCAACCGCGTGATGCGGTTGCGGGTGACCCCATTGCCCTGGGTAAACTGGCCGGCCAGCACAATGCGATTATCAGCCTGCACCGCAATCGCTTGCACGGTGCTGTTGACGCCAGCGCCAACGTTCGCAACAAAATTCGTATCCAGCGTTCCATCAGTGTTCAAGCGGGCGATGCGGTTCAAGGCACCCCCGTTGACATTGGTAAAGTCACCACCGATGAGAATGCGGCCGTCATTTTGAATTACAATGGCACGAACGGTGTCATTGGCCCCCAGGTTCAAGTCAAAGTTGGTATCCACGGAACCGTCCCCATTCAGCCGCGCGATATGATTGAGGGTAAAATTGTTGACGTTGGTGAAGGCGCCGCCAATGAGCACCTTGCCCGCAAACGGAGAATTGGTCGGATAAACGGCGACGGCAAAGACCGTGGCATTGGGGCCTGAGCCGGCGTTAAATGACGGATCCAGCGTCCCGTCATTATCAGAACCAGCCGTGATGAGGCGCGCAAAGTTGGGGCTGGCGCCGCCGCTGATGGAATTGAACGAGCCGCCGACGTAAAGCGTGTTCCCGCCATTGACAACGGTTTCCGCGAGGGCATAAACCGGGCCGTCGGCCCCGGGCCCGGGATTGAAACTGGTGTCCAGGGAACCATCCGTCATCAGGCGGGCGATATTATTGCGGGCAATCCCGTCGGCGCTGGTGAACGCGCCGCCGATGACAACCCGGCTGTCCATCTGCTGACAGACAATGGCCTGCACGGCGCCGTTGGCGCCGGAATAAAGACCGTTGTTGAGGAAGCCGGCGCTGTCCAGCGAGCCATCGGCATTCAGCCGGGCGATGCCACTATCGGGGGCGCCGTTGACGAAGGTGAAGTTGCCACCCGCGAGGATCTGGCCATTGGTCTGCAAGACGAGCGCCAGGACGTCGCCGTTCATGCCTGCCAGGAAGGTGCCGTCCGGCGAGCCGGGCGGCCAGTTGTAACGTTGGGCATCCAAAATGTTGACCTGGGCATTGGTGGGCGAACCCAAGACGGTGTTGGTTGGGTTCGACAAGATCACATTGAAATAGAAGCTGGCGGGATCCTGCACCAGGTCGTTCGTGATCGACACGTAAAAGCTGGCCGCCGTTTGATTGGTAACAAAGGTGAGTGTTCCGCTGGTGGCCGCGTAGTTGACATTGGATGAGGTATTGCTGCCGTTGCGGGTGGTGAAATTGACGGAAACCGGGCCGGCCGTGCCACCCGTGCGGACGACGGTAATGGTGGCATAGCCACCGGTTTCATCGACGAGATAGCTGGAGGCGCTGAACTGCACCGCGCCGTAGCTGTTGTCGTTGACGATGGTCAGCGTGGCGTTGGTGATGGAATTAGTGGGCGGCGTGCCGACATAGAACAGCGATGGTTTGCTCGCGCCGTTCAGGGTGGGATTGGACAACAAAACGCCAAATTGTTTGTTGGTGCCGACCGTGTCGGTGTTGATGAGCTGAATGTTGACGGTGCGCGGCGAGGCGTCGCCGTTGTTCCATTGCAAGGTATTGGTGGACCCGAAGTAATCCACGTTGTTGGTCGCCGTGCCATTGGTGGTGGCGTACTGGACGGTGAGGGTGCCGGCGCTGCCGGCGACGCGATTGACCACAAAGCTGATGAAGAGCGCGCTTTCACTGCCGGTGTAATTGGTGGCGCTGAGAGTCAAATAACCCTGGAAATTGGGATTGATGAGGCGGAGCACGGCGTTGGAAAATCCAAACCCAAACGTCGCGTTACCGCTCGGTCCGGTGAGGGCGGTCAGATACAGGTTGAGGAGCTTTTCCACAAAATTCGTGGAAATAAGGCCGGTGGGCAGGTTGGTAACCGTGAACGAGTTGGTGACCACGCCTTGCAGGAAAGACACGGTCAAATTGGTGATGCCGTTGTAATCAGTGCCCGCCAGGGCGGTCCCGTTGGTGGTGGAAGCGTTCAGGGTAAGCGTGCCATAAGTGCCGTTGCTCCGAACCAGGCTGATGACGGCGCCGATATTGGTGGCGGTATAAACCGGAGAGACAAAACCCACCACGCCGGCGTTTTCGGTGTCATCAATCAGCGTGAACGGCGCGGCGGAAGGTCCCAGCGCGCTGCCCAGCGGAATATTTTCACCGCCGAGATAAAACTCACTGGCCCCGCTGGGGTTGGCCAGTTGGACCTGGGCGTCGAGGTTGCCCGAGGTCTGGTGGTTGTTGATGACGCTGACCGTGACGGCCGACAGGTTGTTAATGAGCGCGTCCGCCAGGGACAAACTGGCGAAGACATCCTGCAGCAGGCCATTGTTTCTAAACAGGCCATCACTGCGCAGGCGGGTTTGGGTTGACGTGGTGTAACGCCAGGCGATCCAAAACAAGGGCGGCGCGCTGTCGTAGGAAAAATCCCTGCCACTTTGGGCTGTGCCGGGCTGGACGGAAAAGTTGGCTGAAACCGGCCCCAACACGCCGTTGGTCCGCACCAATCCCACGGAAAGGCCGCTCGAACTCTTGTTGGCCGAGAAGCTGGCGGTCTGCAGACCGATGTTGCCCGGCCCCGGCGTTGAACCGCCAATCAGCCGGGCCACGCTGCTGCGGTTGCGAACGCCATCGCGGGTTTTGGGTTCCACCCACAAGTTCGGGTCGCTGAAGCTTTCGTTTATGCCAAGCTCATCGTCCAGGCTGTTGCAAACGTTGGTGTCCGCCTGGCCGCCGCCGACCTGATCGAATGTTCCGCCAATGATCACGTCGCCGTCGCTTTGGACGCCGGAGGCATAGACGGCTGGCGTGCTATCTGGTGGCATGCCATAAGAGCAAATCCGTTTCAAACCGGCAAACTGGTTGTAGGCGGTGTCAAGAAACGTGGTGTCCACCGTGCCGTTGGCATAGAGACGGGTGAAACCGAGACGGTGCGTGCCGTTGAACGACGCGAATTGCCCGCCGACATACATCGTGCCGTCGAGTGGTTGGATTGTGATGTTCCAAACCACGTTGTCGGCGCCCAGGCCCACAAAAAAGTTGGTGATGTCGAGGCTGCCATCGGCATTCAGCCGCGCAATGCGGTTCATGGCGCTGCCGTTGAAAAGGGTGAACGAGCCGCCCACGACCAGCTTGCCGTCAAGCTGCCAGCCGAGGGTGTAGACCGGATTGTTCGCTCCGGCAGTGGGGTGGAAGGCGGTGTCCAGCGAACCATCGCTGTTGAATTGCGCCACGTCGCTATAACTCTGGCCGCTCACGGCAAAAGCGCCGCCGGCAAATATTCCATTGAAGGGAGCAGCTATGGTGACCGTGCCGTTGTAAGCCCATTGGTTGCCGGTCTGGCCCGTGCCTTGATCCATAACGATGGTGATGAAATTGGTGGTCAGGCCATTGGTCGGACCAAAGGGAAGCACAAAACTGTTGGTGCCGAAGACACTGCCGGTATCGAAAATTAAAACCCCGGTGCCACCGGCAACATTTGTATCCCCATAATAGACCTGCATATCGTCGGGCTGAATCAGGTACATGTTATAATTAACCGTCAGCGTACCGGCGGTGGACGTGCCGAGATTGATGGTTTGATTGGTCCCACCAGAGCCGCTGTTTGCGAAATTCAGGGTGATCAAGGGCGGCAAGGCAATGGCATAAACCGGGCCATTGAGGGTGGTGCCCGGATCGAAGGTGGTGTCCAGGGTGCTGTCGGCATTCAACCGGGCGAGGTGATTGCGCGGCTGGCCGTTGACGTTGTTGAAGTCACCGCCAATCAAAACCTGGCCATTGGGCTGCACCGCGACGGCCCACACGGTTCCATTCGCCGTGGGATTGAATCCCGCGTCGAGCGACCCATCGGCATTCACGCGGGCGATGTGGTTGCGCGACGCGCCATTGAAGGAAGTGAAGCCGCCACCGATGACAAACTGATTGCCCGGGCTCGAGGCCAGGGAGTTGATGGGGCCGCTGGCGCCGGAGGCAGGCTCAAAGGACGAATCAAGGGCGCCGTTGGTATCGATGAGCGCGATGGAATTGACGGGTGTGGCATCGGGATAAGTGTAGCCGTTGTAAGACACAAAGTCCCCGGCGATGAGGGTTTCATCATTGGGCAGCACCAGCAGGCTGCTCACCACGCCGGCCACGCCGGGATTGGGATCGTTCTGCGGTAGGGTCTGGGGCACCTGGGTGGGCATCAGCGCCAGACTGCGGTTGAAATCCGCATTGTAAAGCTCATCCACGGAACCGGCCGGCGGATGCTGGTCGTTAAACAGGATGGTCACGGTGGTTTCGGCGACCATGCCGGCAGAGGCGGGCACCGTTTGACTGTTAAAAGATATTTCCTGATAAAGCTCGACTTTAAAATCGCGGTTGAATTTCGTGAGCGTGGTATTGGTGACCGTGAAGGTGATGGGCTGGTAAAATTCGTCCACGCCATTGGCGGGAAAGGTGATGGTGCCTTCGGCGACCATGTTAAAGTCGGGATTCGTTGCCTGAAGTGTCCCATAAACCGGCGGCGTGGGGACGGCATAATCGGAGCCTGGCTGCAGGGGGAACCAATTATTCCACTCGTCGTCGGGATCGGTATCATCGTTAACGAAATTATTGACGCGGTAATACAAGGTAATCGCCGAGTGGTTGGTGGCAGTGGGGGAACGCGCCACATAAATGGTGACGGGCGTCGTATAGCCTAAGGTATTGCTCGGGTCGTTGACGTCTTCCGGAACGCGGAAATTGCACTTTTGAAAATTGACGACGGGGTTGGTCGGAAACTGCGCTATGAACCAATTGGTGCTCAGAGTACTATTGGTCGATGGCGGCATAGGTGCATTGGTGACTACCACCGAAACCCAATCCGGACCATACGGATCGGCGTTCACATTCAAAATCTTCACCAGCGCGAGGCTGAAGCTGGGATCCACCCGGGGTGGAGCGACGACATCGCTACTTTCATTCGGATCAAGTTGGGGATTTGACAACATCACCCCGAAAACCGTGTTATTCGTGGTGCCTCCCGAACCGTTGGCACCGGCATCGATAATCGGGATGAGAATGGTCTTGCTCATCTCGTAATCATCGAAGACCAGTGTGTTGGTTACGCTGACGTAATCCACGCCGGCAACTGCTCCCACATAGGGGATATTTGTTGCACCGTCATATGGACTAATATACGGAGGGAACGGGATGAACGGCAGATCGGTACCATCCACCGTCGTATAATTCACTGTGGCGCGCCCGGTGGAGCCGGCGACGCGGGTGACGGTGACCAGCACGCCCGGCACGTTGTAATTATAGTAGGTGAAAAGCGGCGAATTACCGACAGGAACATAATGCACGCGGTAATCACTTTCCGTTTCGGCCGCCTGGTAAAGCGGCAACCCTGTCCAGCCGTCTATGTCTTCGGTGGCAAAACGGAAGACGCCCGAAGATTTATAGGCCCATTGCAACGAAATCAATCCAGTCAAAGAAGTGCTTTTTGTGTCCACGGCAAAGTAGTAAGTCGTCCCGGTCGTAGCATTGAAACGGAGATGGCTGGGCCCGTGGTAAGGCTGTAAATAGGAAAACGCCGCCTCATTGCCGCGACCGAAATACCAGGCGTAATCGCCGCTGCCAGTTATATTGTAGCCCTCATAACCGTATGTCAAGCTGTTGATGGGGAAAAGGTCGTCATTGGCCGCGATCTGATTGAGCGTGGTCAAACTGGTCCCCGTAAAAACCCCAAGCACCGTGTCGCTCACGCTGCCGATGGTGTCGAGTTCCACCTCGCCGCTCGCTGGCGCCATCCATTGATACCAAAGGGGCTTGTTGGCGGGGAACCCGGCAATGCTTGGGGCATTGCCGTCGAGAACGGCGCTGGTATTATCATTTACCACGGAACCCGAATCCCCGGACAGCGGGTAAGCCGAGGCGAAGTTAAACTGCGCCCTGCCAACATCCGCCGCAAAACAGGCCAAGACCACCAATCCCAGCTTCAGCAAACCGGTGTTGCTCGCGAGATTTCGCAGCTTCCAACTCATAAATTTTTTCCTGGTTTCAGTCACAACATTCTTCACCGGGTCCAGGGTGTCCCCTCCCCGGACCTTCAGCAAACAAATCAAACGGCCGGCGCACCCGCGCCCCGGGCCGCTAAAACGGATACGTCAACCACGGCTGCACCATCACCCGATAGTAGTGCGGCACGTTCGTTACCACGTCAAACACCCAGACGTTGGTGGCGCATGACGGATACGGCTGCGGCGAAACAAAACTGTTCGTGTGGGCCGAGTTCGTAACGGCCACGTTCGCGCTGTAATAATAATTGTTAAAGCTGGTCAACGGCAGCCAGTTTGGTGAAAGCAGATTGGTCCGGTAATAAATGTAATTGGTCGCCAGTGGAATCGTCGTCCATTCCAACCGGACCGACCACGGCGGACGGTTCGTCAGCGTTGGCGTGAAATTGACCTGCGACGAGACAAAAAACGGCATGGGATCACTGCCGTTGGGGGTCCCGTTCCCGTTGGAATCAATGTCCAAACTTTGCGCCAGCGCGGCGTTGAAGGGGCCGTTGGTTGTGCCGTTCGGATAGACGATGTTGGTGGAGCTGAAATAACCCGCATACTGCGGCACCCAGCGCAAGTGGCCGCTGTTTTTTTGGTTCATTTTCTCCGCGACGGACACGCCGTCAATCACCGCCTGCGCATAATAAATCACCATGTTCGGGGAAATGGCGAGCGCCGTGAAATTGCTGCCACTCGCATCACGGTTGGTGGCTTGATCGCGTAATTCCAGATAGTCCACATACATCGCGTTGCTGGTGCCGGTGCCGGTAAATTTGAACGAGCTGTTTGTTCCCAAGCCGTCCAGAAAGAGGCGCCCGATCGCCACATTATTCGTGTAACCCGCAGTGGAGACGCCGTAGTTGGTGGCCGCCCACGTGCTGACCACTTGTTTGTTCGGCCCCGGCGCCGTCATGAAAATGGTGGTGCCCGCCAAATCACTGCGGTTGGCCGGGTTGCCGGGCAGGTTGGGCAGGATGGGCAGATTCAAACCGACCAGACTTCCGCCACCCACAGACCAGGTGTTGCCATTGGTCACACCGGTATCCGTAAGCTGATTCGTCACCTGCAAGGTGAGCGACTGCCCGGCCTGCAACACCAGATTGCTCGCCACCAAATTGCCGGTGGTGATGGACACGTTGCCGCCGGCAATGATGGAACCGTTGGTCAGGGTCGTGATCAGGGATTGCAGGATAAAACTGCCACTGCCGGAGGAGAACGTCCCGTAGTTTTCAAAATCCTGAGCCCAGATGGTGGAGCCGCCCAAATTGGTCACCCCTCCGCGATTGACAAAGGCGCCATACGGCAGCGCGCTGGAGCCAAAATAGGTGAGATTCAGCGTGCTGATGGCGCCGTTGTTGGTCAGCCAGCGCAGATTCGGCAGCGAACCCGGCCATAAGATATTGGGTGATTCCAAATTCAATTCACCGTTGGGCGAGGTCGCCCCATTGCCGGGGGCGTTGGTCGTCAAGGTCAGGCTTTGCGCGTCAATGGACAGCGTGCGCATGACGTTGAACGCGTCGCTGATAATCGTGTTGGTGCCATGCAAAATCAAGTTCTGCACCTGGGCCGCCAGCGTCGGGGTGAGCTGGCTGGCAACAAGCAGGACACGATAATCGTTGGTCACGGCCACCACGTTGGTGCCAACGATGTTGGTGACCATGACCAGCCAGCGAGTGCTCCAGGCCTGAACCGTGCCGCACCAGACTGGAAACGACTGGGGCAGGAGATTGGTGATGGCCAGGTATCCGTTGGTGACGCCCAGGTTGAGGTCGCTGAACGGAGCAGCGATTTGCGCGCCCGTATTGCCGTCAAATTGATGTGGAGACTGCAACGACAAATAATCCGGCTGAATAATTTGGGCGAGCGCCAAATTCAACTCGTTACTGGCGCCGATTTGAATGCGGGAGGGGAGGTTCGTGATGGCGCCGTTCGGGATGCTGTTGGTGCCCGCACTCGTTGCGATCAACTGCGCGCTGACATAGGCAAAGCGATTGGTTTGGAAACCGGGAGTGAACACGTAGAAAAACCCGGGGGCGGTGGGCGCAAGAAAAATTTGCGGCGTGGAGCTCTCGGTGAACGTGAAATTTTCCGGTATGCCGTTGAAAATCGCGTCGTTGGTGGCGACAGACTCGATATAATTGTCGTTGAGATAGAGATAATTGGTGGCCGGATTGCCGGTCGCCAGGTCCACATATCCGCCGCGCCATTCAACGGTGACGTTGCCGCCGCCCAACCCAAGATTGGCGGTGTCGAAGTAAACATAGTAGGAGACGTTGGGGCTGGCATCTTGTATGAAAACCGTCCGGATGATGTTGAGGTTTGTCCCCACCGCGGCGAAATTAAAATAGGGGGTGGTATTCAGCGGCAAGTTGGGGAAACCAAAACCATAGGGCGGCGGCGGCAAGGAGCTCACGGGCAACGAAGGGTACGCAGACGCCGGTCCCAAATCAATGGTTGCATCCCAATCACTGTTCGTGTCGGCCCCGGTCAGCCCGTAAAGCCCGACGGCCTGGGCAAATCCCTGGCCGCCCGCTGATACGAGCGTGCTGCGGCTCAAATCCACATTCTGCCCGGTGAATTGCATTAAACCGACCACGCCCGTCGCGCCCGTGCCCGGGTTCACGGTGGTAAAAATGCCCGGCATGTTCACCGTCCCGGGATTCGCGATGTTGGTCGCCCAGGCAACGAAGTCATAGCCGCAATCCACCTCGTTTGCATTGTAGAAACTGCCGGCCATCAATTGCGAGCCGCTGGTGGTCTGTGTCTCAAACCAGAAACCGACGCCGCTGCTCATCAAACCACTGTTGGTGTAGTTGATGGTGTTCCACGTCTCGTAAGGTTGCGAGATGTCGTTTATGCTGAACGTGCCGGTGTTGACGAAATTGGTCGCGTCAATCGTGGGCGGATAGCTGACCGTGCCGGGATAAGTGATGATGGCGTCGTTTTCATACAACGCGTCCGTGCCCAACGCCGCGCGCGCCAGCAGCAAGCCCAGCAGCGCGCAAAACCGCGGCCATTTCATCAGGCGGCCCAAACGCCTGGCCGGAAAAATTGAATGGGTCATGCCGTTCATGGAGTGGTAATTGAAAAAGTCCACTGCACGCTGCGTGACAAAGAATCGGTCATTATCAGGGTGAAATCAAACGTGCCGGACTGTGTCGGCGTGCCGGAAAACGTTCCGCCATTCAACACCGCGGCTGAATTCGTCACGATCAGGCCCGAGGGCAATCCCGTGGCCGACCACGTGAAAGGCGGGACAAACGCGCCGCCCGTGACCGAAAATGTCATGTTGGGGGCATACGTCAACCCTGGCGGGTTGACTGTGTAGTTGACGTCATTCGTTGGCGTTATTAAAAGTGGATCCAGAATCTCATTCTCCAGATTCTGAATGCTCACGGCGTTCGGATAAACCACCGGATTATTGGTCGTGCCGTCGAAGGACGCCCAGAGAAAATAAAAGCCATAATACGAATCGCTTCCGTCAGCGCCGGGGGTTTCGGTGAAATAGGGCGTTCCATTCATCAAACCGGTGTAGTTGAAATAAACCGGGCCGACCTTGTCGAACGTGATCGTGGTGGGCGGGGTGATGAGGCCCGGCCCGGCCAGTCCGGGCAATACATTAGACTGGTCAAAATTGATACCGCGATCAAGAACACTAACATAAGGATTGGGAGGAGAAGGATTGCCGGGCCCGGCCGCGATATCCGCCGCGGAAAAGATGAAATCAGGCGTGGTCACCACGCGCAGGAACGTCTGCTTCACCGCCTGGCTGTTGGTGATCAGGACGGTCGTGAAGGTATTGGTGATGGGCTGGAAAAACTGGCCGAGCAGTGAATCGTAATCGGCCCGCACAAATCGCATCATCTCAATGCCCTCGCGCAAGCCCGGGCCGCTGTTCACACCGCCCGGACCCGCGGTTGAGCAGATGGGCCACTGCACGACATAGACATGGGTGGTGGAATAGATCACCAAGCTTTGAGAAGTGAAATAGCCCGCCGAGTTGCTGGTGGCGAAAAGAAGGTTGGTCATCGCCGTCACATTGGTCCCAATCGTTTGCAGAAAGACCGGCGGGCCGCAGAGATAATTGGTGTTAATATAATATTCCCCCGACGGATTGGCCAGGGTGACGGTCTTTGACGTGGTGTTGGTGACCAGCGGGCTGCCATACGGCGCGCCAGTCTGGACGCCCACCGTGACCGTCAACAGCGAGGCGCTGGTATTGGGGCGCCCATTGGTGATGACGAGGTTGGCAAAAGTGTCCGAGTAAATTGCCGGGTAGGAGTAGGTATAGCCATTGGTCTTGACCACCAGCACCGGCGGACTGCCATACGGCGCGCCAACCAGGTTGGTGTAATAGGCAACCACAATCGGCGCGGCAAGGTTCGTGAAATAATATGGAGAAGCAAGAATGACCAGCCCCGGAAACAAATTGGACAGGGTGACCGGATCATTGGTTCGAGCGGACCACCAAAACGCATTATAGTTGGAGGTGTAAAGCAGGACTGGCGGGCCATAGTTTAACCCACCAACAGCACTGGAGTTAAGCAGGATGCTTCCCGCCGGCGCGTTTTCAAAGTTGATGTTGTAGGCGGACAAAAGATATCGCAGCCCGCCCACGTCATCGCGGGTCAGGCCGGTGTAAAACTGACCATACGTCAAGCCAATGGTTATAAACGAAGCGACCGCCGAATAAGTGTCCGCCAGGGGATCCACGGAAAAGGGATTCGCCAGCGCCAGAGGACTCGGCCCCGTGCAAGCTTCCGTTATGTAGTAGCTGTAAAGGACGTCGTTGACGTAAGGCGAGTATAAACTTAAAACCGTCTGGCTGCCAGCGATTGGACTTCCAATTGGGTCAAAGTTTCTTTGCACCACGAGATATTCCATGTCCGCCGGACACGCAACAGTGCCGATGTGAACCCGATCATGCAAAGTCCAATCGTAACGCACCGGATCGCACAGTCCCAACTGCTCCACCATTACTCCCAGCGTCCACGATTTCAAATCGTACAATCCCAGGGCCTGCGCCTGGTAATTCAAATGCCGGGTTTCCAGCGGAAATTCCGAAAGGCTGGGGCTGTAGCTGTCCACGTTCGCCAGACCGTTCAAGATGGCGAAGGCGCCGTCCACCGCCGCGACGCCGTTGGAACCGAAATAATCGAGAAAGTTCGCATCGCAGGCGTAATAATTGGTCGGCACATTGCGGCGATATTCCTCGCCCAAATTCTTGGGCGCATTGATATCGCCGGGCAGGCCGTAACCAATGACCGCCGTTTGCCACGCATCACCTTGAATCCCAGCTCCTCCAGACGGATTGGGGTTGTTGCCAATCGGCCCGCCCAGCGAAAACGCCCAAGCGCCTTGCAGGCCCAAAGCCAGCAATCCAATCCATGAAAATCGTTTAATCAGTTGCTGCATACACATTTTACTGGCGCAGGAGCAACACGCGGTAATAACCCGCCGAACCGCCCCCGACATACATCCAATCATTGGTGCCCGCCGCGAACCGTGCCGAACCATTGGACACAACGCTCCACGAGGTGAAATTCGTCGTCATTTGCACCTGATACGTCAGCCCCGGCTGCGTGTTCCAACCAAGATAGAATTGACCCTGCGATGTCCTGGTCAACGCCGTTTGCAGCCAGGTGCTGGAATCCAGCGGATTCCCGCCGCTCAAAAACACCTGATAAAGTGTCGGCCCGCCGGCAACCAATGGCGCATTCACGTTGGCCGGCCAGGCGGCAAAATTGAGGCCATAGTACTCCTCCATCCATTCGAACGGTATGCCGTAGTAATTGGCCCCGCTCCACGTTGTGCCGCTGACCGATGGCGAAAGCGGCGAGCGCCGCCCATCCGTCGTCACGTAATCCACCTGGAACGAATGCGTGCTGTTGGTCGTCAACCCGCCGTTTGCCGCCGTCATCGTCCAGAAATTGTTCGTTGTCAAGGCCATCGGGGTTCCCGCACCATCCACATAGACTTCGTAGTTGGAAACGGAAATTCCTTGCTGCGCCAGCGCCGGCCAGGAAACCTGCAACTGCGGCTGATACACCCCATTGCTCACCACGAACGGCGCATACACATACAACGTGTCAATCGGGAGCAGGAGCGCCGATACGTTGAGGTAACGCTGCGCGAACAAATCAAAACTGCTGGGACCGAAGGTAAAGCCCGTCCAAACCACCAAAAACTGATTGACGCCATCCGAAGCCACCGCCGGCTGCATCTGCTGGCCGGCGGTCGTGGTGTTCACACGGAGTTCACCACCCACCAACGAGCCGTCCTCATGGACGAACTGTCCATACACGCCTTCGCGCGAACCGTCCTGGCCG
>Ga0074045_10003363_pt1 | contig 14415 bp, 10 predicted proteins | sample BogForMeECP23OM2_FD_94442 | JGI IMG/M metagenome (GOLD analysis project Ga0074045, IMG submission 94442) | Bog forest soil microbial communities from Calvert Island, British Columbia, Canada - Bog Forest MetaG ECP23OM2 | ecosystem: Environmental > Terrestrial > Soil > Wetlands ... | reverse complement strand
GCTCGATGATGCCGCGGATCACCTTGCCGCCGGGCCCGATGAGGTCGCGTATCTTGTCAGTCGGAATCTGCAACGTGTAGAAGCGCGGCGCAAACTCGCTAATACGGGTGCGCGGCTCGCCGATCACCTCGGCCATTTTGTCGAGGATATGCAGACGCCCTCGGTGGGCCTGCTCCAGCGCCTCGCGCATAATCTGCGAGGTGATGCCCATCACCTTGATGTCCATCTGCAACGCGGTAATACCCGTGCGCGTGCCGGCGACTTTGAAGTCCATGTCACCGTAGTGGTCTTCCGCGCCTGCGATATCCGTGAGGATGGCGTAATCGTTGCCCTCCTTCACCAGCCCCATGGCGACTCCGGCAACCGCATCCTTCAGCGGAACGCCAGCGTCCATCATGCTGAGCGATGCTCCGCAAACGGTTGCCATTGACGACGAACCGTTCGACTCCAAGATGTCGGATACGATGCGCATCGCGTACGGCCAATCGGCTTCCGCCGGGAGAACCGTAGAGATCGCCCGCTCCGCAAGTGCGCCGTGTCCGATTTCGCGGCGGCCTGCTCCTCGCAGGAATGCGACTTCGCCCACCGAGAACGGCGGGAAGTTGTAGTGCAGCATGAAGCGCTTCTTGGCTTCGCCTTCGAAGGCTTCCAGACGCTGCATGTCTTCACCGGTGCCGAGCGTCGTGGTCACCAGTGCCTGGGTTTCACCGCGGGTGAAGATTGCCGACCCATGCGTGCGCGGCAGCACTCCGACTTCAATCCAGATGTCGCGGATCTGGTCAAACTTGCGGCCATCGGGACGCCGGTGCTGCTTGATCACCTGTTCGCGGAAGATTTCCTCCCGCAGCAGGTCGAAGTATTTTCCGGCCTTTTTGCGTCCGTCTTCATCCTCTTCCGGGACCGTCTCCTTGAACTCGGTCTTGAGCTGCTTGATCAGCGCGTAGCTCTCGTTCTTGGGATGCTTTTCAGTGTTGATGGCATCCAGCAAACGATCGCCGACCTTGGCATGAACTTCGCTGAGATAAGCTTCGTCGGTCTTCACCGGCTCGACCGCCCGCTTGGGCTTGCCAACCTTCTGGGCGAGGTCGCTGATGGCGGCGCAAATCTTCTTGATTTCCTGATGGCCGAACTCGATGGCTTGGACGACCGTATCCTCTGAGACCTCGCGGGCGCCCGACTCGATCATCACGATGCCCTCGGCCGTACCCACCACCATCAAGTTGAGATTGCCGTCGCGTCGCTCTGCATAGGTGGGATTGATAACGAAATTTCCCTCCACCTGGCCGACGCGCACTGCGCCAATCGGGCCGTGAAACGGGATATCGGAAACACTCAACGCCACCGACGCGCCATTAATGCCGGCGACATCGGGGTCGTTCTCGGTGTCCGCCGAAAGAACCATGGCGATCACTTGCGTCTCGCAGCGGAAGCCTTCGGGGAACAGCGGCCGAATGGGCCGGTCGATCTGGCGGCTGGTAAGAATTTCGCGCTCGCTCGGCCGCCCTTCGCGCTTGATAAATCCGCCGGGAATTCGTCCGGCAGCGTAGGTGTACTCGCGGTAGTCGACGGTGAGCGGGAAAAAGTCGATGCCCTCCCGCGGGTCAGGGTTGGCGCAGGCGGTGGCGAGAACAACGTTATCGCCGATGCGCACAATGCAGGAGCCATGCGCCTGCTTCGCCAGTTTGCCAGTTTCAAAGTGAATGGATTTGCCGCCGTGCAGCTCGACACTGATTTCAAGTTTGTTGACGCCGTGCAATGTAGCAGTCATCTCTTCGTTCATTTCTTAAGTTCCTTCCGTTCCGAGCACAACCGATAAGTCGTCACCCATCTTTGCGGGCGTTTTTCAGCAGGCTGTCAAAGCCGAGCCCTCTGAAACCTGGCGACGATCGGAGATGGAGTGGGATAGCTGTCAGCCGAGAGAAGCTGGACACATAACCTTGGGCGAACTCCGCGCCCAGGAGGCCCTTGCTGCCCGAAGTGCCCTTCCGTGACCGGCCCGCCGCGGCGGGCGCGGGTCTCAGAGTGGCGTTACGCCCGAAGCGTGGTTGTTCAGTGGCTGGCAATCGGCTTACTTGCGGATGCCAAGTTTCTGAATGACGGCTTTGTAGCGTTCGGTATCAGACTTTCTGAGGTAATCGAGCAAACTGCGACGCTTGCTCACCATCATGAGAAGACCCCGCCGGGAGGCATGGTCCTTCTTATGCGTCTTGAAATGCTCCGTCAATTCACCAATCCGCGTGCTCAGGATCGCGATTTGGACCTCCGGCGAGCCGGTGTCGGTGGCGTGAGTGCGGTGCTGGTCAATCAGGGCGGCTTTTTTCTCTCGGGCTAACACTGAATCGGTTGCGCTCCTACTCTCTAATCGTTGTTGTTACGGTAGTAAGGATAACATGCATCGGCGAGGGACGCCAACGCGGTGACAAGGCCGTGTCCCACTGCACCCTACCGCGTCGCCTTCTCCAGCAGGTACATGAACGAGCGGTACATCTGTCCGGTGGCGCGGCTCATACCAATCTCGCAGGTGCGGCTGCTGGAGTAGCACTCATCCGGATGCTTGGATTGCACTTCTGCCGCTTCGTGTTTGGTGGCCGACTGGGTCAGTTCAGGAAAGAGGAAGCCGCGATCGCCGGCAAAGCCGCAGCAGCCTGCCTCCAACGGAATTGTCACTTGCTCACTGCAGGCAAGGGCGATGCCTTCCAGCTTCGCTCCGATTCCCATCTTCGTCACCGAGCACACCGGATGCAACGCGACGGAATGAGACTTCGTTTTCACAGCCAGCTTCGGCAACAGTTCGTCGTGAACGAACTCGATGGCATCAAGAAATGTCATTTGGTCGAAGTGCTCCTGATTCTCTTCCGTCAGATACGCGGATGCAGTCTTCAAGCCGTAGGTGCAAGGGCTGGTGTCAATCACGATTGGCAGCTTCCCTTCCTCCGACCAACGCCAGCAGCGCTCCACTGCCGCATTGATTGCGATGGCATGAGCGCGGCTGAGGCCCTTTGACGAAAACGGCGTGCCACAGCAGGCGCCCTCAACATCGTCGGGGATGTACACCGGAACTCCCGCGCGGCGAGACAACTCGACCGTCACCTCCATCAGGGAAAAGTCTTCGGGCTCGCCCGGCAAGCGCCCCATGACGCGAGAGATACAGGCCGGGAAGTAAACCGCCTGCGCTCCTGCCCGCTGAGTCTTTGGGATTGGCCCTGCCGCATACGGCGTGTCGGGCATCCACTCACTGAGGTTATCGCCCGCAAAGCGCTTCACAAATCGCGTCAGCGATTGCATGCCACCGACGCCGATCACCTTCTCTGCACCGTGTCCCAGTCGCAGCGCCCAACGGAGGGCGCGTTCGGTGCGAGCGAAGTTGTTGGCGACGCGGACCGCCCATTCATGCGCGCTGGCGGAGGCGCGCATGTTGCGGAAGCGTTTCACCAGTTGTCCGGTGTCAATGCTCACCGGACACGCGGTCGCACACATTCCATCCGTCGCGCAGGTGTCGAGGGCCATGTAGGGGAATTCGCGGTCGAGGGCGTCATACAGTTCCTTCGGTCCACCCTGCTCGGATTGTTTTCCGCCTTGCTCCAGTCGTGCCATCTCGCGACGCACCACGATGCGCTGCCGCGGGGTCAGCGTCAGTTCGCGGCTGGGGCACTTGGGTTCGCAATAACCACACTCGATGCACTTATCAATCTCCGGCTCGACCGATGGCAAGGTTTTCAGATTGGCGAGGTGCGCTCCTCGATCGGGGTTGATGATGACGCCCGGGTTCAACAGATTGCGGGGATCGGCCAGCCCCTTCAGCCGGCGCATGATTTCGTAGCCGTCGCTGCCCCACTCGGTCTCGACGAAGGGCGCCATGTTGCGCCCAGTGCCGTGCTCCGCCTTCAGGGCGCCGTCATAACGCTCCACCACGAGCTTCACAACATCGTCTATGAAGCGCGCGTATTGGTCGATCACGGCTTGATTGTTGAAGCTCTGGGTAATGACGAAGTGCAGATTGCCGTCCTTGGCGTGGCCGAAAATTATGGCGTCGTCATACTTGTGCTTGCCGAACAGCACCGTGAGGTCCTGCGCCCCATCGGCAAGATGTTCGACGGGAAACGCCACGTCTTCGATGATGACCGTGGTGCCACTCTTGCGCACCGAGCCAACCGACGGGAACATGCCCGAGCGAATCTTCCACAGCAGGGCCTGCTCGGAGGCGAGATGGGTGAAGTGCGCAGGCTCGTACAGCTTGAGCCCGCTTGCTGCCTCCGCCGCCACCTTCTCCAGTTCCGTGCGCTCTCTTTCCTCCGCCGATTGAAACTCCGCCAGCAATCCGGCGGCCCCGTCGGGCAGAGTACGGATCGAAGCCGGGATGCCGCTCTGGTCTTGCACCGACCGCAGGGAGGCGCGGTCCATAATCTCCAACGCCTTTGCGCCTGCCTGGCGCAGCGGCACAATCGAAGCCGCCGCCGCGTAGAGGTCAGGAAACAGGAGCAACCCGGTGTACTTCACCGGCAAATCGGGAACCGTATTCAGCACCGCCTCGGCAATGAACGCCAGCGTGCCTTCGGAGCCGATAATCACGTGCTGGAAGATGTCCACGGCCTTGTCGAAATCGAGAAACGCATTCAGCGAGTAGCCGGTGGTGTTCTTCATCCGGTACTTGCTGCGCACCCGCTCGCGGAGAGCTGCGTTCCGTTCCAAATACGCTTTCAGTTCCAGCACGCCACGCGCCAGCTCCGGCTCGCGTGCGTGAAACTGCTCGTCGGCATCCGGCAGCGACGTATCAATGACGCTGCCCGAAGGCAGCAGGAACTTCATCGAATGCAGAGTGTGGTAAGCGTTCTGCTCGACACCGCAGCACATCCCGCTGGAATTGTTGGAGAGTATGCCGCCCAGCGTGCAGGTTGCGATGGATGCCGGGTCAGGACCGATCTTCGCGCCGTAAGCCACCAGCGCCTGGTTGGCACGCGCGCCGATCACTCCCGGCTGCACGCGAATCTTCTTGCCGAATTCCTCCACCCGTAGCTCGCGCCAATTGCGAGCAACTTCCACCAGCAGCCCATCGGAGATGGATTGCCCCGACAGGCTCGTGCCAGCGGCGCGGAACGTCATCGGGATTTGCATTTGCTGGCTGAAGGCGAACAGCGCGCGAATCTCTTCGACACTCTGCGCCTGTATCACAGCTTTGGGAATCAGCCGATAGAAGCTGGCGTCGGCGGCGTAAGCGATCAGGTCAATGGGACGGATGAGAACGCGATCGGCGGCAATTGTGCCAGCCAGTGAAGACTTGATTTGTTCTGGCGAAACTTGCGGGGGAGACAGGACAGTCGTGGCCATGCGCTACAGCCCCAGATACGCTTTCCGCACCTCGTCCATGCTGGCAACCTGCTGCGATTCACCCTCGATGGGCACGCGCCCTTCGGCGAACACGTAAGTGTAATCGCTCACCGCCAGGGCGAGGTGCACGTTCTGTTCAACCAGAATGATGGTAATTCCCTGCTCCCTGAGGGTCTTCAGGGTCAGGAAAAGCTGCTGCGCCAACACCGGGGCAAGACCGAGCGAGAGTTCGTCAATCATCAGGACCACAGGCTGTTGCATGAGCCCGCGGCCCATCGCCAGCATCTGCTGCTCTCCACCGGAGAGCGTGACCGCCTTCTGCGTGCGGCGCTCCTTCAATCGTGGGAACAACTCAAACACGCGCACCAGATTTGCCTTCAACTGCTTGCGTGCGCGATGCGAATACCCACCCATCTCCAGGTTCTCTTCCACCGACATATCAGGGAAAAGCTGCCGGCCTTCCGGCACCAAAACCAGGCCACGGCCGGCCTTCGCGTGAGGCGACAGCCGGGTCACATCCTGCCCGTTCATCAGGACGCGGCCGCCCCACGGGGATACAGTGCCCATGATGGTGCGCAACGTGGTTGTCTTACCTGCGCCGTTGGTGCCAATGATGGTGGTCACTTTCCCCGACTGCACTTTCAGGGATATGCCCCAGAGCACCTGCACCTCGCCGTAGCCGGACTCGAGCTTTTCGAGTTGCAGAACAATGTCCGTCATTGCGCGGCCCTCAACTTGTCCACGATGTCCGGGAAGCCCAGATACGCCTCGACCACATCCGGATTTTTCACCACTTCCTCGGGACGGCCTTCGGCGAGCTTCGCGCCCAGATTCAATACCACAATACGGTCGGAGAGGCTCATGATCGCCTGCATCAGGTGCTCGATCATGAGCACGGAGATGCCGCTGTCGCGAATGTTGCGCACGATTCCGATCATCAGCTCAACCTCGGTGGGATTGAGCCCGGCCAGCACCTCGTCCAGCAAAAGCAGCTTGGGACGCGCTGCCAGAGCGCGCGCGACCTCGAGGCGCTTCTTGCCCGCGATGGTGAGCGAACGCGCTGAGGTATCGGCCCGGTCCGCCAAGCCCACGCGTTCCAGGACTTCCAGGGCCACCTTGCGCGCCGGTTTGAGCTTCAGGTAGTCGCGGCCGAAGCAGGCGCCAACGGTCACGTTTTCCACGACTGTCATCCCGTACAGCGGTTTTACGATCTGGTGGGTACGCGCGATGCCGAAGTGGACCACTTCATTGGGCGGACGGTCGGTGATGTCCTGGCCGGCGAAGCTGATTTTCCCTGCATTCAGTTTGTAAACCCCGTTGACCATGTTGAACAGCGTTGTCTTGCCTGCGCCGTTGGGGCCGATCAGCCCCACGATTTCGCCCTCGGCAAGAGTAAAGCTCACGTCCGATACTGCCACCAATCCGCCGAAGCGTTTGGTCACGCCGTTCACTTCCAGCAAGGCGGTCATTCGATCACCTTCTCGGAGCGCGGCACCAGGCGATAGAGCCAGCCGATCAATCCGCCGGGCGCGAATAGCACCACCAGCAGCAGCAGTGCCCCCGCAATAACCAGGTGGAAGTTGGACAGCTTGGGAGACGTCAACAGGTAGGAGCGCAGCTTTTCATACAGGCCCCCGCCCAGGGCCGCGCCAACCACAGTGCCTTTGCCGCCGAGCATCAGCATCACGATTCCCTCGAGAGAGAGCATGAACTCGAAGGCAATGGAGGGATCGATCATACCGTTCTTATAGAACATCAGCGCTCCGGCGACGGCCGGCAGAAATGCTGAGACGCTGTAGATGATTGCCTTGTAAACGGTCGCATTGACGCCGAGTACCACGGCGGCATCTTCGTCCTCACGGATGGCGAACAGGCCCAGGCCAAACTTGGAGATCTTGATCGCCAGGCTCAGGATCATCGAGAGGGCCATCACGCCGATGACCAGGAAGTATGTGATCCACAAAGCACGACGCGCGCCGTCCGCGCCGCCCAGCCGTTGATACGCATCGAAGGGGACGTAGAGGCCGGTTGACCTGCCCCAGGGATCGAAGTTCGAGACGAACGACTGCACGGCGACAAGAATTCCAATGGTAGCCAAAGCGAAATACGCGCCGCGCAAGCGCAGAATGCCGAGGCCGAACAGCAACGCGAAAAAGCTAACGGCCACCCCCGCCAGCAGCGCGGACAGTATCAGGTTCCAGCCCCTCACGGTTGCCAGGTACAGCCCGACGTAGCCCCCCAAACCATAAAAGACGATGTGGCCGAAGTTCACGTAGCCGGTGTAGCCGATCATCAGATTGAGATTGCTGGCCAGAATGACGGCGACGGCGACCAGGATAAGGTCCTCGCGCATTGAAACATTGTTGCCATGCAGCGGAATGAACGCCATCAGCGCTGCAAAAATCAGAATCAACCAGAAGACGGGGCGTCGGAAGATCAAGCGGTGTCCCTCCCGAATATGCCGCGAGGGAAAGCCACCAGTACAACCACGAACAGGCCGAACTCAATCATCGGGATCCAACTGACCGCAATGAAGGGTGTCACCGCTCCTTCCAACAAGCCGAGCAGTACCCCGGCGACGAGCGCACCGAAGGGCTTGCCAAGTCCGGCAAGTACCGTCACCACGAAGCTCTTCATCTGGTAGCCGGAGCCGGAAAGAATCGTGAAGGGAAACAAAGTCGAAACCAGTGCGCCAGAAGCCGCCGCCAGCGCGATGCCGATGGCAAACGCCAGGGCCAGCACCATGGTCGAGGAGATTCCCATTAACTCGGCCGCTTCGCGATTGTCCGCGACGGCCCGGATGGCCTTGCCCGGCCGGGTGCGATACAGGAACACTTCCAGCGCCAGCGCGATCACCACTGCCGCGCTCGCCGCGGCCATGTGGTTTCCGGTAAACGTGTAAGCGCCGATGGTGATGCCGCGCAGAGTGAAATTGACGTTATAGGGACTGGTGCTCCAGATTGCGGTGCCGAGCCCGATGATGATCATGTTGACGGCAAAGGTGGACAGCAGGCTCGCCAACTGCGGGCGATTGATCACCCAGTGTACGGATGTCCAGTAAATGATCAGGCCCAGCACCAATCCTGCCGCAATAATAGGCAGCAGCAGGAAGTAAGCGTTGATTGGGAAAGCGGCGAACAGAATGTACATGCCGAACATGCCCAACGCTATGACCGCCCCGTGGGTGAGATTGATGACATCCATGACTCCCCAGATCAGACTCAAGCCCATGGCCGCCAGCCCATACACCGCGCCGATGAGCACGCCATCAATCATGGAGGCTAGAATGCCGGACATATCTCACCCTTCGCACCGCAGTAGTCGTGTAGCTGGGTTGTTGCCCCGTTCAGTGGATCGGATACACCAGGTTGGCGCTCTTTGCCGCCAGCGGCCAAACCACTTGCTTCACCAGCTTGCCTGACTTGTCCTTTTGCCACTGGGCCAGGACCATGGCGTGTCCCACTTGCAGACCGTGGTCGCTGGCCGCGGTAGAAAACTTGGTGCGCCCGTAGAACGTCGTGATATCGGTCGCGTTCAGGGCATTCGCCACCTTGGCCGTGTCCGTGCCGCCAGCCTGCTCGATGGCGCGTTGCAGGACCAGGCCGGCAGCGTAACCACCAGCCGACTCGTAGCTGGGAGGAGCATTGTACTTCGCGGTGTACGCTTTGGCGAAGTCTGCACCGCTGGGGCCGTATTGCGCCTTGAACGCTGACTGCGGTTCCCACTGCGACGGAACAATCACGCCCACCGCCGCATCACCTAGTTCGGTCCATTTGTCGCTGTCGGGAGCCACCAGCAAGGAGATCATCTTCAACGGGACCTTGTGTTCATAGAGTTGCTTCGCCAGCGTCGAGCCGTCGGCATAGTGGCCGCCACCCAGCAGCACCGTGGCCTTCGACGCGATCACCTTGTCGATGATGGCGCTGAAGTCGGTGGTGTTTTGAGCGTAGGCTTCGGTGAAGACGACGTTGAAGCCGAGTTGCTGCGCGTAGGCCTTCGCCGGAGTTACTACAGACACCGAGAACGATGCATCTTCATACACGAACGCCACCGTCGCCTTCGGGTCCTTTGTCTTCAGCATGTCCAGCACACCCTTCAGGTATTCCGCTCCCGGGGTGAACATCTGGAAGAGGTAATGATTCCCTAGCGTGTAGGTCTTGCCTTCGGCCGCGCCCGTGGTGAGCATGATCTTGCCGTTCTGCTCCGTCACGATGGCAGCCGAAGCCGTCAGGGGGGAGGAATAGGGGCTGAACAGGAAGTCCGCGTTATCTTGCAGAAGCATGCGCGAATAGAGCTGCTGCACGCGCTTGACGTTGGATTCGTCATCGTAGCTGACGAACTGGAGTTTGTAGTTCTTGCCGCCCGCCTTGATGCCGCCGGCAGCGTTGACCTGGTCCCGCCACAGTTCGAATCCGCGGTATTGCTCCAGCGAGTCCACGTTCAGGGCGCCCGTCTTGGATACCGTCATTCCGATGGTGATGTTCTGGGCAAAGCTTGAGGTGACGAAAAGGGCGAGGAGAATAGAGAGAATGAGGCTCAGTCGTTTCACGATGCACCTTCGCTAAAAGGTTGTGGTGTCAGCATATACGCTGTGTGCGATGAAAGCGTACGGCGGCAGTTTAAGCCTAACCTATGACTGAGGTCACCCCATCCTGTGATTTTGCTCACAATGAGCGTGGCAAATCGGGAACATACGGGCTTCTTGTCCGCCGAGGGCGGTGTTCCCAAGCAACGAAGTTTTCGGGAACTTTCCGGTTCACCGGAGGGAAATACCTGCAAGAGAGCAATCTGTCCGCGAATGATAAGCGGCTTCACGTGGCCATTTCGCGGGCCCGTCACAAATCTTTACGGTCGCTTTACCAGACTTTACGGTCGAATGAGCGCCACCGGGGTTTCAACAAAACGACAGAGAAACTGTCGAGGAGGAATGAAAATGAGACGTAGTTCTTGGATGTTTGCTGTGGCGCTGTTGGCCGTGGTCGTTTGCGGCGCGGTGATGATCAGCTACGCGCAGCAAAGCGATAACACTGCCGCACCCGCCTGGGGCGGGCATCGGCACGGCGGCCACATGGCATACATGGCCAAGGCCCTGAATCTGACAGAGGCCCAGAAGGAGCAGGTCAAGTCGATCATGCAGGCAAATCGCACCACCAACCGCCCGCTGATGCAGCAAATGGCCCAGAACCGTCTGGCCATGCTGACGGCGACTTCCGGAGGAGCGTTTGACCAGGCGAAGGTGACGGCGCTCGCCAACCAGCAGGCGCAACTGATGGCCCAGATGACGATCCAGAAGGAGACCATCCAGCACCAGATTTATACCCAGGTGCTGACGCCGGAGCAGCGCGCCACCGCAGACCAGATGCGACAGAAGCAGATCACTCGAATCAACGAGCACATGCAGAAATGGTCACAAGCGGGAACGGAAACTCCAGGGCAGTAAGAATCCAATCGTCGTCCCAAACGAAGGCGGTCCGCCGTGGACCGCCTTTTTTGTCTTCATCGTAATTCAGGGTTAGCGTACCCGGTAGAGCGGGCCTTCAGGCCCGCGTTAGGAAGCCTCATTAAGAATCTGGGGCTTCAGCCCCCGAACATCGCGGCCGAAGGTGCCGCCGGGTTGAACCCCGGCTCCCTTCGGAAAGTTCGCCGGGACGCGGCGCTGAAGCGCCGCTCTAGCCGTTCCGGTAGCCACAGCAACTCTGGGACCGCTTCAGCATAAACCAGGCGCGAGTTTCGGCTTTTTTCTTCCCAAATTGGCAACGTAATAGTTCTGTCATTTCAAGCGGAATGCGCTCTATATCACGGAAAACTCCGCGCATTGTTCCTACGATGTAAGCATGGTTTCGATATCAAAATCTGATTTGATTACTCCGCATCCCAGAGGAACTCAGGCGCGCGTGCTCTTGAGCTCTGTCTTCGGTCCTTACGCGCGCGATGACGAATTTGGCAGCCGCGCCATCAATCCCATGGAGCTTTACCACAACCAGGTCACGCGCGCGCAGGGCAGTTTTTCGCTGCGCATGTTTCATCGCTCCTGGGGCCTTATGATGATTCAGCGGAACATCTCCGCTCCCAGTACCCTGCTCGACTTCCCTACCCTGGAGCGATTCGAGCGCGAACTGACTTCGACCGAGTACGACATCGTAGGCATTTCCGGCATCATCCCGAACTTTGGAAAAGTGCGTGAGATGTGCCGCCGCGTCCGCCGCCTGTCGCCAAAATCCAGAATTATCGTCGGAGGGCACGTCGCCGCCATTCCCGCACTCGACAAACTGATTGATGCCGATTACATCGTGCGCGGCGAAGGTATCTCCTGGATGCGGCGCTATCTGGGTGAAGATCCGAACGCACCCATCGAGCATCCCGAGATCCTCTCCGGCTTCGGCATGCGCGTGCTGGGAATGCGCATTCCCGACAATACCCGCGACACCGCTGCCACCATCATTCCGTCGGTCGGATGTCCGATGGGGTGCAACTTCTGCACCACGTCGGCATTCTTCGGCGGCAAGGGCAAGAGCGTTAACTTTTACGAATCGGGAGACCAGATTTTCGACATCATGCAGCACATGGAGCACGCGTTGAACGTGAACTCCTTCTTCGTTATGGATGAGAACTTCCTGCTCAACCGCCCTCGCGCCATGCAACTGTTGGCCCGCATGAAAGAAGCCGGCAAGGCCTGGTCGCTTTACGTTTTCTCGTCCGTCAATGCAATCCGCAAGTACACCATGGAGGAACTGGTACAACTCGGTATTTCCTGGATATGGCTGGGCCTCGAATCGCCGAACTCAAGCTACGTGAAGCTGCATAATTCCGATCCGGGGTCCCCAGCGAGCGCCGGTTTTGCGCTTGCTGGGGTGGGGGATACGCAGGCCCTCGCCGCTGAGTTGCGGCAGCACGGCATCAAGCTGCTGGGTTCCACCATCGTCGGCCTCGAACACCACACACCGGAGAACATCCGGCAGGAGATCGAATACGCGGTTGCGCATTGCACTGACTTCCATCAGTTCATGCTGTACACGCCGGTGCCGGGAACGCCGTTGTTTGCCCAGATGCAGGAAGAAGGCCGGATGCTCGACGGCATAGACCTCGCCGACATCCACGGGCAGTTCAAGTTCAACTTTGAGCACGCCGCGATCTCGCGCGACGAATCCAAGCGCTTCCTTGATTGGGCCTTTCGCTTCGATCTCGAGCGCAACGGCCCCAGCCTGTTCCGAATTTGCGAGACCATCTTTCAGGGCTGGAAGCGGTACCACAATCATCCCGACCTGCGCGTGCGCCAGCGCATCGCCAACGAAGCCGTAAAGCTGCGCACCACCTACGACGCCGCGCTCTGGGTCATGGAAAAGCGGCTGAAGCGGACGAACGCCTCGGTCGCCGTGAAGATTCGCGACTTGCGGCGGGAGATCGAACATGAATTTGGGACCGCCACTCGCCTGTTGCGCACAGTTGTGGGCCCGCTGTTGCTATGGACTTCGAAGCGTGAAGACAAGCGCCTGGCCAACGGCAAGACCTACGAGCCTGAGACGTTTGTTGACCGCAGAAATTGGGTGGGCGTGTAAGAAGTGACAATCTTGACGGGTCGCGCCATTTGTCGCTATTATAGGCGTCATAATGGTAAATGAACTACGGGCCGTCGTACAGGAATTAGGTGGCAAGCGGGCCCTCGGCCGCGCACTCTCCAGCGATCGCGATATGCGCGAAGCGATCCGGGAAGGGTTTCCTCCGGCTGTGGTGGAGGAGTTGATGCGGGCCTCGGGCCTGACCCTCAAGGAACTCGCTAGCGCACTCGATCTTTCGCCGCGCAGCTTGCAGCGGCGCCGGCGCAGTGGAAGGCTTGCGCGTTATGAATCCGACCGGCTTTACCGTCTGGCCCGCATCGTGGCTATCGCCAATGAATATCTTGGCGATCATGAGCGCGCCATGCGCTGGCTCAAGCGCCCCAATCGTGCCTTGGGCGGCCTCGCTCCCGTCACTGCCATTGACACGGAATTGGGAGCGCGCCAGGTGGAGAACATCCTGGGCCGAATTGCGTACGGCGGAATTAGTTGATCCGCGTTTATCGGGTGCTGCGGAAGGCGTATGCCCGCGCGCCGTTTGACGGTGAAGGAGCATACCGCTACGGTGGACGCTGGTCGAGCCCCGGAACGCGCCTCAGCTACGCGTCAGAACATCAATCCCTCGCCATGCTGGAGTATTTCGTTCACCTTGATAGGGACGATTCACCCGGCGACCTCGTCTTAGCCGTAGCAGAAGTTCCCGACGGCGTAACCAGACAGCGGATTGAAACCAGGAATCTACCTGCAAGGTGGCGCCAACCCGCAGCCCCGCCTGAGCTCGCCCGCATAGGCGATGAGTTTGCGCAGCGAGCAGAGCACAGCGTGTTACTGGTGCCTTCAGTTCTCGCCCCAAACGAGAATAACTGCCTCATCAACCCCGGGCATCCCGAGTTCAAGAAGATTGTCATCCGCCAAGCGGAGCCTCTCAGCTACGATCCGCGCATGTTTGGCAAGCACCGGCACAGTCGCCAGTAGTCAGTTTGCTGAGTGCTCATTTCTGACAACTGACAACTGACAACTGGCAACTGCTCTTACGCCGTCTCGATCTTGGCCTCGGCTTCGAGGCCAAGTTCCCGGACCGCGATCTCGCGCATCTTGAACTTCTGCATCTTGCCGGTGATGGTGAGCGGAAACTCGTCCACAAACTTGATGTAGTGCGGAATTTTGAAGCGCGCGATCTTGCCTTCGCAGAACTGGCGAATACCGTCGGCGGTGAGCGTTGAACCTTGTGCGAGCTTGATCCATGCAGCCACCTGCTCGCCATACTTGCGGTCGGGCACGCCAATGACTTGCACAGCGCTGATGCCCGGGCAGGTGTACAGAAATTCTTCAATCTCGCGCGGAGAGATATTTTCTCCACCACGGATGATGACGTCCTTGGCGCGGCCGGTGATCTTGAAGTAGCCGTTTTCATCCACGATGGACAGATCACCGGTGTGCAGCCAGCCATCGCCATCGATGACGCTCCTGGTTGCCGAGAGATTGTTGTAGTACCCCTTCATGACGTGGTAGCCGCGCGTGCACAGCTCGCCTTGTT
>Ga0074045_10003362_pt1 | contig 14418 bp, 13 predicted proteins | sample BogForMeECP23OM2_FD_94442 | JGI IMG/M metagenome (GOLD analysis project Ga0074045, IMG submission 94442) | Bog forest soil microbial communities from Calvert Island, British Columbia, Canada - Bog Forest MetaG ECP23OM2 | ecosystem: Environmental > Terrestrial > Soil > Wetlands ... | reverse complement strand
TTTTTGGTGGGCGGGCGTGCCCGTGTAGGTCACCTTGCCGCTAACGGTTCCAGCGAACATCAGGGAAGAACAGACAAACAACGTCAAAAGAGCTAGCAGGATTTGCTTGGTGCGCATTTAAGTTACTCCCTTCTGGGGTCTTGGTGCTCGTTTATTGGCCGCCACCGGGCGCCTTGTTGTCGGCCGGAGCGGCTGCTGGCGACGGATTTTTATCCACGTACGGGGGGATAACTCCGTGCGCCGCCGATAGAACTTCGTTTTCCTTGCCGTGCCGGTTGACCTGCAGCGTGCGCAGGAAGTGGACGAGATCCCAGGCGTCGTTCGGCTGAATGACGTCAGCGAAAGAAGGCATAGGGGTACCGTCCACGCCGGTCATGAAAATCTTATAGATATCCTGGTTGGTATTGCCACACTTGAAGCGCGAATCGTTCTTGCCCAAGGCGAAGTTGTAGGGGCGAATGGGATTGTCTTTACTGTCAGTCAGGGTCGAGGCGGAAGGACCGTCGCCCTCGCCGTGCGTGCCATGGCACTTCCAGCATTCGAGTTTGGTGAACAGCGCCTTGCCGTGGGCGATGCTGTCCATGGTGACCGGGGGCTCGGCGGGAATCGTGATCGGCGTGCCGGCTTTTTCGTGCTCCCAACGCGGCGAGAAGATCTTGATATAGGCCACCAGGTCGGCGCGTTGTTGCTTGGTGAAGGTATTCCAGACCGGCATGTTGGAGTTAGTCAGGCCGCGCGCGATGGTGTTGAAGAGATCTTCATCGGTGGGCAGTGTGCCGGTCAGAGTGGAGCGGCACTTGAAAGCTGCGAGAGTGAAATCACGCGGCTTGGGATCGAGCCAGACCGCGTTTTCGCCGTTGCCATCGCCGAAATCACCGTGACAGCCGGCACAATAGCGGCGGAAATCGGACTTCGCGGCTTCGGCATGCCCGGTGACATTGCCGATGTGGCTCTCCATGGGCTTGATCACAACTGGCGGCTTCGGGCCCACGTCGGGCGCATCCTGGGCGAAGGCTCGTACGGTGAGCCCGGTGGTGATAATCAGCCCCAGAATCGCAGTGAAAAGGATCGCTCCGATAAAACGCATTGGCTTCAAACTGTTCATAGTCAGCACCCTTAATCGAAGTCAACGCCGGCGAATCAAGTTCGCCGGCGGGCCATCCTGGTGGTTAGAAGTCAAAGTCAAATCCCGTCAACAGTTCGCTGGTGTTGATGTTCGTGCCGCTTAGCGGTGATGTCCCGACCTGATGGAACAGGTTGAACTCGTTATGCCAGGCAAAACCAGCCCGGCTCGTCATAAACGGGTTGTAGCGATAGCCAATGGTGTAGGTGGTGATGTTGCCGAGGTCCGAGCGCGTACCCGGAGTCGACTGCTGCGACATCTTGATGGTTTCGTATCGCGCAAGGAAGATGAGCTGTGGACTGTAGACGTAGTGAGGCTCGATCAGAACGCCATTCCAGGTCGGATTGCGCGAACCAGGAACGAGCTGCGTTCCTGGCGTGTTGTTACAGGGCTGCTGCACCACGGTGCCATCGACGTAGGCATTGCAGAGGCCGGTCGGATTGTCGATCAGGTCGCCATACCCCTGCCCGAACCACGCACTGTCCGATCCGTGCTGCGTCACAACCTGAACATCAAAGTGCTGCCCGAAGTAGAACTGCCCCACGAACCCTTCGCGACTGAAGCCCTGGTTGCCGGTCCCGGAACCGCCAATTGGAGCCCCGAGGTTAGTCAGCCAAGTCGTTGGCGCTTGGCCCGCAAAGACGTAGAAGCCAAGGCGTTGCACGCCGAGCTTCCCCGCATCGAACGCCTGACTGGCGGTAATGAACGTGGAATAGGACTCAGCGCCATAGGGTAGGCCTACCTGGCCATCGTTCGAGCTGAGCAGCGCCACGGAGTAGCGCGTGCGGTCGTTGTAGGAGTGGCCCATGACCTCGACGCCGAGCTGGTTGTCTCCCATTTGCGCAAAGGGATTGCCGTCACCCACCGGCATGAAGTGATAGAGCTGATAGATGCCGCCGTTTCCCGTAAGCGTGAGGATGCGCTTCTCGGAGAGCAGGTTGTCGAGTTCAAATTTGCCGAACTTCACGTTCAGCCACGGGCTGCCGGCTATGTTATCCAACCGCCCCATAACGGTTTCGAAGTGGAATGACGCGGTCGGGTCGGACGAGGGGAGCACGTAGAACGAGAAATTCTTCTCCAGAGTGCCGCCAGTATGGAAGTCGAGACCGCTGAGGTCGAAACCCGAAGAAGTGATCCGTTGCTCGACTTGGCCACTTTCGCTGGCAGTGCTGTCGACCGCAACCTTGCCTTGGCTGACCCGGTGCCAGATGGGAGTGATGCGGAAGGTGACTGGCCAATACCCCGGGTTCTGCCAGATCGGAGCATCACGATCGTTCATGAGCTGGTAGCCGTTGTCTTTGAATTTCTGGCCGAAGTAATTCAGCATGGGCCAACTTTCATGACAAGCGGAACAACGCAGGCCGTATTTCCTGGCAAAGGCTGGCAATGCGCTCGCCGACTGGCTGGCGCCAAAATCAGAAAAACTAACGCGAAAGCTGCGGCGAGGACGGAAGTTGCCGGCCGCGGCTTCTGACAGAGATGAGACTGCGCCCACATACGCATGCTGCACTCCTCAGACAGGTTCATAGATTTTGCAAAAACGAAACCCCCCACCGTGCACGAACGACTGCAACCATGCTGCGGTCAACTAATGACCACTGCACGGCTCACCGGTTCCAGCCGGAACCACAAAAGTTTTCGCGACGAAGGGACGACCATCCCCACTAGGGGGGGGATAGTACTACCGTGTTTCGTGAAGTGCAAGAGGGTTTACCATTTTTTTTTTACAAATTGTTTACATCGTCTCCCGGGAGGGACCGGGGGGATGGCACCCAGGGTGCCTGCTGCCGGTGAGTTGACAGGGATCAGCCTTGCGTATAAGACTCTTGCACCAGGGATGCTGGAGCCAGCTGTGATCAGGGACAAGAGTCTTTGCGGCAAGGGGCCAAATAGTTCAGTGGGGTGGCATCGAGTTACGCTTGACGTCCAGCTTTATCGTGGGATAGCCGCAGTTTTTCTCCTGCTCGCCGCGGCCGCGGTACCTTCGCTGGGCCGTGAAAAGGACGTTCTTCAGTATGGCGCAGGCCTGATCGTCAATATTCCGCTGCCGGAGCCCGAAGTCGCGCAGGTAGTGGAAGACGTGGCGCAGAACGGGATTATCCGCGGCACCAAGGAATACAACAAAGACGAGTACATCGAGGGCGCGGTCGCCGCCACGTCTACGCCGGTATTTGCGGCGTGGACGGAGGGCGGCAAGGTGTTCTACAAGGTGCGGAAGCAGGCGCTCGATCCGCGAAACTTCAAAGACAGCGGCGATGTTGGAACGCTGGCCGTGCGCTACGTGGTGCAACCGCAGGGCGACAAGAATACCGTTCTGCGAATTGACGCTCTGTTTGTGGAGGATTTTCGGCGCAGCGTCCACCCCTCGAGCGGCTCGGTGGAGAGCAGCGAATACAAAGATATCCAGGACCGCCTCGCCGAGGTCGAACTGATGAAGAAGGAAACCGCCGAGGCTCTGGAAGCGAAGCAAGAACGGCAGGCAAAACAAAACTTCGGCTTGGGCAGTGACACCGTTGTGCTGAGTACTCCACCATCAACGGCGAAGCCGGGCAGGAGCGCTGTCGGCGAGAGCGCGGAGACCGAAGGGACGAATGTCGAGAACCCGAATGGCCACGCGACGCCAATCTCTTCACCTCAGCCATCACCCGCGTCAGCCACCTCCGCGATGCCGCAACCGCCGTCGGCGTCTGACCAACCTGCTGAATCGCTGGAGCAGCACGTTGCGGAGTTGCGTCAGCAGGTGGAGCGACTGGTCAAGAAGCCCGGAGCTCCGCTCAAGTCCGCTCCATTCCACACCGCAAGCACGCTGAAATCGCTGGAGCCTGGGGTCGAAGTTCTGATTCTGATTGCGACGCCTTACTGGTACGGGGTGGAGACGCACGACGGCCAGCACGGGTGGATCCGGCGGGATCAGTTGGAGCAGGTGCCATGACCGGGCGCGCTTTGCCAGTCGCTACTTCGTCGGTTCCGCCCCGCTCGCCCCGCGCTCTTTTGGTGGCTGCAGTTCTGCTGGTCGTGGTTCCGATGGCTGCTGCGCAAAGCGGCAGTCCGCAAACCAGCCCGCAAGCCGGCGCCTATGAGCGCACCTACCGTCAATCGAAAAGTGCGGTGGAAAAAGCGCTGAAGGAGTTGCAACCGTCGATGAGTGGACGGCTGCCGGTGCTGGAAGGATTCGCGCTGCCCGGCGAGCATCCCTTGAGCCACTACCAGCGGGCTTATTACCAATCTGCCGTGCAGGTGAGTCCGACTGCGTCGGGCGGGACCGTGGTGCGGGTGACCGCGAAGGTGACAGCGTGGTACACGGATTCAACTCCATCACGCTCGGGATACCAGCTGCTGACTTCGAATGGCCGTCTCGAATCTGATCTTCTCGACCAGTTAACCGAGGACTTGGCGAGCACTCCCAGGGCCATGAATGCGGAGGGGAATTCGAGCGAGAGTTTTCCGGTGACTCGTGCGCCGTCGGCGTCTAAGCGGCCAGACATGGCGGACCATGGCACTGCGGAACCAATCATCTCAGCGCCCATGCCCCAGTCGCCAGGAGCCGGGCATCCGTTCTCATCTTCGGTGGCGCAAGGTCTGTCGGGACGGCAACCGGAGGATTCGAAAAATTCTACCCCTTCAGATCGACCTCAAACCGCCTTGCAGGGCGAGGCCGCGAGTTTGGAGGAAGTGCTCAAGAACCAGGCGCATCCAAAGAACCTGGTGGCGATCAAGAAAACGGGAACTCCCGTGGAAGCGACTCCCAGTTTGAATGCCAAGACTTTGTTTCTGGCCAGCGCGCACGACGAGTTTGAGATGCTGGATTACAACGCGGACTGGGTTCACGTGCGGATTTCCGGCCTGTCGCGGGGCTGGATCTGGCGCACCAGCCTGGAGATGCCGGAGGGCATCTCAGACGTTCCGCCCAGCAGTCCGAGTGCCGCGCCGGTTGCGGCCGATCTGTTTCAGGTGACGCGCGAAGAAACTGCACCCTTCCCCGGAGATTGGGAACCGCTGCGGGGCAGAAACGTAAAAATCATCTCCGTGCAAAAGGTCCAGGAAAACGAGAAAGATAGCGGCGCGCAAGCGAAGCTGGAGTTCGCCAAGTCGTTGCTCGACAAGAACTACCCCGAACTGGAAGAAAAATCGAAGGAGCTGGCCGGAGTAGTGTTGATCTTCGATTCGGTCGATGGCGGCATGATCGCGGCCACCCTCCCCACAGTTCAGCACTGGAAGGCGGGCACGTTGTCCGACGCGGCGCTTTGGCATCAGTGTTATTTTGATCCGCCCGAGACATTCAATGTTTCCAGTCCCGGAGGCGGTCACTAGCAGGCTGCGGAAAAACTCAATCTCGGGTTTGATTTTGGGTGGCGCAGCGCTTCAGCGCCGCGGTAACTGCTTTGTTCTGAGGCCGGCTTTAGCCCCTGAGGGGGCATTGTCTGATCGGGGCCGACTTTTTCCGCCGCCTCCCAGTGCAGTCGTTAGTTGCGAAAAACCTCGCTCCGGTGCGAACATCGTGAGAGCGATACGCGCCGTCGTTTTAAATTTTGGCTTGACATTGAACCGATTGCGCGATACCAATGCTGTCTCTTGGGGTCGGTGTGGTTCCGTTGGGGACTTGTTTAGTGACTGCCGGTTTGAGCTAAACCGCCGGATGGAGGCGGAAGGGAGCAAACCAGCGAGTGTGGGGTCCATGTTGCAACAATTAGTTTCCAGGCTGCGCGATTACGCTGAACTGACTAAGGCGCGCATAACCACTTTGATCGTGCTTACGGCGTGGTGCGGCTATTTTTTTGGCGCGCACCGGTTGGGCGTCTCGTCGTGGTCGCTCGGTTTATTCCATGCGTTGTTGGGGGTGGCGCTGGTTTCGAGCGGAACGGCGGCGCTGAACGAAGTGCTCGAAGCGAGCGTGGATGCGCGCATGCGGCGCACTGCGCTGCGCCCTTTGCCGTCGGGACGTATGACCACGGCACACGCGGCTACAGTGGGACTGGCGCTGACTCTGGGCGGTTCCGCTTATCTCGCGATCTCTGCCAACCTGCTGACTGGGCTGTTGGTGTTCCTGACCGCACTGGTGTACCTGGCGGCATACACTCCCCTGAAGAAAGTGTCTCCGGTGTGCACCTTTGTGGGCGCGTTTCCGGGAGCGATGCCGGTAGTACTGGGCTGGACGGCGGTGCGCGGCAAACTGGAAATTGAGACTCTGATCCTTTTTGCCATCATGTTCGTCTGGCAGTTCCCTCATTTTCTTTCGATCGCATGGCTCTACCGCGAAGACTATGCGCAAGGCGACATTCGCATGTTGCCCGTAGTGGAATCCGATGGGAAGTCTACGGTGTGGCGGATTCTGGCCTATTCGGGCGCGTTGATTCCGGTGAGCGTTTTACCGGTTGCGATGGGAATGGCGGGACGGGTGTATCTGGTTGGGGCCATCCTGATGGGCGCGGCGTTGCTCCGCGTCTCCTGGGGAATGGCTTCTCCGCAAATGCCGGCCACGGCGCCGGCGTCCAAACCGCCGGCTCGCCGATTGCTGCAAGCTACGATTCTCTATCTGCCGGCGCTGTTCGCGCTGATGATGGCTAACTCGGGGCGTTAGTTGCAGTCGGATCCGAGAGGCCCATCCGTGTCCGACTTCGGTCTTTCTCGGTCCTTAAGGTTTAATTTTGTCCAACGTTGCCGGAATTGCCCCGCCGCCCGTAGAATTGAAACCACCATCGGTTTGCAGTAGGCCCGTAGCTCAGTCTGGTTAGAGCGCTTCCTTGACACGGAAGAGGTCGATGGTTCGAGTCCATTCGGGCCTACCAATCCTGGCGCCGCACCCTGAAAGTTGAGCGCCGAATCGCCGCTGGGACAGGCGCTGCGCGAGGAACCCGTAGCGAAATAATCTCCGCAATCCAGCGACGCGCGTGCGATCGCTATAGATATCGATAGCAACCATGCCGTTGTCGGCAGTCGGCAACGTTGACTGGGATCAGGCACGTCCCCGGAACTGGATAATTCTCCGGCGATCGCGTTTTGACGGTCTGCCTGCGGGTAACTCTTCGAACTGCTTCATCGCCCGGCGCTCCGCTGCCACCTTGAGGCGCAGTTCCCGGCTAGCCTCCGTCTCGCGGTAAAGCGTTTGCGCAACCGGAGCCGGGCCGCGCACATCACTGAGTAGCAGGACTTCCACCTGAAAGTCGCCGCCGTCGTTGGTCACTCGCAACATGTCCCCAATCCGGACCTCGCGCGCAGCCTTAGCGGCCTGCCCGTTGGATTGAATCCTCCCGAGTTCACAGGCTCGTGCGGCCAGAGCTCGCGTCTTGAAGAATCTGGCGGCCCAAAGCCACTTGTCCATTCGCACCGAGGCCATGATCTATTTTCCTATACGAACGGATTTCAGCGGGGCATCCTTCGGTTCAAGCCAGGTAACGAAATCATAATGTATCGCAGAAGACGGAAGCAGCATCTTGGTCTTGAAAGGAGGCGCATTGCCGGCTGTGCGCCTTCCCTGGATTCCGGGCCACGTACTACCAATAACAATACTTAAAGGAGGATGTCTTATGCCTACGATCACAACCAAAGATGGCACAACCATTTACTACAAGGACTGGGGAAAGGGCCAGCCCATAGTGTTCAGTCACGGCTGGCCGCTCACCGCGGACGACTGGGACGGACAGATGTTGTTCTTCGGACAGCGTGGCTATCGAGTCATCGCGGCTGACCGGCGAGGACACGGCCGTTCCGGCCAGACATGGGACGGCAACGATATGGACACTTATGCCGACGATCTCGCAGTCCTCACGGAAAAGCTTGACCTGAAGAACGCAATCCATGTGGGCCACTCCACCGGCGGCGGAGAAGTTGCCCGTTACATTGGGCGTCACGGCTCAAAACGTGTCGCCATGGCCGTGCTCATCAGCTCGGTGCCACCACTGATGGTGAAGACGGACAAGAATCCCGCGGGTTCGCCAATCGAGGTGTTCGACGACCTGCGGGCCCAGTATGTGAAAAATCGGCCGCAGTTTTACAAGGACATTACCCTTCCGTTCTACGGCTACAACCGGCCGGGCGCGAAGATTTCCGAAGGCATCCGGGAGAAGTGGTGGCTCCAAGGGATGATGGGCGGGATGAAGGCGGGCTACGACTGCATCAAGGCTTTCTCCGAGACGGACTTTACGGAAGATCTCAAAAAGTTCGACATGCCCACTCTCATTCTTCATGGCGACGATGACCAGATCGTGCCCATAGGCGCGGCGGCCCTGCAGTCGGCCAAGATTGTGAAGGGCGCCACGCTGAAGGTCTATCCAGGCTTTCCGCACGGGATGCCCACAACCAATGCGGACCAGATCAATGCCGACCTGCTAGCGTTCGTCAAGCAAAGCCGGCAAGTTGCAGCCTAAACGGTCATCGCCAGGCCAGCGGGATCTGCACGTTGTTGAAAAATGGCGGAAGCGTGTGTGAGTCGAACACACCGGCAACATCGAAGATGCCGCCCGCCGGTTTTGAAGACCGGGACGATCACCGGACCGCATGCGCTTCCGTACTGTTTTTCAATAATGGCCGCTCCAGCCGCTTCCGCGTGCGGCTGGCAGACATGCCCCAAAGCACTTTGCCTGCTTTCAAGCCCAATTCCTGAAGAAAAGCGCCTGCTTGGCAATGGGCTCGGTGCGTCCGGTCAGGCCGGCCATCTGGGTTTCGCTGAGCGGTGTGAAGTCGCGCGCCAGTTGCACGTTCTCCTCGAGTTGGGCGATGGTATCGCATCCAATGATGACCGTGCTCACGGGCAGGCTGAGCGTGAAATAAAGCGCTTCCTTCATGGCCAGAACGCCGGGCTTGGGAGCAGGCTGGTTCCAGCCCGAGTCGTGGCTCTTGTCGGGCTGCCAGGAGCTGAGGATGCGGCCGCGGGCGGGAATCTTCATGCCGATGATGCCCATCTGTTTGTCCACGGCCATGGGCAGCAGGTGCTCGGTGAAGCTGCGGTGGTGGGCGTCGGCGGCGTTGAGTGCCATCAGGATCTGATCGAAGTCGAACCGGCGCAGGCACTCCATCAGCACCTCGGGATCGGAGTGGCCGGTGACTCCGAGGTAGCGGACCATTTTCTGTTCGCGGGCCTGGATGAGGGCTTCGAGGGCACCGCCTTTGCCGAAAATCTGCTCGACGTCCTCTTTGCTGTCGATGTGATGAAGCTGCCAGGCATCAAGATGATCGGTGTTGAGCAGTCTCAGCGACTCTTCGAGCAGTTTGAGCGAACCGTCGCGGCTGCGGTCGTGCGTCTTGCTGGCAAGGTACACCTGGCTCCTGCGATGCTTCATCACCTGCCCGAAGTAACGCTGGCTCCAGCGCTCCTTGCCGCCATACAACGCGGCGGTATCCACATAGTTGACGCCGAGATCAAGTGCGCGCTCGATGATGGGCACCGCTACAGCTTCGTTGTTGGGCTGCTCGATGGCAGCTTGTCCACCGAGGCTGAAGATACCAGGGCGGTGGCCGGTGCGCCCCAGGTTGCGCGTCGGCATGGCGCCGGCAGTGGTGGGATTATACGGGGTAGTAGCATTGACTGGAGCAGTCGCCGATGCCGTCGCAGTTTCAGGCAGCAAACTCCCGGCCAGCGCTCCGGCTGTCACGGCGCCAGTTGTTTTCAGAAAATTGCGGCGGGAAGCGGTGGAGTTTTCCTGATCAACACGATGCTCGCTCATAGCTGTCTCCTCATGGCGCCATCCTAGCCCCGGTTCACGCAGGTTTGCAATCGCGCCTCACCACAAGCGCCGCAATTCGTTGGCAAGAAACACAACTTATTTCGGCTGCGCCACCACTCGCAGGTATGGTTTTAGAGTCTTCCAGCCGCCGGGATACTTCTGCCTGGCCTGCTCTTCTGAAACCGACGTGGGAATGATCACGTCCTGCCCCGGCTTCCAGTTCACCGGCGTCGCAACATTGTGTTTCGCCGAGAGCTGGATCGAATCCAGCGCGCGCAGCACTTCATCGAAATTGCGTCCGCTGCTCATGGGGTAGATCAACATCAGCTTGATCTTCTTGTCCGGGCCAACCACGAACACCGTGCGCACCGTGGCATTGTCGGCCGCCGTGCGGCCTTCGCTGCTAGTGCCGGCTTCGGCGGGCAGCATGTCATAGAGCTTCGCCACTTTGAGTTCCGGATCGCCGATCATCGGATAGGTCACCTTGTGACCCTGCGTTTCTTCAATATCGGCGGCCCACTTGCCGTGGCTGGTTACCGGATCCACGCTCAGGCCGATGATTTTCGTGTTGCGCTTGGCAAACTCCGGCTGCAGACCTGCCATGTAGCCCAGTTCGGTCGTGCACACCGGAGTGAAATCCTTGGGATGCGAAAACAGGATTGCCCAGCCGTTGCCAATCCATTCGTGAAAGTTGATGGTGCCTTGCGTGGTTTCGGCAGTGAAGTTGGGAGCCTCAGAGTTGATGCGTAAAGACATGTTTTTCCTCGAGTAGTTTCTTCCTGGAGTGATGAACGGCCAGCGCGTTTAAACCCCACTACATTAGTAGAGATAGAATATCCAGAGGCTGCTCGGTCCGTCAACCCTGGCCAGGCCGTGAGGCGCGAGCACACCGAGAAATGTAAAATCTCACGCATGGACGCTTCGACACGAAAGCTCTCGATGGTGCAGGTCGACGTGTTTACCGACCGCGCCCTGACTGGCAATTCGCTGGCGGTGTTCCTCGATGGCCGCGGCCTCGGCACCGAAACAATGCAGGCGTTAGCTCGCGAAATGAATCTTTCAGAAACTACCTTCATTCTTCCCGGGGACGCCGCCGCCGAAAAGACCCGTGGAGTTCGCGTGCGCATCTTCACGGTGCAGGAGGAACTGCCCTTTGCCGGACACCCAACGCTCGGCACCGCTTTCGTTCTGCGGGGGCAGGCCGGTGCAGCCGAAGTCCGCCTCGATCTGAATGTCGGAACCGTCCCCGTGCGCTTCACCGAAACGCCGTCGCACCCCGCCTTCGGAGAAATGACGCAGCAGAATCCCCAGTTCGGCGCAATCCACAACTTGGACGACATCGCGCGTCTCACAAATCTGGGCGTTGCTGATTTCGACGACTCCACGCCCATTCAGACCGTGTCAACCGGCGTGCCTTTTACCATGGTTGCGCTGCGCTCGCTGGCGGCGGTACAAAAGCTGCGCCTCGATCTCGACCGAGCTGCCGAATATCTCGCGCCCAGCGGCGGAAAATTCCTTTACTTCGTTTGCCGCGAGACCGTCGATCCCAAGGCTCGCCTCCACGCCCGCATGATTTTTTATAACGCGGACGATCCCGCTACCGGCTCCGCCGCCGGATGCTGTGCCGCGTGGATGGTCGCATACGGCGTTGCGGCCAGCGAGGAGCAGGTTTTGATCGAGCAAGGATTGGAAATGCACCGTCCCAGTCGCATTTTCGTTCGCGCCACCAAGTCGAAAGATCGGCACGATAACCATGTCGCCAATGTGCGTGTCGGTGGAAATTGTGTGGAAGTTCTCCGCGGCGAAGTCACGATTGCGATCTAGTGCATCAAAACATCGCGCCAGTCGCGGCTCCAAGGCCAATGGCACGATCTTCCTTCACACCGGAGTGCCATTGGCGAGCACGCCACTTTACCCGCGCTGCGATTCTGTTAGCATTCACCTCGCTCCCGGTTCTCAATAAAGAAAGAGATTCAACACAATAGAAACTTTGTGACGAAATTCTCCCGGTTAGACCAATGAAGCCCAAGAAGACAATTCTTTGTGTGGACGATAACGAACAGGCGCTCTCGATCCGTAAAATCATGCTGGAAACGCGGGGCTACCGCGTGCTCGCATACAACAATGGCGAACAAGCTCTTGAAGCTTTCCGCCGCGGTGGCGTCGATCTGGTGCTCACCGACTTGATCATGCCCGGTGTGGATGGCTCGCGGCTGATCGAAGAAATCAAGAATCTTTCTCCGCAGACTCCGGCCGTTCTGATCTCCGGCCGAACCAAAATCTACGAACGCGAAACCCTCGCCGATGTTTTTCTGCCCAAAGGAATGTACGAACCTGCGGACCTGCTGGAGCGCATTCGCCTCCTGCTGGTGCGCAAGCGCGGGCCCAAACGGCCGGTTGAACTCCGCGCCCCCGCACTCGCCGTAGGGCGCGCGAACGTGGCCTGAGCACGACCGTTCCCGAATATTGCTGCCTTCCGTGTGATATGGTTTTTACTGGATGTCTGCCTTCATCGAAGCTAGAGAATTGCGCAAAACTTACCGGGTGGGCAAAGTGGATGTGCCTGCCCTGCGCGGCATCTCCTTCAGCGTGCAGAAGGGGGAGTTCGTTACCATCGTGGGCCCTTCGGGCAGCGGCAAGTCCACGCTCTTTTATCTGCTCGGTGGGTTGACCCAGGCTGACTCGGGAAGCGTCACCATCGACGGCGTGAATTTTGCCACGCTTTCCGACGGCCAGCGTACCCGCTTACGCAAAAGCAAAATCGGATTCGTCTTCCAGAAATTCAATCTTCTGCCTACCCTCAGCGCGCGCTCGAATATTGAAATCGCGGTTGACATTGCCGGCAAGGCCGCACCCGATCCCGCCTTTCTGAAGAAGATCACCGAGATGCTCGGCATCGCCCAGCGTCTCGAACATCGGCCCAACGAGCTTTCCGGAGGCGAGCAGCAGAGAGTCGCACTCGCCCGGGCTCTTATCAATCGCCCCGCCATCGTGCTGGCCGACGAGCCCACCGGCAACCTGGATTCGAAAAGCTCGAGCGTCGTGCTCAACATGCTGCGCCAGTCGAACAAGGACTTGGGGCAGACTGTGATGATGATCACGCACAATCCCGAAGCCGCTGAGTATGGCGACCGCATCGTCCACATGCGCGACGGCCAGATCGTAACCCCCGATGAAGACCCGCAGTGGTCGCCGCATCATCCAGCCGAACCCTTGCATTCCTGACCGCTCACTTCTGTTTCGGCCGGTTCCTGACGGGGATCACGAACTTCAATCCCGACCAGACTTCGGTGACCGCGCAAACTTTCACGTCCACCAGGCCGGCAGCGAGCCCGCTCCGGCGAATCACATCTTCGGTGAGGTCGGTCGGGACGCCTGAACTCTTCTTCGGCCGCGAGATCCACAACATGCCCGCCGGGGCCAGTGACATCGCCGCCGGCGACAATTCAACCCTGAGCACCGTCTGCGACTTTGCAAAGAGGAAAATAAAATCGAGATCCCCGCTAGCCCCGGTCTCCCGCTGGCATTTCATCAGCGCATTTCGAAGCTCAGTCCTCACCTCGTCAGGCACATGCAACAGCAAAACGCGAAAACCGTCCTTGATTCCCAGTTTCTTTGCGAGAGGAGTTCCAGAATAACCAACGATAGAGGTTGTTCCTGAGAGCTGAGAGCTAAGAGCTAAGAGCTAAGAGCTGCCCTACTGCTTCGGAGCGTAGTATCCCTTGCGGGTACGCACCTTCAGCCCTTTATCCTGCGCCAGAATCTCAATCGTGCGGTAGCGTCCGTCCGCAATGAAATTTGCCGGCTTGTAGGCCATGGCGTACTGGCTGCGCAGCTCCTCCTGGATGGAGAGAAACGCATCCGAAACGTCGCGCATCTGGAAGGGAAAAAACGCGCGGCCGCCGGTGGCGTCGGCGATGCGCTCCAGCACCTTGTCGCCCTTGCCCTTCATGCCGCTGATGTTTGTGCTGATGGTGTAGACGATCACTTCCGCCCGCGCCGCCATCTCAATAGCTTCCTCACGCGTTACGTGGCTCAGGTTATCTTCGCCGTCGCTCAGCAGAATGATGGCGCGGCGCACCGGTCCCGTCTGTTCCTGCTTCAACAGCTTGTCCCGGCAAGCAAAGTAGAGCGCGTCGTACATAGCGGTACCGCCGCCCGCCCGCAACATGCGCACACCGGCCGAAAGATTCTCGGTGCTGTCGGTGAAGTCCTGGGTAACTTCCGGCGTGGCGTCGAAGCCGACCACGAATGCCTTGTCGTAGCGCGGGCGAATGATGGCGTTCAGAAACTCGATGGCCGCTTCCTGCTCGAACTTGAAGCGGTCGCGTACCGAGTTGCTCGCGTCCACCAGCAGTCCCACCTGCAGAGGCAGATCGGTCTCACTGCGGAAGCTGCGCATCTCTGCCGGTCTTTGATCGTCGATTACTCTGAAGTCGCTTCGCTTCAGATCCTTGATGTAGTGGCCGTGCCGGTCGGTAACTGTGAACACCACGCGAACTTCGTTGACGACGTGGCGGATGGTCTCGAGCGAATCATCGGAATCAGACTTAGCTGGATTGTCCGGCTGCGGACTTTGCCCGGCCGCCGCTGCGGGAGCTGGCGGGGCGGGAGTCGCTGTGGGCGAGGCTGGCG
>Ga0074045_10003360_pt1 | contig 14420 bp, 10 predicted proteins | sample BogForMeECP23OM2_FD_94442 | JGI IMG/M metagenome (GOLD analysis project Ga0074045, IMG submission 94442) | Bog forest soil microbial communities from Calvert Island, British Columbia, Canada - Bog Forest MetaG ECP23OM2 | ecosystem: Environmental > Terrestrial > Soil > Wetlands ... | reverse complement strand
CGGGCGGCAGCATGAAAACTCTCGGGCAGTTTTTGATTGAACGGCGCAAGGCGGTTGGGATAAGTCAGAAAGAGATGGCGCTGCTGATCCAGAATCGCGACGGCCAGCCGCTCTCCGCCACTTACCTGAATTACCTCGAACACGAACGCGGCAAACCACCCGATTATCTGCTCGATCAGTTCGCCACCGTGCTCAAGGTCGAGCGCGACGTGCTGTATTTCCTGGCGCAACGGATGCCGCCGGATATCCGGCCGGACGAAGCCACCGAGAGCGAGATAACCGCCGCCTACCGCGCCTTCCGGCGCGAACTCAAGAGTAAAGGAGGCGGCAAAGGGGGCAAGAAGTCATGATCATGATCGCGGATCGGACGGGCCGCTTTCCTCAACGCCCGCACTACCTGATCGACGAGCTGGAAACCGCCTGCGACGAAATTGTCGCCAACTTCGCGACCCGGCATTACGGCCAGCTGGTGAACCCGGTTTCGACACCGATGCTGGTGGAGCTGCTTGAGGACGAAGCCGCCACGGTCAATCTCTACTGCGATTTAAGCGTCGAAGGCGAAGAGATTCACGGCTTGACGGAGTTCACTCCGGGCAGCAAACCCTGCGTGAGTATTGCTCGCGAGCTTTCCTACCAGCACTGGCGAGAGCATCGCCTGCGCACAACGCTCGCCCATGAATATTGCCACGTCCATTGGCACGCATGGCTGTACGATCGCTACTGCTTACCGAGCAGCCGCCACAAATGCGCCCGAGGCAAGCTTCTCCCCCATGACGGCGAGCTTGACTGGATGGAGTGGCAGGCGGGCTATATCTGCTGCGCCCTGCTGATCCCGCGGAGTCGCGCCGCACTGTCGGTCACGGCCTTTTGTGCGGAACGCGACCTCCACACCCCGCTCGCCCGGGCGACGGTCGAAGGACGGCTGCTGATCGCACGTACCTCCGTCCTCTTCAATGTGTCGATGGTGGCGGCGGAAGTTCGACTGGGCCAGCTCGGATATCTAAACTGACTGCTCAATGAGATGACGGATGGGTGCGGGGGCGTCACGCAAGCCAGACACGATGCAGATCATTCAAGGCGAGCTCAGCGACCCGCGTGTGATCGCTCTCCTCGAAATTCACGTGGCGAGTGCGCGCGCGAAGACAGCGCCGGGCAGCGCTCATGCGCTTGATCTAGCTGGGTTGCAATCGTCGGATATCAGCTTCTGGACCATTTGGCACGACGACACGCCCGCAGGGATCGGCGCGCTGAAGCGGCTCTCCGCCGAGCACGGCGAGATCAAATCGATGCACACGGCAAAGTCCATGCGCGGGCGAGGAGTTGGCACCGCGATGCTCCGCCATATCATTACGATCGCCCGTGCATGCGGCATGTCACGCCTCAGCCTTGAGACGGGCTCCTGGGATTATTTCCGTCCGGCACGTGCGCTCTATCGAAAACATGGCTTCGTTGAGTGCCCACCGTTGGCCGACTACATGCCCGACCCCAACAGCGTCTTCATGTCGCTCGACTTGGGTGAGTCCTAAGCCAAAGCGACCGCAGGCTAGGGCTATCCCGGATTCCAACTAAGAATCGTAAGGCTGTCTGTGGCGCTTGACAGGCACCTCTTTTTTTCGTCTAATCTTTTGAAATAGCAAAATCTCAAAGCATCTACAGTCGCCTCTCGGCCATTAACATCGGGTCCACGCAAGAGAAATCGCGATGAGATCACAGGTCGAGGAAATCGATGGAGCCGTTCAAGACCACGGGCAACCTCGCTGACCACCTGCAACAGATTACCGGTAGCGGCCATTGCACGGGCTTCGCGCAAGCCCGCCTTGCCATTCCTCATCTGGAAGCGCTGCGCTTGGCACGGCTGTCTTGCACGACTACGCCCGCGCTCGTGGAGCGTGTCGCGAGGCTCCGCAATAGATTCCTTTCCGTCGTCGCCCTTCCTGATTTGAGCGAGAAGGGCGCCGCGGAAAATGGCGTTGGTATTTCAGATACAGGCAGATCGCGTCCTGCCGGTAGACCGGAAGCGGACGCAGGACGAGGCGTAAGGAGGGCAGTTATGGAGCAGAGGAATTGTGTCAGCTGTGGGCAGCGAGTTAAGCGCTCCGATGATTACTTGAAGGCCCACCGTTGGGCCAGCACGGGCTTTTTCCATTGGTCATGTTTCCTTGCCCTTATGACGAGTCACGATAAATCGTTGGTCGCTAACACAGGGGAAAAGCGAGTGGAGGCAGGCGAACTCGGCAAATGAGGGCTTGGCGTTCGTGCCTGGTAACCCAATCCATAGTGAGGAGTAAGAGTGATGTCTTTGAATAAAGCGACGATTATCGGCCATATCGGGCAAGACCCTGAAATCCGCTACACACCTCCGGGAATGCCCGTCGTGAACTTTTCAGTCGCCACTGACGAGCCATACCACGACAGGGAGGGAAAACGGCAGGAACGGACTGAATGGCATCGCGTTGTCGTCATCGGGAAGATGGCCCTCAGCTGTAACGAGTACCTCAAGCGCGGGCGCCAGGTGTTCGTTGAAGGACGCTTGCATCATCGCGAATGGGAGAGCAATCGCGATGGGAGCAAACAGCACGGTACAGAAATTGTGGCCAGGCGCGTCGAGTTTCTCGGAACGAATTCCGGGAAGACGGTCTCCGAGTCCGCGAACGCAGCGAGTGATGGCTCGCCGTCAGCGGATTTGGGAGTCCGCTGAGTTCTTAGTCATAGCTTCGGTCCATTCGGCCAGACGCATGACATTTCATTCTAGGCAGAAAACGATATGCGGTTAACGATCGACGAGTTGGTAAACCATCCATCGCGAATCGAAGGCCTCCCGGAAGATGAGGCACGGTCGCTGCTGCGGACGATAAGTGCACTAACCCTTGCCGTGGCCACCCGGTTGGATCACTTGTCGGCGATGCCGGTGCGCGAGCACGAAGAACTCCTCAGCGCCAGCCAGGCGGCACCCCTCGTACATATGCATCCAAAGACCCTGCGCATGTGGCACGACTGCCCGTTTCTGATCGTTCGTGGTCGCCGCAAACTTTACTCGCGCAACGGAATTGATCGTTGGATTGTGGAGCAAGTCCGATGAAGGGTGCAGGCCACCTTTATCGGCGTGGCCGAATCTGGTGGGTCAAATACTATCGTCGCGGCCAGCCTCATTTCGAGTCGAGCCATTCCGACAGTGAGGCCAAGGCTCGCGAGCTTCTGCGCAAGCGGATGCGAAGCGAAGCTACCGGTTCCGAAGAACGTGTCACTTACGAGGAGCTGGAGCAGGGGATCGTCCAGGACTACGAACTGAAGGGTTATCGCTCTCTGGGCGATCTCGTCAGCGTCCGCCTGAAGCACGTGCGCAAGTTTTTTCGCGGCCAGCGCGCCGTCGATATTACGACCCCGCGGCTAAGACATTACGTCATTATGCGACGCAAAACCGGCGCTGCCAACGAGACGATAAATAGGGAGCTATCGGTTATTCGGCGGATGCTCAACATAGGGCGACAGGACCGCGTAGTTTCGCACATCCCCCACTTCCCGATGCTTGAACCCGGAGCACCACGGGAGAGTTACGTCACCCCGGCTGAATTTCACGAAATCATGAAGCATTTACCCGAGCACGCTCGCGGCATCGTGCAGTGGGTCTGGAACACCGGTTGGCGCATCACGGCCGCGTGCAAGCTGGAGTGGGAGGACATAAATCTGGCAGGCAGCTATGCCGTGCTTAAGCGCGAGAACGCCAAGAACAAAAGGCCGCAGAGGTTGCCGCTGGTCGGCCAACTCGAGGTGATCATCACGGAAGCGGCTGAGAGCAGGAGATCCGACCAGCCCTTGGTGTTTCACCATTCGGGTGGCCAGCCCTTCCGACGCGAATCGGTCTGGCGTGCGTTTAAGAAGGCCTGTGTGAAGGCTGGGCTGGGAGGCGACAAGACCCTCCACGATATGCGAAGATCGGCGGCGCGGGACCTGATCAGGACTGGGATGGTGTCGGAGGACGTAGCGCGCCGGATTACCGGCCATCAAACGAGGGCGGTATTCTCACGCTACAATATCACCGTCGACGATGATGTGGCGCAGGCCCTCGCTGCTCTCCAAGATCATCGCGGTCAGGCTGCTCCCGAGGTTCCAAGTGTAACTGAATTGTCACCGTCGCAGGGTTTCAGAGGGTCTTCTGGCAGCACAACCCCAGGACGAAAACCTAGTTGAAATGGGCACTTTTGGTATTTGAGGGAATGCCGTGAACGCCTGTACGCACCTTTCACGTCGGTAACACGGGTTCAAATCCCGTCGGGGACGCCAATCAAATCAGTTAGCTGATCAAGATTTAACGGACAAAGCGGTTGCTGCCAGACAGGCGTCGGCCGAACCGATCAACCGCTCGCGCGCGAAACTTTCCCGCAGTTCGCGCGTCTTCTGTCTCAGGGTAGTTCTGGTACTCTGGGCCGATGCGGGCTTCGCCTCACCCAAGCTCTAAGCTAAACTGCGAAAGCGCTGTGTGACAATGATCGGCGATCACGTTGCGCGTCTGTTTTCCCTTGCGAACCTTGAACCGCCCGCCCACTCGACGCAAAGCGTCCACGCCCAAACGGTGGTGGCGCAAAGCGGGACCAAAACCTCGACCGAGGGAACGTCGGATTTACGCTGTGAGGTCAAATCCGGGAGCCAAAGGTGGAATTTCTTAAGCAAACCGGCCTTCGGCTTGACGGGCGCGGTGGATCTTCTGCGCTTACCGCGATTGGTCAGTCGCGCTGCTCAGGCGCACCATCTCGTTAAAAAGCATTTAGACAGCAAACATGGATGATAAAACAGCAACAGCAAAAACGGGTGCCGACCTGCGCTATCAGGCCGCAGCGGCGCCGTACCAATGGACTATCAATGGCACCAATCGTTGGTGGTTGTGGCTGATAGCGCTATGCGCCGTTAGCGTCGGCCTCTACCTGTGGACCGCGCGCGGCAGGGGGCCTAAAAGCGCGCCCGTCGCGCCCGCCGTTCCAGTTTCGGCAACCCAGGCAAAGCGGGGCGAGCTGAACGTATATTTGAGCCAGATCGGAACCGTCACGCCTCTCGCGACGGTGACCATCCGCTCCCGGGTGGCTGGTCAGATTATGGAACTCGCCTTCAAGGAGGGGCAGCTGGTCGACGCCAATCAAGTGCTGATGACGATTGATCCACGTCCTTATCAGGCACAATTGGTCCAGTACGAGGGACAGCTGGCGCGCGACCAGGCCACCTTGACCAATGCCAGGATCACCCTAGAGCGCTACCACGCCCTGTACACTCAGGGCGTGATAGCGCGGCAGGATCTCGACAATCAACAGGCGCTCTATGATCAGGCGCGCGGGGCGATTGAGAATGATCAGGGCTTAATCGACGGGGTCAAGGTGAACCTGTCGTACTGTCGCGTCGTTTCGCCGATCAAAGGCCGCATCGGTTTACGCCAGGTCGACCTTGGCAATTATATCCAGGCGACCGACCCGCTGGTGGTAATCACCCAACTGCAGCCGATCTCGGTGCTTTTCACCGTTCCGGAAGACGACATTCAGGAAATCGTCGGCGATTTGAGCAGCGGTCGCAGCGTGCCCGTCCAGGCCTGGAACCGCGACTTCAGCCGGCAGCTTGCCACTGGCGCTCTCGCCACCTTTGACAATGAGGTCGACCAAACGACCGGCACGGTCAAACTTCGTGCGCAGTTTGCCAACGACGACTTCACGCTTTTTCCCAACGAATTCGTCAATGCCAGGACGCTCGTCAACACTTTGCACGACGCGATTCTGGTCCCGACGGCCGCCCTGCAGCGGACTCAGCAAGGTGCTTACGTATACGTGGTTCAGCCCGACAAGACGGTGGCGCGCCGCCCGGTCGTGGTGGGCGCGACCCAAGGCGACATCACGGCGATCGCGCAAGGGCTGACCAGCACCGAGTTCGTGGTAACCGACGGTCTCGACCGGCTGCAGCCGGGAAGCAAGGTGGCCGTTAGAGTTGACACCGGCCCGCCGGCGGCGTCGGTGGGGGTCACTCCGGCGCAAAATCTGGCCGGTCAATGAATCTGTCGCGGCTCTTTATCCTGCGCCCGATCGCAACCTCGCTGCTGATGGTGGCGATCCTGCTGGCGGGCGTATTTGCCTACAAGCAGTTGCCGGTATCGGCCTTGCCCGAGGTTGATTATCCGACGATTCAGGTGGTGACTTTCTATCCGGGGGGGAGTCCCGATGTGATGGCGTCGTCGGTGACCGCTCCGCTCGAACGCCAGTTCGGCGAAGTGCCGGGGCTCAACCAGATGACCTCGAACAGCTCCTTTGGCAGCTCCGTCATCACCTTGCAGTTCGATTTAAACCTCAACATCGACGTGGCCGAACAGGAAGTGCAAGAGGCGATCAATGCCGCGGCAACTTACCTGCCCAAGGATCTGCCCACCCCGCCCGTTTACAGCAAGATCAACCCGGCCGATGCGCCGATTCTGACGCTCGGGCTAACCTCGACCGACCTGCCGCTGGATCAGGTGGAGGATTTGGCCGACACCCGGCTGTCAGAGAAGATCTCGCAGGTTCCGGGCGTGGGTCTGGTGACCGTCAGCGGCGGCCAGAAGCCGTCCGTACGGATTCAGGTCAATCCGCTCCAGGTGGCGTCGTATGGTCTGACGCTGGAGGATGTGCGGAACGCTATCGTGGCCTCGAATGTCAACGAGGCGAAGGGGAACTTCGATGGTCCCAATCTCGATTACACCATCGAGGACAACGACCAGCTCCTTTCCGCGGACACCTATCTGCCGCTGATCATCGCGTATCATAGCGGCGCCCCGGTGCGGCTCTCGGATGTGGCCAACGTGGTGGCCGAGCCGGAAAATGTCAAGCAGGCGGCCTGGATGAACGAGGTGCCCGCGGTGATTCTCAATATCCAGCGCCAGCCGGGCGCCAATCTCATCGCGGTCGTCGATCGTATCAAGGCGCTTCTGCCGCAGCTGCAAAGCACCTTGCCCAGCTCGGTCAAAGTCACGGTGCTGACCGATCGCACGGTCACTATCCGGGCCTCCGTGCGGGACGTCGAGTTCGAGTTGATGCTCACCGTGGCCCTGGTCGTCATGGTGATTTTTCTGTTCCTGCGCAGCCTTGCGGCGACGATTATTCCAAGCGTGGCGGTGCCGCTTTCCCTGATCGGCACTTTCGGCGTGATGTATCTGCTCGGCTACAGCCTGAACAATCTCACGCTGATGGCGTTGACCATTTCCACCGGGTTCGTGGTCGACGACGCGATCGTGATGATCGAAAATATCAACCGCTTTATCGAAGAAGGCGAGTCGCCACTGCAGGGTGCGCTCAAGGGCGCCAGGCAGATTGGGTTTACGATCCTATCGCTGACCATCTCGCTGATCGCCGTCTTGATTCCGCTGCTCTTCATGGGCGATATCGTCGGGCGGCTCTTTCGGCAATTCGCCATCACCCTGGCGGTGACCATCCTGGTGTCCGCCATCGTGTCGCTCACGCTCACACCGATGATGTCGGCCAAGCTGCTGCATGCCATCACCGAAGAGAACAAAAGCCGCTTGTACAAGGCGTCCGAGCGCGCGTTCGATCGTACTATCGAGCTCTACGGCCATACTTTGCGTTGGGTACTGCGTCATCAGCCAGCCACTTTGCTGGTGGCGATCGGAACGTTGGTGCTGACCGTGCTGTTGTACTGGTACGTACCGAAGGGCTTTTTCCCGGTGGAAGACACCGGCGTGATCCAGACGGTATCGGAGGCGCCGCAGAACATCTCGTTTGCCGCGATGGCGCTCCGGCAACAGGCGTTGGTGCGCGTGATCCTGCAGGACCCGGCAGTGGAAAGCCTCTCCTCGTTCATCGGCGTTGATGGAACCAACACCACCGTCAACAGCGGCCGAATTCTCATCAATCTGAAACCGCTCTCCGAGCGCAAAGCGGGGGTGGAGGAGATTATCCAGCGGCTCCAACGGCAGTTGGCGCAAGTCGACGGCATCACCCTCTACATGGAACCGGTACAGGATCTTACGGTCGAGGACCGCGTCAGCCGAACGCAGTATCAATATACGCTTGAGGATCCGAGTGCCGCGGAACTGAGTATTTGGACCCGCAAGCTGGTCGAGAAACTCGCGACCATTCCGGCGCTGCGCGATATCGCCACCGACGAGCAGAACAATGGACTGGGAATTCATCTGGTTATCGACCGCGCGACCGCGTCGCGGCTGGGGATTACCGCGTCCACGATCGACGCAAGCCTGTATGACGCTTTCGGCCAGCGTCAGATTTCGACCATGTTCACGCAGCTCAACCAGTATCACGTGGTGTTGGAAGTAGATCCCAAGTTCCAGCAGAATCCCAAGGCTCTGCAGAGCATCCACGTTACTTCGGCGACTGGTGGTGATGTGCCGATGAGCGCCTTTACGCGGTACGAAGCGGGCACCGCGCCGCTGATCGTTAATCATCAGGGTCAGTTCCCCTGCGTTACGATCTCGTTCAATCTGGCGCCCGGTTACTCACTGGGCGAAGCCGTCGACGCGATCAGCAAGGCGCAACAGGAAATCGGCATGCCGATCAGCGTGCAGGGAGCCTTCCAAGGCACCGCCGCGGCGTTCCGCGCCTCGCTGGCCAACGAACCGCTGTTGATCCTGGCGGCGGTGATCACCGTCTACATTGTGCTGGGCGTATTATACGAAAGCTACATCCATCCCATCACGATTCTGTCGACCCTGCCCTCGGCGGGGGTTGGCGCCATCCTGGCGCTGTTGATCTGCCGGATGGATCTGAACGTCATCGCCCTGATCGGTATTATCCTGTTGATCGGTATCGTCAAGAAGAACGCGATCATGATGATCGACTTCGCCCTTGAAGCGCAGCGTGAGGACGGGAAGAGCGCGGCGGACGCGATCTACCAGGCCTGCCTGCTGCGTTTCCGGCCCATCATGATGACCACGATGGCGGCTCTGCTGGGCGCCCTGCCGCTGGCGCTGGGGACGGGCACGGGCTCCGAGCTGCGCCGGCCCCTGGGCGTGGCTATCGTCGGCGGCTTGCTAATCAGCCAACTGCTCACGCTCTATACAACCCCGGTGGTCTTTCTTTATTTCGAGCGCCTGGCGGAACGCTGGAGCAGACAGCCCGAGCCGGAAGAGACCGAACTCGCCGTGCGGGCCTCATGAGCTTCGCCGAGACCTTCATCAAGAATTCCGTCGGCACCACGCTGCTGACTATTGCGCTTGCGCTGGCCGGGATCGTCGCCTTCCGTTCCTTGCCGGAGGCCCCGTTGCCGACGGTGGACTTCCCGACCCTCCAGGTCCAGGCGCAGTTGCCCGGCGCGAGTCCCGAGACCATGGCGAGTTCCGTGGCGACGCCACTCGAGCGTCAGTTCGGCCATATAGCGTCGCTGACCGAAATGACCTCGACCAGCTATCTCGGGCAGACCACGATCGTCCTGCAGTTCGACCTCGACCGCGATATCGACGCCGCGGGCCGTGACGTACAGGCCGCGATCAACGCTGCCAGTAGCTACCTGCCGGCGAATCTGCCCGCCAAACCGACCTACCGCAAGGTGAATCCCGCCGATCCGCCGATCATGATCCTTGCGCTGACCTCGGATGTTAAGAAGCCCGGCGAGCTGTATGACGCCGCGGACTCGATCCTGCAGCAGAAGCTGTCGCAGATCGAAGGAGTCGGCCAGGTGGTGGTCGGGGGCGGAGCCTTACCCGCGGTGCGGGTCGAGCTCAATCCGACTCAACTTACTAATATGGGCATCAGCCTGGAGCAGGTGCGCAGCGTTCTGGCCTCGGCCAACGCTAACGCGCCCAAGGGCGAGTTCGCCGACGACCATAACGCCTGGAGCATCAGCGCCACCGATCAACTGCTCAAGGCTGATCAGTACCAACCGCTGATCGTCGGTTATCACAACGGCGCGGCCGTACGGCTGTCGGATGTGGCCGACGTCAGGGATTCGGTGCAGAACGTGCGGGCGTCGGGCTATTCGGATCTCAAGCGCGCCATCCTTGTGCTGGTCTGGCGCCAACCGGGCGCCAACGTTATCGATACCGTCGACCGCGTTTATGCGGCCTTGCCGGCGCTGCGCGCTTCCATTGCGGCCTCGATCAGTCTGGACGTGGTGCTCGATCGCAGCACCAGCATCAGGGAATCGGTCAAGAACGTCGAGGCCAGCCTGTTGATCTCGGTGTGCCTGGTGGTGATGGTGGTCTTTCTCTTTCTGCGCGACCTGACCACGACTCTGATTCCCGGCGTGGTCGTGCCGGTTTCGCTGATCGCCACCTTCGGCGTCATGTACCTGTTCGGCTTCAGCATCGACAATCTGTCGCTGATGGCACTGACTATAGCGACGGGCTTCGTGGTCGACGACGCGATCGTGGTGGTCGAAAACATCTCGCGTTACCTGGAGCAGGGCCTCTCGCCGTTTCGCGCGGCGGTTCTCGGCACGCAGGAGATCGGCTTTACGGTAATCTCGATTAGCATGTCGCTGATCGCGGTCTTTATTCCCATCCTGCTGATGGGCGGAATAGTCGGCCGCCTGTTCCGCGAATTCGCGATAACTCTCGCGTCCGCGGTCCTGGTCTCGATGGTGGTGTCGCTGACCACCACGCCGATGATGTGCGCGAAGCTCCTGCGCCGCCAGCACGGCCGCCGGCATGGCCGTGCTTATCAGTTTGGTGAGCGGATCTTCGACGGGTTGCTGAAGCGCTACGAGACTGGCCTGCGCTGGGTCTTGCGCCATTCCGGACTCGTGGCCGGTATCACGCTGCTGACCGTGGCGGTCAATGTCTATCTTTTCTACATCGTGCCCAAAGGTTTTTTCCCCGAGCAGGACAACGGCCGCCTGATGGGCGCGATCGTTGCGGACCAGGATACTTCGTATCAGGCGATGAACCGGCGGCTGTTGCGATTGATCGCGGCGGTGCGCGAGGATCCGGCCGTCTATAATGTCCTCGCCTTCACTGGAACCAATGGCGCCACCAATACCGCCAGCATGTATGTTCAACTGAAACCATTGGGAGAGCGTCAGCTCAGCGCTCAGCAAGTGATCGGACGTATCCGCAAGAAGGTCGCCAGCCACGCCGGACTCAGCCTCTATTTGCAGGCGCAACAGGACTTGCGGATCGGCGGCCGGCAGGCCAACGCCGAATTCCAGTACACGCTGACCAGCGACGACCTCCATCTGCTGACGCTCTGGGCGCCCAAGCTGTTGACCCGTCTGCAAGCCATTCCGCAGGTGACCGACGTCAGCAGCGACCAGCAGAACGCCGGACTCTCCGCCAACGTGATGATCGATCATGACACCGCTTCACGCCTGGGTCTCGCCACGCAAGTTATCGACGATACCCTGTACGACGCTTTCGGTCAGCGCGAGGTTTCGACTATGTACACTCCGCTGAATCAGTACTTCGTGGTGATGGAGGTCGCGCCGGAGTTTTGGCAGAGCCCGCAGACCCTCGACCAAGTCTATCTGGCGTCCAACTCTTCGGCGCCCGCTCCCAGCCCGTCGCCCGCGGCTAGCCTGGCCGCCGCCACAACCGCCACCAGCGCGGCCCCGCTCACCGCCGCCGGAGCCAGCACCTATGTCGATGAGGGCGGTCTGGTCGGCGGTATCCTCAGCGCCAAAGGCATAAGCGTCAACGGTTTACCGAGCACGACCGTGTCGAACGGCACGACTTCCGAGGTCGTGGGACTCGGCGCCGCCGCAGTTACGGCACCTTCCAGCACCGCCAGCCCCGCGACGACCTTGACGGCGGGAGTTCTGAGCACCGACACCAGCGCCACCTCCAGCACAAGCTCATCGACAGCGGCGCCACCCACGATTCCCGGCAGCGGCAGTTCCGCTTCCGGAACCAGTGTTGCTGGCGCGCCGACGATTATTGAGGGTGTCACGACCCCCGCGACCAGCGCTGCCGTACTCGGCGCCACAGTTACCACAGGCCCCGCCACCCCTTCCGACATGAGTCCGCTCCCCGGCGTCGCGCGGTTGAGTAGCTCGACCACGCCGTTGGCCGTGAACCATCAGGGGCAGTTTCCCGCCGTTACGATGTCGTTCAACCTGGCGCCCGGCGTCTCGCTCGGGGATGCGGTCGGGTTGATCAACCGCGCCGAGCAGGAAATCCATATGCCGTCGGGAATTCGCGGCACTTTTGCCGGCACGGCGGAGGCCTTTCAGGCTTCGCTCGCCAATGAGCCGATGTTGATTCTCGCGGCCTTGCTCAGTGTTTATGTCGTGCTCGGGATTCTGTACGAGAGCTACGTCCACCCGATTACGATCCTGTCCACGTTACCCTCGGCGGGAATCGGGGCCTTACTGGCCCTGGAAATCTGCGGCATCGACCTCAGCGTCATCGCGATGGTCGGAATTATTCTATTGATTGGCATCGTCAAGAAAAACGCGATTCTGATGATCGATTTTGCGCTCGAGGCCGAACGCACCCAGGGCAAGCCGCCCGAGGAGGCCATCTTTCAGGCCTGTCTCCTGCGCTTTCGGCCGATCATGATGACGACGATGGCGGCGCTGCTCGGCGGTCTGCCGCTCGCGTTGGGCACGGGCTACGGCTCGGAACTGCGCCGGCCGCTCGGCGTCGCAATCGTGGGTGGGCTGATCGTCAGCCAGATGCTGACGTTGTTCACGACGCCGGTGGTTTATCTCTACCTGGACCGGCTCCGTCTGTGGGGCTTGGGATTGTATGGCCGGCGCACTCCGCGGCGACAATCCGGACTCCCGAAGCCGGCCGCGAGTTAAGACTTCCCTCCCTCAGAACTTCCCTTCAAAATTTGCCCTGGATCGGCGGGCGCTGCGCGTGCCATTCAGTCGCGCGCTCGTAGGCCGCTCCGGCTTGCACCAGCACCGCCTCGCCCAGATGACGACCGATCAGTTGCAGACTCGGCGGCGGACCGCCGGCCGCTTGACCGCAGGGTAGCGAGAGCGTCGGATTGCGGCTCAGATTGAACGGCGCGGTGAACCGCACGAGCGGGGTGGGCCCGGCCAGTCCGCTCGCGTCCGGCGGAAGCGCGTTGGCCGGCAGCGACGCGACCGACATCGACGGACAGGCGACCAGATCCGCCCGCTCGAACAAGGACTGGAAACGATTCGCGAAGCGCTCGCGCACCATATGGGCCTTGGCGTAATCCTGCCCGCGCACCGCCACGCCCAGTTCCAGAAAAGAGCGGAAGCCGGGGCCATAATCCGCGGCCCGGGCGGGATAGGTCGCTTCGTGCGCCGCGGCGGTGTCCGCCGTACAGATCGTGTTCCACGCGGGCACGCAGGGATCGGTATCAGGAAGCGTAACCTTGACGACTCGCGCGCCACCCCGTTCGAGGACACGCACGGCTTCGATCACGGCGGCGGCAACTCCGGGCTCCGCTCCGCCAATAAATTGTTCGTCGAGCCCGACGCGTAATCCGCTGACGCCGCGATCGAGCGCGGCGGCATAGTTGTCGACCGGGGCGGTCAGCGACGTTTCGTCGGCGGGGTCCTGTCCCGCGATCACCGCGAGCACTGCCGCCGCGTCGGCCACCGTGCGGGTTATCGGTCCGATATGGTCGAGGGATTCACCCAGCGGGAATACCCCGTAGCGGCTCACGCGTCCCCAGGTGGGTTTCAGGCCCACGACTCCGCATGCGGCGGACGGGAAGCGAATCGAGCCGCCGGTGTCGGTCCCGAGCGACGCGAAGCAGAGGCCGGCGGCGGTGGCGATTCCTGAGCCGCTCGAAGAGGCGCCCGGCCATATCGCCGTGCCCCACGGATTGAGTGGCGTCGGCAAATCGGGATGGTACCAGGCGACCGCGAATTCGGTCAGGTTGAGCTTGCCGAGCAGTACCGCGCCGGCGGCTTCGAGGCGATCGACGACGGTCGCGTTCGCGTCGGGACGCCAGTCGCGCAGGACGCGGCTCGCACACGTCGTCGCGACGCCCTTGGTCCAGCATAGATCCTTGACTGCGACCGGCACGCCATGGAGCGGCCCCCGCCAGCGCCCGCCGCCGATCTCGCGATCAGCCTGTTCGGCGGAGCGGATAGCGGCCTCGTCCGTCACGGTGAGATAGGCGTGCAGATGCGGATTCGCCTTGCGGATGCGCTCGAGGATCGTGCGGGTGACCTCGACCGAGGAGAGTTCTTTCGCGCGAATCCGCGCCGCGAGCTCCGTCAGGGAGAGAAAGCAAAGGGTTTCCGCGTCCATGCGATGCTCCAATCGGGTGCGATAGATCGAGCGTTTAGCACATCAGATAGCGATCCGAAAAAGCCGCGTGACACTCTATGGATCTCTGCACAAGCGATTTCTGTCGTTCTGAACGGAGTCCGCGCAGTGAAGAATCCTGGGATTCTTTGCTTTGCTCAGAGTTTGTGAATTTTTGTCAGTGGAGGGATCGCCTCGCAGGGCGGGGCGTGGATGATGGAAGAAGGGCGGAGGTGGAGTGATGGACGAGGACGTGCGGCTGCGGGAACCGAAT
>Ga0074045_10003358_pt1 | contig 14423 bp, 10 predicted proteins | sample BogForMeECP23OM2_FD_94442 | JGI IMG/M metagenome (GOLD analysis project Ga0074045, IMG submission 94442) | Bog forest soil microbial communities from Calvert Island, British Columbia, Canada - Bog Forest MetaG ECP23OM2 | ecosystem: Environmental > Terrestrial > Soil > Wetlands ... | reverse complement strand
TGCCCGACGCTCGCGTTCGTACGGGGTTTCCGGGCGGCTGCTGAAATCCAAGTCCGGCGCGGGATACTCGATCACCTCACTCATGATTCCCTCCTCGTCGAACGGGCCTTCAGGCATGTCGGGTGTTCCGGCCTGACAGCACGACGACGTCGGGCCGGAACGCCCGACCGACATCGTTGCTCTGATTCTACCGGATCCGCCACCCTGCTTGAAACGTCGGATGGATTGCCGGAAATGTGAAAGGTGACGGCCACCAAATTTGGAGAATAGAGGTTACTGAAATGGGGATGGTGTCAGACTTTGTTCTTGGTTCTTACGTGCTGGATGGAATGGGGATGGTGTCAGACTTTGTTCTTGGTTCTTATGTGCTGTCTTCGAAACCAAAAACAAAGTCTGACACCCATGAGGGACTCGCCAGTTTCAATCCGCTCCCGGCGATGAAGCCGGGAGGAACCGTTGTTCCCACTGGGGCTTCCGCGGGGAATTTCACGTTTCAATCCGCTCCCGGCGATGAAGCCGGGAGGAACGTCCGGTCGAACGTCGCGGGGACCACATCCACCCGCGTTTCAATCCGCTCCCGGCGATGAAGCCGGGAGGAACTCAGGTCCAAGGGCATCACTTCCCCCCTTTCTTCGTTTCAATCCGCTCCCGGCGATGAAGCCGGGAGGAACGCCGGCCGCAAGTGCTGGATGGTCCCTGATGATCGGTTTCAATCCGCTCCCGGCGATGAAGCCGGGAGGAACCGGCGGTTCGCCGACGATGTTCCGCCGCCTGCCAGTTTCAATCCGCTCCCGGCGATGAAGCCGGGAGGAACCTCCTGGATGTCATCATCAGTCGGAGGCGCTTCCGTTTCAATCCGCTCCCGGCGATGAAGCCGGGAGGAACCTGCGTCGGGCCAGTGAATCGCGGGGATGGGCGAGTTTCAATCCGCTCCCGGCGATGAAGCCGGGAGGAACCGAGCTGACCGGGGGGCATCCCAAGACCCTGGAAGTTTCAATCCGCTCCCGGCGATGAAGCCGGGAGGAACGGATCTGGTCGAGAAAGCCGACGAGGCCCTTGCGGTTTCAATCCGCTCCCGGCGATGAAGCCGGGAGGAACGCCCGGTTCCCAAGCTCAACTGCTTGAAGTTGCTCGTTTCAATCCGCTCCCGGCGATGAAGCCGGGAGGAACACGACAAAGCGAGTGCACAAGAGATCCTCGATAAGTTTCAATCCGCTCCCGGCGATGAAGCCGGGAGGAACTCGCGATCGCCGCATCGATGGCTTCTGGCTTTGTTAGTTTCAATCCGCTCCCGGCGATGAAGCCGGGAGGAACCGGCCAGATGACGAGGAGGACTGCGCAGCCGATCTGTTTCAATCCGCTCCCGGCGATGAAGCCGGGAGGAACGGCAGCCAGCTCATGGCTGCGGCCGGGAAGGCTGGTTTCAATCCGCTCCCGGCGATGAAGCCGGGAGGAACCTCGTGTCACCTTCGTCAGCCGCAACTCTTTCAGGGTTTCAATCCGCTCCCGGCGATGAAGCCGGGAGGAACTCGCCGAGATCGTCGGCTGTGACGACGCCACTCTCGTTTCAATCCGCTCCCGGCGATGAAGCCGGGAGGAACTCAGCGGCTATGGGACGATCACGGGCCTCACATTGTTTCAATCCGCTCCCGGCGATGAAGCCGGGAGGAACTAGCCGTCGGCGCGCCATCGCGCACCGCAGTTCAGTTTCAATCCGCTCCCGGCGATGAAGCCGGGAGGAACATGGCCTCGACTTGGGATAGGTCTCCTGCCTCGCGGTTTCAATCCGCTCCCGGCGATGAAGCCGGGAGGAACGTTCTGTTCCCGCTGCTCTCGGGGATTAGGCTCCGTGTTTCAATCCGCTCCCGGCGATGAAGCCGGGAGGAACTCGGGCGAAATAATGCCACTGTCCGGGGTAACGGGTTTCAATCCGCTCCCGGCGATGAAGCCGGGAGGAACATGCCGCGGACAGGCTGTCAGTGGCTCTTCCCTGGTTTCAATCCGCTCCCGGCGATGAAGCCGGGAGGAACCTGGTATGTCCTGACCCATGACGGCCAATTCTTTGTTTCAATCCGCTCCCGGCGATGAAGCCGGGAGGAACCGGGCCGGACGCCGCGGAGATCATAGAGCTTGATCGTTTCAATCCGCTCCCGGCGATGAAGCCGGGAGGAACCTTCAGGATGCATTGGCATCATCGTCGTCTTGGGTGTTTCAATCCGCTCCCGGCGATGAAGCCGGGAGGAACACCGTCGCCCCGATGTGGTATCTAGCGCTTGAACAGTTTCAATCCGCTCCCGGCGATGAAGCCGGGAGGAACTCCTGTCCGCCCTGAACGATGCCCATTCCGCAGAGTTTCAATCCGCTCCCGGCGATGAAGCCGGGAGGAACTTTCAGTGCCGGCTGCGGATTCGCTGCTACTACAGTTTCAATCCGCTCCCGGCGATGAAGCCGGGAGGAACTCGAGCGCAGCAAGAGGAAGTCGAGCTGATGAAGTTTCAATCCGCTCCCGGCGATGAAGCCGGGAGGAACTCGAGCGATGGCTTCCCCAGACCGGAAGTGAATGTTTCAATCCGCTCCCGGCGATGAAGCCGGGAGGAACGTGTTTTGGGACCGCGATGACTCCATTCAAGATTGTTTCAATCCGCTCCCGGCGATGAAGCCGGGAGGAACCGCCTTCGCGAGCGGAGAAATGCATCAGCTTTAAAGTTTCAATCCGCTCCCGGCGATGAAGCCGGGAGGAACGCCTGGGATCGTCTCAACAAGCAGGACCTGGACGAGTTTCAATCCGCTCCCGGCGATGAAGCCGGGAGGAACCGGGTGTCGGCGCCTTCGCAGCATCGGCCAGCGGGTTTCAATCCGCTCCCGGCGATGAAGCCGGGAGGAACGGGCGATCGGGGGGCGGAGTGGATCCGCCGGCTAGTTTCAATCCGCTCCCGGCGATGAAGCCGGGAGGAACCCCCCGCCGGCGGGGGCTTCGCCAGGTGCGGACAGTTTCAATCCGCTCCCGGCGATGAAGCCGGGAGGAACGCTGTTTTCGCAGCCGGCGTTTGATCCTGGACCGGTTTCAATCCGCTCCCGGCGATGAAGCCGGGAGGAACGACTCTCTTTCACGAGGCGGGACACGGTCTTGATGTTTCAATCCGCTCCCGGCGATGAAGCCGGGAGGAACACGTCCGGACGGCGTCCTGGTACGGGCCCTGGGTGTTTCAATCCGCTCCCGGCGATGAAGCCGGGAGGAACCGCCAATCGCTCGTGGTTCAAAGTGCACTCATCGGTTTCAATCCGCTCCCGGCGATGAAGCCGGGAGGAACGCGCGCCGTCCGATCGTTCCGTCTCCGGATCAGCAACGTTTCAATCCGCTCCCGGCGATGAAGCCGGGAGGAACGCTCAAACCTGATCGCTACCGACTCGGGAAGAATGTTTCAATCCGCTCCCGGCGATGAAGCCGGGAGGAACATACAACCCTGGCCCTGTGCGCACCGTTGTTGGAGTTTCAATCCGCTCCCGGCGATGAAGCCGGGAGGAACGAAGGCCTCGACGCAGGAACTGCTACCTATGTGAGTTTCAATCCGCTCCCGGCGATGAAGCCGGGAGGAACGGATGACGCTCTCGGGCGGGCATCCGTGAAACAGGTTTCAATCCGCTCCCGGCGATGAAGCCGGGAGGAACTGCAAACTCCCTCTCTTGGTAAACGGGATGAATGGGTTTCAATCCGCTCCCGGCGATGAAGCCGGGAGGAACTTCGCCGGTGGTCCGGCGGGCATCGGCATCGCGATGTTTCAATCCGCTCCCGGCGATGAAGCCGGGAGGAACACAGCGCTGAGTTTTGGTGGGGATTCGATTCAGTGTTTCAATCCGCTCCCGGCGATGAAGCCGGGAGGAACGTCCTGATCAGGCCGACCGGCTGCTCTTACCAGGTGTTTCAATCCGCTCCCGGCGATGAAGCCGGGAGGAACGCTTCGTCTTGGACATGGCCGGAGTCGAGCACATGTTTCAATCCGCTCCCGGCGATGAAGCCGGGAGGAACGTGGGGCGACTTCGATCGCCTACACCCATACGGGGTTTCAATCCGCTCCCGGCGATGAAGCCGGGAGGAACAGCACCTCGGCGCGCTCCTCGCCGCGGGCATGCTGTTTCAATCCGCTCCCGGCGATGAAGCCGGGAGGAACCTCAGCACCGTGGCGGCTCCACGCCCACAAAAGGAGTTTCAATCCGCTCCCGGCGATGAAGCCGGGAGGAACAGCCGGCGCGCCACCTGGCGCGCCGAGCTGGGGAGTTTCAATCCGCTCCCGGCGATGAAGCCGGGAGGAACACCAATGGTCACAGTCATCGCCGGGATACCACCCGTTTCAATCCGCTCCCGGCGATGAAGCCGGGAGGAACGGCGACGGCCTGGTCACCGAGCGGGAGGAGACAGGTTTCAATCCGCTCCCGGCGATGAAGCCGGGAGGAACACGGCCAGCGCGTGAGCGCCAACGGCTCACCAATAGTTTCAATCCGCTCCCGGCGATGAAGCCGGGAGGAACGCGGATTTGATCCAACCCTTACGACTCTTCCCGACGGTTTCAATCCGCTCCCGGCGATGAAGCCGGGAGGAACGCCGTTTGATCGAAACGCCTCGGCGTGTACAATTGTTTCAATCCGCTCCCGGCGATGAAGCCGGGAGGAACCCGCCTTGCTGAACGTGGGACCAGCTCATTTGAGAGTTTCAATCCGCTCCCGGCGATGAAGCCGGGAGGAACCGAGCGTTTCCTCAGAGCAGGAAAGAGCCAACAGTGTTTCAATCCGCTCCCGGCGATGAAGCCGGGAGGAACGTCCGACTCTTGCCGGGCGTGCGCGGTTTGTCATGTTTCAATCCGCTCCCGGCGATGAAGCCGGGAGGAACCTCGCGCGTCGGGCTTCATGCTTGCATTGTCGGAGTTTCAATCCGCTCCCGGCGATGAAGCCGGGAGGAACACGCCATGCCTGCGGCTTCTGGATGCATCGACAGGTTTCAATCCGCTCCCGGCGATGAAGCCGGGAGGAACGGGTCGCCGTTGTTGTTTCTGCCGGCGACTTTTTGTTTCAATCCGCTCCCGGCGATGAAGCCGGGAGGAACGGCCTCGCCTCAAGTCGCTTCGCTGTAGGATGTTGCAGACCTGGATTCGCGAACCCTGTGCAACAAGAGTCTCGGCGCTAGCGAGCAAGCGACAAGGCCGAACGTAAGTCATTTCGAGGCCACCTCCTTTGGAAATCGCGAAACCCCCGGCTTTGGGACGAAGCGGTGGGTTCGCGGCGAGAAAGAGCCGTAAGGGGAATGGTTCACCTTCGATATTCTACCGAGAACAAATTGCCAAGGAGCTAATTTCCTACGCCCCGACCGACGGCCCCTACCCTGTTCTCACGCGTGGCCTCAAGTCAACTTCAAAAGATCAAGGGTCCCTCGAGATCGATGGGGGCCTTGACTCCGAAGTGCTCAATCCCGCGTCTGACGGTTTCGTCCAGTGGATAGAAACGCAGGCTGTCCTCATCGGGGTTGATGATGGCGAGAAGGTCGTTTCGAAGGACGACCCAGTGCTCCGCTTCTACCAGACACTCGAAGACCGATTTCTGGACGCGCTGGCCGTAGTTCTTGCAAGCCTGGGCCATTTTGCGCAGGCGACGCCGGCCCTCCTTGCTCGTGGTCGACACATCGTACGTGATCAGAACGAGCATGGACGTATAACACTCAGTGTAAATTGGAGAGTAGCCACGAGGCATCAGGCTCGGGAACTAGGGCCGAGGCGCTTCCCCAGCCCTCAACGCAAGATGCACGGTAGATAGGTGTCGGAATCTCCCCGAAGGTGTCGGGCAAGGAGCTTAGCCTGGAGAAACGGTAGCTGCCCGACCCGAACATTGGTGTCAAGAAGGGGGTGGGCGACCTCGTCACGCTTACGCGCCACAAAGGCCTGGACCAGCGCCTTGCGTCCGGTTGAAGTCAGCTCGACCGACCCGCCGTCTCGGTCGATAAAATCGCCGGGTGTGATTTGCTGGCGGTTGATCAGCGCCAGGACCAGTCGGTCCGCAACCAGGGTGCGAAACTCTTCGAGTAGGTCCAGCGCGAGGCTGGGCCGGCCGGGGCGGTCGCTGTGCAGAAAACCGACGTCGGGGTCCAGTCCGGCCGCGGTCAGCGCGGCGGTGCAGTCATTGAGCATCAAGGCGTACGTGAACGATAGGAGAGCGTTGACGCGATCCAGGGGAGGACGGCGCGACCGGCCGTTCATGGGGAACTCTGCTCGTCGGGCAGGCCGGATCAGGCGGGGTAACACATCGAAGTGGACCCGAGCGGAGTCGCCTTCATGACCTCGAACGGAATCGCAGTTCGTCGCCCCTTCCAGGTCCTTGATGTGCTCCCCCAGACGAGAGGCTGCTCGCTCCAGCGCGGCGCGGTCGTCGGGATCGTCGGTTTCGCGAGCCCCGCGCAGTTGCGCGTTTCGCGCGTTGTGCAGCTTGCCCGCAACAAACGTGCGGGCCAGCCTGGCGCAGGCATCCGGATTGTCAGCCCGGCGGAACTGTTCGCGCCGCAAGAGAACATTGCCCGAGCGTGGGGCATCGATCCGCGCGATCAAGCGGCCGGATTCCGTGAGGTAGGTCAGGGCGACCTTGGACTCGGCGCAGATCTCGACCACGCCCGGACTGACGGTGACGGGGCCAAAGACGGCGATCCCGTCGAGGTGATGGATCGGCACCGAAGCGCGGGTTTCCCTCTCAACCGTCACCACGACGTTTTGATGATCGCGCTTGAGGTAGGCACCAATCGTGAAAACGTAAAGCGTGTTGAGTGCGATGTTCATCGTCACTGCCTGTTGGTCTGAGGCGTATGGCCGGTTCAACGGCCGGGGAGCGGGTCCGAGAATTGAGGGTCGAACAAATGACGGGCCATGGTATCCACGCGGCGAGAATTGCCGACAATTTCGGGAAGGCAATGGCCGCGAAGGGAGCAGCCGCGGCATCGTGGTTTCAGGACGGCCTGGGGCACTCGTCCCGATTCGAGCAGCTCATGGAGCCGGACGACCGCGGCCTCGGTCTTGGCGCGGAGGTCGGGTGTGAACTCCACTGTACGTCGGGCCTTGCTCTTGGCATGGTAGATCGCTCCTTGGGGAATATCGCGCCCAAGCATCTCCTCGAGGCAGAGCGCCTGGGCGCAGAGCTGGACGTCATCGTTATCCCACCGTCGCTTTCGGCCCTGCTTGTATTCCACGGGGAGCGCGGTCTCAACCAGGGGTTGGCCGCGTGGACGACGTCCTGGGGGCCTATGAAACTCGACCAGATCAGCGCGGCCGTAGAGGCGCAGCCGCCGCGAGGCGATCCAAAGCCCGCGTTCCGTGCGCACGCCGCTGCGGCGCTCAAACCCGGGCCGGTCTGCCCGCTGGTGCAAGATGTCGCCCCGGCGCGTGTGCTCGTTGTGAACGTACAGCCCGTCCAGATGCCGCAACGCCGCGCGACGTTCACAGTAGAGCAGAGTATTCAGCGCTGAGAGGGGGACGAGGTCATCGTCATTACCGGGGCCCATGGATTTTGCGTCCCGAACACGAAGGAGCGTGAACCTCAAATAATAAAACTGTTGAATGTGCCATCGTCAACCAATGGCAGGGCGCCCGCCATGTATCCGAGGAATTCGTCGTAGGGCAAAGTCCAGAGATGAACCCCAGGAAGTTCCGGCGAATCGACGACCCCAAGTCCCTCTAGGCGATTCGCATAAATCTGAACGCTGTGTCGCTGGATCTCCCTCCAGTCGACTGGGCTTCCCTTCTTGAGTTTCTCCTGGAGCGTTCGAGACACGATCGCCGTGACAGTCTTTTGGTCAATCACTCGAAAGAGCTCTTCGACCTTCGGGAAATCATAGCTGGCTTCGGCCTCGCGAAGTTCTTTGTGCAGGTCGGCCCTGCGACCCAAGCGAATCTCCCTCTCCAAGGCTTCCGTGCAATACGCCGGATCAATCTTCCCTTCAACCCAGAGTTCACCGAGCACCTGAGCGGCATCGACCAAACCGGGATTCACGTTGACGAGTCCACCCGTGACCAATTCAAAGTCCCAAACCGCGGCGGAGTCGAACTCGCCATGACGGTTCACACGGCCGAGAATCTGAAGCAAGCTGGTCAAACTCGCACGCTGGCGCAGACCGTTGCGGAAGGACAAATCCACGCCGGCCTCGACGCAAGAGGTCGCGACTAAAGTCCAATTCGAGCCTGTGCGATACGCGAGTCGAGTTTTCACACGCTCTAACGTAATACCGCGATGATGCGGTGTAAGGGCGGTTGAAAGGTGCATGACAGCATCCGGCCCCTTCTTGACCCTGAGCAGGTCCGCCAATGCAGCGGCGATTTGCACCGTGTTGACGATGACCAGACGTGGACCTTCGATGTCGTCGATCAGTTCGACGAGCCCATCCATTGAAATCGGGCTGTCCTGTGTTTTTGCTGCGACGCGCTTGCGTTCGGCATCGGCGGCCGCCGTCCTGACCGTTGGTGTCACAATCTTTGGTAATTCCTGAGAGGCCTTCGTGATCTCGGGAATTGTCCAGATGCGATTGAGCGATCCAGAGCCCAGAACGAAATGGCAACCCCACTCCGTGGCCAGCTTTCGTATCCACTGCCAGGCCTGAGGCCATAGCTTCGCAGGGAGCGATGCGTGAGACTCGTCTATGAAAATACCAGAGCCCACGAGTTCATGGAGCTTCCGCAAACCACCCGTTGAGCGTGCCGCAAGAGTCTCAAAGAATTGCACGGCAGTGGTGACGACGATGGGCGCCCTCCACATGGCGGCGAGGTGACGGGTTGACGGGTCTCCGTACTCAGCCTTGTGGTGATGGGCCGCGACGACATCCTCGGGGTCCTCCCCGGGCAGCACCAAGGATTGCCGATAGACATCGACTGCCTGGTCGATGATATTCGTGAAAGGTAGCACTACGAACAGCCGGCGTAGCCCTGGTTTCTTGCTTTCGGCGGCTCGAAGGAGGTGAGCCATCACTGCGGTGGTCTTACCGGTACCCACCGGACTGTCGCACTCCCAGAGCGAAGAAACTGTGGGGTCCACAGCGCGACATTGCTTATAGATCTCCTGCCGAACTCGCGTACGCTCGTCCGTCTTGCCGTGGGCCAGATTCGCCACAAAATCGTCAAGCCGCCTCAGTCGTTTGGCGGCGTTTAGTGGCGGCACAGTCCTTGCATGGTCCTCCCCATAGTGGCGCGCGGTATCACTGTGATCGGCATCGACCAGGCACGATAGGGCGATACGGCATTGAACCTGGCCGATACCCTTGGAGGGAAGCGTGGGGCCAATCTCCATCAATTCATGTACCGCTTCCTCGTGGATCCTCAAGTACGAGGCGAGCCTCTCGTCGACCAGGTCACGCAATGGGCGGCCATCCGATAAGGGCAGGCAGTCTCGCAAGGAGTTTTCCCCTCGAATGCTCTCCTCGGGCAAGGAAGGCAGCCCCCTGTGATGGGCATAGATGAGCATCGCCGCCAGTTGGCCGTCATGACTTGCAACTCGATTGCTCAGCAGATGGGCGACACCCGCGTCCTCGTGCCTGGGGTCTAGTTTTTCCGTGCTCGAACTCGCGAGAATGCGCTGATTCTTGGGGTCCAGCTTCCCCAGGTCGTGGAACTCGGCTGACGTACGCGCCGCGGCAACCACCAGCGATCCACTGGCGGGCGAAAACCGAGCCGCGTCAGTGGCACGGCAGACAGCTCCGTCCGTCACGTTCTTGATGTGCTCGTGATATGGCTGCGCGGCGATGCCCTTGTTTGGGCGAGCGCTATGAGCCAGTGGTGCTGGAGTCAAGGCCATTTTCAAACTCCTCGACAAGGTCGCGGATTGGTTTGACTTTTGCAGCAAGTTCCTCGGGAAGTTTCGCCGGAACGTCGTAGTCATCCCAGGAGTTGGAGGGTTGACCAGGCTGTTGCTTTTTCCGAGGACGTAACGCGTCGAGAACGGCAAAGTCGGAGCACGAGCCCAGTGGGTTATTGTGCTCGATTACCCAGGCGTGCCGTATCCCGACGAGAGGCCGAACATACGACGCCGTGTGCGAGTAGGCCAGCGGAATAAGACGGTAGAGCAGTTCAATGTCTGTGGATGTGCAGCCCGACTTGACGGCCGCAGTCGGGTTAACAAAGAAAGGCATGCAATAGACGCCGTGCTGAACGATACGGTAGCCCAGCGGCGCCATGCCGCGATCCTTGCCCCCTTGAACCCCCGCCTTGTTGGTATTGGTCATTCGTTCGATCGCGATCGGCGCCACGGAAAGACCCAAGGCAAACTGTGCAACCCCAGACTTGACTGTGTCCGAACCACCTTCCTCAAGGAATGTGTTCCCGAAGACGCGGCCGTCCCAGTACTTCTCTTTGAAAGTCCCGTTTCCCAGCTCGGCTTCGATGGTCTTGCGATCTCGCCCCCGTCGTTCCAGGATCTCGCACGCCTCGTTCCTCAGGTCGAGCTTCCTGCTCAGCACTTCCCAAACAGGGCCGCTCTTTTCCTCAACGAGATCTCGTAGCTTCCGCTTGAACGAAACCGGTGAGATCTCCCCGCGTCCGTCGGGCCGTTGTCGCGGGTCGCTTTCTCGGTCCGGATCACCATTGGGATTTGAGTTGACGACTTCGATGATGAGAAGCCCAGTTGCTCGCGCGATCGGGGCCTTGCCGTTTTTCGCACTCATGATTTGATCTCCTTGGTGGACTCGGGAACAACGGTCTGGATATTCGCCGTCTCCGGGCTGGCCAGGTAACCCAGCAGCATCTGAGCCTTCTCCTCGTCGTTGCAGGCACCCGGCAAGGCGCTTTTGTTAATGTCACGCTCAATGTCCGCGGCCGCCTTCCGAAGCTCGACAGGAGCAACACTCAGGTACAACAGCACCCGGTCAGCGAGCCGAGCAAGTCCCTCCGTGGGGTTTTCGAGCGCCGTGGGCATCAGTGAATTCCCTATCAATCTCGGGGGAAATTGCCCTTCCCTAACGACCTGGCAGTAGTTGCGGTGAAGCCTGTCGGCCGTGTTCATTAGCTTCCCGATCAGGTATGGATTACTTTCCATATATGCTCCCTTTTCATGGTTGGCCTTTGAGAGCACCAGTCCTAGCGTGGCCGGAACTAACAAAGGGATCTCCCGGAAAGTCTTCGGAACTGGAAATACCTTGCCCTCGATGTGTGACCTTGCCAGTGCGAGCACGATGGGGGTCGCGCTACACACAAGGACACGCAAGGCATCGCGCGCTGCCTCGGCGCAGGCCGGTCCGGTTTCGAGCAACAATGCCATACCAAGACCAAGTCGTGCGTTGGACACACGCTTTGGCCTTTCTCCATTGGATTCCCACCAAGTATTGAGGACGCGAACGACGCCGTCCGGACGCGGCATGCGAGGTGAGACCCACTGGGGCTTGCCCGCAGAATCGAAAGCTCTGAGGCGAATGTTCGGAATGTTCCGAGCGGCGCGTTGCCATTCGTCGGCCGCTGCGATCAGCCGTTTGGCGGCGAACTGTCTGCTGAACAGGAGCTTCTTGCGCGCCGTATCTGCTTTCGCGACCACCAGGACTGAAATAACGAGTTTCGGGTTACTAGACACCGCTCCCCGGAGCGTCTGGATGAGCGACTCTGTACTTGCCGCGAAGCGGGCCTCCGCAGAGGGCCCGCTCGATTCCGTGTCGCCCTCATTGCTCACGAAGAATCCTGTCAAGTGAAGCGGGGTCGCGGGCATCTTGTCGGCATAAGCGATAAGAACGGCCGACTGCTTGTTGTAGCCGCAAGAATTCGAGACATCCGCCCACGTCTGGTTCTCTCGATCTTTGTCGGTAATCCATTGGAGAGCGGAAGAAAGCCGGGCCTGGATCCCCGGTCCGACGGGACAAGCATCCGACTCAACCAGGCCATAGCGATGCTGGCAGGGTATGTCCGCCAAGCTGAAGAGCTTCACCTTTCCGAGTCTGGGCAGATTGCGCTCTGGCATGGTCCCCAGCGGCCCTCGGATAGGTTCACCGAAGATCCCAACACGCTCCTCTCCAGGCGCGGAGCTCGCGTTGCACGCCCCCGACGACAGATCAATGGGTTGCAGTGCAACAAGACGCTCGTTAACAGCGTCCCAGACGGCCTCGTGATTTGCCGGGTAGCCGCCGTGTGCATTCCAGTCAGCAAGCTCGAGGATGAGGGAAAATGACTCGTTACTGGCCTTCTGGTTGATCCCCGGGTTGCGGCTCGAAAACAGCATCTTCAGGCAGTCGTCGGTGGGGATATCTCCGCTCCCTGAGGCGAACTCTTGAAGAACGGCTGCCCCGAGCCGCTGATGGAGGATTTCCACGCTGAGCGATTGAGAGCGCCTCAAGAGCTCCAGGAGTGGCCTGAGCCGAGCATCCGCGCTCACCATCTCCTCCAGAAGGGCCCGAGGGGCCTCTGTCTCGAGGTGCATATCTGGGATCGCGAGAAGCGAGCGGGCCAGGTCCTTTAGAAGCACCCACGCGGCTTCCTTGAGGCAGAGGGAGACCTTGGACTTCGCGGAGAAATCCCAATTCACTTCGCACACAAGGTGCGCCTGCTCGGCCAGCCTCTTACGCTGCTCAGGCTGAAGCTTGGCCCCCTTCCTCCTGGCCAGCCTGACTTGCTCATGGAAGGTCTTCGCCTCATCTCCCGACTTGAGGCGGAAGAGTGGGTCTACATTGAAGCCCGGCGAGGATTCGCGAAGGCCACCGGTACTTCGCTCAAACTTGCGCATCGCGCCTAGCTGATCGCTGGGGATCATTCGTGGGCTCACGATCTGACCCTGGGCATCGATCCGCGCTTCCAGCGCCGGGCGATTCGGGTAGGGCTGGATTCGCTTGTCGGATATCCCCACTACGACGCCCGCGGAGCGCAAGCTACGGTCAACGTCATGAAGTTCAAGGAGCATAGACAAGCACCCCTTTCTCGATCTTGACGTTTTGGCGAAATGTGGGTTTGCGAAGGGGGTCGTTTTGTCGTGGGAAGACGCTCTCGAGCATGCTCGGCAGTACAAAGTTCAGCTCATCCTGGACCTGGGTCCCGGCACGAAATGAGCCCAGATAATCTGGAACGAATTCCTGCCAGCCAAGGCAGGGAGTTCTGTGAAACTGACCCCGATGGAGGCGCCTTGCGAACATTTCCAGATACGCGTGGGCTCCATTGACCCTCCCCCAGACCCGTGCTCGTGCGCTTATTCGCTCCGAGGGGGCGCCCGCCGCCCTTACTTCGGCATAAATGCGGTAACACACATTGATGAGGACCGTTGCAACAAGCTGGAAACTTGTCCCGCCACGAACTTGCTCGCTTTTCCGCATTGGGCCCCCGTAATTCGTCGTGTAGGTGTGATAGATGATGGGCGAGCATATCTCGACACGGGTTGGGAGAACTTCGGCGCTCTGAAGCCACAACACCGATTCAAAGATCCCTTTAGCAGCGCTTCGAGTAGGGGCAGGGTAACTCGTAGGCGTGTCGCCGCTGTCTGGACGAGTCCAGAGAGCAGTCGGCCCAGATACCTCCAGGTTGAGTTCGTATTTGCTCATGTTGGCCGCTCTTGTTGACCGGCTTGCTCTGGATGGAGCACAGCACGGACTTGTAATGACCTTGACGCTTTAGGTTTTCCCCGCCCCTTTCCTTCGCCAGATACTGGCGAAGGAAAGGGGATGGGCTCTCTTCCTCGGCGCCTGGCTGCCGAGGTCGAGAGCCGCCCTGTGAGATGGCGTCGCCCTGACGATTACCGCAGCCCAGTCGCGCGAGGTCGGTCCACTCCAGAACAACCCGGCTTGGCCGCAGGCCCCGAAGCGGTTGCGCCGCGGTTTTTAGGTCGCCGTGCAGGCCAGGGACAACGCGACATATTGCCGAGAACAGACTGTAACCGTCGTCGAGAGGAAATGTCGTCCCGACCAGAACGAACGATAAATCAGTAATGGGCATCTTCCCGAATCTCCTCGTCGATCCTGAACGCGTGGCCACCTTGACGGTATACCGCGCGCATGATTGTGAGTCAACAACCAAACCGGGGTCGTCTTGGCATTTCCTGATCACGGCTGTCCGAGTTCCGGGGACACCATGCCTAACTGCTTGGGCGGATTCCGGGAAATCAGGGAGGGCAACGAGAGAACGGGCATTGCGGCTGATGGGCATCAGGCAGGCACGCCTCGAGCCGCTGGCGTGGAGCGCCTCCGGCCACGAGAGAACGGTGAACGGGTGAGCGGCGGCGAGTGGGAAGGAACCGATTGATTTTTCCGAAAGACTTGCCTGTTTCGGTGACATACTGAATAGAGAGGGGCCGCTCGTCGGCATGGTTCAAATCCTGGGTTTTTCGGCATGGTTCAAAAACGCCCGTTTTCGGGTAACACTTGGGCTCTCAGCGCGCACCCTGATCGGTCCCGCATTGGAGCGGGTGTACGTGAGTCCCTGGCTGCCGTGCCGGGGCTTCAGCTCCGC
>Ga0074045_10003357_pt1 | contig 14424 bp, 10 predicted proteins | sample BogForMeECP23OM2_FD_94442 | JGI IMG/M metagenome (GOLD analysis project Ga0074045, IMG submission 94442) | Bog forest soil microbial communities from Calvert Island, British Columbia, Canada - Bog Forest MetaG ECP23OM2 | ecosystem: Environmental > Terrestrial > Soil > Wetlands ... | reverse complement strand
TAATCGAAGATCGTTACGGGAAGATTCGCCATGGGCCGGTTGAAATTGTTGCTCCAAAACTGATTGTTGAGTGAGGTAAACAACAGGGGCGCGGTCTCTCCGCTGATGCGGGCGACCGCAAGCAGAATTCCCGTTATGATTCCGGCGCGCGACGCCCTGAGTGTAATCATGGTGATTATTTTCCATTGGGGCGTACCGAGCGCGGCGGCCGCTTCGCGCAGGCGGTTGGGCACGAGTTTGAGCATGTTCTCTGTCGTTCGCACAACCACAGGTATTACGAGTATCCCCAGTGCGAAGGAGCCTGCAACCCCCGAAAAATGTTTGACATGGACGACGTAGGCTTCATAGACGAATAGTCCGATCACTATGGAAGGCGCGCTGAGCAGGATGTCGTTGATAAACCGGGTGACAGGCGACAGCCAGCCCGTTTGTCCGTACTCCGCCATGTAAGTCCCGGCAAGAATTCCGATTGGGGTCGCAATCAGCGTGGATAACATTACCATGAAAAAACTGCCGGCGATTGCATTGAGCAAACCTCCCTGGCTCCCCGGAGGAGGGGTCATTTGGGTAAAAACGCTGAGACTCATCCCCGGAATTCCATGCTGCAACAGTGTCAGCAGAATCCAACCCAGCCAGAACAGGCCAAAGAAAACGGTGAGCATCGCGCCTATCTGACTCAGAAAATTAATCAGATGCCGTCGGGTATGGAGCGAAACCATGGTCCATTCTCCTCCGCTCAATACAGTTTACCCTCGAGTCTCGAGAGCCGGATCAGCAGAAGTTTGGCAAGCGCGAGTACGATGAAGGTGATGACGAAAAGGATCAGTCCCAGTTCGATTAGTGAGGAGGTATAAAGCTCCCCGATCGCTTCGGTGAACTCGTTTGCCAGGGTCGAGGCAATGCTGTTTCCCGGCATGAGAAGCGACGCGTGCAATTCATGGGCGTTGCCGATCACGAAGGTTACGGCCATCGTCTCGCCGAGCGCCCGCCCAAGGCCGAGCATTATGCCGCCCACCACGCCGATTTTCGTGTAGGGCAGAGTGATGTTGCGGACCACTTCCCAGGTAGTGGCCCCAAGCCCGTAAGCAGACTCTTTCAATAAAGGGGGCACCACTTCGAACACATCCCGCATGACCGACGCGATGAACGGAATAACCATAATCGAGAGGATCAGTCCCGCTGTCAGCATCCCTATGCCCATGGGCGGCCCATGAAAAAGATATCCAATCAAAGGCAGAACGCCCAGATGGGAATTTATCCAGGGTTCTGCGTAGTCACGAAACAGGGGCGCGAAGACAAACAGGCCCCACATGCCGTAGATGATGCTCGGAATGCCCGCGAGAAGTTCAATGGCTGTGCCCAGGGGTCTCCTGAGCCATGCGGGACACATTTCCGTAAGAAAAAGGGCGATGCCGAAACTTACGGGCACCGCGATCAAAAGCGCTATGGCGGATGTCACGATAGTCCCGATTATGGGAACCAGCCCGCCAAACTTTTCAGTTACGGGATTCCACTCAGCATTGAAGATGAAACCTAAGCCGAACTTCCTCAGGGCGGGCAGACTCCCGATGAATAGCGAAACGGTTATGCCTGCCAGAAGGAGAAGAACCAGAAATGCAAAAAACCTGGTGATATTCTTGAAGAGCAGATCCGCCAAATAATGCACACTAAGGCGCAAGTCGTAAATCTGCCTTGACATGGGCAGGACCTCGCTTCCATTGGCCATCTCTGAATGCTTCCAATGAAAAGACAAAGGGGGCCGCGCCCCTTGCCGGGTAAGATATTAATTATGCCTAAACAGATACTAAATACTGTTACGAGAAAATCAGTCCCCTATTTGGCTGGGGTTTGAGCGCCCTTCCAGACAGGAGTTCCACTTGTCGTCTTTATCTGTGCCCACGAAGCCTCGATCAGTTTCACGATATTGTCCGGCATCGGCACATAAACGAGATCCTCGGCCATCTTGCCCCCATTGGCGTAAGCCCAGGCGAAAAATTTGAAGACTTCCTCCGCCTGGCCGGGATTATCCTGCACCTTGTGCATCAGGATGAAGGTGGCGCCGGTGATCGGCCAACTGTTTTGCCCGGCCTGATCGGTCAGTATCATATAGAAACCGGGGGCCTCTTGCCATTTTGCACCGGCTGCCGCCGCCTGGAAGGTCGAGTTATCGGGTTTGAGGAACCGGCCCTCTCGATTCTGCATCAGAGTGTAGGGCATTTTATTCTCCAGAGCGTAAGCATACTCGACGTAGCCGATGGAATTTTTCACCTGCTGAATATAGCTCGCAACGCCTGCATTGCCTTTGCCTCCAACACCCACAGGCCAGGAAACCGAGGCGTCGTTACCGACCTTTTCCTTCCATCCGTTGCTCACCTTGGAAAGGTAGTTCGTAAAGATGAAAGTCGTGCCGGACCCGTCAGACCTGTGGACGACCGTAATCTCTTCGTCGGGAAGCTTTAAGCCCGGATTCAATTTGGCAATAGCCGGATCAGTCCATTTTTTGATGTTGCCAAGGTAAATATCCGCCAGAACTTCGCCGTTGAGCTTCACATCCCCGCTTTTAATTCCCTCAATATTGATGGCGAGTACTACCCCCCCCATCACAGTGGGGAACTGTTGAAGACCGTTCTTTTCAAGTTCATCCAATTTCAGCGGCACATCTGAGCCGCCGAAATCGACGGTCTTGGCCTCTATCTGCTTGATGCCGCCGCCTGAACCAATGGGCTGATAATTGAGGCCTGTTCCAGTCTTTGCCTTGTAGGCCTCGGCCCATTTGGAGTAAACGGGATATGGGAAAGTTGCCCCCGCTCCGGTAATTTCGGCCGCAACGGCTGCCGTCGCCACAAAAAGGCAAAGCAGCAAGGCTGTTGACGCGAATAAATTGCGGGCAGAACACCCCTTCATCTTCGCTCTCCTGTTGTAGTCGAACGGGCCGCAAAGGCTGCGGACCGTTTCCCTGCATTTCGATTTTGAGTCTTCAACATGCTGGAGGGAGAAAAATAGACGAGAAATGTTACATTCGTGTGACAAATCTGTGGAAATCCGGTGACACTGCCTTTAAGAAGGCGCTCCGCAGCAGCCCGCCGCAAATGATAGACCCCACCCCGGATTGGCGCCCCACCTGGTGTCGCAGGTTACAGCGCCTTTCTCACCTGTGCTTTTTGTCTGGATCGCTCGCCTCAATTTGTTGGACATGTTGGACGTGCTTGCGGAGTTGTGCGGCCTGATCGGCGCTGGTGAGGGCTGCGGAATTGAGCGGGTGCGCTTGGGGTCGGCCCCGTGTTTCACCCGTTCGTTCAATGGAGTGCCGGTTTAACCGTGTCCATCCACGCGCATTAGAAAGTTGTGGGACGTTTGAACCGGCCGGGCTCAAATCGAGCTGGAATGACTATGCACAGCGATCAGGGCCGGCGGTGCGTGCGATACGCCGCCATAGCACCCCATGGTCGTTCTGCATCTGATTAGCGTCCATCCGGAAACCCCGGGACAAATTCCACGCCCCGCGAGGTTTCTGTTCGGAAAGGAGGCATAATCTTGTCATTCCTCTTACCGGCTTTAGCCGGAACGTTTTCGTTCTGGCAAGGAAAGAGCTTGCCCTGAACCTGCCGAAGGGAGGGCTTGCGCGGAAGCGTACATAATCTGTTCATTCCTCTCACCGGTTTTAGCCGGAAGGGGTACCGCCTCGCGGAGCGTCGAAATTGAGATTGATACTGCAGCCACCGCCGAAGGCAGTGGCCAACCAGGCTGCGGCCCAGGCGCCCAGGGCGGAAAAGGACCTTTTCCGGACGGAAACTAATTAGCGATCGTGTTCTCATCGTTGGGTCTATCATCAGCTTTCCGGATGCTCGAGCAGGTCCAAAGCTCCCAGCAACTGGGTATCCTCGCTGGCCTGTAATTGAGCCGGGTTCATACCCTTCTCCCTATCCGGGTAGAGCGGAATGGCGCCAACCGGCAAGCTGACTTCCACGTCAGGTGTAATGCCCTTGTGCCAGATGACGTGTCCGGCGGGAGTGATCCATTCTGCTATGGCAAGGAGCATGGCGGAGCCGTCTGAGAGGCCGAATTCCTGCAGCAATGTGCCGGCGCCGAAAGTTTTTTCCCCGACCAGTTTGGCCCGCTGTGCGTCCTTTAGTGCCCCGGCGACAATTTCCGCCCCGCTGGCGGAACCACCGTTGATAAGCACAACCAAAGGAATTACAGGCGCCAGGCCTCCAGGCTTAACCGGAACCGGCTTGACATCACCGTTGCCATTCTTTTCAAGAACTACATTCCCACCGCTCAGAAACTGACTGGCTGCGCCAATAGCTTCATCGAAAACGCCTCCGGGATTATCGCGCAGATCCAGGATAATCCCTGTTAAACGCTGATCCCTGACCTCTGTTATAGTTTTGCGGACTTCTTCCGCAACCCCTTGACTGAATCCGGCGATTCGCAAATGGGCCACGTTAGAGCCGGATAAGCGCTGCCACCTGACATTGCGAATAGTAATTTCAGCCCTCACGATTGTGATTTCCCGGGATTGTCCCGACTTTGGGTTCAAAATGGTTAAAGTGACCGAAGTGCCCGGCTTTCCAGCAATCCGAGTCACAGCCTGCTCCAATGGAAGGCCGGTAATATCCTCTCCGTTCGCTCTCAAAATGATGTCACCGGATTGGAGACCTGCCAGTTGAGCCGGAGAACCGTCTATCGGCGCCAGGATTACGATATGACCTTCCTTGATTTTGACTTGCGCCCCAATGCCACTGAAATTGCCCTGTAAGAAATGAGACTCGATACTCAGCAACTCAGGGCTCAAAAAGGTGCTGTGTCCAGTATCCCCCAAAGCGTTAACCATGCCGGAAATCGCTCCATAAGTAAGTTTTTGAGGCTGTACTGCCTGGTGGTCGACATACTTCTTTGAGATGATGCTCCACGCTTCAGAAATTAGTTTGAAATCAGGTTCAGCCGTCTTTTGCATATTTCTCAAAGCAACAAAGTCTGCCAAGACCAGCCGATCCAGCATGACTCCCCCGATTATAGTGCCACTCATGATTGCCGTAACGGAGATTATCAATCCGATGAGTTTTGCGCCGGTGGCAATTGGTCTCATTCATCACCTCATAGTCTTTAATCTGAATAGTCGAGCTGTTGCAGCCCGTACCGTAAACGAGGACCTGGATGAAAAGTAAGATCGATTGATGTGAACGGAAGGGCCAAATCCAGTGCCTGAACTGCTAACAAAGAGAGTAGGGAGCAGGTGGTGCATCCTCGTATGAGACATGCGAAGTTTGCCAAATCATTAACTGCTGCAAGTCAGCGTGCGACTTCCACCAGCCAGAACCTTTCGTAGAATTGCTCGATTACCTCTTCCAGTGGCCTTGAGGCATCGAGGACCAGAAACCTCTCCGGTTCTTTTTCGGCGAGCTCCAGGTAGCCGTTGCGGACCTTCTGATGGAATATGCGATCCTCCTGTTCGATCCGGTCCCGCTCTATTCCGTCCCGGGCCCCAAGCCTGGACATGGCTGTATCTATATCGCAGTCGAGCAGAATGGTCCTGTCCGGCCACAGGTCTTTTGTCGTCCATTCCTGGATTATCCTGAGGCGTTCGAGGTCGAAACCGCGCCCGAATCCCTGGTAGGCAAAGGTGGCGTCAACGAACCGGTCGGTCAGGACCCACGAGCCTTTCTTCATGGCGGCAACGATGACCTGATCGGTCAGTTGAGCCCTGCTGGCGCTATAGAGGAGCACTTCGGCGCGGCTGCTCATCTCAAAGGAAGCAGGATCAAGCAGGATTTCGCGGATTTTTTCGCCGATTCTCGTTCCGCCCGGCTCGCGAGTCCTGACGAAAGGGATTCCCGCCCTTGTGAGCCAGTTCGCCAACTGGTCCATGAGGGTACTTTTCCCGCACCCGTCAATCCCCTCGAAACTGATGAACTTTGCCGGGAACGAAAGCCGGTGGTGTTTGGGCTTATCCAGCCTGGATCTGGTCACGCAAATCTCTCATAATGTCGTAAACGTTCACCGCAAAAACCCTCGTATGAGAGACTATATACAACACTAGGCAGAAGAATATCATTTCTATTGCGCAACCCTTGGCTATGTATCCCGCGTAGCGCGGAAGGCACCCCGCTCATTCTCGACGCTCTCCCTTCCTGGCCTGTCCATGATCACTGTCTATGCCCAGAGACGGGGCTGTCAGCGGGGCGCCTTCTTCACCGGCAGAGGCACAGAGTACGCAGAGAAAAGCAGTTGAACGAACAGACAAAACTAATACAGAGGACAGAAGACAGAGCGTGGAAGTCCCTTCTCCGTCCTCCGGCATCCGCCTTCCGCTTAAAAGCCGGGTCCCTGTTTGCTTCCGGTTTTTCCCGCGTACCCGTTTTCTTTCCTCTGTGAGTCTTTGTGGTGAAGGTTTACGCAGGTTACACCTGTATGGAAAGATTGTCGGCTTCCGTTTTTGTGTCCTCGTTGTAATTCTGCCGTTGCCGCTCGAAGTTGATCCTGTTTTTGGCAGCGTAGATTTTTTTGAGCTCGGGAAAGCCGAGGTTAAAAGCGGCGCACATGCAGGCAAGCGCCCTCCAGATGTCGAGGATGGCGCTTGTTGCCCTCTCCGGTTTAAACCCGCCGCCTTTTGCCCACCATTTCCACTTGAGGCTGTTTTGAAGTTCATCGATACCAAGAAACGCCATGATGGCGCAGGTCTCAAACGAGGCCCCGTTCTCCGAGGCGCTGAAAGACGGAATATCTTCAGGCTCGACTCCCACGATTTGGGAAAGGCTCACCAGGAAATGGAGCATATCGACAATTTCGACCTTGCCGTTCTGAGTTCCCGGACCGTTGTCCCGCACCTCGCGAATCAGCTCGGCAAGTTCGGCGGAAAGCGCCTTGCGGTAGTTTTCGATCCAGATTGGTCTCTGTTCAGGATCGTTCATGGTCGACTCGAAATCCTTGCCTGCATTTGCCAGGGTCCGGATATTCAGTTCCATTTGCAGCGAAAATATCTCCCGCATGCCTTCCCGTTCCACGCCGTTACCTCGTATGACAGACTTGTTAACAACAGTAAGCGATCATTTGGTGAAATGCTCTCCCGGGCACCCCTTGGCGATGTACTTCGCGTAGCGCGGAAGGCATCCCGCTCGGTTCGCCTGTCATGCGCTTTGGGCCGTCAGCGGGATGCCTCGTATGACAGACTTGTTAACAACAGTAAGCGATCATTTGGTGAAATGCTCTCCCGGGCACCCCTTGGCGATAATCTGGTCATTCAATTCACCGCCTTTAGGCGGAAGGTATCCCGCGTAGCGCGGAAGGCGCCCCGCTCATTCTCGACGCTCTCCCTGACCTGTCTATGACCAGAGACGGGGCTGTCAGCGGGGCGTCTTCTTTGAGCGATCAGGTGTTGGTGTACTGACATTTTACTTCGGTGTGCGCTTCAGAGCATCAGCACTCGAGCCCCAGCCCTGCAAAATACTTCCTCACCTCTTTTGCCAGAAAGCGAATCCGCGGGTGCGCCTGGCTGGAATCTCTCAGCAGAATGAAATGCTTCCAGCCGCTCCATCGGCCGCTGACGAAAATCTCGCTTTTGAGAAGGTTCGGCAGAATGTCCCTCGCGATCTCCGGCCTCAAGCCCCGGGCAAGGTCTTCCCTGTACCAGTGGAAAATGACCTCCGCGCGCTTTCGCCATTCACCTGCCAGAAGGTCGTCAGGCGCAAGCTCGCCTTTGGCCGCATCGTATGAATTGTATAGCTCTTCTGGCAGAATGAGAACCATGCCTTTGTTCTCGTAGTTCACGTATCGGGTGCTTTCCTGGGTAAATGAGAGCACCCGGTGGCGCACCACCTCGTGCGTAATGCCGCGGTCGCATACGAACCTGAATACGAAAACGGGAAGGTCGAAATACGGGTCGGTTTTGAGCAGCTCCAGTTGCTCTTCTTCTTCCACGAGCGACGCTCGCGAGGGTATTGACTCCGCCAGTCCATCTCCGGGGAACAGGGTGGGGAAAAACCTGTTCAGGCTCTGGAGCATAAAACCGTGTATACGTTCCAGCCTCTTCAGTCGATCCAGGGTCTCGATCCAGGCCCGGAAATTGCCTGCCATGAGAAACCCCGATCCCGAGTCAACAGGGAAAATGCGGTGAAAGCCGAGCCTGTCGGGCAGCTCATTAACAATGTCGGCAAAAGTGATCGGATCCGGTCCGCCCGGAATCTGTTCGGCCGGGTCTTTTTCAACTTTCAGCACAATATTGCTGTGTTCGAGCACGGAAAGGTGGCCGTGTGATTTGAGCATGAGCACAAATTTTTTGGCGGAATTCTCGGTTATCTTTTCTTCGGACTTGTAGGCAGTTCTTCCGCATAGCTCGACAAGCCGCAATGCGCGATTCTCGTCACAGGGAGCCAACCCTTGCGCGGAAACCGAGCTTTTGACGAACTGGACAGACATTTCTCTCTCCTCTCCCAAAACCTGGCGCTGAAGACTCAACCTGTCATCTGCAAGATTGGCAAGCCCGACAAAAGCTCCACCTGCGCAGGGCGCGAATGTAAAAGCCGTTGAATTCAGAGCGGAAATGCCGGATTATTTAGACGGAAAACGGCACACCCTGCATGGCGTAGAGTTGTTTTTTATCTCGAATCATAGTGTGTTTACCAGCATTTTTTCTATGGGATTTCTAACCTTGGAGAGATTTGCCCGCAATTGCACGCCGGGTCCCGGATACTTCGTGGAGCGTGGAGTTTTTGATCCGGTATCCGGTTTCCAAACCGGGACCGGTAAAATAATGTCGGTTATCGCGGTTTTGGGGGTATTTCTGCGCTCAATTTTGAGCTTCAGGGGCCTCATCATCTGCTTCATTTCAGCCTGCGTGCTTTTAGGTTCCAGCCCGGCGGAAGCGGACACCTTCAAGGTAATCGTTCTCACGGACGCCGCCGGTCTGGGGGACAAAGGCTTCAATGACGTCTGCTGGCAAGGCGTGCTGAGGGCTAAAAAGGATTTGGGTATCGACGCGCAGTTCCTCCAGTCCAGGGAACAGGCGGACTACGCTTCAAATATAACTTTGGCTGCCGGCAGGGCGGATGTCGTCGTCACCCTTGGATACCTGTTTGCGGACTCGTTGAAGGAGGTGGCGCCTCATTTTCCGAAGACCCGGTTCATACATATCGAAGGCGATATCCCGGTGCAAAACGTGGCGAGCTTCGATTTCAAGTCCGAGGAAGGCGGGTTTCTCGCCGGGCTTATAGCCGGGCTTTTCACCAGGAAGATGATGGTTGGAGTCGTTTCGGGGATGGATATACCTCCCGTTGAGGCTTACGTCAGCGGGTTTCGGGCCGGGGTGAAAACGGCTCAAAAAGCGCGGGGGCAAAAGATCGAGGTAATTGTTGCCGCGGCGGGGTCCTTTAACGATCCGGTCAAGGGGAAATCTCTGTCAAAGGCCATTATCGGCAGGGGAGCTGATGTGATCTTTCGGGCCGCAGGCAATACGGGAATAGGGGTTACCGAGGCGGTGAAAGGGACCGGCGGCGTTTACATGGTGGCCGAAGACCTCGACCAGGACGCGCAAATTCCGGGCCGGGTGCTTGCCAGCGCTCTCAAGAGGATGGACGTCGCGGTCTACGGTGCGATCCGGGAAGCGGTTGAAGGCCGTCTCCAGGGCGGACATCGCTGGCTGGGCGCCTCTGACGGCGCGATAGACATAACTGAGATGAAGTATTCGAGGCAGCTTTTCGACCCGGCCGATCTCCAACGCATCGAAAAGGCAAAAAATCTTCTCCAAAACGGCCGACTGACCGTTCCAAAGCGATATGGCGAGGTGGATTCGTTTGCCGCGCCGGAGCTGTGATGTCAAGTCGTTCTCAAGCCTGTAAGAAAAGAGCGTGGGGAGCTGTGCCCCCCACACCCCCTCGCCGCTACGCGGCTCAGTGTGGCGCTGCGGCGGCGGCCTGCGGCCAACCGCCGCGAGCGCCTAGCGCTCGGCCACACGCGCAAGCGCGTGTGGCCGAAATCCTGGGAGGTGCGGGGGAAACATTCCCCCGCTCTTTTGAGCCTTTCGAAATTTGCGGAATTTTCTACCTTTAATGTAGCGGATCGGTATCAGTTATGCGGGCTTCCGGATAAAACGCCATGAATCATTCGCTCCCCCAGGACACGGCGCCCGGCTGCGCCACCTGCGCACCGCTCGTCGAAATCCGAAATATCTCCAAGAACTTCGGCAGCTTTTATGCGAACCGCAACATTTCCCTCAAAATAGCCGGGGGAGAGATCCACGCCATTGTGGGGGAAAACGGGGCCGGGAAAACCACCCTGATGAACGTGCTTTTCGGGAGGCTGCGGCCCGATTCAGGGTCCATAATCCTGCGGGGCATTCCGGTCTCGTTCCGCAGTCCGCGGGAAGCCGTCCGGGCCGGTATCGGAATGGTCCACCAGGATATGCTGTTATTTCCTCAGCTCTCGGTGCTCGAAAACATCATTGCCGGCTGCGAAACAGCATGGCCCTCCTTTTTTGCGGGGGTCATCAGAACCGGCCGGGCGAGGGAAGAAGTCAACCGGATCCAGGACTCCCTGGGCTTCCGCCTGGAGCTGGACCGGCAGGCAAAAGAGCTTCCCTTCGCCCGGCGGCAGCAGATAGAACTTGTAAGGACGCTCTACCGGGGGGCGGAAATCCTGATCCTCGACGAACCTGCAAGCCTCCTTTCCCCGGAAGAAACCGAGAGGTTTCTCGACCTGGTGAAATCCCTTCGCGCCGGCGGGCGAACCGTTCTTTTCATTAGCCACAGGCTTGTCGAGGTCTTTTCGGTCGCGGACAAAATCAGCGTGCTGAGAGGGGGAAGCCTAGCGGCCACGCTGGACGCCGGCGGGACCGACATCGGGGAAATTGCCAGGCTTATGGTGGGCGGCGCCGGGCCGGGCGGCGAGCCGCCGCAGGCCGAGGTGGCCAAGCCGATATCGCCGCTGACACCGGCATACGCCGGGGCTGCTGCAGCGGGAACGCAGCAAGGATCTCGCCGCTCTGCGGAAGCCCCTGTCGTGGAAATTCGAAACCTCAGAGTAGGGCCGTCCGGGACCGAACCGGCGCTACGGGATATTTCCATCTCCATTGCGAAGGGGGAGATTTTCGGAATAGGCGGAATAGTCGGAAACGGGCAAAGATCGCTTGCTCGCGTTCTCGCCGGGAAAATTCGCCCGGATAGCGGATGGGTCCGGTTCGAAGGCGAAGAGATTTCCCGCCTGGATGTCAAAGAGCGGCTTGGAAAAAATATCCGGTGGCTCCCGGAAAACCCTTTAGAGGAAGCGCTTTTGCCGGAGCGTCCGTTATGGGAAAATTTCCTTCTCGGCCGGCAGCGGGAAAAGGAATTTGCAAGGGCGGGGTTTATCCGCAGGCAAAAAGTCATTCGTTTTTCGGAGGAACAGGTCTCGCTAAACAGTATCGCTGCCCCCGGTCCGCTCGAACCCCTTTCCAGCCTGTCGGGCGGCAACCGGCAGAAGGTTGCGCTTGCCCGGGTCCTTGCCGGGTCCCCGATCCTGGCGATCCTCGAGCAGCCCTGCCGGGGACTCGACCTTCACGCGGCCGGGACCGTCTATGATCGCCTGCTCGAGCTTAGCCGCAGCAGGGGAGTTTCATTTATCCTGATCTCTTACGATTTCGATGAATTGATCTCCATCTGCGACCGGATTGCAGTCATCTATCGGGGCGAAATTATAGGAGAAATCGAAAGCGCAGAGGCTTCGCGCGAGCTTCTCGGCAGGTGGGCGGCGGGAGTTGGGGAGGCGGCGGGCGCGGAGAAGGTTTTGTGACAGTGTGCCGAAAGTTCTGCAAATAAATTAACTCCAGGCTCTGCCAGGTGTGGGGGCTGGGGGGACATGCGTCCCCCACACACCCTCCGCCTGGCGGAGCATCGAGATCTGTGTGGCGCTGCGGCGGAGGCCTTCAGCCAACCGCCGCAGCGCCGAGCGGTCGGCACTCACGCGCTTGCGCGTGAGGCCGAAATCCTGGGGGGGCGGGGGAAACATTCTCCCGCGCTTTTTGCCGCTTTGAGAGGGACTCGGTATGAGAACGCACATTAGATTGAGGCCCTTAGCCCTTTTTATCCCCGCGCCGGCGGCCGGAGCGCTCATATGTATGGGGCTGGCTTTGGCGGCCGGAGTGGGGCCGCTCGATCTTCTGCGGACCGTCTGGTCGGGGTCCTGGGGCAGCGCGGAGGCGGCGATAAACACCCTGGCGAAAATGACTCCCCTGCTTTTGACGGGTCTTGCGGTTGCTCTGGCATACAGGGCTGGGCTCCTCAATATCGGATGCGAAGGCCAGCTCACAATCGGGGCGCTCGTTTCCGCATCCTTCGCCGTGGGTGCGGCCCATTTGCCCGCTTTGTTGCTCCTCCCCCTCACCCTGGCTGCCGGCGCCGTTTCGGGGGGTATCTGGGCGCTTCCGGCGGTGTTGCTCCGGCAGCGGCGAGGCGTGCACGAGGTTATCAGCGCCCTTCTGCTCAATTACATGGCTATCTACCTGTGCAGTTACCTGGTTTCGGGGCCGCTCGGGGATGGGACCGCCATGGGGAGAACGCCGCCCATCCCAGCCGGGGCCCAAATGCCGGAGATATTGCGAAGCGGCTCGCTCTTTCTCACCCCGGCGCCGCTGATGGCGCTCGCCTTCTGCTTTGCCGCCTATGTCTGGCTTTCAAAAACGGTCTGGGGATTTGAGGCGGGCGCCGGGGGGACTAATTTCGATGCGGCGGTAAACGCCGGTATCCCCGCCTCGAAGCGGCAGGTAGTGATCTTTGTAACAAGCGGTGCTCTCGCCGGTCTGGCGGGAGCGCTCGAGGTCTGTGCGGTCCACCACCGGTTCTACAGGTCCTTTTCGCCCGGCTACGGGTTCGATGGGCTGACAGCAGCCTTTCTGGCAAACGGCTCCCCGGAATGGCTCTGGCTCAGCACGCTCTTTCTGGGAAGCCTCCGTTCTTCGGACAAATGGCTCCAGATCGGCCTCAATCTTTCTCCGAATTTCATACTGGTGGTCCAGGCCGTTCTTCTGCTCGCAGTCGCCGGTCAGGGTCGAATCGGGCTTTCGCTCGAAAAGCTGTTCACCACGTGGAGACAGAGAGGAAGCGGAGAAAAGCTTTGTAAGAATTGACAATTCCGAATTGAGGGATTCAGGGATTAAAACGATTAAAGCTTCGTAAATTCCTCAATTCCTCAATTGCCTTCAACTTGGCTAAGCGGGAGATATGGCTCAATTGATTAACCTTATTGCGCTGACACTCGTCAAGGCCTCTCCTTTGCTCCTGGCGGCCTTCGGCGGCCTGCTCTCGGAGCTTAGCGGGGTGATTAACTTCGCCCTGGAAGGCATGATGCTTTCGGGGGCCTTCGCGGCCGTGCTGGGGACATGGGCGACCGGATCGCCCTGGATCGGCCTGTTTTGCGCTATATTGTCCGGCGCATTCATCGGCGCCGTTCACGCCGGCGCCAGTCTTAAACTGCGGGCCAACCAGATCGTTTCCGCGATTGCGGTAAATCTTCTGGCGGTGGGCCTGACGGGGTTTTTATTAAACCAGGTATTCCACGTGTATGGAACTTCACCGGGGGTGGAGGCCCTGCCCAGTCTCGGGTCGATTCTTCCTCAAGCCGGCGTGTCCGTCAATCTGCGCCGCCTCGCCGAAGGGGTCTCGGTCCTGGTCCCGGCTGCCCTGGCTATAGCGATCGCGGTTACGGCCTTCCTGAGGTGGACCGTCCCCGGACTTCGCCTGCGGGCCTGCGGTGAGAACCCGGAAGCGGCGAGGGCCGCCGGACTCATGGTCCTGCGCATCCGGTTTTTGGCCGTCTGCGCCGGGGGAGCGCTGGCCGGAATGGGAGGGGCGTTTCTTTCGATAGGCGAGCTGTCGCAGTTTGTCGAGAACATGACCCAGGGGCGGGGATACCTGGCCGTGGCGGCAGTCATCCTGGGCAGGTGGAGGCCGGCCGGAGTGTTTCTGGCCGTCCTTTTCTTCGGCTGTGGAGAAGCGGTTTCGGAATGGCTTGCCGTGAGATGGCCGGCCCTGCCGAACCAGCTTTTCCTGGTCATGCCCTACCTAGCCTGCTTCGCGGTCCTGGCTTTCTATACGGGGCGCCGCAGGCCGCCCTCTGCTCTGGGGAGCGTGGAAGACGGATAAACAAGCGGCGACGTGAAAAGCTGTTCACCACGGAGACGGGGCATAGTCCGGTCAAGGAGAGGACACAGAGAGAAGCTTTCTGAGACAGGATTTACAGGATTAACAGGAATGGCTATTTCCACGTCCTGAGAATAAGGTGAAATACTTCTACGTTCCCGTTGATCTCGTTGAATTTTGGTTTCCTCCGCGGTCTCTCCTCGTATGACAGACTTGTTAACAACAGTAAGCCATCATTGGTGAAATGCTCTCCCGGGCATCCCTTGGCGATGTACTTCGCGTAGCGCGGAAGGCATCCCGCTCGGTTCGTCTGTCATGC
>Ga0074045_10003356_pt1 | contig 14427 bp, 10 predicted proteins | sample BogForMeECP23OM2_FD_94442 | JGI IMG/M metagenome (GOLD analysis project Ga0074045, IMG submission 94442) | Bog forest soil microbial communities from Calvert Island, British Columbia, Canada - Bog Forest MetaG ECP23OM2 | ecosystem: Environmental > Terrestrial > Soil > Wetlands ... | reverse complement strand
TGGGAAGTGGTGCGAAAAAAGGTAAGTATTTTAAGCTGTTAGGCCGGGAATGTCAAAACGCCCGGCGCGGCCGCGGCGCGGCAACGCAGCGGGCTTCGGGTAGAATACGCGGCCGCGGCAGACACGGCGCGCCGGCGCGAGCTTAGGCAGCGCCAGCGACGCTCGCCGGACCGTCGCTATCGCCGCGTATCCTCAACCCGTGACCATCCCGCTGCTCCAGCGTGCCCTGCACGACGACATGCAGGCAGTCGATCGCGTCTTGCGCGAGAGCCTTGCCTCGAATGTGGTCCTGATCCGGCAGGTCGCCGAACACATCATCGGCGGCGGCGGCAAGCGACTCCGGCCGGCGTTGCTCGTTCTCGCCGCGCGCGCCTGCGGTCATCGCGGCACGCAGCACCACACCCTGGCCGCGGTCATCGAAATGATCCATACCGCGACCCTGCTCCACGATGACGTCGTCGACGAGTCGTCGCTGCGCCGCGGCCATGCGACCGCGAACGCGATGTTCGGCGACGCCGCCAGCGTCCTGGTCGGGGATTTTCTCTATTCGCGCGCCTTCCAGCTGCTCGTCGCCGTCGACAGCATGCGCGCCCTGCGCATCCTATCCGACGCCACCAACATCATCGCCGAAGGCGAGGTGCTGCAGCTGCTCAACGCCGGCAACCCGGATATCGACGAGGCGGTTTACTTAGACGTGATCCGGCGGAAGACTGCGAAGCTGTTCGAGGCGGCGGCGCAACTCGGCGCCGTTCTCGGCCCGGCCGAGCCGGCCATCGAAGAGGCGCTGGCCCGATACGGCATGCATCTGGGGACCGCGTTCCAGCTCATCGACGACGTGCTCGACTACTCCGGCGACCACGATGCGATCGGCAAGAACCTTGGCGACGATCTCGCCGAGGGAAAGCCGACGCTGCCGCTGATCCGCGCGATGCGCGTCGGCTCCGAGGCCGATGCGGCGTTAATCCGTGACGCGCTCGAGCGCGGCCGGCTCGACGATTTCAAGCCGGTGCTCGAGGTCCTGTCGCGCACGCGTGCGCTCGACTATGCACGCCGTTGCGCCGAAGAAGAAAGCGCGCAGGCAGCAGCCTGTCTGGCCGTACTGTCCAATTCTCCGGACCGGGAAACTCTGCTAGAATTATCGAGTTTCGCAGTGAAAAGAGCGTATTAGGCGAGCCGCGGCTCGGCTCCTTGCGCTGCGGCAGTCGGGGTGTAGCTTAGCCTGGTAGAGCGCTACGTTCGGGACGTAGAGGTCGGAGGTTCAAATCCTCTCACCCCGACCAATAAGAAAAGGGTGTTTACCGGACACATGGTGAACACTTTATACCGGAGACATGGTTAACACCCGTACCCGGTGTTCAGTGCTCCGAGCGAAGCATTTCAATACCCACAGACCTTTCCTACTAGAGGCCCTGTTCTTAAACAATGGGCACCAAGACCCTTTGACGTCAGACACGCGGTGAAATTTCTCCGAGGCGGCGAGCGTTGGCCGCGCAGAGACTGCGAAATGCCTCACTGATGCGAGCGTCGATACTTGCCTGCCGCCAAAACTCAAGGGCGGCTTTGCAAGCGACTTGCCAAATCTCTCGCTGTTGCGGCAGCGGTAACGGCGGGGTGAAATCATAGGGCGGTACTTCCCCGCCCGCCAGCGGCGCATACGCCATAGGTAGCATGTCGTATGTGGGGGCCAGATGTAGTGACGAAGAAAACACATGGAAGCTCAAGTTAGCCAAATGCATATCCGTATTTCCAACCAGGCGGCCGAACCAGGAGAGGTGCTCGACCGCACGAACAGTGTCGTCGGCAATGAGCCCTATTTCGTTTAGTCGTGTCACTAAATGGGTCCAATCCGTCGACTTGTCTCCTAGGAAAGCCGGGTTAAGCGCATCGAGTGTGCACACCGCCCGCCGGCCATGAAGATCGACGCGGTCGAAGCGCTCTGTCTCCAGAAAGACTCGGCCATCATGTTGCAAGATGCGTGTGCGTGCGCTCCCGAGCCCAGGTAGGCCTGCTGCGCACTCGAGCGCGAAATGCTCGCAAATAAGCAAGTCCGCCCAGCGACGCTCTGCGGCTGATTGACTCGCCCCTGAGAACTTGACCAGCACGTGCGGTGTCGAGTGTCCGTTCTGGCGTAGTGCCGGGAATTTTGGAAACTCACCTGCGACACTGGAGCCCGCAACACCCGCACCCAAAGCTCGTTGAGCGAGGCGGCTGTAGTGTTCTCCGAGCTCGGCCTCGGATGCCGGCTCCGGAGGCGAGAGCTTATTTTGCAACCAACGTTGATAGGCTTCATCCCCGAGTAGCAGATTGCCGCTGGCATCCGTGCCGACACGGCTTAGGACGAAGATAACGTCGTCGTCGCTCCATTCCTCTGGATGTTCCGACACGTCGAGCAGTCGGTGTTCGGCGCGCGCGATTTGGCGCCCAAGATATCCTTGGGGGCGCATGTCATAGATTGGATAAGGGAGTCCATCCCACCACCCGTCACGCGACTCCGGCGGGACGGGCCATCCTGACTCGGCCAGTGCGAGCAGGGTACCTTGCGGATAGGTCAGAGCGAGCTTGGAAACCAGCGTCGCATTGCCTGCGGTGTCGATGCCATATAGCGGTATATCGGATAGGTCGCCCCGCAAGGGGCGCCTTAGAGCATAGCAAGTGCGGCGCGTACGGCCAGCGAAAACCATTTGGTTGGAGGGAAGCTCGGCGAGCATTCTGTGCATCGAGGGAGCGCTAACGCCCAGCGCGTCGGCGAGCTCGAGGGGGCTGGCGCGCCGCATTCGGCGTAGTAGGGGGACTAACCGCTCGCGAGCAGCTTGGTTACGTGGTCGCATTAGTTATGATATTAACTCAGATATGTATATATCGTTGCTATTATAAACAATACAATGAGTTAAGTAAATAACTAAAAAGATAATGCTGTTAGTTATGATGTTAATTGTAAGATATTTAGCGCTAGAGCATCCAGTACCTTTTCCAGGTGCGGAGGCTCAACTGTAGAAAGTTACGGCGAGGTGACCGCTCACTGCACACGTCGTGATTCAATTTCCAACCCGCACAGGTGGGGTTCGAAAGCGGACGCCTCGGGTTGTCGAAGCGTCCACGCGCGATTGGTCGCGCAGGCAAACCCTGGATAGCGGTAGACCCACCGTCAATGCATCGGTGACTGCCGCGAGGCTCACCGTGCAGCGCTACGCATACTTTGCCTGCCGTGCCGGCGATGGGAAGACATTCAACACATTGCTCCCAAGGCTTGCAAAGAGACTGCCCGCAACGATGCGTTCCCCGTTTGGCGACGCATACACGCTCGACTATTGCGTGACTCGATTCAGCAACGGGAAGAAAGGTGTGTCCAACCCTGCAGGATAATCGGCGTCGATCCCGACCCGCACTGGGGGCTCTGCCGCCTGCGCCGGACTGATGCGCGAGCAGCGCTGTTGAAGGCGCCGTCGCCGCCGAAGAACCTGGTCGCGTGTCAAGCGCCCAGCATCGGCAGGTCCAAGCCCTGTGCCTTGGCCACTTCGATCGCTTCAGGGTAACCCGCATCGGCGTGACGGGCCACGCCCAGTGCCGGGTCGTTCCACAGCACCCGCTCGATACGCGTCGCCGCTGCCGGCGTGCCGTCGCAGACGATGACCACGCCGGCGTGCTGCGCATAGCCCATACCGACGCCTCCGCCATGATGAATCGATACCCAGGTCGCACCGCTGGCCGTGTTGAGCAGCGCATTGAGTAGCGGCCAGTCGGAGACGGCATCGGAGCCGTCGGCCATGGCCTCGGTCTCCCGATTCGGGCTCGCTACGGAGCCGGTGTCGAGATGGTCCCGGCCGATCACGATCGGTGCTTCGAGCTCGCCCGACGCAACCATGGCGTTGAACGCCAGGCCGGCCTGATGGCGCTCACCCAAACCGAGCCAGCAGATCCGTGCCGGCAGGCCCTGAAACGCTATTCGCTCGCCCGCGAGATCGAGCCAGCGATGCAGTCGCGCGTCGGTTGGAAAGAGTTCCTTGACCTTGCGATCGGTCTTGCGGATATCCTCCGGGTTGCCCGACAAGGCCACCCAGCGAAACGGCCCCTTGCCCTCGCAAAAGAGCGGCCGGATATAGGCCGGCACGAAGCCGGGGAAGGCAAACGCATCCGCCGCCCCTTCGTCGAAGGCGACCTGGCGGATGTTGTTGCCGTAGTCGAAGGTGGGTATGCCGAGGCGGTGAAAGGCGAGCATGGCCTCGACGTGGGCGCGGATCGACCCGCGTGCCGCGGCGGCAAGTTCACCGTGGGCGGCCGGGTCCGCCTGCGCGGCGCGCCATCGCGGCACGCTCCAGCCGGCCGGAAGATAGCCGTTGATCACGTCGTGGGCCGACGTCTGGTCGGTAACCAGGTGGGGCCGCACGCCACGGCGCACGAGTTCCGGCAGGACTTCGGCTGCGTTGCCGAGCAGGCCGACCGATGTCGGGCGTCGCGTGGCACAGGCATTTTGGATGATCGTGAGCGCTGTCTCCAGGTCGGGCGCGACGCTGTCGAGATAGCGCGTCTTGAGCCGCATGTCGATGCGCGAGGCCTGGCATTCGATGGCCAGCAGCGAGCAGCCGGCCATCGTCGCGGCCAGCGGCTGGGCGCCGCCCATACCCCCCAAGCCTGCAGTCAGGATCCATTTATCGGCGAGGTCTCCGTGGTAGTGCTTCCGGCCCGCCTGGCTGAATGTCTCGTAGGTTCCCTGGACGATCCCCTGGCTACCGATGTAGATCCACGAGCCGGCGGTCATCTGGCCGAACATCATGAGGCCCTTGCGATCGAGCTCGTTGAAGTGCTCCCAGGTTGCCCATTTCGGGACCAGGTTGGAATTGGCAATCAGCACGCGCGGCGCGTCGCCATGCGTGGAAAACACGCCCACGGGCTTTCCCGACTGGATGAGCAGCGTCTGGTCATCGCCCAGCGCGGTCAACGCCGCGACGATGGCGTCGTAGCACGCCCAGTTGCGCGCGGCGCGGCCGATTCCCCCATAGACGACCAGATCCTGCGGCCGCTCGGCGACCTCCGGATCGAGGTTGTTCATGAGCATTCGCAGGGGCGCTTCGGTGAGCCAGCTCCTTGCGCGCAAGGTCCGGCCGCGCGGCGCGCGGATCACCCGCTCTTGGCTGCGCGCATCGAGCAGACAACCTGGCTGATCTCGTTCCATGGCTTTTCTTCGGATTCGCCCGCGCTCATTGTCGCGCGCCGCCGGCGGCGCGTCACCCGGCCGTCATTCAGGTGAGCGGCGCGTCCACGAACGGCGTAAAAGCCCCCTCCTCGACCCGCGCCCGCAGGCGCGCGAGGTCCGGCGCGAACGCCCGGTCGCGATCCCAGAACGCAGCTTCGTTGCGAATCTGCGACAGCGCGCTCCGCAACCGGGGCGACGTGGCGAGAGGGGTGCGCAGGTCGACGCCCTGCGCCGCGGCGAGGAGCTCGATGGCGACGATTGCCGCTACGTTGCCGGCCATGGGCGCAAGGCGCAGTGCGGCATTGGTCGCCATGCTCACGTGATCTTCCTGATTGGCCGAAGTCGGCAGCGAATCGACGCTGCGCGGCGCCGCCAGGGCCTTGTTTTCCGAGGCGAGCGAGGCGGCGGTCACCTGGGCGATCATGAAGCCCGAATTGACCCCGCCCTCGCGCACCAGGAAGGGCGGGAGGCCGGATAAGCCCGCGTCCATCAGGAGCGCGGTCCGGCGCTCGGAGAGCGCTCCGATCTCGGCTAAGGCCAGCGCCAGGGCATCGGCGACGAAGGCGACCGGCTCGGCGTGGAAATTGCCCCCGGAGAGAACTTCGCCGGTGTCCGGGAACACCAGTGGATTGTCGGAGACCGCGTTCGCCTCGACGTGCAGCACGGCCGCGGCATGGCGCATCTGGTCCAGACAGGCGCCCATGACCTGCGGCTGGCAGCGCAGGCTGTAGGGATCCTGGACCCGCGGGCAGTCCTGGTGCGAAGCGCGGATCGCGCTACCGGCGAGCAGTTCGCGCAGCATACGCGCCGTGTCGCGCTGACCCGGATGGCCGCGCAACGCCTGGATACGCTCGTCGAACGGCGTATCGCTGCCCAGGCACGCGTCGACCGACAGGGCCCCGGCGACGAGCGCGGCGGCGAACATGCGCTCGCAGGCGAAGAGACCCGCGAGCGCGAGCGCGGTAGAGACCTGGGTGCCGTTGAGTAGCGCGAGCCCTTCCTTCGCCTGCAGCTCGAGCGGCGCGATGCCGGCGTGCGCCAAGGCCTCCGCGGCCGGCCGCGTCGCCCCGTCGACCCTTGCCTCGCCCTCGCCGATCAACACGCCAGCCAAGTGCGCGAGCGGCGCGAGATCGCCCGACGCACCGGCGGAACCCTGGCTCGGTACGACCGGGATCACGTCCGCGTTGAGAAGCTTGAGCAGCGCCTCGACGACTTGGTAGCGCACGCCGGAATGCCCGCGCGCCAGGGCGGCGATCTTGAGCAGCAGCGTGAGGCGCACCACGGCGTCGTCGAGCGGAGCCCCGGTACCGGCCGAATGCGACAGCACCAGCGCACGCTGCATTTCGGCCAGACGCGCGGCATCGATGTGGGTGCGGGCGAGCAGACCAAATCCCGTGTTGACGCCGTAGACGATGCGGCCTTCGGCGATGACGCCGGCAATCGCGTCTGCCGCGGCATCGATCCGCGGCTTCGCGTCCCGATCGAGCGTCACCGGAGTTGGCTGGGCCCACAGCGCGCGCAGGGCGGCAAGGGGCAGTTGGCCTGGGGAAATATGCAATGCGGTCATCGAATGCGACGAAGCTTGCGGCTTCGCCCGTGCAGGCGAGAATTGTGCCAGAAACGCCGCGCCCGGCCCGCCCGCCGGGGCGGGGACATTCAGCGCAGGGCGCGGCGCATCGCCGCCGTCAGCCGCTGGCGGCTCTGTTCATAGTCGGCCCACGGGTCGACTGTCCGGGCGATGCGCTCGGGCACGGTCGCCAGCGTAAATGCGCTCGGCAGGGTTCGCGGGCCCAATTCGTCCCACGCCAGTGGCGTGGCGACGGTCGCCCCCGGGCGCGCGCGCAGCGAATACGGTGCGACCGCGGTCGCACCCCGCGCGTTGCGCAGGTAGTCGACGAAGATCTTGCCGCGGCGGCGCGTCTTGCTCATGGTCGCGACGAACTGGTCGGGCTGGCTGCGCTCCAGATGCGCCGCGACATCGCGCGCAAAGTCCTTGATCTCATCCCAGCTGTGGCGCCTCTGCAATGGCACGACAACGTGCAGACCTTTGCCGCCGGTGGTCTTGACCAGTGCCGTGAGTCCGATGGTGTCGAGCAGGGATCGGGTCCGTCTCGCCGCTGCCACGATCGTGCTCCACTCCAGTCCGGGATCCGGATCCAGGTCGAAGATCATGGTATCGGGACGCTCGATCGCCGCAACGGTCGCACCCCAGACATGAAGCTCGAGGGCGTGCATTTGCGCCAGCCCGACAAGCGACTTCACTGAATTGGCAACGAGGTAGGGATTGCGCCCGGCGCTGTCCTCGATCATGGCCACCTCGATGCCGGGAATGGCCCGGTCGCCGACGTGCTTCTGGAAGAAGCAGGGAGCGCCCGCTCTATCCGGGCAGCGCACGATCGACAGCGGCCTGCCGGCGAGGTAGGGCAGCAGCCGCGATGCAACGCGCTCGTAGTACTCGGCGACCATCAGCTTGGTGATCCCGGAATCGGGGTAGACGATTCGGTCGGGATGGGTGATGGCAACGCCGGCAAGTGAGCGCACCGACGAGCCCGTGTCGATCGCCCGCCTTCGCGGCAACGCGGGCTTCCTGCCGCTGCGGCTGGAAGCCGAAGCACCTGCAGCACTGACCTTCTTCTTCATGACCTGCGACATCAAACGTTCGACAGCACGCGATGCACGAGCGTTTCCTCCCTGAGGGCCGGACCAGGGCCCCTACTTCCCGGCGGCGTTGCGCTTGGCGCTGTCGATATCCAAGTACTTGAATGCGAAGCCGAACTGCGACGGCCAGTAGCCCTGCACCCAGGGGTAGAGAAGCGTATTACCGATGCCGAAGGTGTGCAGCACCATCGGCATGTATACCTGGGAGACGTCGGACATCCGCCGCGCGAGCAGGACTCGCGACGGGCCCGACGGTGTGCGCAGGAATTGTTCGTACGCCGCGTCGTAATCCGGGTTGGAAAACTGGGACGGATTGGTGTCGATCGGCGAGCGGCCCCAGAGTGCCTGCAGGATCTGGTAGCCCGAGGGCTCCAGCGAGCGGTAGCCGAGATTGAACATCTGTAGCTTCCCGGCGCGGCTCATGTTGACGAGCTCGGTGAATGTCCTCTGCTCGACCTGCATTCGCAGCCCGATTGCATCCATGTTCTTCTTCCATAGCGTATCGGCTTCCCGATACCAGGACTCCGGAAGCGTACCGCGGACGAGCGTCAGCGGCCTGCCCTCAGGAGTCTTGCGATAGCCATCGGCATCGCGGTCCTTGAAGCCGAAATGGTCCAGCAGTGCCCGGGCAGCCGCCGGATCGTAGAGCGATTTGGCTGGCAGCGATGGATCATGGCCGTCAACTCCCGGCGGGAGCAGCTGGTTGGCCGGCAGCGCCTGGCCCGCAAAGAGAACCTTGATCATTTCATCGACGTTGAACCCCATTGCGATCGCCCGGCGCAGTGCGATCTGTGCTTTCGAATACCCGCCGACTATCGGGTCCTTCATGTTGAAATACGTGAAGGTTAGATTCGGAGCGCCAAAGCGGATCCGCACGACGCCCTTGCGCAGCAATTCGGGTTTGAGCGTGTCGCCATCGAGCACGCTGCGGACGTCGTTGCCCCCGAGTGCAATGTAATCGAGGTCGCCTTGTTCGAAAGCGAGAATGTTGGGCTGAGATTCTTCGATAATGCTGATCTCGATGCGACCGACCTGGGGCAGTGTCTTGCCGCGCATTGATTCGATCAGCGCGCGGTGCCGCGGCTCGCTGCTCTCCGGAAAGGCAATGCTGCGGTAGTGCGGATTGGCTTCGAGTACGACCCGCGAGGCACGCTTCCATCCCTTCAGTTGATATGGGCCGGTGCCCACTGGCTGGCTGCGGATGTCGTCGCCGGCCGCTTCGACGACTTCGCGCGCCACCGCCATTGCCGCCAAACCCGCAAGCCGCTCGAGGAGGGTGTAATCGACGCTGGTCAGGCGGATCTGCAGGGTATAGCGATCGAGCGCGCGCAGCCCAGGGATCGGCGAATCGTAGTTCATTCTCGCACCCGGCTTGCGTGCCACATCGACAATCGGCCGCGCGCCTTCGATCAGATCGGTGAGCGCCGGATCGCCACCGGTCAGCAAGTTCGGGTCGATCGAGCGCTTGATCGAGTAGACGTAGTCCTCGGCGACAAGCTCGCGCGGCTTGCCCTTGAATACGGGGGCGTCGGCGAACAGGATCCCGTGTTTGAGCTTGATCGTCCAGGTCTTACCGCCATCGGTGACCAGCGGCAACGACTCGGCCGTATCCGGGATCACCCTGGCCGGTTGCGCAAGGTAGTCGAATTGGTAGAGGGCTTCGAAGATAGAGCTGGTGACTCGCGTCGAATAAAGATCGGTGCCCTGTTGCGGGTCGAGGCTGGCGATGTCAGGGGAGGAAACGCGTAGCACCTTGGCTGGATCCGCCGCCGCCAGCGCCGGCAGCGGAGCACACAGAGTCGCAAACGCGACTAGAACGAGCGTGGCTGTATTCGACCTTGGCATTTCATCTTTCCTCGATCTACTCGCTTGGAAACCGATACCCGTTCTCCGGGTCAGCCGCCATGCGCCGACCGCTTGCGCGAGCCATAACATCCTCGGGTCCGATCGCATCAGCCGGACAAGGACGAAACATACAAGCCGACGCACAATCCCGCGCCCACCGTGTACAGAAGCCAAGTCTCCGAAATAACATAGGGATAGAGCATCAGTGCTATGCCAATCCACTTGGTGGCCTGCAGTGAGTTCTTCTTGCCATATCGATAACCGACGTAACCGATGATGCTAAACAGTACAGCACCTATCAGGTAGGCCCGACTGGGCAGCGCAATGCCCAACGATTCGAGGGTTCTAAGCGTCTCCGTGAGCGCGTCCATAAGCCTACTTCATGGTGTCATGGAATTGTAGTCTGTGCGACCGTGGCGATTCCGACATCTCGGCCCAAACCTAAGTACTTTCGCGTCGTTAGAAGCGCTCCGGACTCTGAACTTCAAATGTCCGACACTTAAACGCCGCCGATTGCGCCGGTCTTGGGTTCTTGGAATCAGTAGGGCCGGCTGGTCGACGCCTCGCCAAGCGAGCGTTGACGCGCACCGCCAAACACTCAATACTCCGATTCGGAGGGGTGAAATGCCCATCCTTTGCGACTCGGACCGACAAAGGAAACACCATGCCAAAAGCGTATTGGGTGGCCGCGTATCGTGCGGTCAAGGACCCCAATAAACTTGCTGCGTACGCAAAACTTGCCGGTCCCGCAATCACTGCGGGCGGAGGACGCTTTCTCGCGCGTGGCGAGCCGGCCAAGGTTTACGAGCAGGGCTTGAAGCAGCGCACCGTGCTGATCGAGTTCGACAGCGTAGAGGAAGCGATCGCCGCTCATGACAGCGCCGGTTACCAGGCCGCACTTGCCGTTCTCGGTGACGGTGCCGAGCGGGAAATCCGCATTATCGAAGGCGTCTAGGCATCATTCTTTCGTTCGGACGTGCGATTCGCCCTCGGCCTCTGTACTGTGGACCGGGTCGGCCGAGGCCCGCCAACTTCCACCGCGCACGGCCTGTTGCGCAGGGTCGGAGAAGACGCGCATCTCAGGGGGCGATGTAAGCGTAGCCTTTGGCCTGATAAGCCATGAGCGAAATGAATGCGTTGCCGACGACGCGGATTTCCGGCAAGACGAGTTCGGTCTTCGTTCCCTGCTCCCGAGCCGCAATGGCGCACTGTTCGAATCCGTCGACCCCCGGAGCCCCGCTCAATTCCTTTATCCGGGCGGCGATCTTTGTGGCCAAGGCGCGGTCTTCTGGCTTGATCTTGTCCTGGTCTGTCTGCACCAGCTTCGTTGCCGGTCCGCGGAATGCGAGGATGAAATGCGGAGTTACTCCCTGCTGGATTAGCGATTGACGTGTCTCGTCGATGATGTCGAGCCGACCGAGCAGCGCCTTGCCGTCTCCATCCTTGATGTCGAAGGCGACCTTCACCTCCTTGAGCCCGGCGAGCGCCGCACGATCGTCGGCCGCTTCGACACCCGGCGCGCAAAGAAATAATGTCGCCAAAGCGAGTGACCCAAGTAGCCTTGGCAGGAGAATGCAAGCGGTGTGCATGGCTTTTCCTCTTGTTTGTTGGCGCGGAATGTCGGCTTGGGGAGCGCCGGGTCCAGCGTAGCCCTGGGGTGGCGCCGTCGAGCGGAGGCAGGCTGGGATACTTGTGACGCCCCGCAGCAAGCCCAGTAAAATTCGGCAGCGCTTTCACCGGCGCCGGAAACCTATACTAAACCCATACTGCAGATTTGGGATTGGGGCCGATCGGCGCAAACGTTCCATTGCGGACACGCCCGTGTCCACCTCAGTGACTCGTAACACAATGTTTTATATGCGATTTATTTCTGGATAGTCGATTGAACCTCAAGTCGAATCGGGCACCTGCCCGCGCCGATCTTGCGGCGCACACGCCGATGATGCAGCAGTATCTGCGCGTCAAGGCCGAGCACCCGGACAAGCTCGTGTTCTACCGGATGGGCGACTTCTACGAGCTCTTCTATGACGACGCCGAGCGCGCGGCGCCGCTGCTCGACATCACGCTCACTGCGCGCGGCGCTTCCGCCGGTGCGCCGATTCCCATGGCCGGCGTACCGTATCACGCGGCAGAACAGTATCTTGCCAAGCTAATCCGCCTCGGCGAGTCGGTCGCGATCTGCGAGCAGGTTGGCGACGTGGCCACTGCCAAAGGACCGGTCGAGCGCAAGGTAACGCGCATCGTCACGCCCGGTACCGTCACCGACGCGGCGCTGCTCGACGCGAAGCGGGACTGCCTGCTCGTGGCGCTCTTGCCTTCGAAGCAGCGCGTCGGTCTCGCCTGGCTCGACCTTGCCGGCGGCCAGCTGTGCCTGCGCGACTTGCCCGCAACCGAGCTTGCCGCCGAGCTCGATCGACTCGGCCCGAGCGAACTGCTCTATCCCGAGGGCATGACCCGCGGCGCCGGCGACGCGTGGCGGGACGGCGTGCCTTCGCGCGCGCTCCCCCCCTGGCACTTCGACGCCGATGCCGCGACGCGGCGGCTGACGGCGCAATTGGGCACCCACGATCTGGCCGCATTCGGCGTCGCCGACGCGCCCCTTGCGGTGCAGGCAGCAGGCGCCCTGCTCCACTACGCGCAGGCGACGCAGCAGGGCGCGTCGTCGCTGGAGCATGTTCGTTCCCTTGCCGTCGAGCGCGGAGGTGATCATCTGGCGCTCGATGCCGGCACGCGGCGCAATCTCGAGATCACCGAGACGCTGCGCGGCGAGCCGGCGCCGACGTTGCTGTCGCTGCTTGACGGCTGTGTCACCGCCGCCGGCAGCCGGCTGCTGCGCCACTGGCTCAGCAACCCGCTGCGGCCACGTGAAGTTCCGGTGGCGCGCCACGCCGCCATCGCCGAGCTGATTGCGAGTGCCGAGGCACGGCAACGCCTGAGCGCCGAACTCAGGCGCACGGTCGACGTGGCGAGGATCGCGGCGCGTATTGCCTTGGGCGGTGCGCGCCCGCGCGACCTGGCCGGTCTGCGCGATACGCTCGCCCGCCTGCCTGCTCTGGCGGCCGCCATCGCCGCCATTCCGGCTGCCCTGCTCGCCGATGCCGCACAGGCGCTCACGCCCGACCCGCGCTGGGAAGCGCTGCTGCAAAAGGCGATCGCCGCCGAACCAGGTGCCATGCTGCGCGATGGCAACGTCATCGCACGCGGCTACGACGCGGAGCTCGATGAGTTGCGCGCGATTGACGACAACTGCGGCGCGTTCCTGATCGAACTCGAGGCCCGCGAGCGGGTGCGTACCGGCATCCCCAGCCTCAAGGTCGAATACAACCGTGTGCATGGCTTCTACATCGAAGTTACGCACACGCATGTCGACCGCATTCCCGACGACTACCGCCGACGCCAGACGCTCAAGAACGCCGAGCGCTATATCACGCCCGAGCTCAAGACCTTCGAGGACAAGGCATTATCGGCGAAGGAGCGCGCGCTCGCGCGCGAGAAGATCCTCTATGACGCGCTGCTCTGTGAGCTCGCGGCCGCGATTCCGGATCTCCAGCGCGCGGCCCACGCCCTGGCCACGCTCGACGTGCTCACCACGCATGCTGCATTTGCCGCGGCGCAAGGCTGGGCGCGGCCGACGTTCACCACAACCCCCGGGCTCGCCATCCGCGGCGGCCGGCATCCGCTGGTCGAAAAAGAGGTCGAGCAATTCATCGCCAACGACCTCCGGCTCGATCCCACGCGACGCATCCTGATCGTCACCGGGCCGAACATGGGCGGCAAGTCGACGTACATGCGCCAGGCCGCGCTCATCGCCCTGCTGGCCAGCTGTGGGCTCTTCGTGCCGGCCGAAGCGGCTGAAATCGGCCCGCTCGACGCGCTCTATGCGCGTATCGGCGCGTCCGACGATCTCGCCCGCGGGCACTCGACGTTCATGGTCGAAATGACCGAGGCCGCGTATATCCTGAACCGGGCGACGCCGGAGAGCCTGGTCATTATCGACGAGATCGGGCGCGGCACATCGACCTTCGACGGGCTCGCCCTGGCGTGGGCGATCGCCCGCGCCCTGGCGCAGGGCAATCGCTGCCTGACCCTGTTCGCAACCCACTACTTCGAGCTGACCGCGCTGCCCTCCGAGCTCGAGGGTTGCGCCAACGTCCATTTTGACGCGGTCGAGCACAAGGACCGGATCGTCTTCCTGCATGCGGTCGCCGAGGGCCCGGCCAACCGCAGCTATGGCCTGCAGGTCGCCCAGCTTGCCGGGGTCCCCGCCGATGCGATCCGCCAGGCACGGGCATACCTCGCCCGGCTGGACCGCTTCAGTGCGCAGCGCGACACGCACGGCGACCTGTTTGCGGCAGGCAATGCCCCGGACACGGCGCAAGGCCAGGCGTCCCCCGCCCTGGATCGACTTGCGCTCCTTGATCCGGATGCACTTTCGCCGCGCGAGGCGCAGGACGCGCTCTACGAACTCAAGCGACTGGCGGAAGGATAGCTCAGTGCAAGGCCGCAGCCGCGCAACGCGCGCGGCCGGCGGTCAATGGTGGGCACCAGGGCCGTGGACGTGCCCATGCTCCAGTTCGTCCGCCGTGGCTTGCCGGACATCGAGCACCGTGCAGTCGAAGCGCAGGCTCTGGCCCGCCAGGGGGTGATTGCCGTCGAGGGTCACCAGATCCCCGGTCAGCTGCGTTACCGTGACGGTACGCGCGCCGTGCTCGGTCTGCGCCTGCAGGCGCATG
>Ga0074045_10003354_pt1 | contig 14429 bp, 11 predicted proteins | sample BogForMeECP23OM2_FD_94442 | JGI IMG/M metagenome (GOLD analysis project Ga0074045, IMG submission 94442) | Bog forest soil microbial communities from Calvert Island, British Columbia, Canada - Bog Forest MetaG ECP23OM2 | ecosystem: Environmental > Terrestrial > Soil > Wetlands ... | reverse complement strand
CGTGGTCTCATCATCGTGAATACCGGGCCGGGCAAGGGGAAGACTACCGCGGCCATGGGGACGGCGCTGCGGGCGGTTGGGCAGGGGATGCGCGTCCTGATGCTGCAATTTCTGAAGGGTTCGTGGCATTACGGCGAACTGGACGCGGTCAAGGCTTTCGGCGACAAGTTCATCCTGAAGCAGATGGGACGCGGCTTCGTGAAAGTCGGCTCCGAGAAACCAGACCCGGAAGATGTGCGGATGGTGGAGGAGGCCTGGGCCGAGGCCGAGAAAGCGATCCAGTCCGGCGAATGGGACCTGGTGGTGCTCGATGAAATCAACTACGCCATCAGCTACGGCATGCTGGACCCGGCGAAAGTGGTGGAGTCTCTGAAACAGAAGCCGGAGATGGTGCACGTGATCTTGACCGGAAGGAACGCGCATCCGACAATTGTCGAACTGGCCGATACGGTGACGGAAATGCGGCAGATAAAGCACGCCTACGAGAAAGGCGTGATGGCGCAGAGAGGAATCGAATACTAGTGGTCGGTGGTCAGTGATCAGTGGCCAGTAAAGGCCTCCGCTGACCACCGACCACTGACCACTGACCACTTCTCTTATGGCTTGGTTCAAGCGACAATCCGGCGAGTTGGACACTTCGGGCGAGAAGAGAGTACGCACCGAGGGGCTGTGGGTGAAGTGTGACGGCTGTCGCCAGATTATCTGGAAGAAGGACCTCGAAGACAATCTCAACGTCTGCCCGAAGTGCGGCAAACACTTCCGCATTGACGCCCGCGCCCGCCTGGCTCAACTTCTCGACGGCAATCAATACGAAGTTTTCGACAGCAATCTGGTCTCCACCGACCCGCTGAAGTTTGTGGACCTGAAGGCGTACTCCTCGCGTCTGAAGCAGGCGAAGTCTGACTCGGGCCTGAAAGACGCCGTCATCAATGCGCTGGGCAAACTGAACGGCCGTCCGGTGATCGTGAGCGCGATGGAATATTCGTTCATCGGCGGGAGCATGGGAGCGGTGGTGGGCGAAGCCATCACGCGGGCGATTGAGAAGGCGATTGAAACGCGGAGGCCGATTATCGTGGTTTCGGCATCTGGGGGCGCCCGCATGATGGAAGGTGTGATCAGCCTGATGCAGATGGCGAAGATCTCCGCCGCGCTGGCGCGCCTGGACGCAGCGCGGGTCCCGTACATTTCGGTTTTAACCGATCCCACCACAGGCGGAGTGACCGCATCGTTTGCCATGTTGGGCGATCTCAACATCGCCGAACCCCTTGCGCTGATTGGCTTCGCCGGCCCGCGAGTAATTGAGCAGACGATCCGGCAGAAGCTGCCGCCAGGCTTCCAGCGCTCCGAGTTTTTGCTGGAACACGGAATGCTCGATGCCGTGGTCGTGCGCAAGGATTTGAAGGGCTACATCGCGCGGGCGCTGGATTTTATGGTGCAGGCGGCGTAGAGACAGCCGCTAGCGACAACGCTGTTCGTCGTTCGCTATTCGCCGTTCGCGAAAGCCATCACTTCCATCATCGGAGCACGTGGGAACGTTTTAATGTCGATCCTCTGCCGTCCGCTGAGAAAGAGTCGAAACCCTAGGCCGAACTTGCTACCCTGAATGTGCCCGCCGTCGCGAATAGCGAACGACGAACAGCGAACGACGACCTTGTCCTACGAAACCGCACTCGCGCAGATGTACGCGTTGGGCCACGAATTGGCGCAGACGCCGTCGCACAAGTTCGATCTGGCGCATATACGCGTGCTGCTGGCGGCACTGGGGCATCCGGAAAATCGCTTTCCCACTGTGTTGATCGCCGGCACCAACGGCAAGGGTTCGACGGCCGCCACTCTCGGATCCATCCTGCAGGCCTCCGGGATGAAGACAGGACTCTATACATCGCCGCATCTGGTTCGCATTAATGAGCGGATCCGCCTCAATGGCACGGCGATCGACGACGACGATTTCGCCCTGCTCCATGACGTGGTCGACCGCACCGCCGAGCGGCTGGTTGGGGAAGGCGATCTGCCGTGGCATCCCAGCTTCTTTGAGATGCTGACCGCGATGGCCTTTGAGTATTTCGCCCGCAGCCGTCCCGACATTGTTGTGCTTGAAGTCGGCATGGGGGGGCGTCTGGATGCGACCAACGTGGTCGAGCCGCGGCTCAGCATCATCACCGACATCGCGCTCGATCACGAGAAGTATCTGGGCGAAACGGTGGCTGAGATCGCGCGCGAAAAAGCCGGAATCATCCGGCCGGGCGGTATTGTAGTTACGCTGCCGCAATTGCCCGAGGCCAACAACGTGATCGGAAACACAATTTTGGATGTGGGCGCGCGTGCCGTGAATGCCGTACCGTATGTGCCGCCAGTGTCGCCCAGCAGTGGTCGGTGGCCAGTGGCCAATGGTCAGTGGCAACGGTATCCGCTGGACGTGATGGGGACACAGATCCTGGTCGAGTCGCCGCTGGTGGGGCGCCATCAGTTGCGCAACGTTGCGCTGGCGATCGCCGCGGCGGAGGAACTGCACAACCAAAATATAGAAAATCAGGGAACGGCTCAGATCACGCCGGAGACGATCGCACGAGGCATCCGCGAGACGAAATGGCCGGGGCGCTTCCAGGTGGTGCCAGCCGCGCGAGACAATCCCGAGTATGTGCTCGATGTCGCGCACAATCCGGCCGGGGCCTGGGCGTTGCGGTCGACGCTTTCGGTTGCATATGGGGATCTGGGAAACGGCCGCGAGATCACGATGGTGTTTGGCGTGATGCGGGACAAAGCGGTACAGGAAATTACCGAGATTTTGTTTCCAATCGCCGGGCGCGTGATCTTGACCCACGCTAACAACCCACGCTCGGCGAGCCCGGATGAAATTCGGCAGGCAGCGGCGCGTGTAACCGCGGGCATTGATATTGAAGAGGCCGAGGATGTAGCGTCGGCCCTGGAGCGGGTGCGCGAGGTTGCCGGACCAAAGACTGCTGGATCGAGCGGCCTGGTCGTCGTTACCGGTTCGATTTACATTGTAGGAGAGGCGATGCGAATGCTCGGCATCCGCATCTAAATGTAGAGACGGGGCTTGCTCCGTCTCACTTCGCTAAGGGCAGGCCTGCCCCGCGAGAAACTTTAGACGATAAATCTTGAATAAGATCGCCACGACCGCGGAGCCGGAAAAAGAGCCGGCCGGGCTGCGCTCGGCTGGACAGCCCGGGGCCGTCCCTACGTGGTCAGAGGAGCGGCCGGCAGCTCATCCCGTCAACCGCCATGGCTGGCCCAGTCGCCTGCGCTCGTATTTCATTTTCGATACGCTGATCTGGGCCTATACCCTGATTCTGGGCACGCTTTCTCTGGTTTGCTCGCTCTTCGACCGTAGCGGGCGCATCCAGCACAATTGCGCCCGCCTCTGGTCGTGGCTCATCATGAAGACGATCCTGTCGCCGGTGAAAGTGACAGGCATGGATAAGGATAAGATCGACAAATCCAAACCCCGCGTGTACGCGGTCTCGCATGCATCGGCGCTCGACATTCCGATCCTCTACGTCAACTTGCCGTTTCAATTCCGCATCATTTTCAAGAGTGAATTGCTGGCCTACCCATTCATCGGATGGCATCTGAAGCGCTCGGGGCAAGTGTGCATCAACCAGCAGAACCCGGCGGCTTCGATCGGCGCCATCAAGTCGGCGCTGAGGAGCCTGCGCAGCGGCATGCCGCTGGTTATTTTTCCCGAAGGCGGCCGCACGCGAGATGGAAAGATTCAACCTCTACTGCCGGGCGCATTTTTCCTGGCGATCAAGGCGCAGGCCGATATCGTGCCGATCGCGCTCGTCGACACCTTCGACCTGCTGCCCATGAACACCTACCACATCAAGTGCCAGCCGCTGGAGATGCGTGTTGGTGAAATAATTCCCACGACCGGGTTGACCGTGCGCGATACCGAAGAGGTGTCGGCCAAAGTGAAGTCTGCCATCGAAGCGCTGCATTCCGCTCCCAGAACCACGTAGGGATAACGAAAACTTTGGCGAGCTTTGCTCGCCGGTACAGACTGGGCGTCTGCCCCTGCGTAATCTTTGGTTGTCCCAATTCATGCTCCCCCGCTGACAATATCCTCCGCCATCCGTCATACTGTTTAGTTCGTCTTTGTTCGTCTCGTCCTGGAGGTGTTATGAAGTCTCTTGGTCTCGTATTCTTGTTTCTTGCCATGAATGTTTACGCTGAAAACGCCGCCCCCACCGTCGCCGAAGCTCAGGAGTTCATGAATAAGGTCGAGGCTAAGCTCGCCAACTTGAGCGTCAAGGTGAACCGCGCTTCATGGGTGCAGGAGAACTTCATCACCGACGACACCGAGGCCATGGCGGCCGACGCGATTGACGAGAACACAGCCGTCACGACGGAGTTGGTGGAACAGGCCAAGCGTTTTGACGGCCTGGCGCTTTCGCCCGAGCTGGCACGAAAGTTTATGCTGCTGAAGCTCTCGCTCACGGCGCCCGCGCCGAAGGATGCCGCCCTGCGGCGGGAAATGACCGACATCGGCGTCTCGCTTGATGGCGACTACGGCAAGGGCAAGTACTGCCGCAAGAACGGCGAGTGTCTGGACATTACGGCGATCGAGAAGCTGATGTCCAGCAGCCGCGATCCGGAGGAGCTCAAAGAAGTTTGGGCGGGATGGCACGCGATTGCGCCTCCCATGCGCCAGCGCTACTCGCGATTCGCCGCTCTCTCCAATCAAGGCGCTCGCGAAATTGGATTTAAGGACACCGGCGCCCTGTGGCGTTCCAACTACGACATGACGCCGGAAGAATTTTCCGCCTACCTCGAGCGTTTGTGGAACCAGGTGAAGCCGCTTTATCTTTCGCTGCACACGTTCGTGCGTTGGAAGCTGGCGGAAAAATACGGCCCGAGCGTCGCTCCGCCGGACGGTCCGATCCCCGCGCATCTGCTTGGCAATCCCTGGGCGCAGGAGTGGGAGAACATCTACGACCTGCTCGGAGTGCAGGAGGACAAAGGCGGCGTCAATGTTACGGAACTGCTGAAAAAGAAGAACCTCGACGCGAAGGGGATGGTGAAGTACGGCGAAGGCTTCTACACGTCGATGGGGTTCGCGCCGCTGCCGCCGACTTTCTGGGAGCGGTCGCTCTTCACCAAGCCCGCCGACCGCGACGTCGTCTGCCACGCCAGCGCCTGGGATGTGGACAATATGGACGATTTGCGCGTGAAGATGTGCATTCAGGTACGAGGCGTGGATTTCGTCACCATTCATCACGAACTTGGACACAACATGTACCAGCGGGCGTACAAGGACCAGCCGTTCATGTTTAAGAATGGCGCCAACGACGGCTTCCACGAGGCGATTGGCGACTCGATCGCGCTGGCGATCACACCCGCATACCTGCACCAGGTTGGGCTGCTCGAGAGTCTTCCGCAGGCCAGCAACGATATCCCGGAACTGCTGAAGCAAGCGCTGGAACGCGTCGCGTTCCTGCCCTTTGGACTGATGATTGATCAATGGCGCTGGAAAGTATTCTCCGGCGAAATCGCGCCGGCGGACTACAACCAGGCGTGGTGGGCGCTGCGGCTGAAGTATCAGGGCGTCGCGCCTCCGGTGGCGCGCAGTGAAGCCGATTTCGATCCGGGAGCGAAGTTTCACGTCGCGGCGAACGTGCCCTACGTCAGATATTTTTTGGCGCACATCCTGGAGTTCCAGTTCTACCGCGCCCTCTGCCGCGAGTCCGGCTACAAAGGCCCGCTAAACCGCTGCACCTTCTACGGGTCGAAGGAAGCCGGAGCGAAGTTCAACAAGATGCTCGCCATGGGCCAAAGCAAACCCTGGCCCGACGCGCTGGAAGCGCTGACCGGCGGCCGGCAGGTTGATGCCAGCGCGATCCTGGAGTACTTCGCGCCTTTGCAGAAGTGGCTGGACGAACAGAACAAGGGAAAAACGGTGGGTTGGTAGGAACAGTTGGCGCCACCACGGGGCGCCTGCCCCTGCGCGAGCAAATGGTAAACTTAGAAGATTCAGCGGAATACAAGGCCTATCCATGTCTGACAGCATTCATCTCAAGCTCCCCGACGGCAGCACGACGGAATTCCCGAAAGGCACCACTGCGCTCGACGTTGCCAAGTCCATCAGCCCGCGTCTTGCCGACGCTGCTCTCGCCGCCAAGGCGCGACCACTCGCGCCGTCGCAGGAAAGCCCGAATGGCGATCTGATTGACCTCACCCGGCCGCTCGACACGGACACCGACCTGCGCATCCTCACCGAGAAGGACCCGGAGGCGCTCGAAGTCTACCGGCATTCCTCGGCGCACCTGCTCGCCGCGGCTGTGCTGGAACTTTTTCCCGAGACCAAACTCGGCCACGGTCCCGCGACGGAGAACGGATTCTTCTACGACTTCTACCGCCCGACCCCGTTCACGCCCGAAGACCTCGAGAAGATCGAAAAGAAAATGCACGAGCTCGTCCAGCAGAACCTGCCCTACGCACGCGAATTTCTGCCCCGCAAAGAAGGTCTGGAAAGGTTCAAGGGTGAAGGCGACTTCATGAAGTGCCACTTCATCGAGCAGTTCACCAAGCCCGATGAAAAAATCTCGGTTTACAAAACCGGCAAGTTCCAGGATTTCTGCCGCGGCCCGCACCTGCCTTCGACGGGGAAGATCAAAGCTTTCAAGCTGCTCAGCATCGCGGGCGCGTACTGGCTGGGCGACGAGAAGAATCAGCAACTGCAACGCATCTACGGCACGTCGTTTTTCTCGAAGAAGGATCTCGACGCCTACCTGACGGGCATCGAAGAAGCGAAGAAGCGCGACCATCGCGTGCTCGGCAAACAGCTCGACCTGTTTTCGATCCAGGAGCTCGCCGGGCCGGGCCTGATCTTCTGGCATCCGAAGGGCGGCATCGTCCGCAAAGAGATGGAAGACTGGATGCGCGAAGAGTATCTGCGCCGCGGCTATTCGCTCGTCTGTACGCCGCACGTATCGCGCCGGCAGTTGTTCTACACCTCGGGCCACGAGGGCTATTACTCGCAGAACATGTTCGACGCCATGGAGCTCGACGACGCCGAATACCGTCTCAAACCCATGAACTGCCCCGGCCACATCCTGATCTACAAAGATTCGCTGAAGTCGTATCGCGATCTGCCGGTGCGGCTCGGCGAACTCGGCACGGTGTATCGCTACGAGCGTTCGGGCGTGATGCACGGCTTGCTGCGCGTCCGCGGCTTCACCCAGGACGACGCGCACATCTTTTGTACTCCGGATCAGATTGAAGCGGAAATCGTGGGCTGCCTCGAATTCGCGCTTGAAGTGCTGAAAGACTTCGGCTTCGACCAGTTCCAGACCGAGCTTTCCACCTGGGATCCGAAGGACAAGAAGAGCTTCCTGGGCACGGAAGACCAGTGGAACCTGGCTACCCAATCCCTCGAAAATGCGCTGAAGAGGCTGAACATCGAATACAAGACCATGCCCGGCGAAGCCGCGTTTTACGGGCCGAAGATCGACGTGAAGCTGGTCGACGCCATCGGACGCCTGTGGCAGCTCTCGACCGTGCAGTTCGACTTCAACCTGCCGCAGCGCTTCCAGCTCGAATACGTTGCTGAAGACGGCAGCCGCAAGCAGCCGCTCATGGTCCACCGCGCGCTCTACGGATCGGTCGAGCGCTTCTTCGGCGTGCTGATCGAGCACTACGCCGGAGCGTTCCCGGTATGGCTCTCGCCGGTGCAGGTGGCGATGATCCCAATCGCCGAGCGGCATTCGGAGTACGCGCAAAAAGTAGCGTCGCAGCTGCGGGCGGCGGGCGTGCGCGTGGAAGTAGATTCCCGCAACGAAAAAATGAACGCGAAAATCCGCGAACACGCCATGCAGAAAGTTCCGTTCCTGCTGGTGGTCGGCGACCAAGAATCCGAAGCCAACAAAGTCAACGTCCGCACCCGCGGCAAAGAGAAGACTGAAGACCTGGCTACGGCGGAATTCGTGGAGAAGATCAAGAAGCTGATTGCGGAGAAGAGGGCGACGTTGTAGTCGGCGGGCCTCTGGGAAGCCTACAAGCAACGGAGGGCGGGAAGAGCAGGGTGTAGCTAGGATGGGAACACCAGAAAAGCAGACCTCACTCGGGACTGCCCTTCTATTTACAAACATTGGATTGCCTATTGCGGGGGCCTGCTTTTACTTCCTCAAGATATTTCCTCTCAACATAGTCATCGAATCATTCGGCATTGCATTCGTGCTTTTGAATGTGTACCTCCTAGCAGCGTTCAAGATTTGGGGATCAAAGTCAAAGTAGCCCACCACCCACCCTGTTCCTTGAGCCCTCCCACCCCCTGTGTTAGCATCAGAAGTTTCGCAGGTGTTGTTGGGCTGGCCTGTAACCTGTACTCATCCTCATCCCGGGCCTTATCACCCTTCCCGTAAGCCTGCGGAAGGAGACAACCCGTGAAAGTGTACGAAGGAGCCAACCTCCGCAACCTTGCCCTTATCGGACACGGGCGTGCCGGAAAAACAACGCTCGTGTCCGCCATGCTCTACACCGCCGGCGCCACGCCGCGCCTCGGACGCGTGGACGACGGCTCCGCCCCCACCGACTACGACGAAGAAGAAATCGCGCGCAAGATGTCGATTGCGACCGGCCTCGCTTTTGTCGAGTGGGGCAAGCCGGAGGCGAAGATAAAGATCAATCTGCTCGACACTCCCGGCTTCAACATGTTCGTGCATGAGGCCAAGATGGTGCTGCCCGTGGTGGACGCCGCGCTCGTCGTGGTGGACGGCGTCTCCGGGGTCGAGGTCGTGACCCAGCGTGTCTGGCAATACTGCAATGACATCGAGCTGCCGCGCATGATCGTCGTCAGCCGCATGGATCGCGAGCGCGCCGATGCCAGCCGCGTGCTGGAATCGCTCACCAACGCCTTTGGCCGCGCGGTTACTCCGCTGCAACTGCCGATCGGCAGCGAGAAGAGTCTCAGCGGCGTTATTGATCTGGTCCGCATGAAGGCCTACACCTACGAGATGGGCGGAAATGGCAAGGGCAAGGAAGGCCCGATCCCCGCCGACCTGGCCGGCGTCGCCAAGGAAGCTCACGAAAAATTGGTTGAACTCGTCGCCGAGGGCAAAGATGAGTTGATGGAGGAGTTCTTCGAAACGGGCACGATCCCCGAGGAGCATCTGGTCCCGGCGCTGCACGAAGCGATTCGCGAAGACAAGCTCTTTCCCGTGCTCTTCACCTCCGGCCTCGGCAACATCGGCGTCGACGAGTTGATGGATTTCATCGTCGACTACACGCCCGCCGCCAGCGAACATCACGCCCTCACCGGCTGGACGGCCGAGGGCAGCACCGAGCCGACCGTACGCAAAGGCACCGACAACGAGCCCGCTTCTGTGTACGTCTTCAAAACCATGTCGGATGCGTTCGCCGGGCGCATTTCTTACTTCAAGGTTTTTTCCGGTGTGCTGAAGGACGACGCCTCGCTGCAGAACTACAATCGCAACACGCAAGAGAAGTTCGCCCACATTTCACTCATCCAGGGCAAGCAAGCGGTTCCGATTCCGGAGCTGCATGCCGGCGACATCGGCGCGGTCGCGAAGCTGCGAGAAACTCTCACCGGCGACACGCTGGGCGATAAGTCATCGCCGATCCGGTATCCGGCGGTGCAACTGCCCGAGCCGGCGATCACCTTCGCCATCGAGCCGAAGAGCCGCGCCGACGAAGACAAACTTGGCGTCGGCCTGCACAAGCTGATGGAAGAAGACGCCATGCTGCGCTTCTTCCGCGATCCGCAGACCAAAGAATTTCTGATCGCGGGCACCGGACAGCAGCACATCGAAGTCGTAGTCTCGAAGATGAGAAAGCGTTACCACGCTGAAGTGGTGCTGAAGGCGCCCAAGGTGCCGTATCGCGAAACCATTCGCGGCAAGGCCGACGTGCAGGGACGCCACAAGAAGCAGACCGGCGGCCACGGCCAGTACGGCGATTGCAAAATCAAGATGGAGCCGCTGCCGCGCGGCGCCGAATTCGAGTTCGTCAACGACATTTTCGGAGGCTCGATCCCGCGCAACTTCATTCCCGCCGTCGAAAAGGGAATCAAGGACGCCGCCGCCCGCGGCTACCTCGCCGGCTATCCCGTGGTGAACTTTCGCGTGATCCTCTACGACGGCTCTTACCATGACGTGGATTCGAACGACCTCTCGTTCCAGATGGCGGGCCGCATCGCCTTCCGCAAGGCCATGGAAGTCGCCAAGCCGACGCTGCTGGAGCCGATCATGACCGTCGAGATCACCGTGCCCGACGAGTTCGCCGGCACCATCATGGGCGACCTCAACAGCCGGCGCGGACGCATCCAGGGCATGGATAACAAAGGCGGCAACACCATCGTGAAGGCCGAGGTGCCCATGGCCGAAATGCTTACTTACGGCGCCGATCTCACTTCCATGACGCAGGGCCGTGGCAGCTTCTCGATGGAAATGCACCACTACGATACGGTTCCGCAACAACTGCAGGAGAAGATTATTGAGAAGGCCAAAGCCGAGCGCGGCGAGGTTAAGGAAGAAGAAGAGTAGGTCGGTGTGGTGACGGGGCTGTGCCCCGTCCAGCGGAGCCCGCGCGGTCTACTGCAGCATCTCGTGGAATCTGAGATAGATGTTCCCGGTCTGTGCAGCGTGTCGTTTTTTCCTCAATAGAAGGCTCACAAAGTCGATCCTCTCCTCAACTCGTTGCAGAGACGCGTTAGGTCGCCAACGTGCTTATCTTGGCTTTGCGCAAGGTATGCACCGAAAATAAGACGCCCCGCGATATTGTCAGAACTCCCCGATGCGGTCGGAAAGCGCAGAGTGTGTAGGGGCCCTTCGACTCCGCAGAACGATACGCTTCGCGAATCGTTCTGCTTCGCTCAGGATGACAGCGTAGATTTATACCTGCGAAGTTTGTGGGATAGGGCACTTAGTCACAATCGCCAGCTTCACACCAATTCCACGTCGGTGAAACGAAAATCCTCTCCCTTGGCCAGCAGTTTCTGCCCTACGAACTTGGCCAACGCGTAGGCGAAGCAATCTCCGAAGTTGAGACCGGCTGCGTGCCGCCCTTTGCCATACTTGCGCCAGGCGGAACGCGCGATTTCTACTTGCTCGGCATCCACCGGAACCACTTCCAGCTTTGCCCGCACCATAAACAGGTCGAACTCGCGGCCCGCGGCTTCCCCGCGCCTGGCCTCGAGTACGATTCCGGTTTCCAGCGAGTTCGCCGCCGAAATCAGCTTCGTCTCTGCCTGGAGGATATGTTCGAGGAACAGCTTGCGTTCGGGTTCAGCTAAAAAGATGGCCACGAGTGCCGATGTGTCAATGACCATTGGGGAGACCTAGCGCGGAATGCCGTCTTCGCCATAGCCGAGGATTTCGTTTTCGGGGCGGGAGTCCAGGCTCGGAAGCGCGTCCACTCGCCGCAGTAAATCCTCAATCTGGCCGGTCAGAATGTGGCCTTTGCGCCGCCGCTTCAGCCGCTCCCAGCGCTCTTGGAGCGACGTTTGAATGGCTTCGGTGAGCGACTCGCCGGTTTCGCCGGCCACTTGGCGCGCCAACTGCTCGGTGGCTTTATTCTTGATGAACAAGGGCATGTCTTTAATGTATATACTCGCGAGAACTATTATATACCATTCGTCAAGCCGGCTCGCACTCGCAGGAAATCATTCCCTGATCGCACATTCTGGCGTACCATTCCTCTTTCTTCGTTACTCAAGGAGGCACGCATGTCCAAGCGTAGTTCCCTGATCTGCTGCCGCTTGTCCTTCGCTACGTTCGTTCTCTTACTAATCTCTCGGAACGCCATGACCCAACCCGCAATGACCCCGGAAAGCAAGAGCACCCCCCTGGAGATCGACCACGTGTCGATCTGCGGATCGAATCTTGACACGCTGCGCCAGGCCTTGACGGATGTGGGCATGACTCCCGACTTCGGCGGTCCTCACGGCAACGGTATTACCCAGATGGCCATTATTGGCTTCGATGACGCGTCTTACCTTGAACTGATTGCACCGGTAAAGCCGGGCGCGACTGCGGGCTCCGACTGGGCGAAGTTTATGTCCGAAGATGCGGTCACCTGCGCCTGGGCGGTGGGCACGAACGTTCTGCTGCAGGAAGTCGATCGGCTGAAGAAGGCCGGAATTCCCGTTAAGTCTCCCGAGCGTGGCAGCCGCAAGCGCCCCGACGGCATGTCGATCGAGTGGCTGACTGCCGACGCTGGCTCCGGAACGCCGGGCTCCACGCTGCCCTTCATTATCGAAGACCAGACGCCGCGCGTCTGGCGCGTCCAGACTTCGGACACCGCAAAAGGAGCGCCGGTCTACGGCATCGAGAGCGTCGTGCTCGGCGTCAGCAATCTGGATGCTTCGATTGCCTTGTTCCGCAAGGCTTATGGCTGGGCGGAGCCGCTCACCGAGACGCAGAAAGACTTCGGCAGACTCGCGTACTTCCCCGGCGAACCCGTGATTCTGGCCGCTCCTTCCGGCGGAGGCTGGCTAGCGGAGCGGCTCAGCAAGTTTGGCGAGTCCCCGGTCGCCTACCTGCTCGGCACGCGCGACTTCGCAGCGGCAGGCAAGAAGTACAAGCTCTCCAGCACTAAAACCTGGTTTGGGCAGAAGGTGGCCTGGTTCGACGCCGGGAGGCTCAAGGGCGTGCGGCTGGGCGTGATTGGGCAGTGATCGCTTGTGTGGGGACGGCCGCCTCGGCCGTCCAAGCGGGGCGCAGCGCCGCAGGGTTTCGGCCCGCGATCATCGCGAATCGAGGGCGAGCTGAGCGACCACGCTTGGAACCCAGAACCCGGAACTGCTACCATCGCCTTCAGTGTCCGCTGCCAAAGATAATCCCAATTTGAAAGACCGCCTAGTCTCCGCCGCCCCGGTTGAGGACGATTCTTCTTTTGAGCTCAAGCTTCGCCCGCAGCGTTTGCAGGAATTCATCGGCCAGCACAAGGTAAAAGAGAATCTCGACGTCGCCATCCAGGCGGCCAAGTCTCGCGGTGAGGCGCTCGACCACGTCCTGCTCTACGGACCGCCCGGCCTCGGCAAAACTACGCTGGCCAACATCATCGCCAACGAGCTCGGCGCCGCCTTCCAGCAGACTTCCGGCCCCACGTTGCAGATCAAGGGCGACCTGACCGCGATCCTCACCAATCTCCGTGACCGGCAGGTGCTTTTCATTGATGAAGTGCATCGTCTGCAGCCTGCGCTGGAAGAGATCCTCTACTCCGCGCTCGAAGACTACAAGCTCGACATCATGATCGGCCAGGGCCCATCCGCGCGCACGCACACGATGGATGTAAAGCCCTTCACCTTCATCGGCGCCACCACGCGCGCCGGACTGCTCTCCGCGCCCCTGCGCTCGCGTTTCGGCTTGCTGCTGCGGCTTGAGTTCTACACTCACGATGACCTGCGCGTCATCGTCGAGCGTTCCGCCGAAATCTTGGGTGTGAAAATCGACCGTCCCGGAGCCACCGAAATCGCCAGCCGCTCTCGTGGAACGCCACGCATCGCCAACCGCCTGCTGCGCCGCGTACGCGACTACGCCCAGGTGCGCGCCGCCGGTTCCATCGATCTGCCCACCGCCCAGTCCGCGCTCAGCATGCTTGAAGTAGACCGCTACGGCTTCGACGAGGTCGACCGCAAACTGCTGCTCACCATCATCGAGAAGTACCAGGGTGGGCCGGTGGGTTTGAATACGCTGGGCGCGGCGCTGGCCGAAGAACCCGACGCCATCGAAGAAATCTACGAGCCGTTTCTGATCCAGATCGGCTTTCTGAACCGCACGCCCCGCGGACGGGTCGCGACCCAGCTCGCGTATGAGCACTTCGGGATCACTCCCAACCGGCGGCAGAGCTCGCTGTTCTGACCGAGTCTCGTAGGATCGGGTTTGACTTCCACCGCCGCAATCTGCGTTAATCACTCTTCGTCATTCATCTCCGCAGAAACGCAGTTCGCACTGGAGGAATCATGCGCGAAGTGATCGCCACCCAGCAGGCTCCGCAAGCCATTGGGCCGTACTCGCAGGCCATTCGAGCCGCCGGGCTGATCTTCACTTCCGGCCAAATCCCCATCGATCCCGCCACCGCGCAGATCGTCGCCGGCGATGTGAGCGCGCAGACCGACCGCGTGCTCAAGAACCTCGCCGCCATTTTGCAGGCCTCGGGCAGCAGCCTGGAGGAAGTTGTGCGCTGCACCGTCTTCCTCAAGAACATGGGGGACTTTGCCGCCATGAACGAAGTCTACGGCCGCTATTTCAAGCAGGCTCCGCCGGCGCGCTCCACCGTCGAAGTGGCGCGGCTTCCGAAGGACGTTCTGGTTGAAATTGACGTGATTGCGCTGGCTTGAAGAAAACTGGCGCCAACTTTGCTGACGTCAGAATAAGAAAAGGGGAATTATGAAAACTGTTGTTGTCGCCATCACACTGTTCGCACTGGCCGGCCTGATCGGCGCCCAGACG
>Ga0074045_10003353_pt1 | contig 14430 bp, 11 predicted proteins | sample BogForMeECP23OM2_FD_94442 | JGI IMG/M metagenome (GOLD analysis project Ga0074045, IMG submission 94442) | Bog forest soil microbial communities from Calvert Island, British Columbia, Canada - Bog Forest MetaG ECP23OM2 | ecosystem: Environmental > Terrestrial > Soil > Wetlands ... | reverse complement strand
GAGTTTCTTCTTCTTCAGCCCGGTGTTGATCTGCGGCAGATCCTTCTGCGCCAGTTTCTGAAAGTCGACGACTACGTCTTCCAGTTCATGCCCCAGCGACTCGGTGCGCGCCACCTGGTAATCCGTGGGCTTGCCGTCATATCCCGTCACGGCGGCATAGAGTTGGCCCATCAATTCGCGAATGCGTTCCTCGCCGGTCACCATGCCACCCTCCTTGGTGGCGACGATCTTAGAGCGCAGCGAGTCACAATCCGCGGCCAGCTGCTGGAGTTGTTTGCGCAGCGGATATTTCTCTGCAACCTTCGACTCCCCGAGCTTGAGGTCGCGCGCGTTGGCCGCGTCGCGAACCGCTTCGATCGCCTCCACTGAATAGGTCATATGCTCCAGCAGTTTGTATACCTTCATCGAGAGCGCGAATTGCGCCTTGCGCTCCTCGATCGAATACTTCGCTCGAGGGTCCATTGCCACTTCCAGTTGCTCGGTGTAAGTCTGATCTCCCTTAGTTAGTTTCACCGTATAAGTGCCCGGCAGGACGCGCGGCCCCTGCGCCGCTTCAAACAGGGCGCTCGCGGCGGCAGGAACCGCGGGTGGCTTCACTCGCATTGCCCAGCCCGCACGGTTCAGCCCGCGATGCTTGCTCCCCGGCACAGTGTCCACCAATTTTCCGTCCTGGTCGAAAATCTCGACTTTCAAATCGCCGAAAATGTGCCGCCCCTTCTGGTAGTAGGTGATCCTCGCATCCGCGGGCCGGCTGCGGCCCACGAAAGCTTCGTCGCCGCTCGGCCAGCCTCCCTCAACATCCATGTATTGGATCACGGGCCGCCCCGGAAGCAGCGTAGCATCCTTGGTCATTACTTCGGGCGTGAGCGCGCGCAGCGGCGAGATATCGTCGACGATCCAGATGCCGCGCCCGTGCGTGGCCAACACCAAATCGGACTCCCGCGCCTGCACCGCAATGTCATCCACCGGCACCGCCGGGAAATCCGTGCCCTTGTATTGCGCCCAGCGTTTTCCCCCGTCCACAGAAATCCAAAGCCCGAACTCCGTGCCCAGGAAAAGCACATTGCCGCTCCCCGAGTCTTCCTTGATCACGTGAGCAAAGCCGCGCACTCCGCTCTCTTGCGCGGGAAGCGCGGCCCAGGTCTGTCCATAGTCCGTGGTCTTGTAAACGTATGGCTTCATATCGCCAAAGGTGTGCCGGTCGAATGTGGCGTAGGCTGTGGCCTCGTCAAAGCGGCTGGCCTCGATGGTTGAAACCCAGGAATTTTTCCCCAGACCACCGACGTTCCCAACGACATTTGTCCACGTCTTCGCACCATCGCGCGTAATCTGCACGTTGCCATCATCCGTTCCCACCCAGATGATCTGGCCGTTCCTGGGCGATTCCGAAATCGAATAGATCGTGGTGTGCATTTCTGCTGAAGAGTTGTCGATGGTCACGCCGCCGGATTCTTCCTGCTTTTGCTTCTCCGGATCGTTGGTCGTCAGGTCGGGGGAGATGCGATCCCAGGACTGCCCGTGGTCGCGTGAGCGGAACAAGAATTGCGCCCCGATGTAGATCGTTCCCTTCTCGTTGGGACTCATGTGAATTGGCGTGTTCCAATTGAATCGGAGCTTCTTCTCGCCATAGTTGGGCCAGGGATGGATGTCGCGAATCTCATGCGTGTAGCGATTCACGCGACCGATCTCGCCGCCCTGCGCTTCGGCGTAAAGATAGTCCGGATCTGATGTGTCCTCAAACATCCAGAAGCCGTCACCACCGTACATGTTCTCCCATTGTGAGTTTGCAATCCCGCCCGGGTACGAGGAATCGCCCACCCACGAACTGTTGTCCTGCAAACCGCCATATACGTGATACGGATCGGCATTGTCGGTGCTCACGTGATAAAACTGCGAAACCGGCAGGTTCATCTGATGCTTCCAGCGGTTGCCGCCATCTTCGCTGCGCCACAGACCGCCGTCGTCTCCGGCAATCACGATGTTTGTGTTTTTCGGATCGATCCACGCATCGTGGAAGTCGCCGTGCGCGCTGGCCGAAACCACGTTGAAGGTTTTTCCTCCATCGTTGCTCAGCAGCAAAATGAGATCGGGCTTGAAGATCTTGTTCTCATCCTTGGGGTCGACGATTAGATTTCCGAAATAAAACGGACGCCATACCATGTAGTTGCTGGCATCCAGCTTGGTCCAAGTAGCTCCAGCGTCGTCGGAGCGATAAAGACCTCTTCCTTTTTCTGCTTCAATGTTGGCATACACCACATTGGGTTTCGATGGCGCGACTTGCACCGCGATACGCCCGTACGGCTTCGGCGGCAGTCCCTTGGCATTGCTGTCGTTGACTTCGCTCCAGTGAGCGCCGCCGTCGGTGGACTTGAATAGCCCGCTGCCCGGCCCACCCGAGCGGAAGGTCCAACCTTGCCGCCGGAAATCCCACATCGCCGCATAAATGATTTTGGGTTCCTGCTTGCTGCGCGCGATCATGGCGCAACCACTCGAACCGTTCGCGCCCGCCAGAACCTTCTTCCACGTCTTTCCACCGTCGTTGGTCTGAAAGACTCCGCGCTCGTCGTTGTCGTCCCACAGATGTCCCGTCGAGCACGCCAGCACGTCGTTGCCGTCACCCGGATTCACCAGAATCTTGGCAATATGCTCACTGTCCTTCAGTCCGACGTTGCTCCAGTTCTCCCCGCCATCCGTTGACTTGTACACACCGTCGCCTACCGACACGCTGTTGCGCAGCCAGGCCTCGCCCGTGCCGACCCACACTATCTTCGAGTTCGAGGGATCAATCGCTACTGCGCCAATCGACTGCACGTCTTCCCGGTCGAAAACTGGTTTGTAGGTCGTGCCTCCATTGACCGACTTCCACACGCCGCCGCTGGCGGCGCCGACAAATACGGTAATGCGGCCGTCCTCCTCTACCGCGTCCACCGCGGCAATGCGCCCGCTCATCGCGGCCGAGCCGATGTTCCGTGCCGGCAATCCCGAGACCGTGGCCGCATCAAAGCGGTACGGCCCTTGAGCCTGGCCCTGCAATTGTGCGCATAACGACCCTACTGCGAACAGCACAGTCACTGCCCAACAACTGCTAGCGGATGCCTTCATGTTTGGAGTCCTCTATCGCGGCAAATGATTTTCGTTGCAGTCCATCCGGGCAAGTCAGTGGACCCCGACCATCCCGGACTTCTTTTCCTCGGTCCTGAGCGACGCGGGAAGCGCAAAATCCTTGGGATCGATGGGCACATTGGCCTCCATCTTCTGCACCGTGGTGGTTTGATCCTCGGGATGGTCTTTCGTACCCTGCGAGATCGAGAATGGGTACATCACGCCCGCGACCGGTTTGTAGGAACCGAAACCCATGACGCGCTCACGCACCGAGCCCCGGACAAACTGCTGAATCTCCGTACGGATCTCCAGATAGGTATCCGGGTCAAGGTAGTAATAAATGAGGTCGCCGTTTTTCAGGGTGACTTTGAGGCGCAGCGCGTCATCTCCATCGACGACGTCGTGCCCCAGATACTCAACCGTGTTGCCTTTCTCTTTGCAATCCACCAGGGGCCCGTCAAAGTCAGCGTCCAGCAGCAGGTCGCGGAGATCGTCCTCACCCAATAACTCGGGATCCTTCTTCCCGCGGAAGGGCTGGATCTGCCAGCCCGTCTTGCCGTCGTAGGCTTGAACTTGCGTCATCCCCTGCAGCGTTAAAGTCTCGCGCACCAAGTCGGGCCGCGCGTTCTCCTGGCCCACGGTCGCGGTGAAGCCACCGCCACCTTCGAACTTACCCGCCATGCGGACGGTCTTAATGGCTTTGATCTTCTCCATCCCGCCCTTGGCCTCAATGTTCTTGGCTATGAGTTCGTCAGCGGTCTGGGAAAAGGAAAACGCACAGAGGCAACAGACAGCACTCAGCACTATCACGGCGTGACGCATCTGGACTCCTGTTGTGAGGGACTTAAAGAACCCGCAAAACGAGAAACAGTACTCTACCCGGTAGTAGACGCGTCTTTCAAGTCCTGGTGAGCAGGTGGTGGGCTACTTTGATGTTTCTTGCCCCTGTCGATGGATTGGCTCGAGTCCTAGTCTAGAAAAAGACAGATGGAGAAACATGGAATCGCGTACTCAATCGGCGAATATGATCTTTGGCGAGATCGCGCTTTCCATTCAATACATCAGAAACAATACTTTCGGTTCCAAATACAGCCACTAAATCCTTTTGACGGAGATTATGAGCGTCCATCAAGTGCCGAATGATATCGAGTGGCCCGGCTTCGGGCACAGGATAGTGCCTGTTCTCGAAATCCTCAACTAGTAGGGTGAGCAGAGCGATGAGCTGTTCCTCTGCGGGACTAACAATCTCCTGAGCCGTCAATTGCTCTAACTTTTCAATATATGCCCGATTCTGGTTCTCCTCAGTAATGACTTGGGGCCTTGTTTCAGAAAGAAGCGTTCCATAATCAATTGCAGTAGAAGCCATCATTTCCAACCTCCCCTGTCATATTCCTCATGCGAGAGCACATATTTTACGAAGATCATTTGCCAACGATATTCAATTTTCACAATCAATCTGTAGGTGCCGCCTTTAATGTTGAACACCGTATACGGATCAACAAAGTCAGCATGGGGATAAACTCGTCTTGCCTCGACCAGGCTTCCCCATGTCGCATTTCTAGCTACCTTGTACCACTCGCTAATCGGGGCTTCTAGCGTGGGGTCCGCAGTGACAACCGCTCGCCACGCGCTCTTGCTGATTACATGCACGTTAGTGAGCTATTTCACCACCCTCTACTAACCGCTTACTGTACTTCGCATATTGCGAATTGTCAAGCGCGACTTCGCAATATGCGAATATTTATTCTTTCCAATGCTAACGCGATTTAGCGTATTAGCCTCATTATGAACCGCTTAAGACAACGAAAAGTCGCACCACCCGAGCGACGGGATATCGTCTTTTCGTCGTTCGGGTCCTGCAAGAGAAAAGCCCCTCCCCGGGGAAGCGGCTGTCCAAGCACGCAAACAGATTCTTATTAATGAGTAAACGAAAAATTCAGCCCGGTCGTCAGAACCAGGTCGTTTTTCTTGGCGCCTATGGGCGGGTTCGAGACATCGATGTCGCTGAACTGATTTTGCCAACCCAGCCATTTGCTGATCTTCGTGACTGTACCCAGGTCGAACTCAAATCGATATTCGCTCGTGTCCGACAGGTCGGGATAGATGAAAGCCTTTTCCGTAATCACCGTGCTCTTCCCCGCTTTGTACGTCATCAATTCGCCTAAAGTCAGTGCGGCGAATCGATTGGTCACACCATAAGAAACAAAACTGGGAGGAACGGTCGGGGGAGTGACCTGCGCTCCGTTGGAATACGTTTCATGGGTGTAGTTCACGCCGGCTTCCAGATCGACTGTGGCAATGTCCGACTTGACCGCATGGTAGCCCGCGCCGCCACTATAGACGCCGCGCAAATCAAGTTCCTGCAGCGCGTTGCTCGTGAAATCCGCACTCCCGAAGCCGAAGATTCGGGCATTGATGTTGTGATCGTACTCGAACCCTCCCGTGACCAAATTGGCCACGGTGCTGGGAGTTGCCAGCTGGTTCTTGGTATCGACGGAGGTCAGGTAAACGCTGGTCTTGTCGTTCAAGGTGGGACGAGTAGCATTGATCGCTAATCCCAGATTGGTGGTTTCGCTGTTGCCGCGCGCGACCGAAAAGCCTACGTTTACCCCTCCGTTCCAGCCTTGCCGCCAGCCGGGATGCAACGACTTTTCGTAGGCAGCCTGCTCCGCGTCATCGCGGATCAAAACGACATTCGCCGAGGGAACTTCCACCGTACCAGCTGTCTTGGTGGCGACTTCGATTTTTCCGTCGCTCTCGGTGACGGGGCCGACCACGGTCTTCTTGTCCGTCGTGCTGATGTGCAATTCGTGCTCGGTGGTGATCTTGGTGATGGCCGGGAACTGCACGGTAACGTCCCCCGCAAACTCGGTGTGCAGCACCAGCGTCTTGCCGTCAGACTTCACGATCGTGCCGCTCAGATGATCGCCATTCTTCAAGGTGATCTGATCGGCGAACGCTGCAGATGCCAGATATAGAAACAACACTAGAGGAAGACACTCGATTTTGTGCAACACTCCGACCTCCGGATTTTAGAGTCAGACTGGGAAACTATTTGGAACGGCGCGCTATTGGAACAGATGAAAGGATACGGCACAAGGCGGCTGCTGGATTGAAGAAGGTACTGCCCGCGAAGCCGGCGACAATCAAGTCGTTCAGCCCTTGGATTCCTTGGATTCGGGAGTCTTCTGCTCGGTCGAAGCCTGCGCCGGAGGATTATCCTTCATGCCTTCTTTCAAGGCACGGATCCCTTCGCCCAGTCCCTTGCCCAGTTCAGGCAGCTTCTTCGGCCCAAACACCAAAAGAGCTATGGCAAAAATCACCAGAAGATGCATCGGTTGGAACAAACCCTCAAACATAGGAACCTCCAAGAGACAACACTACGTTTATAAGCTACCGGACCAGCAAGTGTAAGTCAAACCACCCCTGGGTTGCGTCAAGTCTGCGGCTTTAGTACGCGGTGGTCTGATGATCCACTGGCAGTCTTTCATCCTGTGGGAGCGGGCCGCTGTGACCAAAATCACGGCTCCTTGTGACCGCCGAAACTCTGCACGCATGCCGTCATCGCGCTCGATTACCTCCGTTACCTTACCCCAGGCTCCAAGGGCGGGCTAATGTGAATAAGCGATTTCGAACTACCGGATCGTCCTCCACCGGGTAGGGATCCGCCAAGTCAGACCATCGCCGGAGAGTCGAGTGAAACCCAGAAGCCTGTCGGCTCGTCTTTTTATTGTCGTACTCTTTGTGGCTCTGGCGGCCAATGCCAGCGACAGCCAGCCCGTGAACTCCGTCGAACTTATGGCTTGGCTCACGGCTGGCGTGCCCTGCAACCGACTTGTCCGCATCGTTCAGGAGCGCGGAACCGCCAGCGTCCCGGGCAAAGAACAGATTCATGAATTCGAAAGCGCCGGCGCCGACGCCAGCTTGATTCGAGCGCTGGCTAGTTTGAAGCCGTCCGCCGCACAAAATCCCGCAGCGTCCCAGATTCCCGCGTCCCTGCTGCAAGCTGCTACCTATGCCCGGGCTCAGCGCTTCCACGAAGCCGATCTCGATTTGCGCCAGGCGTTAAGTTCCGATCCACAAAATGCCGCCCTGCACTTTGCCCTGGGCAACATGCTTCGCCAACAAGAACGATGGGACGACGCCTTCGACGAGATCACTCTTGCCGCCCGGCTCATGCCCGACTTTCCCGAGAATCACAGCAGCCTGGCTTACATTTTCTATCGTCTCGATGACGGACCCAACGCCATCGCGGAAGCGCGAACCGCTTTGAGTATGGATCCGCAGAACGCCGAGGCGTACCGGTTCCTCGGACTGGGCCTTTTTTCCAACGGACAATATGGCGCTGCGGTGCATGCTTTCGTCGAATCGCTCGCCCGCGATGCCGGCACTCCTGATACTTATTACGACCTGGGCGTCACCCTGCACGCGGATGGAAATCTGCCGGCAGCTGTATCCGCCTATCGTCAGGCCATTCATCTCAACCCGGCTTTCTGGGAGGCCCACTCCAACCTTGCCCTGATCCTGCATGAACAAAGCAAGCTGGATGAGGCTCTTACCGAATATCGCGAAGCCAAGCGCCTCGCCCCACAGGAGGCTTCGGTTCGCAACAACCTGGGCAATACCTACTGCGACAAGGGCGACTTTGATGCCGCCATTCTCGAACTGCGCGAACTCTACCGGCAATATCCTGAATGGGAGCGGGGGCACGGTTGCCTGGCCCGCGCCTATATGTCGAAGAAGGATTACGCCGACGCGGTGGATGAATTGCAGCTGGCGGTGCGGCAAAACCCCTCCAGTTCCGCCGAACATCGCGTGCTTGGCGAAGCCTTGTTGCTGAATGACAAACCACAGGAAGGCGTTCACGAATTGCGGCTGGCGGTCGCGCTGAATCCGGATTCCGATGCGGCGCACCACTCTCTGGGCAAGGCGTTATTTCAGCAGCAGGAGCTGCAAGCGGCGGAAAAAGAGTTCCGCGAAGCGCTTCGTCTGAATGCTTCACCGGACAACCATTATTCGCTGGCGGCATGCCTGATGACCCTGGACCGCTACGAGGAAGCTTTATCTGAACTCGAGCTCGCGGCGCAGCTCGATCCCGAGCGCAAGCTCTACCGCGCCCGCCGTGACGAACTCCGCAAGCTGATGAAAGAGACGAACGCGCGCTAGCTGAGCGGTGAATTGGACCATCGGCCAATGTACTACCGGTGTTTTCTACCGGGCTGCCGAACTCCTTACACTGGAAAATGCCAGAGAGAGCAGTCCGCTTTACTCATTACTCTGGGGAGATTGACTTATGGACTTGACGCGATCCACACAAGCAACCGCAACCCGACCGGCAAAGCCCCTGCTGCCCGCGATTGAAGTCAGAACTGAAGTTCGCAGCGATCTCCGCAATGCCGTCCGTCGCGACGCCGGGATGTCGCGCAAATCCGCGGGATTCGGGTTGCCTTGCGCCAACTGCCGTCTCTACTATCCTGCCGACCTCGACACCTGTCCCGCCTGCAACAGCAAAGAACGGGTTTCTCCCACCGCGGTGGCGGCAATTCCGAAAACGCTGACCACCGAAGAACCCGTGCCGGATACGGACGTGGTTGAGCAGGAGCGAGAGGCTTTCCTGAGGGAGTTCAAGTCCCAGCTGTTCGCGGCGCACGCGGAGGTCGCCAGCTCCCCCATGGTTTGCACTCTGGGAGAACACCACGTCGAGGGCGCCGAGGCGGCGGCGATCTGCAAGCCGTGCTACGACCGGCTCCAGGACCGCTTGGACGTATGCGAAGCCGCCCTGCACATCGATGTGAAAGAAGCGGCGCAGATTATTTACGACGCCGTCTGGGCCGATCCCTCCGACCCCAGCAGAACCTACACCAACGCAGCCAGTGCCCTGCTCAGCGAAATGCGCAAGCGCTCGGGAGTCTCCAGCCTGCTCGGCCCGTTCCATCCTCTGGCAGACTGAGGCTGGCGGTTCGCCAAAGTTTGCGAAGGACTTTAGGTGGTGCCGCAGTTTGGATTTTATACTGCGGTGTCATCCTGAGCGCAGCCGTTTTTCAGGCGGAGTGAAGGATCTCCCGCTTAACAGCTTTGGCGCGTAAGCCACCACTACCGGACTCTACCCTAGGACGTTCAGACCGCTTTTGCTTCCATAATAGCTTTGTAATAGAGCAATCGTAGCGTCTGCGCTGGTGCTCGATGGAGCCGTGGTGGAAGAAGCGCTCGTCGAATTCACCGTGCTTAGCAGCTCTTCAACCAACCCCACAGATTGGGAAGCGGCGTTCGGCACATTGGATTGCGCCGGCGAAGCTGTATTTTGCAGGTCGCCCAGAAAAGTAGCAAATGCCGACTGGGCCGCGGATAGATTGCCCGAACTCAGGGCGCTGCTCAAGGAAGCCAGGTCGCTGGCGAGTGGAGAATTGCTCGACAGAGTGCTTCCACTGGCGGTTGCCGAATCTTGCAGAGCATTCCGCAGGCTTTGAAATGCTGACTGGGCGCCCGTCAGGTCACCCGTGGCCAGACTGTTTTGCAGAGCCTGTAACGCTTGCTGCGACGGAGACTTGCTGGATGCGAGCGCATCCTGACTGAGGGCGACGGCCGATATTGAACTCATGATCGCTCCTTGATGGCGGTTCCAAACCTCACAGAGTTTCAGATTTTCTGGTCTGACTCCGCGCCGGCACTGCCACTCGTTCAAGCTATCGGCAGTCCGACGGCAAAACTTTAGGACCATTTTGCGCCGCGACAATAAAAGGCCCGTCCGCTGGAAACAACCAGCTTACGGGCCAAATTTGCACTATGGATTCGTAATCCGCCGACGAGCGTTTAAGCGTGCCACAACAACCGCCGCCCTTTTACTCCGGCTTGATCGCGATCCACTTCCTTCCGGCATACAGCTTGTAACCACCGCCATCCTCAACCATCTTCAGTGGCACCGGACGCTTCAAGCCGGCATCGGTCTGGCTGGGCACGGACAGAACATCTTCGTTGGCTACGTTCATGACGACAAACTTGTCCGCCGAAAATCCAAATCCGTATTCGCCGGGCGCCAGCTGCGACCCGCCGATGTTCAGCTTGGACTCGGTGATCAGCATGCCCTGATACTTCTGTTGTATTGCGGTGGAATATCCAGAGGAGTCGACTAACGCACCGAACGTCGACTTGCCGTCGGCCAGCCGGAATCCCGCCGAGTTGCGCAACTGCGTTGGCGCCTTCTGTCCGGCGAAGAAAAACTCGGCGGGGACCGCTTTCTTGAGTTCTTCGGAGCCCAGCAGGTGCGGCGCGGCTTGTTGCGCTAAGGCTGAGGTCAAGAGTACTGCCAGAAAAGCTCCCAGAGCGGCTAGACTTTTATTCTTCACAATTCTGTCCTCGATTCGTATGACTTAAAAAAGCACACGGGAAATCTAGTCTTTTCCGGCGTCGTGTGTAAATAGCGCATACATAATACCGCGCACCAAGAACTGACAACCGGGAACTGAGGACTGATTAAAATCACTTTGCCCGCAAGATTCGGATAGTCCGCTGGCGCATCCAAAACGTAAGCTGTGTCCATCATGACCTTCACTAATGCGACTTTCCCGATGATGGCCGCGAGTGCCATACTCGCGGATGAAACATCCAGAAAAATGGCAGTATCGCGTTCTAACTCCAAGGCAGACAACGACTCGCGCTGGGAAGTCGTGATGGCGCGCGACTCCGCCCACGACGGCGAGTTCGTCTTCGCGGTCTCCACCACCGGGGTCTATTGCCGGCCATCGTGTGCGGCCCGCCGGCCCCGGCGTGAGAATGTGGAATTCTTTTCACGCCCCGAGCAGGCGGAGAAAGCGGGGTTTCGCGCCTGCCTGCGTTGCCGTCCCAGGGTGCTCGCGGGCAATCCGCAATCCGATTCGGCAAAAGAGGTCTGCCGCTACATCGAGCAGCACCTCGATGAGCCGATCACGCTCGAACGTCTGGGAAAGGTTTTCCGGCAGAGCCCCTTCCATCTGCAGCGCCGCTTCAAGGCGGCGCTCGGAATCACGCCGCGCGAGTACGCCGAATCCTGCCGCCTGCGCCTGCTCAAGCGCAATCTTCAGGCTGGAGATAATGTGACCCGCGCCATGTACGATGCCGGCTACGGCTCCAGCAGCCGGCTTTACGAAAAGACCTCGGCGCAGCTTGGAATGACTCCCGACAAATATCGCCGTGGCGCCGTGGCCGCGGCCATCCGCTACGCCTGCGCCGATTCGCCGCTCGGTCGCATGCTGATCGCGGCCACCGATCGCGGCATTTGCGCCATCCAGTTCGCGCGTTCCGACGGCGAGTTGATCGAAGGCCTGAAGCGCGAGTTCCCTTTTGCCGTGCGCAAGCCCGACCAAGGTGGATTGCAAGCCTGGGTTGCAGCTCTGCTCGAAACGATGGCGGGCCGGGAGTTGAACTCCGCTTTGCCTTTGGATATTCGTGCGACCGCATTTCAGCGGCGCGTGTGGACCTATCTGCAATCGATCCCCTTCGGATCAATCCAGTCGTACGGCCAGGTGGCGAAAGGGATCGGCCAACCCAGCGCCAGTCGGGCGGTGGCGCGCGCCTGTGCCACAAATCCAGTCGCGGTGGCGATTCCCTGCCATCGCGTAGTCCGAGAAGATGGCAACATCAGCGGCTATCGCTGGGGGGTCGAGAGGAAAAAAGCGCTGCTGGAGATGGAGCAATCTGTCGTCGAGACGTAGCGTGCTATGTCTCACTTGGCCTCGATTTATCCAAACTATCCCTTCGGCGATTCGACGGAGCCGTGGTTTCGAACCACGATCCAATTCAGAGACGCCAGCAGGATGGTCGCAATCAGGATCAGGGATTGCCCGAAATCCACGCGGGTCACCAGGACCACGCATAGAATCATGCCCAGAACGGCAAAGAAATTTCCCGCGGGCAAACGAAACATTGCGCTTGCGCCTTCTGGCTGTTTGCGGCGCAGGATCGGTAAAGCTGCACAGCCTACGCCGTAATAGAGGAGCCGGGCTACGGCGGAGAGCGTCACATTCCATTTGAATTCGCCGATCAAGGCGAATCCCCAGACCAACACTCCAAAAGCGAGAATCGAGACATAGGGAGTGTGAAAGCTGCGATGCACGGCGGCGAAGATTTTGGGGAAGTCGCCTTGCTTGGCGAGGGCGAAGGGGACCCGTGGCATGGCAAGAATTTTCGCGCCGAGATATCCGTAAAAAGAGATCAGTGCCCCAACGGCAACCAGCGCAGCGCCCACGGGACCAACCGCGATCCGTGCCACGTCGGCCAAAGGACGCTGGCTGTGTGCGGCGTCGGGCAGAACTCCGACAACCACCCACTGAATTAGAGCGTAGACGACGGTGCAAACCAGCAAAGCCGTGAACAGCGCAAAGGGAGCGTCGCGGCGGGGATTTTTCGCTTCGCTCATAGGCGCCAGCGCGGTCTCGAATCCGCCGTAGGCGAAAACCAGCAGCAGCACGGCTTTCAGCCACTGACTGGTACTGGAATTACCAGAGACCGGGGTTACGAGGTTCCAATGCCGGCCATAGAGCACGAACAGGCCCAGGACGATCACGGCGAACAGCGGCAGCAGCTTGGCCGCAGTGAAAAGGTCGCTGACTCGGGCTCCGGCGCGCACCCCGCGAATGTTGATGAAAGTGAGAAAACCGACCAGCAGCGTGAGAATCAGAGCCCGGGGCAGCGGATCTTTGGCGTGCGGCCAGAATTCGCCCAGGTAAATCACAAACAGGTTGGCGTTGGCGGCGGGGGCAGAGATTTGTCCCAGCCAGAGCATCCAGGCGGTTTGAATTCCCATGAGGCGCCCAAAGGCGACCCGAGCGTAGAGATAGGGCCCACCGGCCTCCTGGAAGCGCGACGCCACTTCGGCGAAGCAGCCCACGATCACGCCCATTCCAGCGCCGGCCGCGAGCACCGCGTAAGGACTCGACCTGCCAATGAGAGCGGTTACGGTCGAGGGCAGTCCGAAGACGCCGCTACCGACAATGGAGTTCACTACCAGCGCGACCAAACTCCAGCGGCCGATGACACGAAGGAGTCGCTGCGGGTGCAGGCTCGCGGAAGACGCTTCCATCCGCGTGTTTGTATCACAGATCGACGATACCGCGTCACAGCCGGCTCACCCCAGCGGCGCCGCTTCCCCAGGCGCGGATGACTTTGGAACAAATCGCGACTGCACTGTTGGTTGGAGCGGAGAATCCAGCCGTCGGAACCAAGGTTCCGGGCTGCCTGGCCAACTCTTCCATGACGCAGAAAGCCTTGCCAGTAGCGGAGTTCAGAGGTATTGCACGCTGGTCACTGAACCCAAGTCCAAGGTAATCGCTTGAATTACGAAAGCGCATGATCGTGGGACATCTATCCGCTCGGCGCTGCCGATGAGATGTTCAAACGGCAGACTGATCCCCTCCCGATCGTTCCGCCGAAGATCACACAGATCGAAGATCACGCAGATCATGGGGACCGACAATCAGATGGATGACCTTCATACCCGGATGGTGCGAGTTTCCGAAGATTTGCGGGTGATTCAGCGAGAGTTGAATTGCGCCGCCATGCAAGCTCCCAGCGACCCGGAATTAATGGAGGCCATGAGCGCTCTGCCCGAGACCGAAGCCATTCAGGTGCTGTGCAAGGCGCTCGACCAGATGCGCCACTTTCTGTGGTTCTACACCCAGGTGATGAGCAATGACCCAGAACTAGGCGACAAACTGCGACAGTCGAGTGCATCGAAGACGATCGAAGATGGTAACGTGGATACGTCCTTTCTCGACCGGCTCTCCCGAGCCGATGAGGCCGTCCTGCTTCGCTATCTGGCCGAAGCCAAAGAACGCAAGCCGAATTAACAGTCTCGATTTGCGGATCGCGCGCTAGAAGCCACGGCCGTGGACGATCGTCTTACGGACTTCTCCGCCCGGGCTGAGAACCACGATATTGGCTTCCGCACTTTCGACTAGCTGTCCGTGTTCCGTGAGCGCGGCGGCGCGAGCCGGGTTCAGGGTCGCAGCCCGCACAGAGTCTTGCAGGCTCCATCTCGAGAATTGCGTCACGTTGCGTACTGCGCGATCCATGGTCAGGACGCTGCCGGCGAGTTTGCCATCCATCATGCACTTGCCGTTTTTGACTTCTACCTGCATCGGCCCCAATTGATAGATCCCGTCGGGCATGCCGGCCGCAGCAGTGGCGTCGGTAATCAGCACCGCGCCTTCGATACCTTTGGCCTTCAGAAAAAGCTCCACCACTTCGGGGGCAACGTGAATGCCGTCGGCGATGATATCTGCAGTGAGACTCCGGTCCGTCAGCACCTCGCCGAGGATGCCAGGATCGCGATGATCCAGCGGCCGCATCGCGTTG
>Ga0074045_10003350_pt1 | contig 14436 bp, 14 predicted proteins | sample BogForMeECP23OM2_FD_94442 | JGI IMG/M metagenome (GOLD analysis project Ga0074045, IMG submission 94442) | Bog forest soil microbial communities from Calvert Island, British Columbia, Canada - Bog Forest MetaG ECP23OM2 | ecosystem: Environmental > Terrestrial > Soil > Wetlands ... | reverse complement strand
GTCCGGCGTCGTGATAGAGACCGGGCTGGTTGCTCTGCTGCGCGCGCTCTCCGTCATCATCGACACCTCTGCCGGATGGGGAACACTCCTTCTCGTGTTCGGCGCGGTGAACATGCTGGTGGGGAACCTGCTGGCCCTGCGGCAGACCCAGGTCAAACGGCTGCTCGCTTTTTCCAGCCTTACCCACGTCGGCTACATGCTTCTGGGCCTTGGATTCGCGGTCTCCTTTGGCCAGGCAGAGGGTGCGCAGGGCGGAGTGTTTCACCTGCTCACGCATGCCGCCATGAAGGGCCTTGCCTTCCTGGCCGCGGGCTGCCTGCTGTTCGCGCTGAGACTTTCCCGCGGGGACGCGGGACCGCTCATGACCGCTGACCTCGCAGGAGCATCACGGCGCTATCCTCTCACCGCTGCCGCGCTCACGGTGGCCTTGCTCGGGCTGGGCGGGCTTCCGCCGCTGGGAGGCTTCATGTCCAAGTGGCAGATTTTCGCCTCGGGCGTGAGATCGGGAAATCCCATCGCCATCGCCCTTGTCGTGTTCGCCGTTCTCAACAGCCTGCTGTCCCTTGGCTACTATGCGCCGCTTGTGAGCATCATGTACCGCCGGGAGCAGTCGGAGATCGTGATGGGAGGCTCGCGCGTGCCCTCAGCTATGGTGGTGCCCCTCGTGCTCCTGGCCATCGTGGTGGTGGCGTTCGGCATATGGCCCGCGCTCGCATCGGGCCTGACCGGTCCTGCCGGACGGGTGGTGCTCGACATATTCGCAAGGAAAGGAGGGATGTGAGATGCCGTTTGCATTTTCTCCCCCGGTGGCGTTTGCCGCGTACGTCCTTCTTGCGGGAATACTGCTCGCTGTTGCCCAGTCCGTTGCCGCAAAAGGGGCGCCGAGCGCGTCAAAGACCATGACGTACGGCAGTGGAGAAGAAGCCCAGGCAGGCACCGCCTCTCCGGGGTACAAGCCATTTTTCATGGTCGCTTTCTTCTTCGCGGTCCTGCACCTCGGCGTGCTGATCGTCGGAAGCGGCGGGTTCAACCTCGTCACAGGTATCTACATCCTGGGGCTGATCTTTTCCCTCCTGGCCCTGGCGCTGGGATAGGGATTGGGAAGGAGGGAGGCGCAAATGGGAAAGCAGAAGGTTCCCGGAGTCTTTCGGTCTGCGCTGGACAAGGCGGCTCTATGGTCGCGCATCAACTCACCGTGGCTCGTCCACTTCAACAGCGGCTCCTGCAACGGGTGCGACATAGAGATACTTGCCACGCTCGCCCCGCGTTACGACCTGGAGCGTTTCGGCGTGAAGCTCCAGGGCTCTCCCCGGCATGCCGACGTGCTCATCTGCACCGGCCCAGTCACGCGCCAGGCCCGAGACAGGCTTCTTCGCACCTATGAACAGATGCCTGTTCCCAAGTTCGTGATCGCAGTCGGCTCGTGCAGCATCTCCGGTGGGGCGTTTCATGGATGCTACAACATCGTGGGAGACGTCGGGGACGTGATACCGGTGGACGTGTACATACCCGGCTGCCCGCCGCGGCCCGAAGCCATCATTGACGGCGTGGTGCAGCTTCTGCAGAAGTTGAAGCCGCCCAGGGTCGCGCGCGTGGTGGCGCGGGTTTCGGGAGGCGCGCCATGAGCGAGCAGATGACCCTTGGCAGCATGACGGAGCTCCTGAAGCCATGGACCGTCGCGTCCCGCCCTGTCAGCGACACCCGGCTGGAGGTGGAAACGACTGCGGCGAACATCGTGCCTGCCGTGGGCGCTCTGAAAACGGCGCAGTGGGGATTCCTGTCTGCAATCACGGGCCTGGACAACAGTGCCGCCGTGAAGGCGGATTCTGGCACTGCCGCCGCCTCGGGCGCCGCCCCCGCCCACAACGGCGGCGGCTTTGAGGTCCTCTACCATTTCTGCCGCGGGCCCTCGGTCCTCACGTTCCGAGTGAAGCTGCCGCGGGAGGCCCCCACGGTGCCGACCCTGAGCGCCGTTGTCCCTTCGGCCCTGATCTATGAGAAGGAGCTTGCGGAAACATTCGGCGTCACGATAGAAGGCATACCAGACAGGAGACGGCAGTTCCTGTCGGATGACTGGCCGACGAATCTCTACCCGATGAGGAAGGACTTTTCTCCTGGTTCGGCGGAAGGGCTTGCGCAGGCCGCACCGGTTGCCGTTGCCGAAGAGAGGAGAGGGACACTGGGCACCTTCATTGTCCCCATCGGACCCCAGCACCCTGCGCTCAAGGAGCCGGGCCACTTCGAGCTCACCGTGGATGGGGAGACGGTCACGCACGCGGCCATCAGGCTGGGCTACGTGCATCGGGGCATCGAGAAGGGCGCTGAGGATCGAAGCTGGATCCACAACATCTACCTCATGGAGCGCATCTGCGGGATCTGCTCGCACATCCATTCCACCGCGTACGTGCTGGGTGTGGAGAAGCTCGCGGGAACTGCCGTTCCGCCCCGAGCGCAGGCCATCCGGACCATCTTCGCGGAGATGGAACGCGTCCACAGCCACCTGCTCTGGCTCGGTGTTGCCGCCCACGAAGCAGGGTTCGATACGCTCTTCATGTACAGCTGGAGGGACCGGGAGACCATCATGGATCTCCTGGAGGAGATTTCGGGAAACCGTGTGAACTACTCTGTGAATCTCTTGGGAGGCGTGAAGTACGACATAGACGCGAAGGGGACGGATTCGCTCCGCCGCGGCATGGACTTCCTGGAAAAGCGCACGCGTCATTATCTGAAAATCGTCACGAACGATGAGAGCTTCCTCCGCCGCACCCGGGGCGTGGGGAACATCACCTTTGAGCAGGCCAACCTCCTGGGCACCGTGGGACCTACAGCGCGCGCGTCCGGTGTCTCGCGGGACCTTCGCGTGGAAGCCCCGTACCTCGCGTATGCCGACTTCCCGGTGAAGACAGTGCTGGACACAAGATGCGACCTGGAGGCGCGCTTCATTGTCCGCATCAACGAGCTCTTTGAATCCTACCGGCTCATCCGCGCGATTCTCGAAAAGCTCCCGCCGGGAGACCTTGCCGTGGCTTCACCCCGCCGCGTGCCGGCGGGCGAAGTGATCAGCAGGGTGGAGGCGCCGCGGGGGGAGTTGTTCTACTTCATCAGGAGCGGCGGCGGGGTGAAGCCGGACAGGGTGAAAGTGCGCACGCCCAGCCTGTGCAATTGGGCGGCAGTGCTCAGCGTGGCCGTGGGTCACAAGCTGGCGGACATCCCGATGATCATGGTCGGCATCGATCCCTGCTTCTCCTGCAACGACCGCTCCATCACGGTCCGGCGCCGCGGCAGTGATGAGCGCTGGACCTGGGAAGAGCTCCGGCGCTACGGGATCTCGTACTACGGAGGGGACGCATGAACGTCGTCCTGGCGATTGTGGCAATGATCCTCTTCCCCGGCGGGTTGTTCGTGATTGTCGGCAGCCTGGCGTACGAATACGTGGATCGGAAGCTCGTGGCCAGGTTCCAGAACAGGGTGGGACCCCGGTGGTTCCAGCCTCTTGCGGACCTGGTGAAGCTTCTCGTGAAGGAAGAGATCGTACCGGCCGGTGTGAACCGGGGCCTGTTCATCTGGCTTCCCGTTGCCGCCCTTGCCGCGGCCTTCACCGCTGCCCTCTACATTCCCATGGCAGGTTTTCCCCCCACGTGGGGATATCGCGGAGACCTCGTGGTCACGGTGTACCTGCTCATGATGATGACCCTCTGCATCGGTCTTGCCGGGGCGAACACCACGGACCGGTTCTCCATAGTCGGATCAACGCGCGCCCTTACCCAACTCTTCTCCTATGAAGCCCCGTTCCTGCTGGCCCTGCTGGGGCCGGCTATCGCCGCCGGGACCTGGCGGATTTCCGAGGTCAACGGATACGCGCGGGAGAACATGTGGATGATCGTCACCCAGCCGCTCGGGTTCCTGGTGGCGCTGATCGGGCTGATGGGCAAGTTGGAGCTGCCCCCGTTCGACGCGCCGGAGGCGGAAACGGAAATCGTCTCCGGCGCGCTCACCGAGTACAGCGGCCGCGGCCTGGCGTTCTTCCGGCTGGGCCGCGACGTGGAGCTCCTGGTGGGTCTGACCCTGATATCGGCATTCTACCTGGGCGGCCTGGCCAACCCTCTGCAGTTCGTGCTGAAGACGATCGGCCTGCTCTTCATCACGGCGGCGCTGCAGTCCCTGTTTGCCCGGCTGCGCATTGACCAGACCGTGGGCTTGTGGTGGCGCGCGGGGGCGGTGCTGGCCCTTGTCCAGCTCCTGATCCTCATCGGCCTGAAGTCCCTCGGGGTGCACCTGTGAAAATCGCCTCGATGCTGAATGACGTCTTCGCGTCCCTTTTCAAGCGGCCCTTTACCGAGCTCTACCCCTACGCAACGCATCCCGCCCCCGCGCGCCTGCGCGGCAAGCTGCTCTGGGAGGAAAGCAAGTGCAAGGCGTGCATGCTCTGCGTGAGGGACTGCCCCGCGCGGGCAATCGAGATCGAGGTGGCGGACAGGGCGGCAAGGAAGTACGTCTTCCACTACCACATCGACAGGTGCATCTACTGCGCGCAGTGCGTGGCAAGCTGCAAGGAGAACGCGCTCTCCATGTCCAGCGAGCTCTACCATCTCGCCTCGACCGACAAGAAGACCTTTACCGAGGTCTACCGCGGCGTCGGGGAAGGGGCCTGCGTGGAGGAAGCCGCACTGGACGGAGACGCACCGTAGGGTATTTCAAAATGCCGCGGGTTACCGCGGCCGCCTTGAAGTCCGCGCGAGCGCAAGTGTACTATTAAATGGAAAGCTGAATAGAAAGCCGCAATTCTGGTCAGAAGGAGCAACATAGATGTTTGCCGGCAAAACCCTGCTGCAAGTCCTCGCGATGGGCGGATTCACGATGTACCTGCTTCTCCTTTGCTCCGTTCTCTCGCTGGGCGTCATCATCGACCGCCTGGCCAGCTTCTGGAGGAAGTCGCGCGTACAGCGAGCGGCCTTCATGGACAGGATAAAGGACGAGCTGAAGAGGAAGGACTTTGAGCGGGCAATCGAGATATGCCGGGACCTCGAGGCCCCCTTTGCCAAGGTTGTGCTCGCGGGCCTGGAGAAGGCCGGTCGGACGGAGAAGCAGGTCTCCGGCGTGATGGAGAGGCAGATCGCGATGGAAGTGGGCAAGCTGGAGCGGCTCACGAGCATCGTGGGCACCATCGGCAACATCGCCGTGTACGTGGGACTGTTCGGAACAGTGCTGGGCATCATCCGCGCCTTTCACGACATCTCCCTTGCCGGCACGGGCGGCATGGACGTGGTGATCGGCGGCGTGGCAGAGGCGCTCATCACCACGGCCACGGGCCTCGCGGTTGCCGTGCCGTCGGTCGTGCTGTACAACTACTTCAGCAGGCGCATCGAGCGTTTCGTCGCGGACATGGAGCTCGCCGCTTCGGAGGTCATCGACCTGGTGGCCAGGTAATATGCGGACATACCGACATCGCCGCCGCGAGCTCTTCGAGGGCATCAACATCACTCCTTTCACGGACGTGGTGCTCGTGCTTTTGATCATCTTCATGATCGCCACTCCCCTCCTGATCCGCTCGGAGATCAAGGTGAACCTGCCCCGCATGTCCAGCGCAGACGCCGCGCCGCAGAAGACCCTGGTGATCACCATTGACACCGCAGGCAGCGTGTACGTGGAAGGCGCGCGCACGGCGCTGGCGGATCTCAAGCCGGGTCTCACCACGGCCCTTGCGAAACGCCCGGGCTCACCAGTCATCATCATGGGAGACAAGGACGTGCGCTACGACCTCGTGATCCAGGTGCTGGAAATTGCCCGATCATGCGGTGTCAGCCGTCTCTCCCTTGCGGTGCAGATCAAGAAGTAGAGTGGTACGGCGGCGCCGCCGCAGTACGGGCTGCGCGGCAGGTGGCGCGAAACGCCGCCGAAAGTGTTTCATCCCTCGACAGGCCGGTATGCGGCCGCTTATACTTCGTCTGATCGACTGCAAGAGGAGGCTGGTATGGATCATCGGTCGCGGTCCGCCCTCGTGGTGGGAACGATCCTCATCCTGCTGGGGGTATTCTTCCTGGTCACGCGAATCGTGCCGGGGATCCTGGACACGTTCTCGTGGCCGTTTGTGGTGATTGGGGTCGGCGTCATCTTCATGGTCCTCGCCCTTGCCACGTGGACGCCCGGGCTGGCGGTGCCCGCCTGCATCATAGCCGGTATCGGCTGCATCCTGTACTGGCAGAACAGCACGGGCCAATGGTGGACGTGGTCATTTGCCTGGACGCTCATCCCCGGTTTTGTCGGCGTCGGGGTGGCGGTGAACGAGCTCCTGGAGGGGCGCCCGCTGAAAGCGCTGGTCGAAGGCGGGTGGCCCATTGTCATCAGCCTCCTGTTGTTCTTCCTCTTCGGTTCCTTCTTCGGCGGCGTGCCCTGGCTGGGTCCCTGGTGGGCAGTGGTCCTGATCGCCATCGGCGTGCTGGTCATCGTTCAGCCCCTGATCAGAAAAGGAAAAGGAAATTGATATGAGACGCTGGACTTCTGTTGCCGGGGTGGTCCTCATTGTGCTCGGAGTGCTGGCCATTTTCCGCATCGGCTGGATCTTCTGGCCTCTGCTGCTCATCGGCGTGGGCGTCTGGTTCATCATGGGATTTTCCCGCGGCGGCTTCTTATGGGGCGGCTTTTCCCGGGGCGGCCACGGCAGCCTGACGCGGGACCAGACCGCCCTGCCTCTTGAAGGGGCAACAGAGGCTGCAATTACGATCCGTCATGGCGCCGGCCGGCTCACGGTGAGCGGCGGGGCCGGGGCCGACCAGCTTCTGACCGGCAGTTTTGGAGGCGGGCTGGATGTCTCCCGTCGGACGGACGGCGGCAGGGTCACGGTGGACATGCGGGTGCGGGACCGCGATGTTTCGCATTACTTCTTTCCGTGGGGCCGCGGCTGGGCAGGCGCGCTGGACTGGGACATCGCCATGAACTCCTCCCTTCCGCTTTTCCTGCGCCTGGAAACGGGCGCAAGTGAAAGCAGGCTGTCCCTCGCGGACCTCAAGGTGACAGATCTCAGCATCAAGACCGGTGCGAGCTCCACGACGGTCGACCTTCCCCGGGCAGCAGGCTTCACCCGGGTACAGGTGGAGTCCGGCGCCGCTGCCATCAACCTGCGGGTGCCGCAGGGCGTGGCAGCCTCCATCCATGTGAAGAGCGCGCTGGCCGGGATTCATGTGGACAGGTCCCGATTCCCCGTCTCCGCCGCGGGGTATGCATCCCCTGACTACGAGGGGGCCGCACACAAGGTGGAGATATTCGTCGAGACGGGCGTGGGGTCGGTGGATATCTACTAGCGAGCTTTGCTTTTCCTATGGCCGCAGTTATCTTATTCGCAGGAGTAGAGACTGCTGCACCCCCCCCGGGCGCCCGCGTTTCGCAAGAGCAGGCTTCTGGCGCTGCTCGTGATTGGAGCGGCGGTGCTGTGCTCCTGCCAGATTCGGGGCGCCCGGACGAGCGTGTTTCTTCGCGCGCTCTCCCCCGGGTCCGGTCTCATCTGTTACCTCGCCCCTGAAGGGAACATCAAGCTCATCGATCCCCGGACCGGTCACCAGCGCGCGCTCACGGAGGACGCAGGCAAGAACGCGGATGGCGCGGTCGTCTACGCCGCGCCGACATGGTCACCGGACGCGTCGCTCATCGCGTTTGCGCGCATCTCCGTGAGCGGAGATTCCACCCTGAACGACGCATCCCTGTACACCGTGGCAATCGACGGAAAGCGCCTCTCGCGCCTGCTCTCCGGAACACGGCTGCAGCCGTTCTATTTCTTCTGGTCACCCGACTCCCGCCGCGTCAGCCTGCTGTCCCAGGTGCGCGGGCAGAACGCGCTCGAGCTCGGCGTTGCCACGGCAGGCGCGGAAGGAGATTATCACAGCCTGGACGGGGGAGCTCCCGTCTATTGGGACTGGCTGGCTGACGGCCGCACGGTCGTGGCGCACATCAATGGAGGGCAGAATGCGAAGGGCGATGAGAGGTTGTCGGTCCTGAAGGTCGACTCGTCGTCCGTCCGCTCTGACGTCAACGTGGAAGGCGGCTTCTTCCAGGCGCCGAATATCTCCCCGGATGGAAAGAGCTTTGTCTACGCCTCCTCCAGCGAGGCTGGCTTCACGCTGCACCTTCGCGCGCTCGACGGCTCCACGGACCGCGGCATTGCGAGCGGTGAAGGAGGGGCATTTTTCTCCCTTTCGTCGAACGGAAAGCGTCTTGCCTACCTTTCCGCCGCTGCCATGCAGCCGTTTCCCCTCGGCAAGCTCACGATCGTGGACGTTGACGGAAACGCGAAAGCCAGGAGAGTGGAGGACGCACCGGTGCTCGCGTTCTTCTGGGCTCCCAATGGCCGCAGCCTTGCCTACATCGTGCCTGAGACCAGCGGCAATATCGACCCGCAGTTCCTGCACTCGGACGAGACTCCCTACCTGAGACTCGTCGGGTGTGACGCAGCCACGGGACGGACGTGGACAATCGCCCGGTTTCCGCCCACACGGGGCATCTTCAGCGTCCTCCCCTTCTTCGACCAGTTCCAGCGGTCCGCAACCATATGGTCGCCCGACAGCCGTTTCATTCTGTTCACCGCCCTGACCGAAGACGGGTCCCCGGGCATTTTCATCGCGCGAGCTGACCGCACGGTCACGCCTCGATTTCTCACGTCGGGAGACTACGCTTTCTGGTCGTGGAAATAGCGCCGCGGCAGGAAGCCGCGGCGGGCGGACATGAGCGGCGAAAAAAGTGGCCGCGGGCTGTATGCCGCGCGGCCCTATCGTGTCTCAGCCCTTGTACTCAGCCCTTGACCAGCGTGTCGGTGTAGGCCAACCCTTTCTCGATCGTTTCCACCATCTCGTCGATCTGCTGCTTGTTGATGATGATGGGCGGCGAGATGAAGATGTAGTCCCAGTTGCAGTACAGGTACAGGCCGTTGTCCATGAATATCTTGCCGAGGGGCCCCGAGACATTGCGGATTGAGTCATTGAAACCGGCAAGCGGCGCCTTGGTTTTCTTGTCCGCCACAAGCTCGATGCAGGCCCACAGCCCGACGCACCGGGTGTCTCCCACCGAGGGGTGCTTGCCCTCCAGCTCCTTCAGCTTCTTCGCGAGGTAGCGGCCGTTTTCCGCGGACTGGGCGATCAGGTTTTCCTTTTTGTAGACCTCGATGTTCGCGATCCCGCAGGCGCAGGCCAGCGCGTGGCCCGTGTAGGTGAGACCGCTCACGAACTTCCGCTCCTGGAAATAGTCCCAGATCTTCTTGCTCCAGATCGTGGCACCGAGCTGGATGTAGCCGGAGGTGATGCCCTTGGCCGTGCTGATGATGTCCGGAATGATGTCATAGTGCTCGATGCCGAACCATTTTCCCGCCCGGCCCCACGCAGCCATGACCTCGTCCACGATGAGGAGTATGCCGTTTTCGTCACACAGTTGGCGCAGGCCTTTCATGTAGCCCTTTGGCGGCGGGATGATTCCGTTTGTGCCGACAATCGGTTCGATGATGATTGCGGCAACGCTCTTGGGGTTGTCGTACATGAGCTGCTCTTTCAGAACGGAAAGCGTTTTCTCGCCGCACTCCTCTTCGTCCTTTGAGCCGAAGGGGCAGCGGTACGGATACGGACCGAAGAAGTGTACAACCCCCGGGATGCCCGGCTCGGCCGGCCAGCGGCGCGGGTCTCCCGTCACCGTGATGGCTCCTGCAGTGGCCCCGTGATAGCTCTTCCAGGCCGCGTAGATTTTATGCCTGCCGGTGAACCAGCGCGCGGACTTGATGGCGTTCTCATTCGCCTCCGCACCGCCGTTCGTGAACAGGACGTAGTCAAGGTCTCCCGGTGTCACTTCCGCCACCATGGCGGCAAGCTTTGCCTTGGGCTCCGTGCCGAATCCGGGGGACACGAAGCACAGCTTGTCCATCTGCGCCTTCATGGCGTCAAGGACGTGCTTGTTGCCATGTCCCAGGTTGATGTTCAACAGTCCCGCGCAGCCGTCCATGATACGGCGTCCGTCCGTGTCGTACATGTAAATGCCCTCGGCATGGTCGATCACCGTGGGCAGCCAGCCGCCTTGGGCCTTCCAGCTGTAGATGACATGGTCGCGGTCAAGCTTCTGCAATTCCTCGGTCTTCATTCCCTCTCCTCTCATCAGCCCTTCTTCGCTGTACTCAGCCCCTCTTCGCTGTACTCAGCGCTTCTTCGCTGTACTCAGCCCTTCTTCGCCGTACTCAGCCCTTCTTCGCTGTACTCAGCCCCTCTTCGCTGTACTCAGCGCTCGTTCGCAGTTTTCAGCAGGGCATGCAGAAGCACGTTTGCCCCCGCTTCGCAGTCTTCCCACTTTGTGTTTTCCACTTCCACATGGCTGCGCCCGCCGATGCTCGGGACGAATATCATTGCCGTGGGGCACACCTGGTTCATGTAGCTGGCATCATGCCCCGCGCCGCTCACCATGTGCAGGTGCGAGTATCCCAGTTCCTTGGCCGTGTCCAGCACCCGCTGGACCAGTTTTTCATTGAATGGAGCATGTGCGACACGCCAGGTCTCTTCTATCCGGATGGGGGTGCGCCGGCGCCCCGCGATATCGGTGAAATCCTTCTTCAGCAGGTCCCACGCCTTCAGGGCATGGTCGTCGTCCCAGGACCGAATGTCAACAGTGAAATGCACCTTGTCCGGGATGATGTTCCGCGAGTTGGGGTAGTTCTGGATCTCTCCCACCGTGGCAACCATGTTGCCCTTCATCCGGTCCGGAAGGGTGTTCACTGCAAGGATCATCTCCGCGGCGGCGCAGAGGGCATCTTTCCTCCCCTCCATGGGTGTCGGGCCCACCTGGTTCGCCTCTCCCTCAAGGTACACGTCGTACCAGTGCAGGCAGAGGATGCCCTTGGGAGCGCCGATGGTTGTGCCCTGCCGCTCCAGCATGGGGCCCTGCTCGATGTGGTATTCGAAGTACGCATGCGCGGGCCACTTCTTTGCGGGGATGGTGCCCTTGTAGCCGATCCTCTGCAGCTCCTCCCCGAATACCTTCCCGTCCTTGTCCGTCCGCGCGTACACCCAGTCACGCTGCAGCGCGCCTGCCCATACGCCGGAGGACACCATGGCGGGGGCGAACCGCGAGCCTTCCTCGTTGGTCCAGTCCACCAGGATCAGCGGATGCTCGGTCTGCACCTTGTTCTCGTGCAGGGTGCGCATGACTTCCAGGGCGCCCATGACCCCGAGGATCCCGTCGAACCTGCCGCCCTTGGGCTGCGAGTCCACGTGAGATCCGGTCATCACGGGGGGAAGAGCATCATCCTTCCCCGCCGTGCGGCCGAAGATGTTGCCCATCTCGTCGATGCTCACGCTGAAGTCTATCTCCTTCAGCCATTTCACCAGGAGATCGCGGGCCCGCCTGTCCTCGTCAGACAGCGTGAGGCGCTGGACGCCTCCGCCCGGCGTGGCTCCGATCTTTGCCATCTCCTCAAGACTCGCGCGCAGACGCGCCCCGTTGACCCTCAGCTTTGATGTGTCCATATCAGTACGCCGAGAGCGGTTCCCGCTTGATGAACCTGCCCCTGCCCGCCTCGCCGACGAACTTCATCTGGTCACCGGACCACTCCGCCACCCGCTTGCCGCGTGAATAGACGATCTCCGGCATGCCGGTCATCTCGAAGCCTTCCCAGGGGGTGTAGTCCACGTTCTGGTGGAGCTTCTTCTGCGTGATCGTGAACCTGCGTTTCGGGTCGAAGACCACGATGTCCGCGTCCTTGCCCGCAGCAATGGCGCCCTTGTTCTTCAAGCCGAACATCCGGGCCGTTCCCGTGGAAAGGACTTCGACCATTCTCTCCAGGGTGATGCGGCCTTTCACCACGCCTTCGGTGTGGAGAAGCATCAGCATGGTCTCTATTCCGGGTGCGCCGTTGGGAATCTTCTTGTAGTCATCCTTGCCGGACATGTCCTTTTGTCCGTTGAAGTTGAACGGGCAGTGATCGGTGCCCACTGTTTGCACGTCTCCGTCCCGCAGTGCCTGCCAGAGCTCGTCACAGCTCTCCTGGGGCCGAAGGGGCGGGGACATGACGTACTTGGCCCCATTCCAGTTCGGCTCATTGTACCGGTCCTCGTTCAACGTGAGGTACTGCGGACAGGTCTCCGCATGGACCTGCACGCCGTGGTCCCGCGCCTGCTTGATCTTCCAGAGTCCCTTGCTGGAGGACAGGTGCACGATGTAGATCCTGCTGCCGGTGAACTCCGCAGCTTTTGCCGCCCGCTCCACCGCCTGCTCTTCCGCGAGAATGGCGTGGGCCCGTGCATGGTCCATGGGCCCGAGCGTTCCCGCCGCGGCAAGCTGTTCGTTTAGCCTGCGGATCATGTCGAAGCTTTCCGCGTGCACCTGCACGAGGCCGCCGTGTTTCTTGGTCTCCTCGAGGAGCCGGATCATTGTGTAGTCATCCACACGGAAGTCGTAGAAGAGGAAGATCTTGAAGCTCGGCGTGCCATAGTCGTGGATGGCCTTCTTTACTTCCTCTATCACCTCGGGACGCGCATCCGTGACGCCCGGGTGAATGCTGTAGTCCACGACCGTCTTTCCATCCGCCTTGCCTTTCTGGCGGTCCACCGCGTCGCGGAGCATCTCTCCCTTGTTCTGGAGGCTGAAATCGATGATGGAGGTGGTGCCCCCGCAGGCGGCGGCAGTGGAGCCGCTTTTCCAGTCGTCGGAGGACGTGGTGCCCATGAAGGGCATCTCGATATGGGTGTGCGGATCGATGGCGCCCGGCAGGATGTACTTGCCCGTTGCGTCGACCGTCTCATCCGCCTTGACGGTGAGACCGGTGCCGATGGACTTTATCGAGTCCCCCTCCACGTAGACGTCCGCCGTGTACGAACCGGTGGATGTGACGACACGACCGTTTGTCAGTAGAACGCTCATTTTTGTGCTCCTTTTTCAGACGAGTTGGAACGGGCTCACCTTGATCTGCTTTTTCGCAGTCGGATCCTTGACCGGAGTCTCATGCCGTTTCCAGCCCGCCGGCATCTCCTTGAAGGTGATGAGCTCGGGGACCGGGCATATGAAGTTGCAGATCATGCAGCTCAGGCACTTGTCCTCAGTCAGCTTCGGCCGGCGCTTTTCCGCTTCCCATTCCAGCGCCTGCCCGCCTGCATCCCTGCACACGATATAGCATTGGCCGCAGCCGATGCATTTCTCCAAGTCGTATTGTGCCACGCCCTGCCGGTTCAGGTCGAAGTGATCAGTGCTCTGCAGGTGCGGCAGCGTCTTTCCGATCAGGTCAGCCATGCTCGTGATGCCGCGCGACACCATGTAGTCGGTGATGCCCTCGATCATGTCTTCCACGATCCGGTATCCATAGTGGATGATTCCCGTGGTCACCTGGAGCGTCGTTGCCCCCACCAGCAGGTATTCCAGCGCGTCTACCCAGGTCTCGATCCCGCCCATGGCAGAGAGGGGCAGGTCGAGCTCTTTGCACTGCGCCATCTCCGCAATGAAATGCAGGGCGATGGGTTTTATGGCCGCCCCCGAGTAGCCGCTCATTGCGCCGATGCCGAAGACATTGGGACGGGGGACTAGGTCATCCAGACCGATGCCTGATATCGCCCGGAAGGTATTCACTGCCGAGATTCCGTCCGCCCCGCCCTTCTTTGCAAAGAGTGCGGGCTCGGTCATGTCGGTGATGTTCGGCGTCATCTTGGCAAGCACGGGAATCTTCACCGCTTTCTTCACGGTGGCAGTGAACTTTTCAAGCAGGTGGAATGCCTGCCCCACCTTGTGCCCCGAGCCTTCCACGGTCATGTGGGGGCAGGAGAAGTTCAGCTCGAGCATGTCCGCCCCGTGATCTTCGCTCGCCTTTGCAAGGTAGGCCCACTCGTCATTGGAAAAGCCCATGATGCTCGAAATGATGGGCCGGTCGGGGTACCTCTTTTTCAGGTAGAGAAAGTCCGCCAGGTTGTCCTTGAGCGGACGGTCGGAGATCTGCTCCACGTTCTGCAGCCCCACGACGTGCTTTTCCTCGTAGTGGTAGGGGCTCATGCGGGGAGAGGGATGGATGATGGGAATGCGGTCCGAGTTCAGGGTCTTGTAACACACACCGGCCCAGCCGTGCTCATACGCCCTTTCCACCATCTCCGCGCTGTTGGACACCGGCGAGGAGGACAGCAGGAACGGATTCCTGAATCTCACGCCGCAGAGACTGACGGAAAGGTCTGTCCTGTGATTGTTCTGCATGGCTTTCCTCCTTCAACTCAGGGCTTCGCGGATTGCCCGCGCGGCCAGCTTGCCGTCCTGCACTGCATCTACAACCAGGGCAGGGCCCCGGACTATGTCACCGCCTGCAAAGGCAGACTTTGCAGAGGTCTTCCTGGTCTTTTCATCGGCGACGATCAACCCTTTGCGGTCCACCGCGACCATCCCCGACCAGTCCGCCGGGTCAGGGCGATTGCCGATGGCCTCTATGGCAACCTGGGCCTCGAGGTT
>Ga0074045_10003348_pt1 | contig 14447 bp, 12 predicted proteins | sample BogForMeECP23OM2_FD_94442 | JGI IMG/M metagenome (GOLD analysis project Ga0074045, IMG submission 94442) | Bog forest soil microbial communities from Calvert Island, British Columbia, Canada - Bog Forest MetaG ECP23OM2 | ecosystem: Environmental > Terrestrial > Soil > Wetlands ... | reverse complement strand
GGTGAGGTAATTCTGCACGTTCTCGGAGCCATCGGCCTGGCCCATGCCGCGCGCGGCGGAGACCAGCGTTTTTCCATAGTGGAAGCTAAGACTGCGGAACTCGTTTTCGCCGCGAAGCTCGCGGGGAGCGCCGACAGGCGGAACAGCGGCATCGGTAATCTCCGACTGCTCGGCCAGGATGCTCTGAATGCGGCCCATGGACGCGGTGCCGCGCTGGAAGAGATTGATGACCCATCCCAGCGAGATGATCGGCCAGGTGAGCTGCACCATATAGGTGTTGAAAGCCACGAAGCTGCCGACCGTGATGCGATGCAGCAGCACTTCGCGTCCGCCCACCCACAGCACGATGACGACCGCCAGACCGAGGAGGGTTTCCAGTGTCGGCCACAGCATGCCCATCAGGCGAACCAGCTTCAGGCTGCGCGCGATGTACTCGGTGTTTTCCCGCTCGAAGCTCTCGATTTCGGCTTGCTCCTGCACATAGGCGCGAATCAGGCGCGCGCCGGAAAAGTTCTCCTGCGCTTTCGCCGAGATCTCGGAGAACATCGCCTGGATGCGCTCGAAGCGCTCGTGAATCTTTCGTCCAAAGTACTGCACCACGATGCTCACGATGGGCAGAGGAGCGAACGCGAAAATTGTAAGTCGGGGACTGATGCTCATCATGAACGCCAGCGCGCCGGCGGTGAACACGACCGTGTTGGCGGTGTACATAATGCCCGGGCCAGCCAGCATGCGGACCGCATTCAGGTCGTTGGTGGCGCGCGCCATAATGTCGCCCGTGCGAGTGCGCTGGTAAAAGCTGTAGGAGAGACGCTCGAGATGGGCAAACAAATCGTTGCGCAAGTCGAATTCGATTTCGCGCGATACGCCGATCAGGATCCAGCGAGTGAGATATTGGAAGATGGCCTTGGTTCCTGCGACCGCGAGCAGCCAGGTCGAGTACGTCAGCAGCTTGTGCAGAGTCACGCCCTGGTTCAGGTCGTCGATGGCGCGCCGGATGACCAGGGGGAAGAGAATCCAGACACCGTTATTGCAAAGCACGCAGAGAGCGCCGACCCAGAAGGTCGCGCGGTACTTGTGCAGATAGGGAAACAGCGGACGTAGGTTCTTGAAGAGCATTAGCCAGAAGTTAACCTCGGCTCTCAGCGTCCCGAGAACCGAAAACACTTTAGATGAATAGCGACCTAAATTGATTCTCGCGAGACTAAGTCGGTACCCGCAGCAGCAAATAACCTCCGGCGAAGGCAAAGATGAAGTCCGGCGCCCAGGCGGCTATCATCGCGGGAAGCTGGTTTGCGGCTCCCATGGCCTCGAACACTCCGGCTGTGACCCAGTACACGATCGCAACCCCAATGGCGATGGCAACTCCGGCCAGCGCGCCGCCGCGGCGGCCTGAGGCCGCAAAAGGAATTGCCAGAATTGCCATCACCAGTGTGATCAGCGGGAAGGCAATCTTCTTTTGCAACTGCACCTTCAAGCGTACGGTGTCAAAGCCGCTCTGCTGCAGGTCGTCAATGTAGTGTCGCAGCTCTTCATAATTCATCTCCGACGATTGCTTCACTTCCTTCTTGAAGTAACTTGGATCTTCGCGAAGCTCGTTAAAGGTAGCCACGTCGAAGGTCTGGTAGTCCCGGATGGAGGCGCCTTGCAGGGTGCGCGCCCAGCCGGTTTCGAAAACCCATTTACGCAGGCCCTCTTCCCAGTGGGCGCGTTCCGCGTGGATGCGGCGCGTGAGTTGGAAGCTATTGGGATCGAACTCGAATATAGAAATCCCGCCGAAGTGGTTGGTATCGGGATCGAACGCCTGGTAGTAGTAAATTTCGTTGCTCTGTCCGAAGATCCACTTTCGGTCAGCCTGCAAATAGGTCTGGGCGGGTTTGCCTTTGATCTGGTTGCGGAGAATTTCCTGCTCCCGATTGGTGCGCGGAATGTAGACCTGATCGAAGATAAACAATCCCACCGCAAAAAATGCGCTCAGGACGATCACCGGCAAGGCCGCGCGATAAATGCTCATTCCGCTGGCCTTCATCGCGGTTAGCTCACTCGATTTCTCCATCAGCCCAAAGGTAATGAGTACCGCAAGCATCACCGCCAAGGGTGCGATCAGATAGATGAGAGACGGGCTCACATCCCACAGATATTCCGCCTGGATGATTGCTGGGATGCGGTTACGCATGATGTCGGTCAGCAGCTCGAAATAAGTGAAGACCAGCACGATAATCAGGGCGGCGGCAATGATCATGACCAGATACAAAGCGAAATCACGCAGGATCATGTCATCGAGAATGAGTGGGAAGCGTGCCCGGAATCGTCTCTTATGAGTTATCGAACTCGCTTCACCGGTTGGCCCCGCAAGCAGTCTTCTTCGCTGGTGGTCAAGGACGGGCAGCTTCACCTTTGCAGCCTTCCAGAATTCGGTCCAGGTTCCGAGTTCAATCGGCATGCGGTCAACCCGCCATAGCAAGACCAGACCGCAAAAGAAGAAGAAAATGTTGCCTGCCCAGACGCCTTCCCATGGGGTTACCTTGCTCTGTCGCGCCATCGATACCCCAATCAGGGAGAAGAAGTAGTACACGAAAACCAGCAGAATAGTGAGCACGAAACCTGTGCTCTTACCGCCTTTGCGCGCAGACAAGCCCAGAGGGATGCCGACCATCGCGAGCACCAGACAAGCTGCCGGCAGGGCAAAGCGACGTTGGAGTTCGATTTCGTAGAAGCGCGCCAGAAGCTGCCGAGAGCCCGCGACAGCCGGATTGGAAGGGCGAATCGCTTTAGCGGCCTGTTCTTCCTTCGCTGCATTCTGGAGCAGGCCCCGCAGGCCCAATTCGGACAATGGAAGCAGATCGCGCGGTGCCCGGTCCGCGCTACTGGGCAGTTGAATCGGAATCTCGGTGCTCTCAAACATCGTGATGGAATACTGCTCTTTGGCTTGCGGAATCATCTCCTGCTGCGTGCCATCCTCGAGATGGAAGCGCAGCTTGTCGGGTGAGTCGCTCAGCAACGCCCCGCGCTGGGCCAGCGTAATCTTGGGCGAGGCCGGATCGGCGATGTCGGCCAGGAAGACGCCACGCCACAAGGACCGGCCACCGGACGGAACCACATCCTGAACATAAAGCACGATGTTCTTGAACTCTTCGTAGAACACTCTTGGCTGTATCTCGAACGAAGCCTGCGACGACCTTAGCCGCTCCTGTAGATGATTGAGCGCCCGCGCCGACCTGGGCGCAACGTAAATGCTGTTGAACATTCCTAGCATCCAGGCGGCGATAGCAAAGATTGCAATGGTTCGGACGAACATTCCCACGCCGATGCCGCTGGCCCGCATGGCCGTAACTTCGCTGTCGGCAGCCAATCGGCTTAGTCCCACCAGGATTCCGACCAGCACGCCCATCGGCAAGGTAATGATGAACGTTGTCGGCAGTGTGTAGAGGAAAATCTGCGCCACGCTGGGAAGGGGAGCGCTGTTGCGGACGATCAACTCCAGCAACCGTCCGAGGTCCCGCATAAAGATGATGAAGGTGAACAACGCCACACCCAGCAGGGCGTGGGAGGTCACCTCTTTCAAGATATAGCGGGTCAGGATGCGCACGAATTTCTAGTTTATCGGAAGTACATGGTCAGTGGGTGAGTGGCGAGTGAGCCCAGTGTTTTCAGATAGATAAAATTTTCCACAGTTTTGTTCACGAAGTTCGTAATAAACTCTCGGGCGGTGGATGCCGTGCTGCCAGTTGCCCTGTTACACTTGTCCGGCAAAACCCCGCGACGCGATGAGTGACAGTTCCCCGAAGATCAGGTTGGTGATGCTTTGGCACATGCACCAGCCGTTCTACAAAGACATGGTCACAGGCGAGTATCGCCTGCCCTGGGTCCGGCTCCATGCCCTCAAGGACTACTACGGCATGGTGAAGCTGCTGGACGAGTTTCCCCAGGTCCATCAGAACTTCAACCTGGTCCCTTCGCTGGTGGCTCAAATCCAGGACTACGTCTCCGGGCAGGCGCACGACCCGTTTTTCGACCTTGTGGCCAAACCACCGAGCGAGCTGACGCCTTCTGATCGCCAATTTGCTTTGCGCTACCTCTTCCAGGCGAACCCAGTCAACATGATTGGGCGCTACCCGCGCTACCGCGAGCTCTGGGAGCGCTACCGTGATACTTGTGACCGGCCCGAGGGGCCCGATTCGTATTTCGTGACCCGGGATTATGCCGACCTGCAGGTTTTGTCGCAACTGGCCTGGTTCGATGAGTTTTTCCTTGCCGACCCCGATATCGTAACGCTGGTGCAAAAGGGGGAAGACTTCACGGTTGAGGATCAGCAATTGGTGATCGCCAAGGAACGTGAGTTTCTGGGCAGAGTTCTACCTGCATACGCCGAAGCCGCCAAGCGCGGATCGGTCGAGCTGTCCGCGACCGCGTACTACCATCCCATTCTGCCGTTGCTGTGCGATACCAACGTCGGAGCGCAATCCACTCCTGGGCTGAGTCTCCCCACGCGCCGCTTCCGCCATCCCGACGATGCCACTCTGCAGATTCGAATGGCGCTGGATTTTCACCAAACGCTCTTTGGGGTTCGTCCCAAGGGATTGTGGCCCTCCGAGGGAAGTGTTTCGGAAGAGACGTTACGCCTGGCGGGTAAACAGGGTATCCAATGGATGGCAAGTGACGAAGGCGTTCTTGGGCGGTCTCTCGACTTCCACTTTACCCGTCACGATGGCGAGAGACTTCAGGGTGAGGGAGCGGAGCGGCTGTACAACATTTACCGCTATGAGAAGGACGGTACGCGGATGCACCTGGTCTTCCGCGATCATCACATCTCCGATCTTGTCGGCTTTGTGTATTCGGGAATGGCTCCGCAGGAGGCCGCGAACCATCTCATCCAAAACATTAAACATTCCGCGCAACCAGTTATAGAAAAAGGGAAAGATGCGGTAGTGTCAATCATTTTGGATGGCGAAAACGCCTGGGAGTATTATCCGCAATCGGGGCGGGAATTCTTGCGCCGGTTCTATGATGGCCTACAGCGCGATCCGCAGATCGAGCCGGTCACCATCAGCGAAGCCATCGCGCAGCACAAGGAGAGTGACTTCGGGCAATTGCGGCGGCTGGTGCCAGGTTCGTGGATTGACGCTAACTTCAATGTCTGGATTGGAGCACCGGAGGACAACCGCTCGTGGGACCTTCTGGCGGAAGCGCGCGATTATTATGACCGCCACTCGCACCGGGTTTCCGCAGCGCAACGCAAGCTTGCATTGGAAGAGTTGCTGATCGCCGAAGGCAGCGACTGGAACTGGTGGTACGGTCCGGAGCACCACTCCGCCAACGACCGCGACTTCGATGAGCTCTACCGCAAGCACCTGTCCAACGTCTATCACGCACTGGAGGGCGTCCCGCCGGAGGAGCTGAACACGCCCATCATCAGTGGCGTAGTGCGTCCCAGCTACGTTCCCCAAACCGCCTACGTGCGCGCGCAGGTGGACGGAATGGTGAGTGGTTACTTCGAATGGATGGGCGCTGCCAGCTACACTTCCGACCAGCGCTCCATGGCGATGCACGGCAAGCAGTTTCTGCTGGACGCGGTTTACGCCGGCTTGGATGAGGATTCTGTTTCCGGTCGTCTCGATTTCCATCACAGCTCGCCCGAAGGCGAGTATCGCCTGGTGGTGGACCTGGAAGTGCGGCACGATGGGCGCGATCGCAAGTCGCCGGTGAACTCGTATCGCCTGACGGCTGATGCGCAAGGAAAAGTGCTGTTGAAGTGGGTGCTCAGCAACGGGGAAGAGCGGCGTAAGCTGGCGAGCTTTTCGACCGATGACGGCGATGCTCTGTCGAATGGAGTGGAGCTTGCACTCGCCGAGATATTCGAATTCCGCATTCCCTTCGAGCTGATCAGCGCACAGCAGGGGAGCCGCATTCGCTTGCGCTTCTCCATCTGGCGCGAGCACCTGCCGGTGGATTCGCTGCCCTTGGAAGGCTGGATCGATTTGCTGGCAGTGCCCGAAGCGGAACTGGAAAGCAATCTGTACTCCGTCGCACAGCAGGAATAAGAAACAGTAGTCAGTAGTCAGTAGCCAGTTGCCGGCGAGGCGCTGTACAGGCGCTCACCACGGACTACTGACCGCTGCCTGCCGGCCAGTAAACCGGCCACCCGCGCTCGCGCGCGACCTGCTCCAGGTCAGGGTTGGGATTGACGCAAAACGGATACTTCGCAATCTCCAGCATGGCTTGATCGTGCACCGAGTTACCAAACACCGCGTCTACAGGCTTGCCAATGACTTCGCGAATGGCAACAGCTTTCAATTCGTCGGTAGGCACGCGGATGAGGCGGTCGCTGACGTGTCCGTCGTTAAGATGAACGCAGGCCGCAAGCACGCGGTCAGGCGCGATGCCGAAGCGTTCAACGCCAGCTTCCACCACCCAATTATTGGTAGAGGAAACTGCCCAGATATCGCATCCCTGCGAGGCCAGGCGCTCGGTCAGTTCCTGCATCTCAGGAAAGACGCGATGGCTGACGACCTCCTCAAAGAACTCCCTCGCTGCTTGCCGTAAAGCCTGATGCGGGAGTCCCTGGTTCATGCTGACCATCTCGCCGCACATCTGCTTTTCGTCCACCTTGCCGGACCGGTACTCTTCGTAGCGGGCGCGCGCCCCTTCGGCAACTTCGCGGCTCACCATGCCACGCTCGATCTCCCAATAAAAGAAGTCCGCGCCTGCGTCGCCGCTCCACAGCGTTCCATCGCAATCGAAGACCGCAATCGCCGGCTTGAGTGCGAGCACCGATTCGATAAACTCTGTGGCTTGATTCCCGAGGCCCGGCGAACTCAAAACTGTTTCTCCGAAGAAATCAGGTCTGAGCTGAAAAGACGTTCGTAATCTTCCGGAGTATCAACGTTCGCGGCGACGCGGCTGTCTTCGACCGGCAGATACTGAATGTGCTGCCGGCACCGCTGCTCGACATCGCGGGCTGTCGCGTCCACCGGCGCGCGCAGGAATGCCTCAATCATCTCCCGGCCGACCAGGATGGGATGACCGTGCAACAGTTCCTGGCCGCGTCGCAGCTCTGGCACGACCGCCCATACGTCGGGGCCGGAGTTGAGGAAAGCATCGCGCAGAAGCCTTATTGTGATGGGCAGCACTGGCGGATGATCGATCAGGGCGACGAAGGCCGCATCTCGTCCGTGGTTCAACACCTCACGCAAGCCACCCTGCAACGAACTGAACTGCCCACGTTCAGGCTCGCGATTGACAGCAAGGAACGCGCCATGCGCGTACACGATCGGGCCGATAACAGCCTCGTTCTTGCCTGCAACCACGACGACGAGGTCGCTGTGCGCTTGGAGCAGATCGATGGTGGCGCCCAGGAACGTGTTTGCGGCCGGCGTTCCCTCAGCTACCGGAGGCCAGGGCAGCAGGGCCTTGTCACGGCCCATCCGCGTGGAGAATCCGGCGGCCAGAATCACTCCGCAAATGCTAGGTGCTAGCGCCATGGCTCGAAGATAGCAGAGCAGAGTTGCGGAGGCCAGCGAGAACCGGTTCGATGCTGGGGCACCCCCTGCCGCTTCCTTAGAATCAACAGCTTACTTGCTGTTTCATGCGCAAGCTATTGATTATGAAACGCTTATTCATATCTAATAGAGCCACAATGACTTACACGTCGCGGAACTTGCCTCCTCCTTGTGGCCGACGATTCCCTATTTGTGAAGGAACCGGGTCGTTGCACACTGGGTGCTCCCTGCGAGGACACATCAACCTCGTTCTCGTCCTCGTATCTCGGTCTTAACAGCACCGCGAGAGCTGGCGCAAGTGCGCAGGTCACGAGCGTGCGTGATCTGCGTCCGCTCGCCAATCCCGAGCTAGGACTCTTGCGTCGTCTCTTCGACCACGTCTTGTTCTTCGTGCTCGGGCAGGGAACTCGGTGGGTAGGAATATGTCATGCTGGGGACGTTGGTCGCAGCGTGCCGGCGGACAGTGATCATCTCGGCAACGATAGAGACCGCGATTTCTTCCGGCGTGACCGCGCCGATCTCCAGTCCAACCGGCGCGTGGACCTTGGCGAACTTTTCGGCCGGAACGCCTTCCTTCTCCAGTTCTTTGTAGATGGAGATGGTCTTTCGCCGCGAGCCGATCATTCCCCAATATCGCGCGCGCGTGTTCACCGCCCAGCGCAAGACTCGCATGTCGTCGCGATGGCCGCGAGTAACAATCACAATGTGCGACGACTCGGGCGGATCCAGCCGCGCAATCGCTGTTTCGAAGTCCTCAGCGATGATCTCGCGCGCGTCAGGGAAGCGCTCGCGGTTGGCATAGGACTCGCGATCGTCCACTACCACCACTTCGAAACCCGCAATGGTGGCAACTCTGTACAAGTTGTAGGCGACGTGGCCGGCGCCGAAAATGTACAGCAGCGCCGGAGGCAGCACCGGCTCGATGAAGACCTCGAGCGTGCCGCCGCAGACCAGGCCGGTATCGTACTTGGGATTGTTATTGAGGTTAAAGGTCAGCGTCCGCGGCTTCTCCTCTTCCATCACCTCGCGGGCGGCCTGCCACACCTCGGCTTCCACGCATCCGCCGCCAATGGTCCCGGCGATGGAGCCGTCATCGCGCACTAACATTTTCGCGGTCTGGAACGACGGAATCGAGCCGCGCACGTTGGTGATGGTAGCAACAGCACCCCGGCGTCCCTGGCGGCGCAGTTCGACGATTTGTTCGTAGATATCCACGCGACCTTTTAATTATTTAGATGCTGGAGCGCAAAGTCAAAGGCATGGCTCTAGAATCTCTACTTTCTGCTTGAGACTCCTGCATGCTAGACTTTCCCCAGGAAAACCCTATGGCAACCCTATACGTTGAAAACGTTCCGGAGGAATTGTATGAAGCTCTGCGCCGGCGGGCCCGTCAGAACCGCAAGTCGATCGCCGCGGAAGTGCTGGAGCTATTGGAGCAATTCGTTCCCACAGACCGCCAACTGAAAGCGCGGCGAGCTTCCTTTCGTCGGCTGGAGCGATTGGCATCGCAACCCTCCCCTTCTCCCGGACCATTCCCTTCAACCGAAGAAATGGTGCGTGAGGACCGGTCGAGGTGATCAGGTTGGTGCCCGACGTAAGTGTGGCTGCAAAATGGGTGCTGCGAGGTCCCGAAGAACATTTTGTTCCCGAAGCTCGTGAACTGCTGCGGCAGCTCGTTAAAGGCGAAATTCAATTCGTTGTTCCCGATCTCTTTTGGGTTGAGATCGGGAACGTACTTTGGAAGGCGGTGCGCAGCGGCAGATGCACGCGACCGACCGCGGAATCAGGCCTACGTGAGATAAAGGAGCAAGGATTGATCACCACCCCCTCGTATGTCCTGATCGAGGCCGCATTGGATATCGCTATCAGGTTTAATCGGACGGTATACGACAGCATTTATGTTGCTCTTGCAAGCAAGCATGGGGCTCAACTCATAACAGCCGATGAAAGGTTAGCTAACGCCTTAGCTGCGCACTTCCCCGTCAAATGGCTGGGATCGCTTTAGCACTCAATAATTGCCCAAATTCTTTTACCACACCACCGATCACAAGGAGTAGGACTATGAAAGCCGCGCGCATTCACGAGTTCGGCGGTCCTGAGGTCCTAAAGTACGAAGATATTTCCGACCCAGCTTTGCGCAAGGACCACGTCCTGGTCCGCGTGCGTGCCTGTGCACTGAACCATCTCGATCTATGGGTACGCAAGGGCCTGCCAGGCGTGCAGTTGCCGCACATTCTGGGCAGCGATATCGCGGGTGAGGTGGTCGAGTGCGGCGAGTACATCACCGACCTCAATGAGGGCACGCGCGTGCTGCTGGCGCCGATGGTTTTCTGTAACCACTGCGAGCAATGCAACCAAGGACGCCAAAACTTCTGCCCGCATTTCGCTGTCCTGGGCAATGGCGTGGACGGCGGCAACTGCGAGCTGATCGCGGTGCCGCGGGTGAACGTCATCCCCATTCCCGATACGCTCGACTTTGCGCAGGCGGCGAGCGTCCCGCTGGTCTTCCTGACGGCGTGGCACATGCTGGTGGGGCGCGCCCAGTTGCGCGCCGGGCAGACGGTGCTGGTGCTGGGCGCGGGCTCCGGCGTGGGCTCGGCTGCAATCCAGATTTGCAAGATGCTGTCGGCCGAGGTCATCACTACCGCGGGCGACGAGCGCAAGCTGGAGAAAGCGCGCGAGCTGGGCGCGGACTACACCATTGATCATTACAAGCAGAAGATTGGCGACGAGGTGAGGCGAATCACCGATAAGCGCGGCGTGGACATCGTCTTTGAGCACGTCGGTCAGGCCACATGGAAAGAGAGCCTGAAGTCGCTGAAGCACGGTGGTACCCTTGTCACCTGTGGCGCAACTACCGGCTACGAAGGCAATCTTGATCTGCGCTTTCTGTTCTCCCGCCAGCTCTCGGTGCTGGGCTCGTACATGGGCGCGATGGGCGAGTTGGATGAGGTGCTGAAGCACGTTTTCGCGGGGAAGTTGAAGCCGGTGGTGGACCGCACCTTCCTTTTGAGCGAAACTCGCGCCGCGCATGAATACCTGGCCAGCAGCGAACAGTTCGGCAAAGTCGTAGTAGTTCCGTGAGCGCCCAAGGGCCTGCGACCCACCACCCATAGGGATGAGAGTTCACCACGGAGACACGGAGGCCACGGAGGTTTTGTTTCCACGGAGTCTTCTCCGTGATCTGCGTGCCTCCGTGGTGAATGATTTTCGGCGGAGCGTCTGCTGAAGCTTGTGGCGAACTCGCTCCCGTATACTGTTTTCATACCGATAACCCAATTATGAGAAGGTGTAGCTCTCCATGTCGAAGAGTGTCAGCATTAGTCAGCACGAACCTCTAAAGGTGAAAATCCAGTCGCGCACCGCCAAAGTCGGCGTTATCGGAATGGGCTACGTTGGCCTGCCGCTGGCGCTGCTTTTCAGCGAACAGTCGTTTCCGGTGACCGGTTTCGATATCGACAAGAAAAAGGTTGATGTTCTCGAGTCCGGCGGCTCCTACATCTACCGCATTGCCCCGACTGAGATCCAGTCGGCGCGATCGCAGGGCTTCGCGGCTACTTCGGATTACGTCAACATCACCAGCATGGACGCGATCATCATCTGCGTCCCCACGCCGCTGAACGAGCATCACGAGCCTGATCTTCGCTACATCTGCGAGACGGCGGAAGCCATCGCACCGCATCTGCGCGCGGGCCAGTTGGTGGTCCTGGAGAGCACCACCTATCCCGGTACCACCGAAGAAGTTCTGGTGCCGATTCTGGAGCGCAAGAACAGGAGTGGTTTGAAGGCTGCGCGGCCTGGCGCGCAAGGGGACGATCTGTTCTATGTTCTCTTTTCGCCGGAGCGCGAAGATCCTGGCAACGATACGGTAGCTCGGCGCGATATCCCCAAGGTCATCGGCGGACTCGATCCGCGCGCCGGCGAACTCGGCGGGCAGCTCTATGGCGCCATCTTCACCCGCACCGTTCCCGTCTCGACGCCGGCTGCGGCGGAGATGACCAAACTTCTGGAGAACATCTATCGCTGCGTCAACATCGCGCTGGTGAACGAATTGAAACAGCTATGCCTGCGCATGGGCATCGACATCTGGGAAGTGATCGAAGCGGCCAGGACCAAACCCTTCGGCTTCCAGGCGTTCTATCCCGGTCCCGGGCTTGGCGGCCACTGCATCCCCATCGATCCGTTCTATCTTTCGTGGAAGGCAAGGGAGTTCGACTTCCATACGCGCTTCATTGAACTGGCGGGCGAGGTCAACAGTGCCATGCCGTACCATGCTGTCGAAGCGGTCGCTGACGCGCTGAACCAGCATAAGAAGACGCTGAACGGCGCAAAGGTATTGGTTCTGGGGCTGTCGTATAAGCGCGACATCGACGACCTGCGCGAGTCGCCCTCGCTGACTATCATTGAGCTGCTGCAAAACCGCGGCGCCCTCGTCAGTTACAACGATCCGTATTTTCCGACCGTGGGCCGCGGCCGCAAGTATGACTTGAACATGACCTGCGCGCCGCTTGACAAGCTTGACGAATATGACTGCGTAATCATCGTGACCGATCATAGTGACTACGATTATCCGCGTATCGTGCGCGAGTCGAAGCTGGTAGTGGACACGCGCAACGCCACGAAGGGCATTGATTCACCCAAGATTGTTCGCTGCTAGAACGGGTCCCGTCATGGACGAGCGCAGAACTCCGGTAGTATAAGAGTTGTTTGCATCTGACGGGTTTCCCCGTCACATCCGTTACTGTTCTTGGACCGTACAAGGGGTACTCATGTCAACCACAACGCACGGCCCGAAAGGGCTGGAAGGCATTACGGCTGCAAATTCCGGCATCTGCTATATCGATGGCGATCGGGGTGTGCTTGCCTATCGCGGCATAGACATCCACGAGCTGGCCGACCACTCCACCTTTGAAGAGGTCTGCTTCCTGCTGTGGTTTGGGCGGCTGCCGAACCGCGCCGAGTTGAATGAGCTGAAGCTGAGCCTGGCTCGCGAGCGCAAGCTGGACGCCTCCATCATCAGCCTGCTGCGGCAAGCGCCCGCGCACGCTCTGCCCATGGACGTGCTGCGCACCATCGTTTCGGCGCTGTCGTATTACGATCCCGAAGAGAAGGTCAACGACCACGAGGCTAACGTGCGCAAGGCCATTCGCATCACCGCACAGATTGCGTGCGTCGTCGCTGCCTATGATCGCATTCGAAAGGGCAAGCCGCTGGTTGAGCCTGACCGCTCGCTCTCGCACGCCGGCAACTTTCTGTACCTGTTGAACGGCGAGGTCCCGAGCCCGACGGCGGAGCGCGCGCTTGACATCGCGCTCATCCTGCACGCCGATCACGAATTGAATGCTTCGACTTTCGCGGCGCGTGTCGTGGCAGCCACACTCAGCGATATGCATTCGGCGGTCACCGCGGCCATTGGAGCCCTCAAGGGCCCCTTGCACGGCGGCGCCAATGAGGCTGTCTTCCATATTCTTGACGCCATCGACGCTTCCGGCGCCGATCCGGTGGACTACGTGAAAGGCATGCTGGCGCAGAAGAAGAAGGTTCCAGGGTTCGGACATCGTGTGTATCACACCGAGGACCCGCGGGCCACACACCTGCGTACCATGTCGCGAGATTTGGGCGAGTCCAGCGGCAATCCCAAGTGGTTTGAGATCTCGCACAAGGTCGAAGAGTTCATCGTGGCCGATCGCAAGCTGAACGCCAACGTGGATTTCTACTCGGCTTCGACTTATCACACGCTGGGCATCGACATTGACCTGTTCACGCCGGTGTTTGCGGTGTCGCGTGTGTCAGGCTGGACCGCGCACGTCATGGAGCAGCTCAACGACAACCGGCTCATCCGCCCCCGTGCCGATTACCAGGGCCCAGCGTATCCCAACCGGTACGTGCCAATGGAGAAGAGGTGATTCAGTAGTCAGCGAGCGCTGGTCAGTGCGCCGGAATCGCCTCGCACCTATTGGGAATCTAAGTACCTAGCTAAGCTAGAATAGTCGCAGTTCTGGGTTTGCCAACGGATTTCCCGCGTTGACAACTAACTATTGACTAGAGCGTATTTCATAAATAGGTTCGGCCTCATGTTAGGCACTTACGGATGAGGCGGGTTTGCTGATGAGCTTCTGTCATGAAGAAACGGCAGAAGCTGTTGACGGATGAGCAGTGGGAGTTGGTGGAACCCATGCTGCCCCTGCCCAGGCGACGGCGGGACAATCGAGGCCGGCCCTGGGCATCGAACCGGGGTTGTTTCGAGGGCATTCTGTGGATTCTGCAAACCGGCGCGGCGTGGCGATTCGTGCCGGACGAGTTTCCTTCGCCTTCGACCTGCTGGCGGCGGCTCAAGCAGTGGGAAGACGAAGGCGTCTGGCTGAAGGCGTGGCGCACGCTGCTGGGAGCGCTGGATGAAGAAGGCCTGCTGAAGTGGGACGAGACCTTCTTGGACGGCAGTTTCGCTCCGGCAAAAAAAGGGGCCTCGCGGTCGGTAAAACCAAGCGGGGCAAGGGGACGAAGTGGATGGTACTGGTCGACGGTCAAGGTCTTCCGCTGGGAGTTCGGCTGGAAAGTGCCTCCCCCAGTGAAGTTACGCTTGCGGAAGCCACACTCGCCGAAGTCCGGGTCCCACGCCGGAAAGGCCGTCCGCGGCAAAAGCCGGAGCGCGTGATCGCCGACCGCGGCTACGACTCCGACCCGCTGCGTCAGCGCTTGCAGAAGCGAGGGATTGAACTGATTGCGCCCTACCGGAAGAACAACAAGGAACGGCGCTACCAAGATGGACGTAAACTGCGGCGCTATGTTCGCCGTTGGATCGTGGAGCGAACCAACGCATGGCTGGGTCAATTCCGACGCCTGCTGGTCCGGCATGAGCATCTGCTCTCCACTTACCGCGCCTTCTTCTATCTCGCTTGCTTCTGGATTACTTTGAGGCACTGTTTATGAAATACGCTCTAGCCACCG
>Ga0074045_10003347_pt1 | contig 14448 bp, 14 predicted proteins | sample BogForMeECP23OM2_FD_94442 | JGI IMG/M metagenome (GOLD analysis project Ga0074045, IMG submission 94442) | Bog forest soil microbial communities from Calvert Island, British Columbia, Canada - Bog Forest MetaG ECP23OM2 | ecosystem: Environmental > Terrestrial > Soil > Wetlands ... | reverse complement strand
TACGTGCAGGATGGCGTTGGTGTCGGAAGGGTCCTCCTTCAGCAGCTCGAGAGCTTGTTCCGTAGGCGCGATGAGCAATTCAACTTTGCGACGCTTGGCTTCGACTCGCACCTCCTTCATCACGGGCAAGACAGCGTTGCCGGTGATGACTATCAGGCGACGACACTTCCACCCTATCCCTCCCTCCAAGGATAGGGGTGTGTGTCCGAAGGCTCACGAAGCTTCTTGGAAGCTTTTTTCTTCCGCTCGCGTACCTCGCCGCGCTCGATCATGACGTCATGGCCGTATTCAATTCCATCGATCCAAGTCTGCCCACATGAGAACGCTTGGAACTTCATGGTGGGCCGCTGATAAAGAAAACGACCGCGCGGTGTCCGGGCCCGTCAGCACTGGATAATGGAAAGCGTACCCAGCAGAGGTTTTCTGCTACCGGAGGTTGTTGACTGAACGAACGCCGCTCTATCAGGCGACAATTGATGCGCAGGACAGGACAGCCCAGCCTCAGACTCTAGATGGTGATGAGTCCGCGGCGTAGACCAATCGCAGCCGCCTCCGTACGGGTGGACGCGCCCAGCTTGCCCAGGATGGAGCTGATGTGAAACTTCACGGTATGGGCTGAGATGTTGAAATGCGCGGCAATCTCTTTATTCGACAGACCCTCCATCATCATCTCGAGCACTTCCCGCTCCCGCAGGGTGAGGTGTTCTGGAGAAACGTCGGCGGGGGGAGCGGGGCCTCCCACAGAGTCACCGGCTTCCTCGCGGGAATGAGCGAGCAGATCCTGGCGCACGAGATCGGCGAGATCGCCCGAGAGCGTAAGCAACCCGGCCGCGGCGCTGTGGGCGGCTGCGGCTAACTCAGCTCCGGTCGTGTCACCCAGAAGGATGGCTTGCACTCCGCCGACAAGAGCTGCCGTTGCGCTGACAAGAGCTGTTTCATCGGCCAGCAGTACGATTGGGACTTCGAGGGCGATCAATTTTTCCCAATTTATCTCCGACGACTGAGCTTCGAGGTGCAGGAGCACCACGTCGGGATCGCTTTCCGCGATTGCCGGTGGCAGGCGGTCGGCGCTGCTAATCACGCCCACAAGGTGTATGCTGGGCTGCTTCTCGAGAAGGCGCTCCAGTCCTGCGCGGGTGATCGACGAGGCAGCGGAGATCAGCACGCGCAACAGCTTGACCGATGGCTGATGGTGCGTTGCCTTACGCATGGTGATGACCCCGCTGCTCGACATGGTTATCGCCTTGGCCGGTCGCCCAGCGTGACCTCCGCCTCAGTGGCGTTTCCGGCTCGAAGCACACGCAGCTTTACCGCTTCTCCAGTGCGTTTCAGCGCGAGCATGTGGTGGAAGTGGCTGAATCCGTGGACCGGCAGCGCATCGACGCTGGTGATAAGGTCGCCCAGACTGATGCCCGCTCGCTTAGCCGGCCCGTCGGGCGCAACGTGCATGACCAGGAGACCATGCTCCTGATCGGAACCGGCACTGGCACGCCACTCTCGCGGCAAGGGAACTTCTTGCATGGCGATGCCAAGGTAGGGCTGCGCGATATGGCCACGCTCCAGCAGTTCTTTGAGCACGCGGTCAACGGTCTCGGTGGGCAGGGTGATGACCGACGCGCGGGCGAGGACCGAGCTGTTGACGCCTAACAGTTCACCCCGACCGTTGACAAGCGCGCTGCCAGACTGGCCGGGATAGAGGCGGATGTCGGGGCGCAAGAGGCGGTCGATCCGCCCCCCGCGCCACGAAAACCATGGTCCTCCGACACGGGCTACGATTCCGGTGCTAGCGGAGAGTTCGCCACGGCCGGAACGAGCGACGGCGAGCACCAACTCACCGACGTTCGCGCCGGAGGCGAGGGGCAAGGTCGCAAGAATTGCCGAGCTTTCAATACGAACTGCAGCGAGGTCCGTCGTGCTGTCGCGGCCGGCAACTGTTCCCTTCACCCTCCTGCCGTCCGCAAGAATGACACTGACCTCATCGGCATGTCGGACGAGATGGCTCGCGGTGACGATAATGCCGGGCTTCCAATGAACGCCGCTGGCGGCGACGCGATGGCCAGCGTCGACCGCGATGATAGCCTTTCCCGCCCGCTCGGCGAGTGTGGCGGCATGTTTTGAGATGGATTCCCAGATTTGGTTGGCGGTACTACTCATTGTTTACTCCTGATGCTTAGAATTCTGCTTCGGCATCACGGAAGGGAGCACACATCCGACGAATGGGCAGGGACGGGACTGGAAGAATGGGCAGGTATGACGGGAAGCCGCCCCGGGATGACGACACAGCTATGGTGGATAGTGAAGGTCCTGCTGCTGCGGGCGGACAATAATCATGGTGGCTAAGACGGTTGATTCTTACCGCTTTTTGCATGGCATTGAGAAAAGGGTGTTGAAACGCTGGGCGGGCCTGCCCGGGGAAACCCAGACTCCTTGGACTCCTCTTGCCACCCCGCTTTCAAAATGTACCGTATCGCTGGTAAGTTCAGCTGGGATTGCCTTGAAAACCGATCAGCCGTTTGACCCTGAAATCGAGCAGCGGGATCCATGGTTCGCCGACCCCTCATATCGCGTGCTGCCGGGGACGGCTCGGACCGGCGACGTTCAGGTCTGCCATCTTCACATCAACCCGGCCTTCGCTGATCAGGATTTGAACTCGGTACTGCCGGCTGAGCGGCTGAACGAACTTGCAGAAATGGGCGAGATTGGCGCGGCGGCGCCTTCCCACTATTCGTACATGGGCTACACCCTCCGGCCGGAGTGGCTCTTGCGGGAGAGTTTGCCCGGGATAGTACAGCAGCTTCGCGAGGAGCATGTGGACGTAGTGGTGCTGGTCCCGGTTTGACCTGTGTGCTGCTGGTCCGTGGGACTGGTACAACGTGAGATCGAGGCGGCGGGATTCAGCACCATCTCGCTGTCCATGATCCCGGAACTGACGGCGAGCGCGCGAGCGCCGAGAATAGCAGCGATCGAACATCCATTCGGTATGACGCTGGGCCGTCCCGGCGACGCGGCGGGTCAACTGGCAGTCTTGCGCGCGTCGCTGCAAGCAATGGAAGCGATGGCGGAGCCAGGCGCGGTGGCGCACCTGCAGTTCGAGTGGACATCCACGGAGAAGCTCGCGCTCGGTCCACCTCTGGCGCCGCCGATCGCGCGGTACCTAGTGCGGCATCCATGGGCTTTGCCGCGGTTCCTGAATCGGACGCCGCCCGCGAGCAGTAGCTGATTGCTCATGGGCCTGCGACCAACCTGTGTTCACCACCACTGAAAACAGCCTGCCTTCTCGCGGTGTGTGGGGGCACCGTTTTCACCTTGTTGCGGATCACCGCGCACCGGATCTCCCCGACGGTACGCTGTCGCGGAAGCGCAAATGCCCCTGAAGCGAGCCAATCGCACCACGGCCGAAGAAATTCTTAGCCGTAGTACCGGAAGTACTTCCAAAACTCTGGCCAGCCCACCTTCGGCGGTCCGCAGACGAAAATGTCAGGGTGATCGACCGTCTCCTCGTTCTTGATTCCGTATTGATTCCAGGTGTGACCGGCCAGCCTGCAGGATTCGAAGTGCTCGTCCACAAACTTCCGGCCGAGGCCGATCACGATTAGCGACTGCGGCGCAGGATCACCATAACCACGTTGCCAGAATGAATTGACGCCGCTGATCGCGCGCGGCAAACCGTATTCAGGACCGTAGAGGTTGACCGCTCCCGCTTCGCCGTAATTGGTGCCGATAATGCCAAGATGCGCATTCTCTTCTGGCGCAAGTGAGTCGCGAATCCTAGCCACTTCCCGAACCAATTCAGGCCAGCCGATTTGTTCGCGGAAGTCGCCCTGCACTTCGTTGGTGATCGCCCACCAGCGGGAGTTCAGCGGCGCAGTCGGCAGCCAGAACGCAACGGTGAGAAGGATTTCGACCGCCAGCGCCGTCCACACAACCCAGCGGATCGTCACCGACCTGCCAGGTTGCATCGTGGCCAGCCAGCGCTCTCCCCATACTGCTCCGGCCGCATAGAGCATGGGATACGCAGGTCCCATGTAGTACCATCGCCCTTTCGCAAGAGTGAACAGCAAGAGAGTGATAAGGTACATCCAGCCCAACATGCGGAAACGCTTACCGTCGCGCGCAACCAGGCAGAAAAACAGCCCAGCAACGGCAAGCGGAAAGCGAATGCCCGTGAGTTCCAATTGCTGGGGGAGAAAGTACACAGTCCGGCCTTGGCGGACGTCGCGGGCGTGAATGTGGCTGAGAAAATCGAGCGACACGAAATTGTGCTGCACTTGCCAAAGCAAGTTGGGCAACCATACCAAGACGGAAATCGCGACCCCGATCCAGAGCCATTTGTTCTTGAGGTAGCGCCTCGCGTCCGTGAGAAGTATGGCCGCGACAAGGCTCAACAGGAAGAAGCCGATGGTGTACTTCGAGAGCATGCCGAAGCCGATACCGACGCCGATGCCAACCCACCATCGCGGGTCGTCGGATACAAGCAGCCGAACGATAAAGTACGCCGTCGATACCCAGGCTAGGCAATCGAAGGCCACGTACTGCATCTCGTATCCACCGCCCAGACAAAATGGAACGGCTGCGAGCGCAGCGACGAGTTGAGCTCCGCGGTGTCCTCCCATATCGCGCGACATCATCCCCGTGAGCACCACTGCGATCGCTTGCGCCAGCCCGGCGAAGAACCGGAAGCCGCATATCGACGTGCCGAACAGTTCCAGGGAAACGCGCCCGAAAAACGGCGTGACCGGGGGGTACGCAGGATAGCCCCATGCCAGGTGCCGCGCGTCTTCCAGCGTCGCCAGCTCATCGCGATGAATTCCGTAACGGTTGCCGAGGAGGAGGTGCAGGATGACTGTTGCCAGCGCGATGTAGATCAGCAAAGCCGTATCGTCAAGCCAGACAGGCGCCGCCGGCGCGGTCATACGGCGGTCGGGCTCGTTAGGTCTTGCGCCCACCTGAACGTTCATAAGTGCCAGCTAGTTTGACACAGAACGGTTGAACCAGAATTTCCATTTCGGTACGCTAAGCGCCAAAACTATACGCCCGATCCTCGCGGCTCGTGCCTGATTGGGTCCACTTACAGCTTTTGAGTGGACCTGTCGTGACCGAAGACTCTTCTGCCACGTGAAACGAGGGAAATGTGATACGAAAGGAGACGGAAGATGACTTTCACATAAAGGTGCCATGGAGGTCGGCGGCTTGCTGGAACGAATCCGACACTACGCCTGAAGAGTCAGCTTTTTCCGAACCTTCGCCCACTGCTAAGCGTCGCGCGCGATGGCCGTAGAGAAATGCGAAAACTTCTGGGCTGAAGAAAGCCGCGTCAGACCATCGAAGTCTTTCCGGTGCACATGTCAGTTTACCGGCTTGACTCCGCGTCCCTGTATCTCCCGCCAGATCAGGACCGCAAGCTGCACGGAATCGTAAATGGTTGCTTTCAACTTGGGACTGGGTTGGATCGGCTCTCCCCGGAGCCGGATTGCTGCGATCAGACAGGCGGCTATCAGCAGTGCACCACGTTCACGTTCTTCCGGCATGCGAGCCAGTTTAGGAGAACAAAAGGCGAATAGTCAACCTCGAAATGCTCCTTCCAGTGTGAAGTTGCATAACTCTCCGAGCTCGAGCGCTCGAAAGATAGTCGTGTACTCGGTGGGTCAGGTCTGCTGCCAGGCATCGGCATCCACGAGCTGGTGTTTGGAGTTTCTTACGCGCACATGGTCAATAGCGGCATTCAACTATGCCCATCCTGCAAGCTAGCCGGTTCAATGGTTCAGAGCGCGGGTTGTGGTACGCCGCCTTCCGACTGGAAACCGCCCAGGCAGAAGTAGCCTTTCATCTCGGAAAAGACCTTTGGGGAATCCGTTCGAAGGTGAACGCGACTCCGGTCTGAAGCCGAACACGATTCCGTTGTGATTCTGAACAGCGTTTCGGTCTGAAGGTGAACGCCGATTCCGGTGGGAAGGTGAACAGTTGTTTGTCGTCTACCGGACAGCGTGCCACTCAGCACTGGGTCATGGCGCACATCAGTGAATTCAAGGTCGGCCGGGGCACGACGCACTCAGCAAGTTACGTGGAGGATGGCGTTGGTGTCGAGAAGGTTCTGCTTGCAGCAAGTCTCGATGGGCTTCTTCCGTACGCACGATGAGCAATTCAACTTTGCGACGCTTAGCCTCGGCCTATACCTCCTTCATCACCGGCAAGGCACCGTTGCCTGTGCCGACTACCAAGCGACGGCATCTCCACGGTATCCCTTCCTCAAGCGAAAGCGGTGTGTGTCCGAAAGCTTCACGGAGCTTCTTGGAAGCCTTTTTCTTTCGCTTGCGTACCTCGCCGCGGTCGATCACGACGTCGTGGTCGTAGCTGACTCCATTGATCCGAATGGAGCCAAAGGAGAATCCTTCGAATCGCATGGCCTCATCTCCCGTCGTAAGCTCAATGTGGAACCAGAGTTTTCGCCAATCTGCGGTAATACCGCACGATGCTCCCGGGTGTGAGAGGCGAGTAACCGACAATCCTCGATTGCCCACCCCCTTGAAATTTCAGCCTCGCGAAGCAGACCCAACCGGTCCGCCCCAACGACGCCACGCTGACGCCGGCCAACCAACGCTCGCGTTTACGGACGAGTCAAACATTCTGCGCCGCGGTCCGCACAAGTCCAGTTGTTTCTTGCTACATCTTCGCTGGCGCACTTGCGCTGGCGATGCACTGCCATTTGCCATTCGGCATCTTTATCCAGGTGTCTACCCATCGTTCATGGGCATCAACCGGCCTGCCACTGGCGTCCGCACCTTTGCCCTGCCACCCACCGGTGGCAATCGCCGTGTTCCCAAACGCGGTTACCTTTACGTCGCTGATCTGGTTTATTTCCCACTTGCTTCCCCTGATCTGCGCCAGTGACCGGGCTTTGTTCAGCATGGTTCCATCGCTGTTCAGATTAGTGAAGTTGTCAGCAAGGAGCGGAGCCACCGAGTCTGCATCGCTGATCTTTCCAGCTGCCGCCCATTGTTGCTCCATGTTGGCGATTGCCTTCTCGACACCGCCTCCCATTTTGTCGCTCATCTGTGCCCGAACGGCCAGCGCCATCAGAACTAGGGTGAAACCCGCCAGTATTCTCTTCATCCAGTTGTCCTCTCCGAAGATGTTGTGCTTTCAAAGCTGAGTTTAGCTTGCTACCTACTTACTTCCACTCCCAGATCTTTGTCCGCGTCTTCCCTTCGATGTCAACTTCGTATTCGAAGACGCCTGGCGTTGTATTCAGCCGCGCAAGCTTCTGCGATGCCGTCTGAAAATATAGAATCCCGCGGTAACTGACCACGCCACCTGCTCCGAGTTTTCCCTGTCCTGAGCCCTTCCACGACATCATCTCGCCATCTGTCGTGAACGCCGCGCCTTGCCCTTCCCCATAGACACTTCCGTCCGCCCTTACAACCGAAGTGTACGTCCCCAATCCGTTTGTGCTGACTCCCAGCATCTGGCCGCTCTCCTCAAACGATACCTCTACCGTCATCGGGTCCGTTCCCAGCACTCTTCTCACGATTCGCTTTCCCGTGTTTTCTCCCAGTAATTCTCCTAGCATGGTTTTTCCTCCGTTTGCATTTGTAGTGTTGGATCAAAATTGCACTTGGCCCATCTCGACTGACACACGTGGCCCCAACCAGCGCCTCAGACAAGCCTGCGAAATCTAACTGCCACCGGTAGGGTGTGAACCAGGATCTTTCGTGAATCGCGAGATGGCGTGAATACTACACAACTAGCCCGGCCAAAGATATGCCCCCTCCGTGGCGGATTACGAGTACTGCTCACCGGCCACGGGCTGGCCGATACTTCACCACCTCTGCGCCACCCCGTGGTGTTTCATGGGCAGATCTCTATGGCACTGCCAATCGCCAGCAGGAACCATCCTCGATTTGGGGCGCTGCGACGGTTCTACGATTTCCTCAGGCACCTGGGGCGCAGTCACCGCTGGGCCACCCGGCTGAACCTGAGCGGCTTCCGCGGGGCCCGAGCGATAGTGGCCGCGCAAATTCACACGGTCGTTGCTGAGATCACTCCTCCCGGAGCCACAATGCCCGTGCTAAACACGACTAGTAGGGACGCTCGCAAGGTCGGATCGGATCCCGATCACGACCTAGTCCACGCGCGACTTAAACGAGACGGTTGGAGCCTGGAGCAAATTGATGTTCGGGAGCAACCCTGGTTGGCAGCCGAAGCCATGGCTCAAAAATTGGCGCCCCTTCTCTCTGAGGAATGTACCTTTCCGCAGTTCTGCGAACCTGGCACCTGACAGCCGCGGCATGTAACGAGCATACGTTTGCAACTCCGTCCCTACCCCAGAACCCGCTGTAGACGATCCAGCTGCCGTCTTCTATAAAATGAACTGTCAAACCCTGAGCCGCACCTCATACTCCAAGGAGCATTTTCATGACAGCAAAGCGCATAGGTATTCTCACGGGAGGCGGGGACGTCCCAGGGCTGAATTCGGTCATTAAATCGGTAGTCTACCGGGGGGCCGAAATCGGATGCCAAGTCGTTGGCATCCGCCGCGGCTGGGAAGGATTGACGCACGTCGATCTGAAAGATCCGGCCAGCCGATCGCGGTATATGCAGCCGCTCAACCGCGAGAACACCCGCACTATCGATCGCACGGGTGGTACATATCTGCACAGCTCGCGCACCAATCCCACCCAGATGCCAAAGCTGCCGCCTGCGCTCCAGGGGCAGCAGTTTTCCAGCAAGCAATCCACCAAGAATGGCGTGATCAGCACGATGTTCGACGTGACGCCGGCGGTGCTGAAGAATATCGAGACGCTGGGGCTCGACTACCTGGTGGCGATCGGCGGCGATGACACCCTCAGTTATGCCGCCGAACTCAACCGGCATGGCGTGAAGGTGATCGCGGTGCCGAAGACCATGGATAACGACGTTCGTAACACCGAGTACTGCATCGGGTTTTCAACCGCCATCACGCGCGCTATGGACGCCATAGAGCGGCAGCGCACGACGGTCGGCTCGCACGAGCGCATCGGCATCTTCCGGGTATTCGGCCGCGACGCGGGCTACACCGCGCTTTACACCGCGTATGTGACGGCGGTGCGCTGTTGCATCCCCGAGTATAAGGTGAATTTGAAGCATCTGATCGAAGTACTGGTCTCCGACAAGCACAACAATCCCAGCAACTACTCGCTGGTGATTCTCTCCGAGGGTGCCGAGTGGGAAGGCTATACGGTGAAGGAATACGGCGAAGCCGATTCCTTCGGCCACCGCAAGAAGATGAGCGTGGCAGAGGATCTGAGCAACGAGATCAAAGCCGCCACCGGCGAAGAGACCGTTGTGAGCGACCTGACCTACGATTTGCGTTCTGGCAGTCCAGATTTCGTCGACCGCATGGTGGCCAACACCTACGCCGGAATGGCAATGGAGGCTTTGGAAGAAGGAAAGACCGGTCTGATGACGGCGATCAACAGCGGCTGCTACGCGATGGTACCGATCCCCGACCCCAAGCTAGGGCCGCGCAAAGTGGAGATCGCCACCATGTACAACACGGAGCGCTACCGACCGACGTACAACCACAAGCTGGGTCTGCCGATTTTCCTGACGCGAGCTTAGTGCGCAGGGGGTCTGGACTCACCGATGGTTCAGGGTTTGCGTGAGTACAAACATCGCCCGCCCTGGTCGTGTATCGTGCCAATACACAAGTGACCCCCCGGGGTGGAGATAATGGAGGGCAACGCCTTTCCCGCCCAGGTCATGATTCTTTGCAGCAGCGAAGAAGCACCCATTGTTGTCACACACACCTTGCCGTGGCGCCTGCGGCTTATAGGCGGCGATCTCGGTCTCGATGGGCTATCCTCAGCGCCGACGAAAGTCATGGTCCTTGAGTAGTCCGTGTACAGAAGCCCGGGAATTCGCAGACCCAATACCCGTTTGATCGTTCCTGCGTACAAGAAGATTGACGAGATTCCATCGCTGCTCTCAGCCCGCGCTATCCGCGTCCGGCAGCGATGGCATCCCGCAGGGTGATCAGGAGAGGGGCTACTGAACAGAGGCCGAATCGCTCATTCAGGAAACTCAATGTTATGCTCGCCATCCGGGTGCAGACGTAAGACAAACCAGCCTTCGGCATTGAGCCGGAAGTTTGTCCAGGCAATGCTAATTATGTCGGCCAATGCTGCCTGCTCCGCCTTCACCTTGCTGATGTCAATAACTGACAACCCCAGCACGGCAACATCGTCATCGTTCAACTGTTCGGGCCTGTCGGTGACGAGCGTGCGGTCCGGCAACCACCATTCTTTCTGCTGTTGGTCGAGGGGGCCAGCAGGGAGGATGATGGGATAGAAATTCTTGTGCCGCAGATAGGGAGCGAGATCAGACAGATGGCTGGACAAGACCAGGACCGCACGCGACCTCTTTCGCCTTCCTACAGAACGCTCCGAGGGCCGCGACTTCTCTTGCGAGGTGCGCGCCAAGTCATCGCGAATGATCGAGAGCCGCAGTCCGCGCTCGTGCAGAATTTCAGCCGCGAAGCACTTCTGTTCGCGCAACAGCCCCAGCAGCAGGTGCTCGGTACCGATGTACTTGTGCGAGAGAAGCGCGGCTTCGTCGGCAGCGTATGCCAGCACACGCTTGCACTCGCTGCTCAGGGGCAGGTCCACGGAAGTGGAGACCTTCTCCCGGATGGTCGTGTGACCCTCAATCTGTTTCCGGATGGATTCGACCGATGCATGGGACCGAAGGAGCCGATTGGTGAGCGCCTTGTCTTCGCGCACGAGGCCGAGCAGCAGATGCTCCGTCTCGATGTACGGAGAACCGAACTGGCTGGCCTCGTAGCGCGCGAAGAAGATTACTCGCCGGGCCTTTTCGGTATACCGTTCAAACATTTCTGCTGAATGCTGTACCTTTGTGTCCCCATCGCGCCTGAAACAGAACACGGGGCAAGACGCCGATTCCTGCCCCTCGCTCTTTGTAGAAGGCTCGCCTCGTTGGCCGCCGCGGCGCAGTTTTCCGGGCTATAAGATAGGAACTCAAAGACTTCCAACCGAACCCGAACTGGTAGCCTTTCGTTCAAGGGTCTGGGGTGTGCGGCAAAAAGGCTTTCCCATGCGTTTGTTCATGTAGGCTGTTTTCGGGGATTACTCCGCAGGCGCGGCTCCAAGAAATCTTCACCGTCACGCGGAATTGTGAAATCGATCGAGTTCTTGGAATGCCAAGGTAAACGCTTTCGAAAGGCTCTTCACGGTTCGGAGCTCGAACTCTGCTGCCGTTGATACCTTGGATATCTGGCCCTATCTTCCATCATCGTTTCTCCGCATGAACGGGCTCCTTGTTCGCCACGTTCGCCGTCCTGTTGTTCGGTTCACCCTGTTGGCAGGAGATACCTCCTTGCTGCCCACGCTGCCAGTCACAAGCAGAGTTCCCTAAACTTACCGAGATCAACGGCCTGAAGCCGGTCGACAACTACGAGTCGCAAGCCGGGTTCTGGTCCTCGGTCGATACGAGAGCACTGCCGTTTTTCATTGCTGGTGCTCCGCATCTTCCTCGATCTGGCGGAGACGCTCCGCGTTGGCCTCGGCCCGCGGACGGTTCACGTCGGCTTCGATAGCATCCGAAAGCGCGGCGGGTGTAGCGGCGGCAATCTCGATCAACCGGGCTGCGGCGCGTTGAATTTGATGCTTGGCTCCGTCCGGGTCCACTTGCGCGACGTCGTGCGATACCCAATCGAGAAAGGTGAGGATGTCCTGCCGTGCGACTTCGAGTAATTCAAGACTCGGCTGCGGGGGAAGGGGAAGGGTTAGCGCCGGTTCCCAATCGTTCACCTCAAGCGCGGCCATCCTCCGCTCCCGCCCAAGCGACGGCTTCTGCTCCACCCTGGACTGGGCTTCGATCTCGCTGCGCAATTCATGCCAGATCTGCTCCGAGATGGAGAGAAATACCTTCACGATTTCCGGGTCGAACTGCCTTCCCGATTGGCGTTCAATTTCGCGCTTGCCCGACGGGATAGACTGCGCGGCACGATAGGGGCGATCAGAAGTCATGGCGTCGAAGGAATCTGCAATGGCAATTATCCGGGCCCCAAGAGGAATTTGGTCACCCTTCAAGCCTCGGGGATAACCACTGCCATCAAAACGCTCCTGGTGTGAATGCACAATGTCGGCAGCTTCGTGCAGGAACCGAATCTTGCGCAGCATCTGGTATCCGAGCAGGGCATGCTGCTGCATGATCGCCCGTTCTTCCGGGCTGAGGCGTCCCGGTTTTCGCAGGATCGCGTCCGGGATCGCGATCATGCCCACATCGTGAAGGAACGCTCCACGCGCGATAACGCGAACCGCGTCCGGCGGAAGTCCCATGGCGCGAGCGATGGCGAGGGTGAAAGCCGTCACCCGCCTGGAGTGGACCTCGGTCTCGGCATCCTTCAGATTGAGAGCATCACCCAGCGCTTCAAGGGTGATGCCACAGGAGCGCTCCAGCTCTGTCAACGCCTGCCGAAGCATCTCCGTTCGAGCCGAAACCAGCGATTCCAGCTTCGTCTGGTAGTAGGCACGGTTTTCTGCTTTAAGCCGGCGCTTTTCCACACCAGTACAAGCATACACTTCCCGTGACAATGTGACAGAAACTGTGCCGGTCAGGGCCGATCGACCGAGCCTCTCAAGCAATGTACAGAGAATCGGATACTATGGACATCAATGACATTCGTGCCAGAGGAAGTCATTGCGTGACGACAGCCACTAAGCGATCTCACTAGCACTTTCAATACACGACCAGACTGATGGCAATCGAACTCATGATCACCTGTCTGTGATGCTATGGGACAGCCGCGCAACGTCCACCTTACATCCTGTTGTCCTCAGTGATCTACGGAGCCGGCACCACCGTATAGTGCACGCCATTCGCGCCATAGGCTGGGCTGAACCAGGTGTTGCCGCACAAATAGTAAGTCCCTCCAGAAACGTTGGGTTGAATGCAACCCGCAGGCAATGCGCCATAGACCGAGCCCATCGTGTACGCGGCGCTCGCAGCGGCGACGTTCGCGTTAGCCGCCGCCGCATTGGCGTTAGCGGCTGCGGCATTGGCATTGGCAGCAGCAGCGTTAGCGTTGGCAGTGCTGCTGTTGTATGCGCCGGCGTTGTAGCCCTGAGCATAGGCGTTTTGAGATGCGGCTGCACTTTGGGAGGAGGCTATGGCTGCACCGGTAGCCAATCCGACCGCAGCGCCCACGGCGGCGGCTCCGGCAGTCGACCCGGTGCTGCAGTTGTAGCACCCTGCACCGTAGTAGCCCACAGTGGTAGGCGGATGATACGGATAGTACGGCGCGGGCGGATGGTAGGCCGAGGCGTAGGCGGTCGACCCGTATGGGGTGGTGTGGTACGCGCCCTCTCCGTACGCACCTGATGTCGTGCCGCCATAGGTGTTCGTGTGGGTCGCACCATAGCCGGCCTCGCCTGAAGTCGTGCCGCCATAGGCGTTGGTGTGGCTCGTGCCCCCATCGTAGTTATGCGAGGTGCTGCCGCCGTATTCATTGGTGTGCGACGAGCCCTCACCATACGTGTGCGACGAACTGGTTCCGTAAGCGCTGCTGTGGCTCGTAGACCCGTAGCTGTGCGAGGTACTGCCGCCGTAGCGATTCGCGTGCGAGTAAGCGGATGCGGTCTCGAACGGCAGCAGCGTGATCGCGAAACTTAGCAAGCTGATGATGATCTTTTTCATGATGTGTCCTACCTCTTCATTGCTGTGCTTTGGTTGGCTTGGCGTTCGTCGGTGGCTTAGCGCCCGGCGGAGTTTGCGGATGGGGGTGAGCGAACGGAATATGCTTTGCCCCGGCAGCATTCGCCGGCGCAAAGGCATCTGCAGGGACGGCAAGATCGAGTTGCCAGTTGGAGAGTAGTAGATTGTGGCGTAGTTGCGCCGGATCATCCAGGTAGACCGCATGGATCAGTCTCGGCAGCTTGTCTTCGACCCCAATCCAGATCTCTATGAACACCCCATTGTCGATGTAGGCTACTATGTCTGTCGTTGTGTCGCCGACCACGTGCGATTGCCCGATGTAATAGGCGAGCTTCAAACCTTCGGACATGTCCTTGTAAGGATCGGCAACGATTAAGTCGTCAAAAGGAAAATAGGTTCCGTGCTGCTGATAAGCCGCCTCCATGGCTGCGTCGATCGTGGGTGGAGCATCGGCAACAGCAATCAGGTTCTCGGCCGGTGCGAAGGCCGTCATGGTCTTGCCATTGTAGTAGAACTCGGAGGCAGGACCATCGCCAGGCGTGATAACCCGCAGCTTATCGGGCCGCTGCAGGGTGACTTCAGACTTGTTTACGAAGACGAGCGGATGGCCCTGGCGGCTCGGGCTTTCATAGCTCTCCACTGCGGTGAACGCCATGGTGTGAGCGGCGGCCAGACGGTCACTCGAGGCCTTGAGGATCGCAAGTGCCTTGGGCTCGAGGGCGGGCGGGGCAACGGCCG
>Ga0074045_10003346_pt1 | contig 14449 bp, 16 predicted proteins | sample BogForMeECP23OM2_FD_94442 | JGI IMG/M metagenome (GOLD analysis project Ga0074045, IMG submission 94442) | Bog forest soil microbial communities from Calvert Island, British Columbia, Canada - Bog Forest MetaG ECP23OM2 | ecosystem: Environmental > Terrestrial > Soil > Wetlands ... | reverse complement strand
TGGTTGTGATAACGCCGGTCAATCGCCAACCGGCCAAGCACCAGCACCGGCAGTGGATCGGGCATATTGCGCCGCATTGCCTTAGTGACCGCTTCATGTCTGATTGCCCCTGCCGACAAGCTGTAATAGCCGATAACATCCGCACCGTGGCAAAGGACAAAGCAACGTGAGGCTCCTGAAGCATGGTTCTTCATCGCCCGCTTTTTCAGCCATTCATCCAGTGACGGCTCTCCGCATTCAAAACCGTCAAGGACATGATCGGCTGAAATTGGCGACGGGGGCGTTAGAACAAAGGCTGTCATTTGTCCCAGGGAGCTTTCGTCTTGAGCAACCGGCGTAGCTTGTCGGTCGGCGGCAACGGCTGGTCAAGCATCGCCTGAAACTTGGCGAAGGTTCCAGCATTGACCGTGAAAAAAGCCTGGTCAAGCAGCACGTCTTCCGCTTCACGGCAGGCAGCGCCAAGCATAAAATCTGACCGGCTGCGGCCAAGCCGTTCGGCGGCCTGGTCGATGAGATCGCGTTGTTGCGCTTTGGCGCGTATGTTGATGGATACGGCTTCCTTCCTTTGTGCCTGTGCCATAGGACACCTCCTTGTACACTTTTACAATACACTGTTGTATAGAATATTTCAATACAAATGTGAAAGCTGCAGATTTTCTATGCCGGAAGGCGTTTGCGTTATATTATCGTTTTGTCTAATTTAAGAAAATCATAATTGTTCCGCCGTACAGCCGCAAAAAAAGAAGGATCGGAGTTGGCGTTCAGTGCTCACAGAAAACCTCGCGTTCGTTGCAATTTTTCATAACTGAGGAATATCGATAGAAAAGTTTCTCTCAGAAGCCGTTTCCTCTTGGGTCAGGCAATAAGGCAATCCAGCAGACGTGGTAATATCTGCGCCGCCCATGTCTTCTCCTCATTGCTTTTTACTCCGGTATTTTGGTAAATTTCAGGGTGATGAACGAGAAAGAGGCGCTTATCGGGATAATCAGGGAGCGTTCCTTCCAGTGCAGCAGCGAGCCTTCATTCAAGCTTTCCTCCGGAGGCGTAAGCCGTTTTTATTTTAATATGAAAAAAACAACTCAGTCACCCGACGGCATGTATCTTGTCGGCAAGCTGGTATTTGAAAAAATCAAAGAACTGGGACTGGCCCCGGACGCCATAGGCGGACTGACGATGGGAGCAGACCCTATAGCCTATGCAGTTGCCATGCAATCATATTATATAAAAGAACCGATACAGGCTTTTGTTATCCGCAAAGAGCTGAAGGAGCATGGATTAAGGCTGCCCCTTGAAGGCAATGTTAAGGCCGGTGACCATGTTGTCATAATCGATGATGTAGTAACCACAGGGGGTTCTACAATAAAGGCAATACGCGTAGCCAAAGAATACGGCCTGATTATTGATGCTGTGATTGTGCTTGTCGACCGGTGTGAACAGAACGGCAGACAAAATATTGAGGCTTTGGGGTATCCCGTATACGATATCCTTACCGTCAACGACTTCATCCCGGTGTAGAAAAAAGTTGCGGACTATATGCATTGCAAGGTCAACCGGGGGGCTGACTCCTGCAAAAATGCCTGTTAATGATAGGTAACATATCTTCTAAACTTCTAATTTGAAGTTGACATAAAAGGTGCTGTACTTTACTATGAAGGTATGATGAAAAGAGGAGGTGAGATACTTACAGCATTCAAGGCTGTGCTCTGTTCCTGGAAGGAAGCGTGGCAGTTGGGGACAATCAGCACATAAGAAAAAAATGAAAAGATGATTGAAAATGGGGGGAAAATGAGGCAAAAACTTGCGGTTTTAATATTAGGATTAATTATCATGGCAGGGCTTGTAGTTTTTGGCAGCGCCCCAAGGAACAGTATTGCAGCTATTGATATGACGGGAGAATCGTGTTATACCCTTTCTGGTGACTCCATAGATGCCAAAGTGGTCAAGCCGGAGGATGTCAAATTCGATGCCATTGGATATATCGCAGGGCATGGCGGGCATATTGCGATTATCGATATGCGGACAATGAAGTCCCCGACTGATATCGAAAAAGATAGAATCGTACTTACCGAGGCCGGTTCCGAGATGGAAGGAAAGATCGCCGGTATGAGCTTTGAAGCGGTAAAAAAGGCAGGCGGTACACACGGTCAGGCACTTATTAATGAAAAGGGTAAAAAGATAATGATTGCCGGCACATTGGACGGCAATGTTTACAAAATTGACATGGCCACAGGGAAGAAAGAGGGACCCTACAAGGTTGGCGCGAAATTCTGCGGCGCTATCCTCGGTCCTGACGGCAATATCTATTTTGAGGACATGGCTGACGGCAATGTGTATGTGTGGAACGCTAAAACGCTTAAGACAGTAGATAAAATGCCGGTAGGCAAAGCTGTATGCGGCATTCAGTGGACTAAAAATCATAAAAAAGCCTACATAACCGACATGCCGACCGGTACAGTATTTGTTTACGACTGGAAGACGAAAAAGGAAATCAAGCAGATTACCAGTCCAGAGATGACCTTTATTCACCAGGCCCGCATGACGCCTGACGGGAAATATCTGTGGGTCAGCGCCCCTAACGAGTATGATCCGGGTCTGAAGCCCGGGACGCATAAGAGCCAGGTTATAATTATCGATACAAAGAAGGATCAGATTATTAAGAGGATTGTACTGCCTGATAATATAAGGCCCCACGACTTTGCATTCACCAAGGACGGTAAATATGCATTTCTTTCGTCCAGGACGTATGGTGATGACAGCGAACTCGATGTAATGGATTTAAGGAATGCCAATATCGTGCGGCAGGTTTCGGCTTGTGTCAGCTGCCATAAGCCCAATGGCATAGAGGTCAAGATTGACAAGGGCTCACCGCTTCTTTGCGGATTGGAAATCGATTGGCATCCTGCTAAAACAAAAAAATAAACATACCAAATAGCCTGATTGACATTTAATATAAAAAAGGGGCAGACTTATTTATGCCCCTTTTTTATATTAATGAACTAAGGTTCTTTAATGACGACAAGGCTTAACATAGTTTCAATTGCGGTCAAAAACCTGAGCAGAAAAATCATCAGGACGGTAATGCTGCTCCTGGCGGTTACGGTAGTCACCGGTACCATTTTTTTTGCAACTCTCTTCATATCCAGTATGCAGAACGCACTGAAGATCGGCACCTACCGGCTCGGAGCGGACATCCTTGTAGTCCCTGCAAAAAATGCCTCCGAAGCCCGTTCGGCCTTGCTCTCCGGGGAACCTGCCAGTTTTTATATGGACAATTCCGTACTCGCGAAAGTGAGGGGTATTGAAGGAGTGAAGGAGGCGACTCCGCAGCTTTTTCTAAAGCCGTCCTCCTTTTCCTGCTGTTTCAATGTTGATGTTTTTCTCATGGCGTTCGATCCGCTCTCGGATTTTACCGTCACTCCGTGGCTTGAAAAAAATATTAAAAAACCTTTGAGCGGCAACGAGGTGATAACGGGCAGGAGCGTACCTGTAATCGCAGGTGATACGCTCCCATTTTACGGTACGCCATTTAAGGTTGTAGGGACACTGGAACCCACCGGCATGAAATTTTTTGACCAGGCGGTTTTCATGACACTGGATGCCGCTTATGAGATGGCTGCAAATTCAAAGACTAAAGCCATGCAGCCCATTACCTTGGGCAGGAACGACATATCGGCGGTGCTGGCAAGGGTAAAAAGTGATTATACTCCCGACAGGGTAGCGCTCAGGATAGAGAACGACATCGACGGAGTCAAGGCGATTGTTTCGGATGAAGTGTTGAACACGGTCAGAAAACAGTTAACCGGTCTTTTGAACGGCATACTTTTTATTAGCGCTGTCGTATGGATACTGGCCCTTTTGATGATGGGGTTTGCATTTTATATGATAGTAAATGAGCGGCAGCGTGAAGTAGGTTTATTGCGAGCGATGGGAGCAAGGAAAATGCACATTTTCAGGCTTATAATAACGGAAGCCGTTATTATATCCACATCCGGCGGCATATGCGGGTTGATAGGCGGCTCGGCTATCCTGCTGACATTCAAGGGTCTTATATTGCACAGTCTTAAACTGCCGTATCTTCTGCCTCCCCCGGAATTGCTCGCCGAATTGGTGACCGGTACACTGCTGTTTTCCATGCTGACGGGACTCCTTTCTTCTCTGTTGCCTGCTATTTCAGCGAGCAGGATGGAACCCTATGAAGCTATTCGCAAAGGAGAGTAACATGGTGAAAAAACTGCTTGAACCACAGAAATCACAGAGTAAAAACTTAACCACAGAGAACACAGATGAATACTCCGGGTTTTCTCAAAAGACTTTCCGTGGTTTTTTTATGTCAAGTAATTACTCTGTGCGCTCTGTGGCTAAGTTTTTTTTATTACCGGCTTTTTTTATTTTTTTAGCGGTATTGTCTTTCTCATGCAAAGGAAAAGAAACGACACAGGAAGCAAGGCAGGGTCCGGTATATAACCCCTATTCGACCGAATCGGTATATCTTGAAACAAGACAAAGGGTGGAATCTCATCCGGACGACGCTGATGCCTGGTTTCATATCGCAAATTTATATGAAGGCAACGGGCAATATGCCGAAGCGATTGACGCTTATAAGAAGGTTGCGAAGCTTAGGCCTTCACAGGGGTTTGTGTATGTCAAAATAGGGACCTCGTATGACCAGATCGGGAAGCCCCGGGAAGCGGTGGAGGCATTGAAAAAGGCGGTGCACTATATGCCGGGCTACGCGGTGGCATACAATAACCTGGGCATAGCATACGGAAAACTTGGCAGGAACCGCGAGGAAATAGCTGCGCTGAAGAAGGCTTTGCAGCTGCGTCCGCTCTATGTCACTGCACGGTTCAATCTGGGGATTGCGTATCTGAGAGATAAAAACAGGAAGGCGGCGCTGCAGCAATATGGGATTTTAAAGGACGTTGAAACCGGGGCAGCCGAGACGCTGAAGAAAGAGATCGACAGCAGCCCTTAAAAAAGTGGAAGCGTGATAATGATAGAAATTAAGGACCTTACCAAGACTTATACAATTGACGGGAAAAAAATCAAGGCGGTAGATAAGGCAAGTTTTTCGGTGCGCGCGGGTGAAATCTTATCGATCATCGGTCATTCGGGGAGCGGGAAAACAACCCTCCTGAGTTTGATCGGGGGGCTGACAAAACCTGATTCAGGCTCGATCGTTATCGATGGAAGCGATATATGGTCGATGAATGACGACGACCTTTCCGGTTTCAGAAACAAAACTATCAGTTTTATTTTCCAGTTTTCCAGTCTTATCCCGACCCTTACGGTATTCGACAATATCATGCTCCCGGTCACATTCGGTACGCACGGCGGAGACACCGGCAGCTACGCAGAGCAGCTCTGTGAAGCTGTAGGCCTGAGTGATAAAATGCGGTCTTACCCCTCGCAGCTTTCCGGAGGCCAGCAGAGGAGAGTTGCCATTGCAAGGGCCTTTATAACCAATCCGGCCATTGTCCTTGCCGATGAGCCTACCGGGGACCTTGATGAAGAGACCGAAGCTGAAATGATCAATTTATTTAAAAAGTTTAACGATGAAAAAGGCACGGTTTTTATTATCGTTACTCACAATACAGATCTTGCAAAGCAAACCGGACGTCAGCTGAAAATGAGCAACGGTGTAGTGACACCGGTTTAGGAGGAACTGACCATGGACAAGCGGGCATCGTTGAAAACATCATATAGTCACGACGGCAGGAGTTGTCAGGAAATAATTACCGACTCCCAGAGGATGTTTGACATCCTGGAAAAGAAGCAGGAGGGCGAGCGGATAATCACGGAAGCCGAATTGATGAGGAAAAAAGGGCTGGCCCTGGTTAAAGAGGCCGATGCCGAAGAGAAAAAAGAAAAAATTGTCCAGGGGGCCATTCAGGAGTTTGTTGGTTCTGACGCGGAGTTCATAGAAGAGAACGGAGAGTGTGCAATGGTAGTCAGGTTGAGTGAGGGAGAGAGGAGCGGCAAAACTTTTGTAGTGATCAGGGGTGCGAATTCAAATAAGCAGTTTAGTGTTTTTTACAGGTTATAAATAAGAGTATATGAGTATATGAGTAAGAAAGATGTAAGTTTTAACTCATACACTTTTCTGGTAAAAGGATGTCTGCAAGTGCCGCGAACTCTTCTATCGTTAGCGTTTCCGCCCTTCTGCGCGGGTCTATGCCAGTGTCAATCAGTTTCTCCCTGATCTCCGGCGAGAGCTGCTTCAGGGCGTTTGAAAGGGTTTTTCTGCGCTGGGAAAACGCGGTCCTTACAACGTTGAAAAATAATTTTTCGTCTTTTACCGCGACTTTCGGCCTGGTGCGCATTGAAAGGTGGACCACGGCAGAGTCGACTTTGGGAACAGGTTTGAAGGCTTCGCGCGGGATAATGAATCCCATTTCGGGGGCTGCCGCATATTGGACCGCTATCGACAGGACGCCGTAGGCCTTTGTATTCGGCCCGGCGATTATCCTCTGCGCAACTTCTTTCTGTATTGTCAACGTCATTGACTTGAGCCGCTTTCCGGCTTCCATAAGCCTGAAGATGATTGGAGTGGTGATATAATAAGGAATGTTGGCCACTACCTTGAATGTTTCGAGCGTTTCATAAGCATAGGTGAGGGCATCGCCCTGGATGAGCACTACATTGCCGGCGCCGCCAAACCTATTCTGCAGCTTGGTGAACAGGTCGTTATCAAGCTCTATGGCAATCACCTTTTTCGCAATTCCGGACAGAATTGCCGTAAGGTTGCCGTGGCCGGGTCCTATCTCTACTACCGTATCGTCCGAAGTAATATTGGAGACTTCGACGAGTCTGCGAAGAATATAGGGGTCAAAGAGAAAATTCTGGCCTAGATGTTTTTTAGCCATAGAAAACACATTATCGGAACCTGAAAAAGTGTCTGAACGTTTTGATATAGTCCATGAGGATCCTGTTTAGGCCCTGTTTCTTATTAAGCCATAACTCTACCGCAAGTTGCTGCACCTCGGACCTCTTATGGAGTTCAACCCATTTTTCTATATTTTCGTTATTCCTGAAAAGATGCTGCTTGATTGTGCGCATGAGCAGAAATCTTCTGCGGAACCTGCTTTCCCAGAGTTTCTTATAGGCGTCAGGGCCGCTTTCTATGAGCGCACGTGCCGCCAATTCACCGGATTTCATTGCATAGTATATCCCCTCGTAGATCACCGGCATTACCATGCCCGCCGCATCTCCGGCAAAGAGGACATTGCCCCTGTTGAAAAGTGTGCCTGTCCATTCCGGCATTTTAAACGCGCGGGTCCTGCCGAGAAGTTTTTGCCCGTTTAATTCAGCGAGCGGGGCGTTGAACCTTCTTCTGGCAAAGATATCGAGAAAAGTGGTAAGGTTTCGGGGTGTTGAACTGCCGGTGCCGATTGAAGCGTATCCCGAGGAAGGGAAAACCCAGGAGTAGAAGCTCGATGCATGCTCTGTCCCGAACCAGAACTCACAGGCGTCATAATCAACAGGTTTTATAAGGGCGCTGATGGTATTGATGGCGGGCGGTCTCGGCACCTGCAACGACGCAGCGACTTTGGACGTTATGCCGTCTGCGGCGATGACATAATCCGATTTAATGCGCAGTTCCTCGCGTGCCGGCTTCCTGGTGATGACCGAAATGATGGTACTCCCCGTCTCTTCGAACCTGCTGAACATGCCCTCTATGACTGAAGCGCCCTGCGCGGCAGCCAGTTCCCTTAAATGTGCATCGAAGGCCCCTCTTTCCGTGATGAAAAGAGCTCCCCCCGACAGCTCTACATCTATCTTTTCGCTGCACGGAGAGATAATGCTGACCTTTTTTATTTTCTTTATAACGGTGTTTTCAGGTATGTCCAACTCGCTGAATGCGGAAGAGGGAATGGCGCCGCCGCAGGGTTTAACATAGGAGAGATCGCGTTCGACAAGCGTTGTATCGATCTTGTTTTTCGCCAGTATTCGTGCAGCCGTAGCTCCGGCAGGACCCCCGCCGATAATAAGGACATTAGTGCGTATCATGGCAAATTAGAATCAGGTGAAAGTTAAGGGTTAGGTTAAGAAAGAGTCTGCTTTGGCTGTTTTTCAATCTTAACCTCAACCTTAACCTTCACCTGTCTTTTTTACCCCCTGACCGTCAGGACCGGACATGGGGCATAGCGAACTACTTTCTCTGCGGTGCTCCCGAATAAAAAAAGGTCCAACCCTTTTCTGCCGTGCGTTCCTATGACGATAATATCGATATTTTTTTCCTGGGCAAACTTCAGTATCTCATCATAGGGAATTCCGCGCAGGACTGCATATTCCACATCCTTTAAATCCTTTATCTCTTCATAACCGAATTTTTCAAGTTCCTTTTGAGCGCTTTTCTCCAGGTCTTTGTACATTTCATCAAAGGAAACGTGAGGCACGTAGAGTCCTGATGCTGTCGCGACATCATAGATTACGTGGAGCAAATACAGCCTGGCATTGCAATTCCTCGCCATATCCAGCGCATACGGCAGGGCATGCAGCGCTCCTTCGGAAAAATCAGTTGGGAAAAGAATCCGTTTTGTCAGCATGATGATAATCCTCCTTTTAAAAAAAGAAATAATTTTGAATCTTGAATGCTGAATGTTGAATTAATGAAAAAAAGCTGATTTTAAGAAATTTTCTTCCACAATTTAACATTCAAAATTCAGAATTCAAAATTTCTGTTTTGATTTTATATTTTCCATATATATCAACCTCAGTCCCTCAAATGTCAAATGGGGGCGATGAATAAAAGCCCTATTTATAAAAGATGACACGAATGGCGCGTTCCCTCCTGTCAGGACTAATTGTAACTTATATTTAAGCTCTTTCTCCATCATTATTATGAGTTTTTCCATTGCACCGGCTGTTCCGTATATAATGCCGGATATAATGGATGATGCTGTATCTTTCCCAAGGGCCTTTCCCAGTGCCTCTGTGGAGACGAGAGGCAATTTTGCCGTTCCGGAGTTCAGCGATTTTATCATTAGAGAGAGGCCTGGCAAAATGGCGCCTCCGAGAAGCGCGGAATTTTTCCCTGCAACCGTAATTGTGGATGTTGTGCCGAAGTCCAAAACTGCTGTCGGCCGTCCCTTATTACAGTTAATCCCTGCAACGGCATTGGCGATCCTGTCGGCCCCGAGCTTGAACGGTTCTTTTACGCTAAAGGTCAGACAGCAGTTTATTCCGGCACTGACATATAATGGACGTTTCTTGCAGAAAGAAGCGAGGGCCTTGTTTATTATAGCGTTCCGGGCCGGGACCACAGAAGCAACAATAGCGGAAACAGACCCGGGCCTATTCTCAGCATTTGTCTCTTTTATCATTTGAGTCATAATATTTTTATAGAAGCCTGATGTTCGCGCAGGATGAGTCGGAACTTTCCTGACAATCAGAGATGTGCTATGTAACGGTCCATGGAATAAACCGAAACCGATATTGGAATTCCCGATATTAACGGCAATCAGCATACTTACCTCAATATAGTAATATCTCCCGCATTTATTTTTATGACGGAACTGTCCGGGAGTCTAAGAATAAGCAGCCCTTCATTGTCAATGCCCTCTGCCAGGCCGGCGAGGTTTACTTCTCCGGTTGTGGCAGTCACAATGCGACCTATAGTGGAGGACAGGCTTTTCCAGGCGTCAAGTACCGGACCCTTTCCTGATTGCAGAAGGACAGCGTACCAGCTGTCCAGAGATTTTATTATTTCCAGTGCGTACAGAGTCCTCGATTGAGGACGTCCGGCCTGAAGCATGACCGACGTCGCAGTTTCCCTGATGTTATCAGGCATATCGGAACTTTCGAGGTTTAGATTGACTCCTATGCCGATCACAGCATAATCAATGGTATCGGCGTCCGCCTTCATTTCGGTAAGGATGCCTCCTATTTTTTTGTCCGCAACCATTAAATCGTTGGGCCATTTAATAGATACCGGAAGAGAAGAGAGCTTCTGTATTGCCGACGCGCAGGCCACGGCGGACATTAACGTAAGTATTGATGCGTCCCTTGGCGGTATTCCGGGCCGCACTATGATGCTGAGATACAGATTTTTCCAGGCCGGAGATACCCATGTTCTGCCTCGCCTTCCTCTTCCTTCTGTCTGGCTGTCGGCAATGATGACAGTGCCTTCGCGTTGCCCTTTTGCGGCGAGTTCCGCTGCTGCTGTATTAGTCGAACCGATCAGGGGGAAAAAAAATATTTCACGGCCGATTGTCAGGTCCCGGGTTGAAAGTCCATCTCTGATTTCCTTAATAGAGAGTTCAGGAAGCTGCATTGTTTTTTTTATGATATAGTGTTTTTTCGGGCCACGCGCATTCTGAGTATAAAACGCAAATAGAGCAGCGGGGATTTTTTGCCGTACAGGTTTCCCTTCCGTGCAGGATAAGAGCGAGGCTGAAGCGTGTCCACTTATCCCGCGGTATTTGCGCCACAAGATCCAGTTCCATCTTGTCGGCATTTTTTGAGTATGAAAGCCCCATGCGGCTTGCTACCCTCAGTACATGAGTATCCACGGCAATAGCCTGCTGCCCGAAAGCGCACCCGAGTATTACATTAGCGGTCTTTCTGCCTACGCCGGGAAGGGCAACAAGCTCATCTATGGTCTGGGGGACGCCCCCGTGAAAGTCGCTTACCAATTTTCTGCAGCACTCGATGATCGTCTTTGCCTTGCTTCGGTAATAGGTTATACTGGAAATTTCACGCTCAAGTTTTTCGGTATCTGATTGAGCGAAGTGTTCAGCGGTCCGGTATCGGGTGAAGAGCGTTCCGGTAACCTGATTTACTCTTGTATCAAGGCACTGCGCGGAGAGGATGGTTGCGATAAGGAGCTCGAAAGGATTCCTGAAACGAAGGGCGATTGCAGGTTCAGGATATTTTTTGAACAGCTTGGTTATTAAGTTTTTCGCTGAGGTCTTATCAGCAAGCATAATGAAAATTATATCATAAAACCAGGCAGAGTACGCGGCGGGAACCCATCCCGGCGCCTGGGAACATCAACTGTATAAGAATTTTTCTCGTGCCTTAAGGTTCGACCTGTGATAAAAATCGTCCGGGATTTCCACTGAAGACACCGGATTCCCGCCTGCCCCGGAATGACCGGCAAGGAGATCAAGAAATTGGGTCTCCTGTTAAAATAAGCTTTATTTTTTTTGAGACATATGTTATGATTTTCATTCCTGGTGTATCGGGAAGGCTGTAAAGGGAAACTGCCTGATGACTTGACAAGAGAATATTTCTCTGGTAGACTTAACGGGTTTTCTGGTAATTCGGAGCTTTTCATTAATCATTAGGAAATGTGTGGAGGGAAAGTGCCTACAATCGCACAGTTAGTCAGGAACGGACGAAAGAAAGTTGAGAGGAAGACCAAGAGCCCCGCGCTCAAGAGCTGTCCGCAAAAGCGCGGAGTGTGCGTAAGGGTCTATACCACAACGCCAAAAAAGCCTAACTCGGCTTTGAGGAAGGTGGCCAGGGTCAGACTTACAAACGGGATGGAGGTGACCGCTTACATTCCGGGTGTCGGACATAACCTTCAGGAGCATTCCATCGTCCTGATCAGAGGCGGCAGGGTCAAGGACCTTCCTGGTGTGAGATACCACATTCTGAGGGGGGCGCTTGATTGTGCAGGAGTAGCTGACAGGCGTCAGGGCAGGTCTAAATACGGCGCTAAGAGACCCAAGTAACCTAACAAACAAAATTTAAACCTAACCGGAGTACGATATATGGCAAGAAGAAGAGTAGCTGAAAAAAGAGAGATTTTACCTGACCCGAAATACAGCAGCAAGCTTGTGAGCAGGTTCATGACCGTCCTGCTGAAGGATGGGAAAATGTCTACTGCCGAGTCTATATGTTACGGTGCTTTTGATATTCTGAAGGACAAGACAGGTTCGGACCCCCTCAAGGTTTTCAAGACTGCAGTTGAAAATGTGAAGCCTCTTCTCGAAGTAAAGCCGAGGAGGGTGGGAGGCGCCACTTACCAGGTCCCGATGGAGGTCAGGCCTCAGAGGAAAATTGCGCTCGCTCTTCGGTGGATAGTAAGCTATGCCAGGCTGCGCAAAGAAAAGACGATGAGGGAGAGGATTGCCGCTGAATTGCTGGATGCCTACAACAACACCGGCACTTCCATTAAGAAAAAAGAAGACACTCACAAAATGGCTGAGGCGAACAGGGCCTTTGCCCATTATCGTTGGTAAGGAGGAAAGAGGTCCACGAAAAGTCGAAGACTTTTTAGGAGCTTATTAGGACTGTATGGCAAGAGTTGCTTTAGAAAAGACCCGTAATATAGGAATAATGGCGCATATCGATGCCGGAAAGACGACAACGACAGAGCGCATACTTTACTATACAGGCGTTACATATAAGATAGGCGAAGTGCATGAAGGCACTGCGGTAATGGACTGGATGGTCCAGGAGCAGGAAAGGGGCATTACCATAACCTCGGCTGCCACCACGTGCCTATGGAGAGATCACGTTATAAACATAATAGATACACCTGGTCATGTTGATTTTACTATAGAGGTCGAGCGTTCCCTCAGAGTGCTTGATGGCGCTGTTGCGGTATTTGATGCCGTGGCAGGTGTCGAGCCTCAATCCGAGACGGTATGGAGGCAGGCTAATAAGTACGAAGTGCCGAGGATTGCCTTTATGAACAAAATGGACAGAGTAGGAGCTGATTTTTTTCAGTCTGTTGAAAGTATGGTCCAAAGGTTGGGCGCCAACCCGGTCCCCGTTCAAATTCCCATAGGCAGCGAAGATAAATTAAGAGGCTCTATAGACCTTGTCACAATGAGGGGCCTCTTTTTCGATGATGAAACGCTCGGAGCAAAATATGTTGAGGATGAGATTCCTGCCGAACTGACAGCTAAGGCCAAGGAATTCAGGGAAAAGATGATCGAAGCACTTGCCGATGTCGATGAGAAAATAATGGACAGTTATCTCTCCGGAGCGGAAATTCCGGCAGCAGAGATCAGGAAGGCCCTTCGCCGGGGTACCATAGAGATGAAGATTACTCCGGTGCTGTGCGGGTCTTCGTTTAAGAATAAGGGAGTACAGCCGCTGCTCGATGCAATTGTTGACTACCTGCCTTCTCCTATGGATGTACCCCCTATAGTCGGAAAACTGCCGTCCGACAGCACCGAGGTTATAAGAAAGGCGTCTGACAGCGAGCCCTTTGCCGCCCTGGCGTTCAAGATAATGGCGGATGCCTTTGTCGGGCAGCTTACATTCGTAAGAGTATATTCCGGCGTACTTAGCGCCGGCTCTTATGTCTATAATTCGACAAAGGATGTTAAGGAAAGAATAGGCAGGATGGTCAAGATGCATGCAAATAAGAGAGAGGAAATAAAGGAGGTCAGGGCTGGTGATATAGCGGCAGTGGTAGGATTGAAGAGTACCCTGACCGGAGATACTCTCTGCGATGAGGACAACCCCGTTATCCTGGAATCAATGGAGTTCCCGGATCCTGTTATATCAGTTGCAATTGAACCAAAGACAAAGGCCGATCAGGAAAAGCTTTCGCACTCTATGGTAAAGCTTGCACAGGAAGACCCGTCATTCAGGGTGTCTTATAATGAAGAAACCGGCCAGACTATTATTTCGGGCATGGGTGAACTTCATCTTGAAATAATAGTTGACAGGTTATTAAGAGAATTCAAAGTCGGCGCCAATGTGGGCAAACCACAGGTGGCATACAAGGAAACTATAAAAGGCACTGCCAGGGTGGAAGGCAAATTTGTGCGCCAGTCCGGCGGCCGCGGTCAGTATGGTCATATATGGATTGATATAGAGCCGCTTGAGCGTGGCAAGGGCTTTGAATTTGCAAACAAGATAGTGGGCGGCTCAATACCGAGAGAGTATGTCCCCGCTGTTGAAAAGGGAGTAAAAGAGGCCATGGTGGGGGGCGTGCTGGCGGGCTATCCGCTTGTCGATGCAAAGGTATCGCTGATTGATGGATCGTATCATGAAGTCGATTCTTCTGAGATGGCGTTTAAAATAGCTGGATCGATGGCTTTGAAAGATGGAGCAAGGAAGGCGCAGTTGATTTTAATCGAGCCTATCATGAGCGTGGAAGTCGTTACTCCCGAGGAGTATATGGGTGAGGTTATCGGGGATTTGAATTCACGGCGGGGCAAAATCCAGTCGATGGAGCAAAGATCCGGTGCTCAGGTGATAAAGTCAATGGTCCCCCTGGCGGAAATGTTCGGTTATTCTACCGACCTCAGATCGAAGACCCAGGGAAGGGCGACCTATACTATGCAATTTTCCAGTTATGAAGAAGTGCCGAAGAATATTATGGAAGGGATTGTGGCCAAAGTAAAGGGCGAATAACGGAGGGGAGAGAAATGGCTAAGGCGAAATTTGAGAGGGTAAAGCCGCACGCGAATGTGGGGACGATAGGGCATGTAGACCATGGCAAGACGACGTTGACTGCGGCGATAACCAAGGTATTGGC
>Ga0074045_10003345_pt1 | contig 14450 bp, 12 predicted proteins | sample BogForMeECP23OM2_FD_94442 | JGI IMG/M metagenome (GOLD analysis project Ga0074045, IMG submission 94442) | Bog forest soil microbial communities from Calvert Island, British Columbia, Canada - Bog Forest MetaG ECP23OM2 | ecosystem: Environmental > Terrestrial > Soil > Wetlands ... | reverse complement strand
GAATGGAATTACAGCATTGCGCCGAGCAATAAGAACATGGAGCGATAGTTTGTGGGCGTCGCCTAAGCGCAATGGCAGGCACGCCGTTCGAGGCCGCCGCCTCGCCGGGCGCGGGCCTCAAGCGTCCGGGCCACCCGACCTCGACAAGGCCGGCGGCCGTCAAGGAGGCCGGGTCGGGACTGTCCGTCCGGACGGTCATCGACGGCGGCGATTCGCCGTAAGAGAAGACGACCGCGAGGCTGCCCAGCAGATCGGTTCCGATGCGCCCGCGCTGTTTGCCCGCCGGCGCCCGGTACGCCCCCATGTCCTCCGCCCGAAAGGCGATCCGCGCGGGGCTGCAAAACGGAACTTTCCGGTCGACGCGCGAACCCGGAACGAGGCCGTAGCTCTTGGCGTCGACGGCGCTCAAAGTCGCCCCGGTGTCGATCAGGAACGCCCCGCGCCTGCCGCCGACGTCGAGCGTTGCGACCGGGGTTCCGCCGATGGAGACATCCAGCGGGAGGCGGACGTTTCCGCAGCTCGGCTGAGCGGCGATCTCCCCGGCGAGCGCGGCCGAACCCGCGACGCCGAGGACGAGCGCGGCCGCTGCGACGCGTCCAGCGTCCGCCCGTCTCCGACGGGAGCGGCGTTTCATCCGGCAGCAGTCGCGGCGAAGTCTGCGCGCCCCCTAATCATCCAATCCCTTTCCTTCGAGAATTTTCGCCACGCATTTCTCCACCCGGGACTCCCGGGTCTTGGATTGCTTGGGCGCCGTGAAAAAAAGAAGGTACGCGCGGCGCCGCCCTGGCGTCAGGGCGTCGAAAGCCGTTTTCAAGCCGGGAATTTTGTCCAGTTTGCCCTGAAACTCGTCGGGAGTTGGGTAGTCGGCGGTTTCCTTGAGAGCGACTATCAGACCCGCTTTTTCAATCTCAATCGCCTCACGAACATAGGTTTTCAAAGTCGCTTTCATCTCGACGACGTCCCGCACGCTGGCGAACCGAATCTGACGCGCCGCCTGTACGTTTTCCGTCTGCCTGATGAGAACGCGATCGTCGTCCCTCAACAGGGCGCCTTTGACAAACAGAATCGCGCAATAGTCCTTGAATCCGTGAATCAAGACAACGTTCTTGCTCTCGAATGTGTAACAGGGAACCCCCCACTTCAATTGCTCGGTCAGCCCGCAGGCAAGAATGATCGACCTCAGCTGCTCGAACTCTTCCCGCCACGTTTTCGAATTCCTGATATAGGCGTCAACCTTGGGGTTCGTTGTACTATTGGTCATCGTACGCCTCTCCGTCGAGGTGCATGCGTCAGTCAACCTCGATCTCGCGCACCCGCATCTCGTCCCCCGCCGTCATCTGGACATGGAAGCGTCCGCACTCCGGGCAGGGTCCGAACCGCTCGCCGAGTGGCACGGTCTTGCCGCAGTCCATGCACCAGCCCGCGCCGGGAGTGCGCGCGATCTCGAGCCTCGCTCCTTCGGCGATCGTCCCGGCCGAGACCGCCGAGAAGCAGAAGAGAAGTGCCTCGGGCTCGACGTGGCTGAGCGCCCCCACGTCGACAAACACTTTTCGCACGCGACTCGCGCCCTCGCGCTCAGCCGTCTCGACGGCGATCTCCACGATGCTCTCCGTCAAGGCCATTTCGTGCATCAATCCGTCCTTGAGCGTGACCCGCGATGCGGGTCGAAGAGGGGCGAGAAGCGCCGCATCGAGCCAAAGCCGCTCGCCTCGCGCCCGGGAATCGCGTCAAACACGGGGAGGCGATCGGCCCGGTCCCCATGGGGAGGAGATAGAGCCGCTCAGCGCCGCCGTCGAGGGGTTGTCCGGGGTCCGCTCATGCGGCTTGAAACGGCGCAAGAAGTCCGAGACAATCGACCATCGCCAAAGGGAACCCGCCATGAGCGCAACCGACCGGGCCGCGATCGTCGCGCCCTCGATTCTTTCCGCCGACTTCTCCAAGCTCGGCCAGGAGGTGCGCGACGTCTCCGCGGCCGGCGCCGACTGGATTCACCTCGACGTCATGGACGGTCATTTCGTGCCCAACATCACGTTCGGCCCCCCGTTGATCGCCGCGCTGCGCGAGCACACCGTGAAGCCATTCGACTGTCATTTGATGATCGAGCCCTGCGATCCCTATCTCGAGGCATTCGCGCAGGCCGGCGCCGACCATATCACGATCCACGCCGAAGCGACCCGCCACCTCGACCGGTCGCTGCACGCGATCCGGGACCTCGGCCGGAAGGCCGGCGTGGCGCTGAACCCGGCGACGCCGGAAAGCGCGATCGAATATGTGCTCGACCGGCTCGACCTGATCCTGGTGATGACGGTCAATCCGGGCTTCGGCGGGCAGAAATTCATCACCGCCACGATCGACAAGATCAGGCGCGTCAAGGCGATGATCGGCGGGCGAGACATCCGCATCGAGGTCGACGGCGGCATCGCGCCGGAGACGGCGCCGATCGTGGTCGAGGCGGGCGCCGACGTGCTGGTCGCCGGCTCCGCGGTGTTCCGCGGCGATCCCTCCGCCTACGCCGCCAACATCGGCGCCATCCGGACGAGCCTCGCGTCACGGCGGGCGGCTTGAGCCCCGCCCGGGAGCTCGCGTCCGGGTTGCGAGCGGATCGCGCTTAAGGCTGTATCAGATCGGCGATGGCCGCCGCCAGCGCGGCGCCGGAGACGGGCTTGCGGACCAGACTCACGCGACCGCCGACAAACTTTTCCAGGCCTTTCGCATTCGCGGCGCCGGTGTTGCCGGTCAGGATAATGGCGGGAACGCCAGGGATGCGCCGGAGCGCCTCGTTGAGGAATGCCACCCCGCTCATCTTCGGCATCGCGAGGTCTGATAGGATCACGTCGTACATGGCGCCGCCGTCGAGCGCCGCGAGCGCTACGGCGGCGCTTTCGGCGGCGTTGACCGCGAAGCCGAGGTCGCTGAGCTCCGGCGCCAGCAATTCGAGCAAGGGGCGCTCGTCGTCGACCACCAGGACCCGCAAAGGCTTGCCGGAGTCGGCGCCCATTCCGCCGGACGAAGACGGACTCAGCCCCGGTGGAAAACTCGATCTTGCCAGTGGCGATCTCCCGCTGCCACGCGGCGGCGTTCGCGCCCTGCAAGGCGAGACGAAGCCGGCCGCCAGCGCTCCGTCCCTGATCAGGGGCGCGCTGACGTATGCCCCGATCGAGCGAGCTGCGAAGCTGGCCTGCACTCCGGACGAACCGGTCCGCGAATCGGTCAAATGTCGTTGACGACGAGGGGCTCGCCCACGCCGAAGCCGCGGCGACACTTGGATCAGGCCGGGCCGGGGTCGCCAACTGGGAGACCGGAAAAGAGAATTAAGCGTCGACTGCCTTCTGTAAATCACAGAATTGGGAGGAGGCGTGCCGGCCCCTCGTCCTGGCGCCCCATTTCCCAAATCGCGCGACTTGGCCTATTCCCAGCGCCACAGGAATCGGGGCCTGGTCCCCGCTCCCAGGTCGGAGAGCGTGAAGAACATGAAGCTGCCGAAAGAGGTCGGCCCCATTCATTTCGTCGGCATCGGGGGCATCGGCATGTCGGGCATCGCCGAAGTCCTGATCAATCTCGGCCACACGGTCCAGGGTTCGGACGCCGCAGACAACGCCAACGTCAAGCGGCTGCGCGAGCGCGGGGCGAAGGTGTTCGTCGGCCACGACGCGGCCAATCTCGGCGACGCAGCGGTGGTCGTGGTCTCGACCGCGATCAAGCGCGACAATCCGGAGCTCCTTGCGGCGCGGGCCAAGCGCGTCCCGGTCGTCCGGCGCGCCGAGATGCTCGCCGAGCTCATGCGCCTGAAGAGCTGCGTCGCGGTCGCCGGCACCCATGGCAAGACCACGACCACCTCGCTGGTGGCGACGCTGCTCGACGCGGCCGGACTCGACCCGACGGTCATCAACGGCGGCATCATCAACGCCTACGGCACCAACGCGCGCCTCGGCGCCGGCGACTGGATGGTGGTCGAGGCCGACGAGAGCGACGGCACATTTCTCAAGCTGCCGGCGGACGTGGCGATCGTCACCAACATCGACCCCGAGCACCTCGACCATTTCAAGACCTTCGACGCGATCAAGGAGGCCTTTCTGGCCCTGATCGAGAACCTGCCGTTCTACGGCTTCGCCGTCATGTGTCTCGACCATCCGACCGTGCAGGAGCTGGTCGGCAAGATCGAGGACCGGAAGGTGCTCACCTACGGCGAGAACCCGCAGGCCGACATCCGCCTGCTCGACGTCGAGATGAGCGGCGGCGTCACCCGGTTCGCGGTGCTCATCCGCGAGCGCGCCACGGGCCGGGCGACCTATATCGACAATCTCGCCTTGCCGATGCCGGGGCGCCACAACGCCCTCAACGCCACCGCCGCGATCGCGGTCGCCCATCAGCTCGGCGCCTCGGTCGACGTCATCCGCAAAGCGATCGAAAACTTCGGCGGGGTCAAGCGGCGCTTCACCCGCACGGGGACATGGAACGGCGTCGCCATCTACGACGACTACGGTCACCATCCGGTCGAGATCGCCGCCGTGCTCAAGGCCGCGCGCGCTTCGACCTCGGGCAAGGTGATCGCGATCGTGCAGCCGCATCGCTTCAGCCGCCTCGCCTCCCTGTTCGACGCCTTCGCCACCTGTTTCAACGACGCCGATAGCGTCATCGTCGCCGACGTCTATCCGGCGGGCGAGGCGCCGATCGAAGGCGTGGACAAGGCGCACCTCGCCGCCGCTGTCGCCGCCCACGGCCATCGTCACGCGATTGCCCTGCCCGGGCCGGAAAAACTCGCGGCCGTGGTGCACGAGCTGGCTTCGCCCGGCGACATCGTCGTCTTCCTCGGCGCGGGCACGGTGACCCAATGGGCCTACGCGCTGCCGGGCGAGCTCGCCGCGCTCGACAAGGCGTGACGATGGCGTTTCCCGACATCGTCGAGGATCTCCGCGCGCAAGCGCCGGAGGCGCGCGGGAAGCTTGCAGCCAACGCCCCGATCGCGGAGGCGACCTGGTTCCGGGTCGGCGGCCCGGCGCAGGTCCTGTACTCGCCGGCCGACGAGGACGACCTCGCCTACTTTCTTGGTCGTCTCCCGGCGGACGTCCCGGTGACCGTCGTCGGCCTCAGCTCAAACCTCATCGTGCGGGACGGCGGCGTCGAGGGCGTGGTTGTCCGCCTCGGCGGCCGCGCCTTCAACGCCATCGACGTCATGGAGGGTTCCCGGATCGTCGCGGGCGCCGCGGCGCCGGATCAGTTCGTCGCCAAGGCGGCGGCGACCGCTGGCGTCGACGGCCTCGCTTTCTTACGCGGCGTTCCGGGCTCGATCGGCGGCGCGCTGCGCATGAACGCCGGCGCCCATGGCGGCGAGATCAAGGACGTGCTCGTCGAGGCGCGCGGCGTCGACCGGGCGGGCGCGATCCGGGTCTTTTCCAACGCTGACATGGGCTATTCCTATCGGCTGAGCTCAGCGCCCAAGGACGCGATCTTTACCCGCGCGACGCTCCAGGGATATCCAGGCGACCCCGACGCGATCCTCGCCGAGATGGAGCGAATCACCCGCGCGAGGGAAGCGTCGCAACCAATCCGGGAAAAAACCGGCGGCTCGACCTTCAAGAACCCGCCGGGCGTCAAGGCCTGGGAACTGATCGACAAGGCCGGCTGCCGCGGGCTCGTCGTCGGGGACGCGCAGGTCTCGACCCTGCACTGCAATTTCCTGATCAACCGCGGCAACGCGACCGCAGCCGACATCGAGGCGCTCGGCGAAGAGGTGCGGCGGCGTGTGCGCGAGAGGTGCGGGGTGACGCTGGAATGGGAGATCAAGCGGATCGGCGTCCCGACGGCGACATGAGCTTGTCCCTTCACCCCGCTCGCGGGGCGACCGGGGCGCGCGGCCGGTGACGAGTCGCCGCTGTATTCCCAAGCGATTTTCGAGAGCGAATCAGCCGAGGTTAACGCCCCGTTAATCGCATCGCCTTAAGTCTGCCTTAACTGTGCCGTTTGGCGGATCGTTAGGGAATTGTCGCGCAATGAAACACGTCGCGGTCCTGATGGGCGGCTGGTCGGCTGAGCGTCCGGTGTCGCTGAATTCCGGCCGCCAATGCGCCGACGCGCTCGAGGCCTCGGGCTATCGCGTCACCCGCGTCGACGTCGACCGCTCGATCGCCGACACGCTCGCGCGCCTCAAACCCGACGTCGCCTTCAACGCCTTGCACGGCAAGGTCGGCGAGGACGGGACGATCCAGGGCGTGCTGGAGATCCTGGGCATCCCCTACACCCATTCGGGCGTGCTCGCCTCGGCGCTGGCGATGCAGAAGGACCTCGCCAAGACCGTCCTCGCCGCCGCCGGCGTGCCGGTCGCGCACAGTATCGTCATCGACCGCCACGAGGCGGCCCGCCGGCACGCGATCGAGCCGCCTTACGTGCTGAAGCCCGTGTGCGAGGGGTCGTCGTTCGGCGTCGTGATCGTCAAGGAGGACCGCGCCCACCCGCCACAGGAGGTCGGGCGCACCGACTGGCCCTACGGCGACGCGTTGCTTGCGGAAAAATTCGTCGACGGCAAGGAGCTGACCTGTGCGGTGATGGGCGACCGCGTGTTCGACATCATCGAGATCGAGGCGATTTCCGAAGCGTTCTACGGATATGACGCAAAGTACGCGAAAGGCGGATCTCGGCACATCCTGCCGGCAAATCTTAAACCGAATATTTACCATAAGGTCCAAGAGTTGACGCTCAGAGCGCATCGAGCGCTGGGGTGTCGGGGCGTGAGTCGCACCGACTTCCGGTTCGATGACACGAAAGGCGATGAGGGCGAACTCGTGTGTCTCGAGGTCAACACCCAGCCGGGCATGACGGAAACTTCGCTGGTGCCGGACATGGCGGCCTACGCGGGCCTGTCGTTCGCCGAGCTGGTCGCGTGGATGGTGGAGGACGCTTCGTGCGACCGCTGAGCCTCGCCTTCGGTTCAAGCGACGCCCCGACGCCGGCGCTCGCCGGGGCTGCGGTCGACAGCGGGCCGCCCAAGGTCCTTCTGCGCGCCGAGCGCGCGGCGCGCGGGTCCTTCCGCCTTCGCCTGCCGCCCGACCGGCCGCCGCCGCTCAGCCTCGAAATCGCCCTGACGCTCCTCGTGCTGGCCGGCGCGGCGGGCTACGGGTCGATTCGCGGCGGACAGCTCGAGGCTTTCGTCGCCAGTCATGGCAGCGTCGGCGACGTCGCCGCCCGCAGGCTCGGCTTCGGCGTCGACATCGTCACGGTCTCCGGCGCGACCCATATGACCGAGCCCCGAATCCTGTCGATCGCGGGGATCAGCAGCAAGAACTCCCTGCCGTTCTTCGACGTCGCCGCCGCCAAGGCGCGGCTCGAGGACGATTCGCTCGTCAAGCAGGCGAGCGTGCGCAAGCTCTATCCCAACCAGATCGTCATCGACATCGTCGAGCGCACGCCCTACGCGGTGTGGCAGAAGGACGGCCAGGTCAGGGCCGTCGCGGCCGACGGCGCGCCGATCGACGACGTCATCGACAGCCGCTACGCCGGGCTGCCATTCGTGGTCGGCGAGGGCGCGAACGCCCGGGCGCGCGAATTCACCGCGCTGCTCGACGTGATGGAGGAACTGAAGCCGCGGGTCGAGGCGGGCGTGCTGATCGGCCAGCGCCGCTGGAACCTCAGGCTCAAGTCGGGCGTCGACGTCAAGCTGCCCGAGACCGATCCTCAAGGCGCGATCGCGACGCTGCTCAGGCTCCAGCGCGAGCAGCGGATTCTGGACAAGGACGTGCTGGCGCTCGACTTCCGCGCCCGGGATCGGGTGTTCGTGCGGCTGACGCAGGAGTCGGCCGCCGCCTGGACCGAGGCGCATGCGCCGAAGAAAAAAGAAGGGCAGCCATGACCTTCCGGCCGCTTCCCCCCCGCATGCGCCAGATCCCCGCCCGCAAGCAGGCGATCCTGTCGATTCTCGACATCGGGGCCTCGAAAATCGTCTGCCTGATCGCGCGGCTGACGCCGATGGAGCCGTCGACGTCGCTGCGCGGGCGCACGCATCGCTGCAAGATCCTTGGCATCGGCCATCAAAGGTCGAACGGCGTGAAAGGCGGCGCGATCGTCGATCTGCAGGCGGCCGAGCATGCGACGCGGCTGGCGATCGACGCGGCCGAACGCATGGCCGGCGTCGAAGTCGGCGGCGTCATCGTCAACATGTCGGGCGGCCTTCTGTCCTCGCAGCGCTTCAACGCCAAGGTCGCGCTGCGCGGCAAGACCGTCTCGGAGCACGACATCCACCGGGTGCTCGAGGCAGCATCCGCCGCGACCACGCAGCCGGGCCGCACTGTGATGCACGGCCTGCCGACCGCGTTCTGGCTCGACGCCACGCGCGACGTGCGCGACCCGAAAGGCATGATCGGCGAGGAGCTCGGCGTCGACCTGCACGTCGCCTCCTGCGAGTTGGCGGCGGCGCGCAATCTCATGCTCGTGATCGAGCGCTGCCATCTCAGGGTCGAGGCGATGGTTGCGACCCCCTATGCCGCGGGACTGTCGACCCTGGTCGACGACGAGGCCGAGCTCGGCTCGGCGGTGATCGATTTCGGCGGCGGCACGACCACGGTCGGCGTGTTCTCCGGCGGACGGCTGATCCATGTCGACGCGGTCGCCGTCGGCGGCATCCACGTCACCCGCGACATCGCGCGCGGCCTCAACGTGTCGATGACCGACGCCGAGCGGCTGAAGACGCTCTACGGCGCCTGCATCGCCTCGCCCTCCGACGACCGCGAGTCGATCGCCGTTCACCGGCTCGGCGACGACATGGACCATCCAACCCATTTGCCGAAGTCCGAGCTCATCAGGATCATCCGGCCACGCGTCGAAGAGATCCTCGAGCTCGTGCGCGACCGGTTGCAAGCCTCCGGCCACGCCGCCCATGTCGGGCGCAGGCTGGTGATGACCGGCGGCGCCTGTCAGCTGACGGGTCTGCCGGAGCTGGTGCGCTCGATCATTTCGAGCCAGGCCCGCATCGGCCGGCCGCTCGGAATCGAGGGCCTGCCGGAATCGGGCAAGAGCCCGTCGTTCGCGGCGGCGGTCGGCCTGATGATCTACCCGCAGATGGCCGGTCTCGAATACTTCGAACCCTCTCGCCACGCCTCGCGGCAGGCCTACGAGGGGGAAGGGTACGCGTCCCGGGTCGGGCGCTGGCTCAAGGAAAGTTTCTAACAGGTTTCGGGTCCCGCCGGCGGGGACCCGGAAAGCGCGCAAAACGTCAGTCACACCGGCGTCCGCGGGCGCCCAACCGGATGAGGTAGTCATGTCGATCAATTTGAAGGCGCCCGAACTGAGGGAACTTAAGCCGCGCATCATGGTGTGCGGCGTGGGCGGCGCTGGCGGCAACGCGGTCAACAACATGATCGTGTCCGGGCTCTCGGGCGTCGATTTCGTCGTCGCCAACACCGACGCCCAGGCGCTGACCTCCTCGCGCGCCGAGCGCATCATTCAGATGGGCCTTCAGGTTACCGAAGGCTTGGGCGCCGGCTCCAAGCCCGAGGTCGGCAAGGCCGCCGCGGAAGAGGCGCTCGAAGAAATCCGCGACCATCTCGCCGGCGCGCACATGGTGTTCGTCACCGGCGGCATGGGCGGCGGCACCGGCACGGGCGCCGCCCCCGTGATCGCCCGGGCCGCCCGCGAGATGGGCATCCTCACTGTCGGCGTCGTCACCAAGCCGTTTCATTTCGAGGGCGGCCGCCGGATGAAGGTCGCCGAGCAGGGCATCACCGACCTGCAAAAGGCGGTCGACACGCTCATCATCATCCCGAATCAGAACCTCTTCCGCGTCGCCAACGAGAAGACGACCTTCGCCGACGCCTTCGCCATGGCCGACCAGGTGCTCTACTCGGGCGTCGCCTGCATCACCGACCTGATGGTCAAGGAAGGCCTGATCAACCTCGACTTCGCCGACGTCCGCTCGATCATGAGCGAGATGGGCAAGGCGATGATGGGGACCGGCGAGGCGACCGGCGAGAAGCGCGCGGTGCTCGCGGCCGAGGCTGCGATCGCCAACCCGCTGCTTGACGAGACGTCGATGAAGGGCGCGCGCGGCCTGCTCATCTCGATCACCGGCGGCAACGACCTCACCCTCTACGAGGTCGACGAAGCGGCGAGCCGCATCCGCCAGGAGGTCGACGAGGAGGCCAACATCATTCTCGGCGCGACTTTCGATTCGGCGCTCGACGGGGTGGTGCGCGTGTCGGTCGTTGCGACCGGCATCGACCAGGTGGCGATCTCCCAGATCGAGCCTGTCAACGTCCAGTCGCGGCCGGAACCGGCGCCGCGCTCTCGCGCCCCGGTCCGCGCCGCGCAGCCCCAGCCCGCAACATACGAGCAGCCGATGGCGGCAATGGTCAACGACGTCGAGATCCAGCCGGTCGCCCCGGTCGCGGTCGCCTTTCCCGAGCCGATCGAGCCCCGGCGGGCGCCGCAGGAGGAGGAGAGCGGCGAATTCATCCCGCCCGCGCCCGAGCAGCCGATGGTTCGCGCGCCGCGCATGCCGCAGATCGAGGACCTGCCGCAGGTCGCGCAGAACCAGCTGCGCGCAGCCCGCGACGCCCAGGCCGGACAGTCGGGCGCAACATCGGCGCCCGAGACGCGCCGCAAGTCGCTCCTGGAAAAGCTCGCGGCGTTCGGAATCACGCGCCATGACGAGGAGCCGGCCCCGAGGGCGCCGCCGGCGCCCGCTCCGGTCGCGCCGGCCGCCCCTCCGCCGCGGACCTACGCCACGCCGGTCGCTCCGCAGGAGTTCGCCCGCGCACAGCCGCAGCCGCGTCCGCTGCCGGCCCGCCCTCCGGCCGCTCCGGCCGCGAGCCTCGACCCGCACGGCCGGCCCGCGCACCGGCCTCCGGCGACCGAGGACGACCCCCTCGATATCCCGGCGTTTCTCCGGCGGCAACAGAACTGATTCGGGGCGCATCGTAGGCGCAACCCGGCAACCCGGCCGCGGCGACCAGCCGCGGCCGGTCGATTTTTTGCCTAATTATTCGTTAATTTTTTTGACCTAACGATCTGAAAATAAACGAGAAAGCAATTATGGCCGGTTTGTAACTTTTGGTCACCAAAGGTGATTTGTCTCCGTCCCCTGCCCCCCGGTATTTTGCCCCGCAGCAAAACGGGTCCGCGCCGCCTCAGGCGAGCGGCCGCGACCATTAAGAGGCGTACCGCCGCGGGCTCATCCCGCCGGACGCCCTGGATCAGGGCCGGGCGAAAGTCCGGAGGCATTTGGCAATGAAGGCTGGTTATCAGACGACCCTCCGCCGCCGCGTATCCATCGGCGGAAATGGAGTTCATTCCGCTGCGCCCGCGCAGCTGGTCCTTCATCCCGCCGAGCCCGACTCGGGCGTCACGTTCCTGCGAACCGGTTTGCCGGACGGCGGAGAGCGCCATCTGAAAGCGCGCCGTTCCAACGTCACCCATACTGCGCTCTGCACCATTCTTGGCGACGCTTCCGGGGCGAGCGTCAGCACGGTCGAGCACCTGCTCGCCGCTTTTTCCGGGCTGCAGGTCGACAACGTCCTCGTCGAGATCGACGGGCCCGAGACGCCGATCATGGACGGCTCCGCCGCCGATTTTGTCGCGGCGATCGATCACGTCGGCGTCGTTCGCCAGACCCGGCCGCGGCGCTGCCTCAAGGTCCTCAAGCCGGTGCGTGTCGAGCGCGATGGCGGCTACGCCGAGCTCGCCCCGGCGGAGCGCGGTTTCCGGCTCGACGTCGAGATCGATTTTGCTTCTCCGGCGATCGGCCGTCAGCGCCTCGCCTTCAACCTCGATCCAACCGCGTTCCGCCGCGAAATCGCGCGCGCCCGCACGTTCGGTTTCGTAAGCGACGTCAAGAAGCTTTGGCAGGCGGGCTATGCGCTTGGCTCCTCGCTCGAGAATTCCGTCGCCATCGACAACGACGAGGTTCTCAATCCCGAGGGCTTGCGCTACGCGGACGAGTTCGTGCGCCACAAGGCGCTCGACGCCGTCGGCGATCTGTCGCTGGCCGGCGCTCCGATCATCGGCGTCTATCGGACCTATCGGCCCGGCCACAAGTTGAACGCGCTGGCGCTCGAGGCGCTGTTCGCCGACCGCTCGGCCTACGCGTTCGTCGAGGCCGGGGTCGCCAAGCCCTTCAAGGGTTTCGGCGTGGGAGCGCATGTTCCCGCCGCAGCTTTCGCCGCCGCCGAGTAGCCTTCACATTGGTTTTTCGCGGCGGCGCTGGCGCTCGGGGCGCCGCGCCGCCACATTTTGCGGCCATTGAACGATTCTCACGTCCGCCAAAAGTGGCGCGCGCCACGGGACTGGGTTAAACACGCGCTGCGCCGCGAAGCGGCCGTCGGGCAGCGGGGCCCGTGCAAACCGTCGAAGCTGCAATCGAGTCCGAACGTATGGTCAAAATCGAACTGGGCGTCACTTCCTCGATGGCCGGCGGGCGGCCGGCGCGCCGAATCCTGGCGGCGGCGGCGCTGGTCGCGGTGGCCCTCACCGCGTCCGCCTGCTCAATGTTCGACCAGTTCAATCCGTTCGGCGCGGAAAAATACAAGATGGAGATCACGCCGGACGTCCCGGCGAGCAAGACCTACGATCAGGGCCTCCAGAAGCTGGCGAACGGCGCGCCGAAGGACGCGGCGAAGAAGTTCACCGATCTCGGCAAGCAGTACCCGGATTCCGACTGGGCTCGCAAGGGCCAACTGATGACGGTCTACGCGAATTATCAGGCCGGCGAATACACCGACGCCGAAACCGCCGCCGAGAAGTACCTGAAGGAGTTTCCCAACTCATCCGACGCCGCCTACGTCGCCTATCTGCAGGCCAACGCCTATTACGAGCAAATTCCCGACATTTCCCGCGATCAGGACGCCGCGAACAAGGCGCTCACCGCCTTCCAGGACATTCTCAAGAAGTACCCAAAGTCCGAATATGTGGAAGACTCGAAATTCAAGATCACGGTGTGCCAGGACCAGCTCGCCGGCAAGGAGATGTCGATCGGCCGATTCTACCTCGCCCGGCACAATTACACCGCCGCGATCAACCGTTTCCGCACCGTCCTGCAATATTATCAGACGTCCCGCCATGCGCCGGAGGCGCTCTATCGTCTTGTCGAGGCTTATATGGGCCTCGGAATCGTCGACGAGGCGCAGACGGCCGCTGCGGTTCTCGGCCACAACTTCCCCGACAGCCAGTGGTACAAGGACGCTTACTCGGTCCTGCAAAGCAAGGGCCTGTCGCCGCACGAAGACTCGGAATCGTGGATGGCCAAGATCTACCACGCGGTCGTTCCGTCCTGAACGGAGCCTCTTCCCATGCTCGCGCGCCTCTCCATCCGCGACGTGGTCCTGATCGATCAGCTGGATCTCGAGTTCTCGGCCGGCCTGACGATCCTCACTGGAGAAACCGGCGCGGGCAAATCGATCCTGCTCGACGCGCTGTCGCTGGCGCTCGGAGCGCGCGGCGACGGCGGACTGGTCCGCCACGACCAGAGCCAGGGCCAGGTCACGGCCGTGTTCGAGCTTCCGCCGGGGCACGCCGCCCACGCCCTGCTTGAAGGACAGGACATCGAGATCGGCGACGACCTGATCCTCAGGCGCGTTCAACTCGCCGACGGCCGCACCCGCGCCTATGTCAACGACCAGAGCGTGAGCGTCCAGGCGCTGCGGTCGCTCGCCTCGTCGCTCGTCGAGATCCACGGTCAGCATGACGAGCGCGCGCTGACCGACCCGGCGACGCATCGCGCGCTCGTCGATTCCTATGGAGGACTGGACGCGCAGGCTAAGGCGACCCGGGAGGCATACGCCGCAATGCGCGAGGCCGTTGAGGCCCTGGAAGCCGAGCGCGCGCGCGTCGCCGCCGCGGAGGCCGAGGCCGATTTCGCCCGTCACGCTCACGAAGAGCTGGTGAAGCTCGCCGTCCAGCCCGGCGAGGAGGATGAGCTCGCAGTCCGGCGCCAGGCGATGATGCAGGGCGAGAAGGTCGCCGCCGACATTCGCGAGGCTCGGGATCATCTGACCGGCGACGCGGCGATCCTGCCGATGCTCATCTCCGTCTCCCGCCGGCTGCAACGCCGCATGCCGCAGGCGCCTCAGCTCATCGAGCCGAGCGTGAAGGCCCTCGACGAGGCGCTCGAGGCGCTCGAAGGGGCGACCCGCGCCGTCGAGGAGGCGCTCGAAGCCTCAGCCTTCGATCCGATGGAGCTCGAACGCTGCGAGGAGAGACTGTTCGCCCTGCGCGCGATGAGCCGCAAGCACAACACGCCGATCGAGAATCTGCCGGCGCTGGCGCAGAAGTACGCCGACGATCTCGCCGCGCTCGAGGCCGGACGAGACGAGGTCGCGCGCCTCGAGGGCGAACTCGCCCGCGCGCGGGAGACCTACCACGGCAGCGCCCGCGCGCTGAGCGCCGCCCGCGAACGAAGCGCTCGCGAGCTTGAGACGACGGTGACGGCCGAGCTGCCGCCGCTGAAGCTCGAGCGCGCCGAGTTCCGG
>Ga0074045_10003344_pt1 | contig 14451 bp, 14 predicted proteins | sample BogForMeECP23OM2_FD_94442 | JGI IMG/M metagenome (GOLD analysis project Ga0074045, IMG submission 94442) | Bog forest soil microbial communities from Calvert Island, British Columbia, Canada - Bog Forest MetaG ECP23OM2 | ecosystem: Environmental > Terrestrial > Soil > Wetlands ... | reverse complement strand
CGAAGGCATGCGCAGCAGTCAGGACATCGCCACCCTCGAAGTGCTTCCCGCCTTGAAGGCGCGTCTTACATGGCAGCAAAAAAGGCAGCTCGACGAACTTGCGCCGGTATCTATTGTTGTGCCGAGCGGCAACCATATAAAACTCGACTACACCTTGGGAGAAACGCCGGTACTTGCAGTAAAGCTGCAGGAGATGTTCGGCCTGGCCGATACGCCGGTGATAGCCGGGGGCAGTGTGAAAGTCCTGCTTCATCTTCTTTCACCGGCCCGAAGACCAGTGCAGATCACACAGGACCTTAAGGGTTTCTGGCACACCGGCTATCAGCAGGTCAAAAAGGAACTGAAAGGTCGGTATCCAAAGCATCCGTGGCCTGACAACCCATGGAACGCGATACCTACACGGCGTACAAAACCACGCCAGGGGCCGTAACCTCGCTTGTGTATGTTTCTTATTGCTCCCGGACAGGCTATAATTTAGATAAACACGTAAAGGAGGCAAAGGATGAACCAGCTTGCCAAGTACTCCGACCAGGCTTATGCATTAATGCGCATTATAGCGGGATTCATGTACTCATTTCACGGGGCCCAAAAAATTCTCGGTATTCTGACCGATTTCCAGCCTGTGCTGGGATCTCAACTCTGGTTTGGCGGGCTTATAGAATTGATTTGCGGCGTGCTGGTGATGGTGGGTTTCCAGACCCGATGGGCGGCTTTCCTTGCCAGCGGCGAAATGGCTGTGGCTTATTTCCAGTTTCACTGGAAGTTCCAGTTCGGCCCGAAGTTTTTTCCGGCTATCAACAAGGGTGAATTGGCGGCACTTTACTGTTTCTTATTTCTCTTCATTGCCTGCCGCGGCGGGGTCCTGTGGTGCCTGGATAAGAAATAATGTACTTTCCGGCAATGCAGTTTGTTATCAATGAATAGCAGGAGCAATAAGAGAAATAATCCCGCTATGACTCAAAAGTCTGCGATGAAACCGAGTGGCCGACATGAGCCGTATTGTTCCATTTGCACCAACAAAGATTGCAAATTGAGAAAAGCGGGCTGTAAAGGATTTGAAGCATGTCCGGGCTACAAAGGCCGATGACCTGAAGAATAAATAACAATTAGATATAAGGCTACGTCAGTGGTTCGAGAACGGCGAAATGCAGTCCCAAACAAGTGCATCTTGACAAAGATGGATGATATGGGAAACTTACCTTTCTTTTTCACCCTCCCCGGCCTTTAATCCGAAGTTCCCCATTATTTTCACCATCTCCTTTTCCGTCTCTTCCATAAAGCCCAGGACCTTCTTCAAGGTGCGACCTGTGATGTCCTGGAACTCTTGGATTATCAGCAGTTCGGTGAGGTCTTTCTCAAATTCCTCACTGAATCTCTCCATATAGTTTACGGCATCCTGCTTGACAGTGAATCCCTGGATATCCGCTTTGAAGCCCTTGGTCCTGGCAAAATACTTCTCGACGATCTCCAATGTCCTGTTTGCCGCATCTTCGGTCCCCATGAGTACCAGTTGCAGATTGTCGGGGACGGCGGTCCCCCCGGAAGCACTCAGGCTTTTCACACGCGTTGCCTTTAGGCCCCTGAAGCCCTGGACGGTGTCATGCAGTTTCCTGGTGAAGTTGCCAAGTTCCTTGTATAATCCATCCTGTCCTTTACTTAGGATATTCTCCATGCACGTTTCGGTCTTATCGAAATCCCGGCTCGCGAGGGCCTCCATAAGACAGACGAGGTCATCAAGAACCGTCACCCTTGGGTCATTCTTTTCGAAGCCCTTATTCCTGAAGAATTCCTTGGTGTCCATAATCTCTCGCACAAGAATATTATCGCCGATTCCCTCCAGCTTCTGTGCAACCTCTAATTGGTCCTCTCCTGCTTCCCTGTATTCCAGGATATCATCACCGAAAAGATGCAGGTCCTGCAGCGGGACCATTCTCCCGGGGTCGAGCATGATTATTATACGATCGTCTATTTTTGCAACGCCATCCACTGCTTTACAGGTGTGGGCAATAAAGGTTTCAGCAGGTTCTATATTGTCGTTTTCGATGCTGACAACACCTGTAATGGTGTCCACGAGGATGCCGAAGGCCACTTCGCCGCTCCCAAGAACTATAATCTTCTGGGGCCGGTCGTTCTCGGGAAAGCCAAGCAGCCTCCTGAGCTTGATAATGACGATTATCTTGCCACGTATGTTGGTGATCCCTGCAACGTAGGGCGGGGATTGGGGCATTTTGGTTATTTGCCCGAGATTAATTATCTCCTGGACCTTATTAATAGGCACGGTATATTCACTGTCGTTTACAAGAAACCCAACATACTGCATCTTTTCCTCCTCTCAGAAAGGATGATAACAAATTACTTATTGCCTTGCAAGAGAACGAGTTGCATTATGCGAAAATCCATTCGAAATAACGTCATTTCTTCTCACAGTACAGGCAGTGACTGCTGGGTTGTGAAAGGTGGTGGCACAAGCTTGCTTTTGAACAAAAGTAATGTTAGATTAAAAACGGCACTCATAGGTAGTCCGCATGGTTAAAACTAATAAAATACTCTATTTCGACTGTTTTTCAGGGGCCAGCGGCGATATGATTATCGGCGCCTTGCTGGATTTAGGTTTAGATCTGGAATTGCTCAAAGCGGAACTGGCCAAGCTTGGTCTGGCGGGTTACGAGATAAAAGCCCGGAAGGTCATGAAATCCGGGTTCAGCGCCACTAAATTCAATGTATTGGATCAAAACGGCCGCCTGCTTGATCAGGGTTACGATAACGATAGCGATCATGGATGCAATGATGGTCCTTACCATAGTCCGCATCATAACCCGGAGCACAATCACCACCGCGGAGATCATGGGCCTCATGAAGACTTTCATAGTGATACCCACGAACGTATCCATCACAGAAACCTGAGTGATATTGTGTCCTTGATCGAACAAAGCCGGCTGCCGGCCAATGTCAGGGGGAAAAGCATTGCTGTTTTCAACCGGCTTGCTGCTGCAGAAGCCAAGATACACGGCACAGTACCTGACGGGGTCCATTTCCATGAAGTGGGTGCTGTGGATGCTATTGTCGATATTGTTGGAGCGGTTATCGGGGTGCATTTGCTGGGTATCGACAGAATACTTGTATCTCCATTGCCCGCCGGCAGGGGGGTTGTACGATGCCGGCACGGCATTATACCGTCGCCGGTCCCGGCTGCGATAGAACTTCTTCAAGGCATGACAATGTACGGTTCTGAGCATGAGGGCGAAACAGTAACTCCTACGGGAGCGGCCATCGTTTCCACGCTGGCTGAGTCATGCGGGCCTATGCCTGAAATGACTATCGTAAAAGTTGGTTATGGCGCCGGGACCCGTGAGTTTACAATGCCTAACATGCTCCGCGCGGTGATGGGAGAGGCGATAACAAAAGATGCGCCCTATTATGACTGCCCAGTCGAGACGATAACGGAGCTGGAAGCAAATATTGACGATATGAACCCGGAGTTCTTTGATTATATCTTCGAGCAGTTATTGAAGAACGGAGCGCTGGATGTTTTTTTGGTACCTGTCCAGATGAAAAAGAACAGGCCGGCTGCCCTTCTCAAAGTCTTATGCGCCGAACGCGACCTTCATACTATGGCCGGGCTCTTGTTTACTGAAACATCCACTATAGGGGTGAGAGTAAACCGGTTGCAGAGGTTCTGCCTGCGCAGGGAAGTTATTCAGGTGCAAACAGAGTTTGGTGAAATCAGGGTGAAACAGGCGATGCTCGAGGGCAAGATAGTGAACCAGGCTCCGGAATATGAGGACTGCAGGGAAAGAGCACGAGCCTGCAAGGTACCCCTCAAGCACGTATACCAGGCAGCTATGAAGTCCTGCAGAGGTCACCATCAATGCAAAGAGACCTTATAACTACAAGTCAATAAAATCTCGTATTTGGCAGCCAGCCAGGCTGCCTGAGTCCGGCTTGATAATGAGATACGTTGCTTACCGGCCAAATGTTGCCGTAACGCTCTTTGCCGTTGACATTGAGACAGTACATTTGTCAGCACTCGTGCTGTCGCAACCAGTCCAACTTGTAAATGTTGAACCGGAATCGGCGGTAGCCGTCAGCGTTACGCTTGCGCCGCTCTTGTAGGAAGCCTTGCCGGAATTGCCGCTCCAGCTAAGCGTCCCTAGGCTCGCTTTAACCGTGCCGCTGCCTGTGCCTGACTTTGAGACCGAAAGTACCAAATTATCCGCTGATCCATACCGTCCGCCATGCACACACCGGACATAGGCGAGGCTGTCGGCCCTATTGCCGCTGCCGACACCGCCGGTACTGAAGCCCAGGATCCACACGGCGTCCTTACCGTAGGCGCCTGTGGTAGACGACCAGTAGTAGGCCGGGTATGCTTTTGGAAAAAAAGCAGTATTTATTGCCGGGTTCCATAGCTTGGTATCTGTGATAGACTCCAGTTCTTTTATTTTCGGCAGCCGCCAGTCTGAATATCCTCCAAGGCTCAGCCCTGTACAGTACAACACGGCCTTGTCCCATTCCATTAGGCCCCCTTCCGCCTGCTGCCACATAAGACCCGTTACACTGTCTGTAACTGTTCCGTTTCCGTTGTCGGTAAAAATGGCAGCATCACCAGTGACGGCAATAAACACAGTCAGCATCGTCACCAGTAAAACAAGCATCTTTTGCATAAATCTCTCCTCTGCTTGCGAATATATCCTCAGGAACGCCCGTGCCTGAACAAGACAAATTGTCGTGAGAACCACAAAAACCGTTGGAGCAAAACCCCTCCTTATATGTCCCATATCAGACCTCTGGCAACTACGAAGCTTAACTTTGAATACATCAATTTTATTACCATTTTCTTAAGCGGTTGTCAAGTGTACGGGGTGAAAGAGATTTCCCGGAGCTGGATATTTTAAGAGGCTGGAACGAGGTCTTTTAACAGCTTCCCGACAACTGCCGGAATGGCCTCTTCGAGGGCCGGAGTCATGCTTTCTCCGAAAGTGTTTACCTCGAGAGCCTCTATCCCCCATATGATGATCTCAGAGGGGATATTGATCCCCATTTGTCTGCCGGCTTCAAGGGCGCAGGCCAGGCTCGCGTCATGTGTTGAAGACGTATGGAGCGACTGGCCAAGATCATCGATAGTCAATTTATAGATCGTTCCCGGGGGGTTGTTTCCTGTCATAACGGCATCGATAATAAAAACCCTCCGGTAATCGGCCATGATTTCCATCAGCCTCATGCCGCCGACGGAAAGTTCCATGATTTCAATATCGTCCCTTTGACTTATGTGCTCTTTCAGGGCTTCAGCGGCGCGGATGCCGACTCCGTCGTCTTTCAGGATCTTATTCCCAAGGCCGATTATCAGGGTTTTCATTTAGCCTGAATTAAATAATTACAACTATCCTTTGCGTTCAAAATTCCTCACCAGCTCTCCGGAACTGTTTCTAATATTTACCTGCAGCGGCATTCTGCCGGGCATCGAATGCGTTGCGCATGAAAAGCAAGGGTCGTAAAGCCTGAAAGCCATCTCTATTTTGTTCAGAAGACCGTCTTCTATCACCTGTCCTTTTTTGATCAGCGATTGCGCCGCCTTCTTGACAGACATCGATATAGGCGCGTAATTATTGGTCGTCCCCACAATAAGGTTTACTTTTGTGAGCACCCCTTTCTCATCCGTCCAGTAATGGTGGGTCAGAGTGCCGCGAGGTGCTTCGACCGAGCCTACTCCCTCGGCGGGTATTTCTGCAGGGATTACCCTCACATGCGGGTCGGTGATCCCGGGATCTCTTATAAGCTCAAGCATGCGTTCAGCGGCATAGAGCAGCTCAATCAGCCTGGCCCAATGTGTTGCGAGTCTATGATGCACGGGCTGGTACCTGCCGTTTATTTTTTTTGAGCCGAAGGTCGTATAAAATTTCTCGAAGAACTCCTGCGCCTTTGGGGTCGCCATTCCGTCCGCAGCGTTTAATCTGGAAAGCGGCGTTGCACAGTAAACACCGCTTTCAGGGCCGTCGACAAAGCCTTTCCATCCTATTTTCCTGAGATAAGGGAATTTCAGATAGGTCCACTGCTCGACATGTTCTGATATATGCTGCGCATAATCCTTCGCATCATATTTTGCAAACTCGTTGCCGTCTGGCGATACTACCCGAATTTTGCCGTCATAAAAGTTGACGCAATTATTCTCGTCCACAGTGCCCATATAGTAAGTCCTGTGATAATAGATATCGGACAGGACAAGATCCAGATACTCCTTATTCCTGAGCACAATGTCGTCAAAGGCCTGCAGGCTGAAAATAGCAAAATCGATGTTCTTCAGCGCTATGGATTCAATCTCTTTCCTCTCTTCTTCATTTATTGCTTTAGACCATCCGCCGGGCAGACCCGCATTCGGATGAACTGCCCTGCCGCCGACCATTTTGATCACGTGATGGTTCCTCTTTCTGCAATCGATTACCTGGCCGCCTATTTCAAGACCAACTTTCTTTATTACTCCGAGGATGTTCCTTTCCGCCGCAGGCGCCTCGGGACCTACAATAAAATCAGGTCCGCCGAGCGCATAGAAGTGCGTGGTGTGATCTGTCACGTAAAATGCCGAATAGAACATCTCCCGGATCTTCTTCGCCGCGGGCGGAGGTTCAACTTTATAAAGCGCATCAAGGGCCTTTGTGGAAGCCATGTGGTGCGCCTCCGGACATACACCGCAGATGCGGTTCGTGATATTCGGCATGTCCACTGCCGACCTTCCGACACAAAATTTCTCAAACCCGCGCAGCTCCGGAACTATGAAATAAGTATTTTCAACCTCTCCATCGTCGCTCAGGAATATCTCGATCTTGCCGTGTCCCTCAAGCCTCGTTATCGGGTCGATGACTATTTTTTCCATTTATTACCCTCCTTTTCCGGTTTGCCTGGCCCGGTTCATTATTGAATGGGGCAGACTGAATTTGTAATATTTCCCGGCATGATCTACGACCATGCCGTCCAGTTCGCCGATCTATTTGATTCACTCAGTACTGAGCGCGGACAAAAGGCCGGAGTTCTTTCAGCTGCTGAGTCATCAGATTTACTCTTTCCGCCAGTGTATTTCCCTCTGATGCCGACACCCATACCAATTGAAGCCTTTCCTCTTCGATGCCGAGTTGTCCGGTCATTTTCCTCAGGAGATGAAAGCGTATGAGCGCTTTCAGGTTGCCTTCAACATAATGGCATTCACCAGGGTGGCATCCGGCGATCAGGACCCCATCAGCCCCTTCGCCGAATGCTTTAAGGATAAACCTGGGCTCAACTCTTCCGGTGCACAGGACCCTTATAATTCTGAGGTTAGGAGCGTAATGTATCCTTGAGGCGCCTGCAAGGTCCGCAGCCCTGTAAGAGCACCAGTTGCACAGAAACCCTATGATTACAGGCTCATGGTTCAGGATTTTCCTCCTTTGACTGTTGTTGAAGATTCATTGCTTTCCTGTTTCACGTCCAATAGTATCCCTTCTATTTCAGCCATTATCTGGTCGGATGTAAAATGGCCGGCCGTTATGGTCTGACTGGGACATGCAGCCACACAAGTCCCGCAGCCCTTGCATAGCGCTGCATTAATCTCGGGTACCTTTTCGTTCTCGAGGAAGCTGATAGCGTTGTACGGACAGATGCCGTTACATATACGGCAGCCGCTGCAACTTCCCTTTTCTATGAAGGCTTTGAACGGTTCCAGTTCGACTTTTCCTCTCGCAATTACCGAGAGTACATGTGCCGCAGCCGCACCTGCCTGCGCTACAGTTTCCGGTATGTCCTTGGGCCCCTGGCATGTCCCTGCCACATAAATCCCGTCAGTCATAGTCGAAACTGGGGCCAGCTTCGGATGCAGCTCCGTGAAAAAACCGGAAGCGTCACACCCGAGTCCAAAGACTCTTCCGACTTCCCTGGAATCGGCCCTCGGTTCCAGGGCCGGGCTCAGTATGACCATATCCACGGCGATGCGCCTTTGTCTTCCGAGAAGGGTATCCTCAACCTGGACGATCAGCTTGTCCTCCTCCGCTTTGCTGAAGGGAGTATCCATAACCGCGGCCGCTCTTCCCCTGATAAAGCGGGCGCCTTCGTTCTGGAGCCGGTGATAGAACTCCTCATACTGCTTGCCGGGCGTCCGCATGTCTATGTAGAAGTTATAAACCTCGGCGCCGGTTTTTTCCATGATCAGATGGGCGAATTTCAGGGAATACATGCAGCAAACCTTGGAGCAGTATTCGTGATAGTTCTTATCCCTGCTTCCGACGCAATGTATAATCCCGACACTGCCCGGCCTGGTCTCGCCATCTCTCAAAACGACCCTACCGCCTGTGGGTCCGGAAGAACTGAGCATCCTTTCAAATTCGAGACTTGTAAACACATTCGGATATCTCCCGTATCCGTACTGCGGAATCGTCCTGGCGTCAAAAAGGTTGTAGCCTGTCGCAAGAATAATATTCCCGACCTTGAGGTCGAGGAATTTTTCCCGCTGGTTGAAATCAATTGCATTAGCAGGGCATGTTTTTTCACACATCATGCATTTTCCTGTTTTGAAGTAGAGACAGTTTTCCGCATCGATCACAGGAAATTTAGGGACGGCCTGGGCGAAAGGACTGTAAACGGCTTTTCTGTAGCCTAGTCCCGCCTCATATACAGTATCCACAACCTTCTTAGGGCATATTTGCTGACAGGATCCGCAGCCGGTGCAGAGTTCCGTTTTCACAAATCCGGGTTTCCTCCGGACCTGCACCTCATAATTTCCTATAAAGCCCTTGACGGAAATTACTTCGCTGTATGTCATCAGTGTGATATTCGGATGCCGGCCGGCGGAAAACATTTTAGGAGTCAAAATGCATGCCGAGCAATCCAGTGTCGGAAAGGTTTTGTCCAGCTGAGACATGTGCCCGCCGATTGAAGGCTCTTTCTCCACAAGATACACTTTATGCCCTGCATCGGCTATTTCGAGCGCGGCATGTATCCCGGCAATTCCGCCACCCACAACCAGGGTAGCAGGGTTGATATCTACTGATACCGGATCGAGAGGCCTTTGACGCCTGACCCTGAAGACTGCGGCGCTTAGGAGGGCCTTGGCCTTTTTCGTTGCGGCGAGTTTGTCATCAGTGATCCATGAATTGTGCTCCCTTATATTGCACATCCCTAACATATAAGGGTCCATCCCCGCCCTGGCGGAAACGGCCCTGAAAGTGGACTCGTGCATATGGGGCGAGCAAGCCGCGACAACCAGTCTGGTCAGTTTCAAATCCCTTATATCTTTTTCGATTATCTCCTGTCCCACGCCCGAACACATGAATTTGTATTCCGTCGCGACCGCGACATCAGGAAATTCCAGAGCGGCTTTGACCACGGCTTCCACATCGACCATGCCGGCTATATTCGTTCCGCAGTGACAGACATAAACACCCAATTTTTCGCTCACCGGTCCATCACCTTTTTTTCGCACCTGATGCCGGAAGAGCAGTCTTGGACTTATCTTTTTTTATTTTGTTACCGGGTTGAAGGCCCTTGCTGAATGATAAGACCTCGTGGGCGGAAATCAATTCCTTCCCGAGGCCCAGCAAGGCACGGTCCAAACCGAATGCCAATCCCATCAGCTGTGTAAAGAACATTACAGGTATCCTGAAATTCGTCCCGAAAGTCTTGTTTACATCATCCTGATAAGCGTCGAGGTTCAATTGGCAGGCCGGGCATGTAACGGCTATGATACCGGCCCCTTTTCCCTGGGCTTCGCCAAGTATCCTGCGGAGGAGTTCGTAACCTGTAATTGCCTTTATCTGGGACATGTGGCCGCCGCAGCAATGCGTCTTCATTGAGAAAGTCAGGACCTCTGCCCCCAATGCCGACAGGATATCATCAAGAGTATGCGGGAACTCAGGATGATCGTATCCGTTATTTGGCCTGACAAGCATGCACCCGTAGAAAGGGGCGACTCTTAACCCGGATAAGGGCGAGACGACCTTTCCTTTAATAGCATCCAGTCCGATATCGTTTATAAATACCTCGAGGATATGCCGGATGCTGTATATGCCGGGAGAGTAACTCAGGTTTCCTTCGGCCAGCGCAGCATTTACATCCTTTGCGATATCGGGGTTTTCTGCCAGTATCTTGTCTGTCTTTTTGAGGTTCAGGTAACATGCGCTGCAGGAAGTTACGACCTGGTCGCAGCCCTTCGGCACCAGCGCGAGATTCCTTGCAGACAGGGCATATGCGCCAAGTCTGTTTACAGATAAGTATTCCGTTGCTCCACAACAATTCCAGTCCGGGATGGGTGACAGTTCGAGGTTTAGAAAATCAGCTACGAGCTCCAATGAATCCTGGTAGGCAGACGCCCGATGCTCCCCGGAACAGCCGGGATAAAATGCATACTTCATTTGCTATCCCCAATCTTTTTAGCCTTTTTCAGTATCCTGTCGAGTCCCCCGATGCCGGCGATTTTTGAGGGCCCGGTGACCATCCTCTCTTTCTTATACATTTGCAGGGCGAGTGATCCCCATGATATCTTGCTCAGGGCATTGTGGGTCAGATGATACCTCAGCGACAGGCCGAAATCGAAACTACGTCCGTATTTCTCGACAAGCTCCACGAAGGTTCTGGCGAAATCATATGCGTCAGTGATCTTTGTAATCCCTTCCTTCACTGCAAGTTGTTTTAGCGTATACATGATCTCGGTAACCGGTATTTGCTGGGGGCACCTTGTGGTACAGTAATAGCATGATACGCAGAACCAGGGGGTGTTGCTCGAGAGGACCTCGTAATTGAGACCGGCATGCAGCATCGAAAAGAGCTTTCTCGGCGTGTGGTCCATATCGGCCGAAGACGGACAAGAACCGCTGCACGTCCCGCACTGGAGGCAGCTCTTCAGAGAATCGCCTCCCGGAGTCAGTCTCATCACTTCATTAAGAAGCTCAAATCCGGCCGGCTCTTCCACGTCATTAGTTCGACTGATGATCTTCTGCTTTCTATAGGTTAGAGGCCTGCCGGCATGACTTTGGGAAGCGGTTTCAGGTTCGTTCGTTTGAGCTTCAGATAGAATCAGCTGTCTTATTTCGTTCAGACTGCGGCCTTTATTTTTCAGGTCGAAGATCATTCTTATGGTTTTGATTATCGAATCTGAATAATAAAACTGGACCCCTCCCTTTTCTGAACCTCTCCGGATGCCTTTCGGCAGCAGGCCGGCCTGCACATAATACTGGAAGGTCCTCCTGGTCAGAGTCAACCCATTTTCTTTAAGTTTCTCAATAACGTTGCTTAATGTTAATAGCTCATTGGCCATGTTAAAAACAGCATCCTATAAAGTAACAGGTAACTGCGAGGCAGAAATCAACAAATTTTGGAGGAATGTCTATCAGGAACTATGAAATCAGTATTTTAAACATCTCCATCATCGCTCAGGAATATCGCGGCCTTGCCGTGTCCCTCAAGCCTCGTTATCGGGCCCATGACGACCTTTTTCATTTTTCCACAGAGATGTCCTTATGCCTGATCCATGAATTTTTTAATAGAATGTTTTAGAGCAATCGCCATCTCCGAAAGTTTATTTGTATCGGTCAGTAATGTGCCTGCTACCCCTTCTATTTCAATAGACACAGCAGTGCTTTGTTCTATATTGGTCCTCACGTTGTCCGCTACGCCGAACTCATTCACAATATCATTGGCAATTTTATTGATCTCATCTCCAAAAACATTTACCGACGTCACAACTTCAGATAGTATTTCACCGACCTTATTTATCATCTCGGTTGTATGCTCTACCGCTATGGAGGCCTTCTTCATCGTATCCGTCGTTCTAAGAGAGCCTGATTGAACGACACCTATCATAGCCGATATCTCTGTTGTGGATTTCACTGTCCTTTCAGCCAGCTTCCTCACCTCATCCGCAACAACAGCGAAGCCTCTTCCATGCTCTCCGGCCCGTGCAGCCTCTATGGCCGCATTAAGAGCGAGCAAATTTGTCTGATCTGCAATATCGTTTATCACTATCAAAATGGAGCCGATTGCATCGATGCTCTTATTCAGTTCATTGATCATCGAGGAGAGCTCTGTTGAAGAGGTATGTACGCCATGTACTCTGCTGATCGCATCACCGGCAAGGTGCTTGCCTTCCATAGCTTTCTCAACTGACTTCCTCACCACATCCGAGGCCCCGGAACAAGTCTCGGCAATGGTCGAAATCATATCATTCATCGAATCGGCTGAATCAGAGATATTTTTTGCACACATTGTTTGTTGCTTTGTCCCGGCGAGTGTTTTATCTATCTTGCTTCTTAACCCGGCGGCGGTCTCAACGAGAACGGTAATTGCTTCGCTTATACTCCCGATCAAATCTTCCAGGCTTTTTGCCATCTCATTAAAGCTATTGCCAAGGATTCCGATTTCGCTCCTGGTGCCTGGTTCCACATCCAGATGCGCGGAAAAATTGCCCTTTGAGATTCCCTTAACTTTTTCTGTCATGTCAATGATCGGCTTTGCAATCTTTCCTGAGATACCTATTGTCATCATGACTGTTATCAGCAGTGCCGCCAATCCAAAAATGCCGGACCTAACAGCAAGTTTTACAAAATTTGAAGCTATATCGTCTACGTATATCCCGGACCCCACAATCCAACCCCAGGGGCCGAATTTCTTGACATAAGAAAGCTTGTCATACAGCTCTTCACTAAGAACCGGCGTGCCGTCTTTGAGGAGCGGTTTGGGCCATTTGTAATTTATAAAACCCTCTCCCTTTTCATTGCAGACCTCCACCATGGCTTCAAACAGGTTTTTCCCTGCATCAGTCTTTCTTACCTCGCCATCAAGCCCTGCCTGTACACTGGTCGCGCAGTTAAACCTTGGGTCTGTCAAAAGTTTGCCGTCCAGTGAAGGCACGGCAGGGTGCATAATCATTGTCACGGGGACCCTGTCGTCATTGACCCAGAAATACTCGGAGGCGTCATACCTGACGTTTTTCAGCACCGCCAGCGCAGAAGCCTTGGCCTCCTCTTCCGTCATCTTCCCGCTTTTGAACGCATCATAATTGTATTCAATAACGTCATATGCAACCTGGACGAGCTGCTCCGTCTTTATCTTCCTGTCTTCAAGCATAGTACCTTTAGCACTGAATAGTAATTGTATAAAAACAGGGGAAAAACCAAGCAGTGATATAAACACCATCACCCACAACTTGTGTCGGATCTTCAATTTTGATAAAAACACTGTTACTCCTTAATCGTCACCTATGTGCTTATCTGCGCGAGGCAGGCTGAACCCCAGGAGTCCGGCAGATGGATGCCCTCCATCACTATTAAAACTGAATCCTGCACTTTTTCGAGGCGCCCTCGTCACGCACCCACAGCAATATCTTTTTGGAACGCGCACACCAATCCCTGGTATCTTTTTCGAATGTTGGGCAGTCAGCCAGGACCTCTAGGACATCTCCGGGTTTCAGTTTCAACGCCGTAGCTGTAATTTTTAAAGTGGGTTGCGGACATTTCAGCCCGCGTGCGTCAAGTGTTTGGATTGCCATAGCACCGTACCTCCATCGTAGAATTTTAATTAAGAATACTTCTTTTCAGTATTCTTTATCTGCCGGTTGTCCTCCGGCGTCAAAGGTCCCATTTTTTTTATAACGTCCACCATTTCTCCGACCACCGTCACAAACTTATCTCCCTCACCCGCAGACACGTAATCAATACGGCACCTCTCCTCTTCTATCCCCAGCTGGATCAGGAGTCTCAACATCATGCGGTGTCTCTGCAATGCGCGATAATTACCCTCTTTATAATGACAGTCGCCGGGATGACATGCAAGGATCATAACACCGTCAGCGCCCTTTTGAAAAGCCTTCATAATAAACTGCGGATCGACCCTTCCACTGCACATGACCTTTATTATGTTGACATTTGGAGGATACGGTTTCTGAGCGGTCCCTGCCTTGTCCGCCCCCGCATAGGAACACCAGTTGCAGAGGAACGCGACGATCTTAGGCTCGAAATGAGAGGACCTGCTGAAGTCCGTCATTGCAGCACCTCCTCTATTTCCGCATAAATTTCCTCTGTAGTGAAATGGTTCCCCTTGATTGAGCCCGACGGGCACGCGGCAACGCAGGTACCGCATCCCTGGCACAACAAATCGTTGATAACGGATATTTCTCTCTCTGTATCGAACGAGGCAGCCTTGTACGGGCATACGGAAATGCAAACCCTGCACCCTGAGCACCGGTCGGCGTTCACCACCGCGACGATCGGCTTTATTTCCAGTTTCCTGCCCGCGGCCAGCCCCGAGAGTATGTATCCCGAGGCAGCCATACCCTGGTTCATCGCTCCCTGGATATCCATAGGAGACTGACATGTGCCCGCGAGATATATCCCCTTTATATTGCTCTGCGCCGAATCCATTCTGCCGTGCAGTTCCTCAAAAAATCCGAATTTACCGTGGACCGCCTCAAGCAGCGCACCGAGCTTGCCGGAGTCATCT
>Ga0074045_10003343_pt1 | contig 14452 bp, 11 predicted proteins | sample BogForMeECP23OM2_FD_94442 | JGI IMG/M metagenome (GOLD analysis project Ga0074045, IMG submission 94442) | Bog forest soil microbial communities from Calvert Island, British Columbia, Canada - Bog Forest MetaG ECP23OM2 | ecosystem: Environmental > Terrestrial > Soil > Wetlands ... | reverse complement strand
CGAAGAACCTAAGCACCATCTGTCACGCTTTCCTTTCGACCCTCCATGCAATGTTCCGAAAAGCAGATGTGGTGCACTATTTCACCACCGGTGCAACTCTATTTGCGCCCTTGCCTCGTTTAATGGGTAAGAAAGTCGTCTGTTCAGTAGATGGAACTGATTGGCAGCGTGCGAAATGGGGTCGGCTTGCGCGATGGTACCTGAGGCTTTCCGAGCGGCTGGCGGTATTTTTCTGCCACGGCTTGATTTCCGATTCCAGCGAAGTGCTCGACTACTATCGGCGGAACTACGGTGCAGCCTCTTCTTGCATCGTGTACGGTATGCGAGAGCACCGGTCAAATAAGAGAGACGTGCTCGAGAGGTTTGGACTGCAAGAGAAAGAGTATGTCTTGTTCGTAGGTCGGCTGGTACCAGAAAACAATGTCCACCACCTCATTAAGGCATTTGAAAAAGTCGAGACCGGCAAGAAACTCGTAATTGTAGGGGATGATCCTTGGGAAAGAGATTACATTTTTTCTTTGCGGTCAACTCGCGATCCTCGCGTGATTTTCACCGGAGGTATTTACGGAGACGGATACACGCAGCTCCAACAGAACGCGTATCTATTCGTACTGCCCGATGAGGTGGGAGGCACTCACCCTGCATTGGTCGAAGCGATGGGATTCGGAAACTGCGTGCTTGTCAACGATACGCCTTCAAACCTCGAAGTAATTGCGGATGCCGGCTTCAGCTATCGCGGTAGCGAGGGTGATGAGAATCTTGTGCATCAATTGCGGATGCTAGTCGATGAGCCGGCACTGGTGGAGAAATATCGCCAGAGAGCGTGGCAGCGCGCGCAGGAACACTACCGGTGGGAGGATGTAGTTCGGCAGCATGCGCTCCTTTATCAGAGGATACTGCATGGTGGCAGCCAGATGGAGATTTCGGATTTGATCCGTTCAACAGAACTTTAAGGGTTTGCAGGCAGCTGGACGGGTAAATGTCCCGTCGCGTTTCCGTATGTTCACCGTTCGTATGTTCACCGTTCAAGAGAAGATCGCAAAACCGCTAGGATTGTCGCCTGGTTGGCGCAGCCCGCTCCAGCTTGCGTGCAAGCGTTGCATCGACGTTCTCGTGTCAGCTCTACTGTTACTCGTATTATCGCCACTGTTTTTGTTGCTTGCGATACTCGTCAAGCTTGGCTCGCCCGGTCCGGTCCTTTACAAGTGGCGTGTGGTCGGGAAGGACGGGCAACCGTTCGTCGGCTATAAGTTTCGCTCCATGGTGGCCGATGCCGACCAATTGAAGGCGAGATTACTGGCTCAAAACGAAATGACTGGACCTGTCTTCAAGCTTACAAATGACCCTCGGGTTACGCCGCTAGGCACGTGGATGAGACGCTATAGCCTTGATGAACTGCCGCAGCTTTACAGCGTGCTGAAAGGCGATATGAGTCTTGTCGGGCCCAGACCGCCGCTTATTACTGAATACCAGAGGTTCACCGACTACCAAAAACAAAAGCTGGTCGTCCGCCCGGGCGTCACTTGTTTATGGCAAGTCAGCGGACGAAACCAAGTGAGCGACTTCGATGATTGGGTACGCCTCGATCTCGATTATGTGCGCGACTGGTCCCTCCAATTGGATTTCAAGATCCTGGTTAAGACAGCGATCGAAGTGTTTGGGGGTTCAGGGAAGTGAAAATGAAAAGCTTCGACGAGCCACGTTGCCCCCGACAATACGGAGCAAATCTCTAATGAAAGTACTCATAACCGGCGGTGCCGGATTTATCGGCTCCCACCTGGTAGATCGTTTTCTTCAAGATGGCTTTCAAGTTCGCATTCTCGACAGTCTTGATCTCAGAGTGCATCCTCACGGGCGCCCGTCTTACCTCCCAAGAAACGTCGAATTCGTGCAGGAGGACGTCACGAACAAGCAGAATTTACTGTGCGCCCTGCAAGGAATAGATATCGTGTCTCACCAAGCGGCCTATCAGGACTACATGCCCGATTTCTCTCGCTTTCTAAGTGTGAATGCCGTGAGTACCGCCCTGATATTTGAGTTAATCGTGCAGCACCGGTTGCCGGTGAAGAAAGTGATAGTCGCCTCATCCCAGGCAGTCTATGGTGAAGGGCAGTACGACTGTCCACAGCACGGATTCTTCCTCCCGACACCGCGATCCCAGCAGCAACTGCTTCAGGGAGACTGGGAGCTGCATTGTCCGCAGTGCCAGCGGCCGGCCAAGCCGCAACTGTTACGGGAAGAGCACAACAACCCATATAACCAGTACGCGGTTTCAAAGTTGGCCGGAGAAAAAGCAGCGCTGGGGCTCGGCTGGCTGCACGGAATTCCCACGGTGGCCCTCCGTTATTCGATCACTCAGGGGGCGCGCCAGTCTCTCTACAACCGCTATTCCGGAGTGTGCCGGATCTTTTTCAGTCAGGCCCTGCGCGGCCTGCCGCTCATTATTTATGAGGACGGTCAACAGACCCGCGACTTCGTGCACGTGCAGGACGTGGTAGACGCCAACATGCTTGTGCTGGAACGGGACGAAGCAAACTTCCAAATGTTTAACGTCGGCAGCGGCAAAGCGATGAGTGTTCTGGCTTACGCGCATGCCGTCCTAAAGAAACTTTCTTCCCGCGTGACTCTGGAGATGTCGGGCGAGTACCGCCGGGGAGATAATCGCCACAGTGTCTCGAGTGTCGAAAAGTTACGGTGCCTGGGATGGCAGCCCCGCCGTCCTCTTTCCGTTGTTCTGGACGACTTTCTCGAATGGATCGACAGCGTCGGCGGAATACCCCAACAAGTCGAGGATGCTCACGCACATATGCGCGATGCCGGCGTGGTGCTGACTTCTTCTGTCTAAAACAGAAACATCCACGTAGATACAAGCCCAAAGAAACTGAAGCGGTGCTTCCGATTGCCAATAAACCAGCCGTCCTGCAACCCAATCATTAACCGTATAGAACGTGGTGCGATTTGGACCAGCACAGCGCGAAAGGTCGACTATGCAAACAGCGTTGAACAGCTATTTTGATGATGTTATCCAGACAATCGGGAAAATGCCCATCGCGACCATAGAGAAAATCGTTACTGCCCTCAGGGAGGCGTATGAATCGAGCCGCACGATTTATTTATTTGGCAACGGCGGCAGTGCCGCGCTGGCGTCGCACTTCGCTTGTGATCTTGGAAAGGGAGCAAGCAATGGCTCGAGCAAACGGTTCCAGGCATTGGCATTTACCGATAATGTGCCCATGATGACGGCCTGGGCCAACGATGCGCGCTATGAGGATATTTTTGCCGAACAGCTGATAAATTTCGTTCGCCGCGACGACATAGCCTTCGCGATCAGCGGCAGCGGAAACTCCCCGAACGTGCTCAAGGCTCTCAAGGTTGCGCGTGAAGCTGGCGCCTTCACGATAGGGTTAACCGGGTTTCAGGGGGGAGATATGAAGGATCTCTGTGATCTGTGCCTGACCGTCCCATCCGAGAATATGCAGATCATCGAGGACCTCCATCTCAGCGTCACTCACGCCGTTTTCACTGCGCTTCGCGCGAAGATCTCCCGGCCGGACGATGAAGCGGTTGCATGACGAGTTCCCACGCAAGCAACCAGAACCGTATTGCTATGAATCAGCGCAAGTTATCTTCCCGGATACTTCTCAGTGATCTCTTGTGGTCTACGTTGGCCATGGCCGCAGCGCTGCTGCTGCGCTATGGAGTGGAATTGGTCGATGTCGAGGTGGTCTCCGCCTCCGCTTTTCTGCCGTTTCTGGCGGCCACTTGGATTATTTGGACTTTTCTTTTTCGTTTTCTGTCCCTCGATGGGTTCCGTGGGGGCTGGCGGTTGTCCGCGGTTGTTTCACAGTTGTTGTTATCGGTGGGCGCGCTGATGCTGATTTTGTTGTCCTGCGGATATCTGCTCCGCACCTATGTCTCCCGTCTGGCTCTGGTTCACTTTGGCTTGTTGCTTTTCGCTGGACTTATCCTCATACGGGTTGCAGCCTATCTGATCCTGCGATCCCGCTCCAGAAATGGCGGCGCAAGCCGCGTAGTTATTGTGGGGCGCGGCCGTCTGGTGCGGGAGTTAGAACGCAAGATTCAACGGCATCCCGAGTTGCTTTGCCGGGTGGTGGGGGTCCTGGCACCGGATGACGGGACCTTCGATTCCGGTTCTTTACTTGCGCCCGCGGGTCCGGGGATCAGCACCGGCGCACTCGGCGCTGTGGAATTATTCTGCGAGCAACGGGTCGATGAGTTGATTCTCGCTCTGCCAGAGTGCGCTTCGCCTGATCTGCTCAATCTGACCGCACTCTGCCGCGATCGTGGTATCAAGGTCAGCTTTGTGCCCCAGCTCTATGAACTCTATCTCTCTCATCCTCATCTGATGGACTTTGGCGGACTTCCGGTTCTCCAGCTAACTAAACCCGGACTTACCGTTGCTACACTGGTTTGGAAACGGGCGCTGGACATTTTTCTGGGGACCCTGCTTTCGGTGGTCGCGATTCCACTTCTTCTGCCGCTGGCGGCTGCGCTTCACCACATCAAAGGAAGAGCTTTCCGCTGGGAGACGCGCTGCGGTATCCGGGGCAGGCCATTCGCCATGCTGCGGCTGAACGTAGATCGCAGAGCCCGCGACGCTTCCCGGTTTGAACGGATTCTAGGAGCGCTCAGTCTGACCGAGTTGCCGCAATTGTGGAATGTTTTGCTGGGGAACATGAGTCTGGTAGGGCCGCGGCCTGAGCCTCGCGAGCGCGTGTGCCGCTACTCGGAGTGGCAACAGCAACGCTTGACCGTGAAGCCTGGCATGAGCGGGTTGGCGCAGGTTCAAGGATTGCGCGAACAGCATTCGTCGGAGGAGAAGACGCGTTTCGATCTGCAATATCTGCTGAACTTGTCTCTCTGGACCGACCTCTCGCTTCTGTTACAGACAATTGGGACCCTGGCGACACGTTCGGCGAAGCGGGAGGGCTCGCTTCGGGAAGATTCGCTTGCTGGCGTGGAGCCGGCTGGAACGGCCAACTATCCGATTGAAGCGCGCGTCCACCGGGAGATTCTAGAGAATGCTCATCGTCCGTAGTCCAATGCGCATTAGCTTTGCCGGAGGAGGAACCGACCTCCCGGCCTATTATGAGCGCTTCGGTGGTGCTGTGCTCAGCACTTCCATCAACAAGTATTTCTACACCATCCTGGGCAAACGCACTGACGGACGGATTCAGGTCATCTCCTCCGACCTGCGTGTTTTCGAAACGTGGCGGGATATCGCCAACATGAATATTCGCGGCAGCGGCCTCGAGATTCCTCTGGCCGTACTTAAGGATTTGGCATGCGATATTTCAGTGGATCTTTTCCTGTCCTCGGAGATTCCCCCAGGCACCGGCTTGGGTTCTTCCGCCAGTGTATGCGTGAATATTCTGAGAACCCTGACCACGTATCTGAATCGGCCATTCTCGAAATACGATCTCGCTGAATGTGCATTCCGCATTGCCCGTGACGTCCTCGGACACCACGTCGGCAGGCAGGACGAATTTGCAGCTGCTTTCGGTGGCTTGAATTTCATTACCTTCCACAACGATGGCCTTACCGAAGTGCACCCTCTGGACCTTGATCCCGAACTCCTGCGTGAACTGCAATCTAACTTGATGCTTTTCTTCACAGGCTCCGCCCATCATTCCTGGACAATCTTGCAGGAACAGGAAAAGGCAACAACCAGCCACACTGGGCCCACCCTTGACGCCCTCCACCAAGTGCGAGCCCTGGCCGACCGCATGCTCGGTTCGCTTCAAGCGGGCGATCTCAGTCTTTTCGGAGCGCTGCTGGACGAGGGATGGCGGGCAAAAAAGCGCATTTCCGGGAAGATTTCCAATCCCAGGATTGACCGTCTCTACGAGGTGGCCCGCCACAGCGGCGCCGTGGGAGGGAAGATTACGGGCGCTGGTGGAGGCGGATTTCTGCTTCTCTACTGCCAGTCTGATCGACAAGAGGCAGTCCGCTCCGCGCTTCATGCCGAAGGCGTTCAGGAAATGGCCTTTGCCTTCGATAACAACGGGGCCCAAGTGCTCGTGAACGATCCCTTCATTGACGGCGACCAACGCGCCGGCTCACGTTGGATCTTCACCCCTGTTTCCGCAGTCGGTTAGTTTGCGTCGCAAGTTCGCACCATCACCTCGGTTGTTATGTGGGTGAATCGATGAAGGCTTTTCTATTAGCCGCGGGCCATGGCACGCGCCTTCGGCCGATTACGGACAAGATTCCAAAGTGTTTGGTCCCCATACGCGGTGTACCCATGTTGCAGATCTGGATGGAAATTTGCCGGAATGCGGGAATTGATGAAGTAATGATAAATCTCCACACCCATGCTGAGATTGTTCGCGCCTGGCTGCGGAACAACAGAAACGGCATTCGCGTGCGATTGGCAGAGGAGTCCACCCTGCTCGGGTCGGCGGGCACAGTGCTGGCCAACCGCGATTGGGTCTCCTCCGACTTTTGTTTTTGGATTCTGTATGCAGACGTTCTCACCAGCGCCAGCCTCGGCCGCATGCTGGAATTCCACCGTGCCAGGCAACCGGCCGCGACACTTGGTTTGTATCAGGTGCCGGACCCGTCTCGCTGCGGAGTGGTGTCATTCGACGAACAGATGGTCATCCGCGAGTTCGTGGAGAAGCCTGCCCATCCGAAAAGCCGGTGGGCATTTTCTGGACTCACGATTGCTACTCCAGAGCTCCTGACCCAGATCCCGCCGCGTTGCCCGGTCGATTTGGGGTTCGACGTTTTCCCGCGACTGACAGGCCAAATGCTTGCTTATCCTATTTCCGACTATCTGCTCGACATAGGAACCTTAGAAAATTATCAAGCAGCTCAAACCGGTTGGCCGGGGCTGGCGGCGTGAGGAAAAATCGACGTTGGTCTCTTTAGCTTGCTCGTCGCAGGCCGGGTCGCGATTGCAGGCGGTGGTTTTCGATATGGATGGCGTCATTGTGGACAGCCATCCAGCACACCGTTTTGCCTGGAGGGAATTTCTGCGAACCTTCGGAAAAGAGGTCACCGACAACGAATTGGACTTCATCATGGACGGGCGAAAACGCAAGGATATTTTCTTTCACTTCCTCGGTCCACTGACGGACGAGCGGCTGCAAGAGTACGGGAATCTCAAGGACGAATTTTTCTGGCAAGCCGCGCCCGATGCCGTTCCTGTTCCCGGCGTCTTCGAGTTTATCGACTGCATTCGTCAAGCAGGAATCACAATGGCGGTAGCCACCTCGGCGAGCGCCAATCGCACACGAGATACCTTGCTACGGCTGAGCTTATTGAAGCATTTCACAGCCGTGGTTACAGGCGACGATGTTCGCGAAGGGAAACCCGATCCTGGCATCTATCGACTGGCCTGCCAGCGCATTCACTGTCCTGCGGAAGCTGCCGTGGCCCTCGAGGATGCCGCGGCAGGAATCCGGGCAGCCAAGAACGCCGGCTTGAAGTGTGTTGGAATTGCCGGCGATCAATCCCAAGATAAGCTGACCGCCGCCGGCGCCGATTATGTCCTCCGAGATTTTCTTAATCTCTCTCTCCGAGAGTTCCATTCACTGGTTGGGATGCAACCCCGGCTGAGCTGAGCGATCTCTCATACCAAGCGGAGCGGTGGTGTAGCGCTTCATTGGAGATTTGTCCGCAGTCGTTTGTCCGCAGTCGTTGTCGAGGTGTGGGGAGGTGGAAAACGCGCGAGCAGTTTTCCATCTCTCCACGCCTCGTTTGCTTTGCGCCTGTGCTGCACGTCGTCGTCGCCGATCGACGATTACACCTTAAGTCGCTGGTGCTGCGCGTCGCGCACGATTGAATAATCACGATTGAATAATCACCAGTCACACGTGCCATCGTAAATATGCATCTGCTCATCAGATTGTCGCTCATCAGATTGTCGCTGGGACTCGGCCTCTTGCTCGCCGCAAATTCGGTCGTCGCGAATTCAGCGGCCCGTGGCGAGGACCATGATTCTCTCAGCCCGCCTCTCAACGAAATCGTCGCGGTTGGACGTGGAGGAGGGGAAATATTGCTCGCAAACTTGGCAGAACCAGTCGCACGGCTACAATGGCGTTTTCGCGAGATTCCCGTTTCCCCTTCGAGCACCGCCATCGTCGATGTTGAACTCTCCACCGACGGCACCAAGGCCCTGGTCGTCTTCGCCGACGGTGCGCCACGCGTTCTCGATCTCACCGAGCGCATTACCCGAATCAGTGTCGGTGATGTAGCGGCCTCTCAGCACCGTTTGCCCCACCAACTTTTCCCCTACGCGGCGGAGGAAAAAGTTTGTCTCCTGGACGACTTGGGCCAATCCGGCGAAAGACCGTGCGCGGAAGCTGCGGCCGCGGCCATCCACGGGGACGGTCGAGTGCTGTACGCATACAAGGACGGCCGGCTGGTGGTGGTTTCCCCCCAAAGTGGCGTCCGGGAAGAACTCCCGTACCGTTTGCCGCCAGGCGCAAATTTTCAATTGTTGGCAGGCCACCAAGGAGACATGCGGGATTTTCTAGTCCTCGTGACCGAGCCCGGTACGGACCAGAACGGAGCGACTCCAGTCCCCATGGCCACGATCCCCGCGCCCGAGATCCCCGTCACCAGTGTCCCCGTTACGACGATCATTGATCCGCGGCAGCCAGCCGCTCCTCTGGGGCAGTTTACAGATCCCACTGTCGCGGCACTGCGCGCTCTGCTTGAATTTACCGGCGCTGGCGCTGTTTCTGCGACACGGGGAGCCCGCCGCACGGAGCAGGTAAGTGAGTCTACCCTTGAAACGCTGGCTGCACACCTCGCCGCACACCGCAAAGACCAGACACGTTCCGACCAAGTCACCTGGTCGTTCTATCGCGTCACGGCCAACACTGACCTCTATGCGCCCGTCCTCGAATTCGCCGACAATGAACCCGACTATCCGACTGACGTAGACATTTGGCAAGCGATCAGGCCGCTGGCGCACGGCACATCGAAGGCAGATTACCAAGCAGCCTACGCCTCCTTGGGCGATCGGCGATGGTCGCGTTGTACATCCTATGTGCGGACTCTGTCCTACCCTGGAACCTGGCTGATCGAATACTGGTTTTATTACCCATTCGATGAAGGCAAATCCCACCCGCACATCCACGATTCCGAACACCTGTTTGTCGAAGTCGACAAGCTCGGCGGAACCGTTCGGAATGTTTTTGCCTCCGATCACGACTCCTTGGTTGCCAACAATCTCTATTCAACGCTGGTCAAGGATTCGCCTCCCGTGGCGCTTCCCCTCTTCGCGATGGTCGAGCTGGCAAAGCATGCGATGGCGCCGGATTTGAACCACGACGGGCGCTTCACACGCGGCGTCGATGACAATCTGCACCTCGAACCATATGCCTTCTGGGGCCTTCGTGATCGGAGCAGCAAGTTGCATTTTCTGCTGGAGCCGTATCTGGCATCCATGACGCTGCCACGCCACCGGGACGGCCGCTTCGCCCTCGCCGATGCGGAGGCCATTTTCCCTGGTCTGGATGTGCCCCCCGAGCACCAGGTGTGCACGCTCCAGCCGTTCCCAGATGATCCGCCGTGCGCGCATTGTGACAGCGCAACTGCGGAGGCAGGAACCGCATACCTGGACCACCATGCCGATGCGCGTACTCCGGAGGGCATTTACAAGACTTACGTTGTGCCGTGGCGCGAAGTGCGACTCGGCGTGGGGATTTACGACTGGTCGGAAGGTAGGGCGGAAGTGTCTTTGGGGCTTGCGGGTGATTTTCGCCATATGACGGGAGGCCTCTTGCCGATTCCAGCCCGCCTCGCGCTGGAATTTGGTTGGAAACCGCTTGCCAAGGACATTGACGTGCACTTGGACGGTGTGAGCGGCATTGTGTTCAGCAGGTCAACCTTGTTTGCCGGCGTGGGGCTTGAGCGCCTGATCACTAGCACCCAGGGCTTCTATTCTGAAGTGACGCCGAAATGGGTGGACATCTCAGAGCGTGTGATAGACGGAGTAGTTTCACCTTCCGGCCTCCATTGGCAATATGGCGGAGTGTCATATCACACCGGGTACATTCTGGAGCTGCCGAGTTCGCACAGAGGTAACTTCACCAACTTCATCGGCGTTGTGATTCGCGACGCTCCGAGCCACCCCATGCTGTTTGAATGGCGCGTCAGTGTCGGATTCCTGCGGCGAAGAGGCCGCCACGACTTCGGCGCCCGCCGCGGGGATCGCAACCCGTACGAGTAACTTACCAGGAACTATGGCTCATGGCAGGTTAGATCCCCGCGAGCTGTCGTTTGAAGTGACGACTAGCCGTTGACTTTGGACCAATGGCTGACAGCTGAGAGCAAGCACTACGCCGTGGCGAGTTGTTCCGCAACCTCTGGAAGTCCGGCAGCATGCCACGCGTCGAAGCCTCCCGCCACATTGATCACATTGCGATAACCCGCGCGCTCGAGCAGACTGCAGCCAATCATGCTGCGATATCCGCTCTTACAGTGAACTGCAACCGAACGGTCTCGGTCGATTGCGGGCAGTCCCTGCGGAAACGTATCGAGCGCCCGACATTGCACTTGCGGGATATGCCCAGCCTGCCATTCGCCTTCGCGCCGCACGTCGACGACGTCGGTCGCCCGCAAGCTCCCGTCGCGCAGTTTCTGGTTCAGTTCCTGAGGGGAAATCTGCGCCGTCTTCAGCACCGGCAGGCCGGCCTTCTGCCAAGCCGCCAAGCCACCCGCCAGATAACCACGCAAATCTTCGATGCCGACACGAGCCAGCCTCAGCCGAGCTTCCTCAATCTGCGCCTCTGTGTCGCCGATCAGAACCGGCTTTGAGTGGATACCAAGAATTCCGCCTGCCCACGATGCGAATTGTCCCGAGAGAGCAATGTTGATCGACCCCGGCACGTGTCCCGTCGCAAACTCGTCGCCCGGACGAACGTCAATGACGTTGACGTTGGTATTGGCATTCTGCTGCAACAGCCCCCGCACTTCGGCCGGAGAAAGTGCCGGAAGCGGGGGCAAGTCCGTCAACGTCGACGCACCCGAACGATTAATCTCGGCATCCTCAAAAAAATAGTCGGGACGAGCCGGAAGGTTGGTGGTCAACTGCGCGATGAATCCTTCCCGGCTCGCAATCTGCAGGGCATAGTTTGTAAGGCGCTCCGCCCCAATCGTGGACGAGCGTTCTGCCCGCATGGCTCGTCCGCAGAGCGAGCCCGCACCGTGCGCGGGATACACCATCACCCCATCCGGAAGCGCCAGCAACTTCTCGTGCAGACTGTCGTAGAGCAACCCCGCAAGTTGCCGCGGCGTGTGCGTGCGCGAAAGATCGGGGCGTCCAACATCGCCAATAAACAGCGTATCGCCGGTCAGCACCAGGCAGGGCTGCGCTGGTTTGCCTTCAGACGATTTGTTTTCATCTGTTACCACCAGGCAGACGCTCTCCGGCGTGTGGCCAGGCGTCTCCAGCGCGCGAATCCGCAACGCTCCCATCTTCACTTCAAAGCCGTCGGTCAGCGGCACATGCGCGAATTCGGCGCTGGCTTGCGCTCCGATGTAAATCTTTGCGCCCGTGCGTGCCGCAAGTTCTTTGTGTCCCGAAACAAAGTCGGCGTGCAGATGAGTTTCGAATATGTGGCGGATTTTAAGATTCTGCTCGTCGGCCGCCTTCAGATAAATGTCCACATCGCGTTGCGGATCCACCACCGCCGCTTCGCCCTCCGATCCGATCATGTACGAAGCATGGGCCAGACACGTGAGATAAAACTGTTCAAAATACATATCGCGACTCCGGACGGGATACAGCTGTCCCGCAATTTTCAGATTGTCTTTTTGCAGATTATCACTGTCGCCCGCCGGGGTCGATATCGCAGCTGCATTCAAGACTACAGGTCAGTAGTGAGTGCAGCAGTTTTTGCACGAAGTGCCCGCAACTGGGAAAAAAGTATCCTGAGAGTGTTTTCCAACCTATTGACCGGCCTATGGTTAAATGTTGCACCGTGTGCGTACTCCTTTTGTAACTTGGACTTGCACCCGATCACGGCCTACAGTCAATGGAGCCGCGTTTCTTGGGTCTTCGGTCCCCGGCGTGCATCGAAGTATTTGAAGGTTCCGAGATTCACTGGGGCTCCGAACTTGGATTTACTAACCAGGCGAACGAATGACGAAGCGCATCCAATTCGGGTTGGCACCAGGCGGATCGGCACTCATCGTGGTATTCGCGATCGCCGCAGTTCTCAGTATGCCCGTATCGGGATGTGCCCAAAGCACTCCCTATGTCATCGCCGCTTCCAGCACCGCCACTGCTCTGCCCGCCGCCACCAGCGACGAGGCGGACGAACCTATCCTCACCATCAAGAAACGCGTCGATGAAGTCAACGTACTGTTCATTGCTACCGATCGCCACGGCAAGTTCGTCCGCAATCTGAACCAGAACGATTTCTCTATTTTCGACGACCACAAGCCCGTGCAGTCCATCCTCAACTTTCGCCGCGAGACCGACCTGCCCATCGAATTGGGCCTGCTCATGGACGTGAGCGGCTCCGTGCAGGGCCGTTTTGGATTTGAAAAAGACGCAGCTACTGGATTTCTGCAGCACATCATCCGTCCCGGCTACGACCGCGCGTTCGTCGTAGGCTTCAACAAAGAGAGCCGCCTCACCCAGGATTTCACCGACCAAGTACCACTGCTCGCCGCCGGAGTACAGCGCCTGAAGAATGGCGGCGGCACCGCGCTCTATGACGCAATTTACAAGGCTTGCAAGGAAAAGCTGCTGCGCGAACAGTCCGATCGTCCCATTCGCAAAGCCATCGTCATCCTCAGCGACGGCGAGGACAATCAGAGCGAACATACGGCCGCCCAGGCCATTGAAATGGCGCAGCGCGCCGAAGTTATCATTTATGCCATCTCTACCGACGACAGCGGCCTGATTCTACGCGGCGACAAAGTTCTCGAAGACCTCGCTTCCGCCACTGGCGGCCGCGCTTTCTTCCCCTACAAGATGAAAGACATTACGCGCTCGTTCGCCGCCATTGAAGACGAACTGCGCAGCCAGGACGCCGGTTCCTACAAGCCCTCCGACTTCGACACCGACGGACGCTACCGCTCGATCGAGATCACTGCCCTGAAAAAAGATCTGCAAGTCCGAGCCCGCCGTGGATACTTCGCTCCAAAGCAATAAGCCAGGTTTCAGTTGCAAGGATTCAAAGTTTCAGGGTTACTTCGAGTATTTGAAACCGTGAACTCTGAAGCCTTGCCTCTTTGAAACCTTGCTTCTTTGAAACTTTGCTGTTAACGTCCCCTTGAATCCGCATCGAAAGGGGTCCACATGGTTTTGCTGGTTCTTGCAGTTGTAGTTCTGTTGGGCGTCTTCCTGATCGGGATGTACAACAGCCTGGTGCAGATGCGAGTGCGCTCCGAATCGGCTTGGTCCGACATCGATGTTCAGCTCAAACGCCGCCACGACCTGATTCCAAATCTGGTCGAAACTGTAAAGGGCTACGCCGCCCACGAGAAGGACACGTTCGAGAACATCGCCAAATTCCGTTCCATGGCCATGCAGGCCACCGGCCCAGTCGACAAGGCCGCCGCCGAGAATCAGCTCACCGGCGCGCTCAAAAGCCTGTTTGCGGTGGCCGAAAATTATCCCCAACTCCAGGCCTCGCAGGAATTCACGCAGCTGCAAAATTCTCTCAACGAAATCGAGGATGCCATTCAAAACGCCCGCCGCTACTACAACGCCGTGGTGCGCGACCTGAACACCAAGATTCAATCTTTCCCGACCAACATTCTGGCCGGGATGTACGGCTTCCAGCAGAAGGAGTTCTTCGAAGCCGCTGCCACCGATCGCGAACCAGTAGCGGTGAAGTTCTAGAGCATGTGTTCGTGTGGTGACGGGGCTCTGCCCCGTCCAGCCGAGCGAAGCTCGGCAGTTGCCAGTAGCCACAGCAACTCCGGATTCGCTGTAAGGATGAAGTCCCAGAAATGTTCCGCGGAGCCTATACGAAACGTCGACTGCTACTTCTATCCTTACTTCTGGCGCTCGCTGCCACCGCCTCTGCCCAGCCTCGCAACTGGCGCGTAGCCGATTTCAAAGACACCATCTCCATAGCCGCCGATGGTACGGCCCTGGTCAGCGAAAAAATCACCCTCGTTTTCGTGGGCGAGTGGCACGGCATTCACCGCACCATTCCGGTCGAGTATCCCGGAGCGCAAGGCACCAACTACACGCTCTTTCTCAATGTCCTGAGCGTCGAGGACGAAAACGGAAACAAACTGAAGTACGATTCAAGCAAGTCCGGAGCGTACCGCGATCTCAAGATCTACATTCCAGGTGCGGTGGATACGACGCGCATCGTCAACATCGATTACTCCGTGCGCAATGGTGTCCGCTTTTTCGATAGTTACGACGAGTTCTACTGGAACGTGACCGGCAACGATTGGCCCGTTCCCATCGACCATGCTTCGGCCTTCGTGACCCTGCCCGAAAATG
>Ga0074045_10003342_pt1 | contig 14457 bp, 9 predicted proteins | sample BogForMeECP23OM2_FD_94442 | JGI IMG/M metagenome (GOLD analysis project Ga0074045, IMG submission 94442) | Bog forest soil microbial communities from Calvert Island, British Columbia, Canada - Bog Forest MetaG ECP23OM2 | ecosystem: Environmental > Terrestrial > Soil > Wetlands ... | reverse complement strand
TCCGATCAAAGCAAGATCGCGACCCTCACGGCCACGCTCGAATCCGCCGAGCGCGAGCAGAAGCGCCTGCAGGACGCCGCCGCCGAGACTGCAGCCTCGGCCGACGCGGCCGGGCGCGCCACGGCCGCCACAACGGCTTTGGACGCCGAGAAGCAGATTTCCGCGCGGGCGCTGGCGGAGGTCGACGTCCTCAATCAGCAGATCGCCGCGCTGCGCAAGCAGCTCGCCGCGATCGAGGACGCGCTCGCCGCCTCGGAGGCGTCCAACAAGGAGTCGCAGTCGAAGATCGCCGATCTCGGCCAGCGGCTCAATGTCGCGCTCGCCCAGAAGGTGCAGGAGCTCAACCGCTACCGTTCCGACTTCTTCGGCCGCCTGCGCCAGATCCTCGGCGCGCGGCCGGACATCCGCGTGGTCGGCGACCGGTTCGTGTTCGAATCCTCGGTCCTGTTCGACGTCGGCAAGGCCGACATCAGCCCGCAGGGCAAACAGTCTCTCGACTCGCTAGCCTCCGCCGTCCTCGACCTCGAGCGCGAAATCCCGCCCGATATCCCCTGGATCCTCAGGGTCGACGGCCATACCGACAATCAGCCGATCAGCGGCGCCGGCCAGTTCAAGTCGAACTGGGAGCTCTCCGCCGCGCGCGCCGTCGCCGTGGTGCAATACCTCGTCTCGAAAGGGGTGGAGGCGGACCGGCTCGCCGCCACCGGCTTTGGCGAGTTCCAGCCGATCGACGCCGGGACCGACGACGCGGCCATGGCGCGCAACCGGCGCATCGAGCTGAAGCTGACCGAGCGGTGAGCGCCTCCGTCCAGACGTTGCGGGGCTTCGACGAGCGCGACCTTCCGGCGCTTTGCGACCTCTGGGTCGCGGCCTGGCGCGAGACCGGGTTCCCGATCGACTTCGAGGCGCGCCGGCCCTGGCTCGTCGAGCGGCTCCACGCCCACCGCGCGACGGGAGGCGTGGTCGTCATCGGCCTCGACGGCGACGGCCGACCAGCAGGGTTCGTCACGATCGATCCAATGAGTGGCTACCTCGACCAGATCTGCGTCGCCCCGGCCGAGATGGGCTCGGGACTCGCCAAAGCGCTCCTTGACGAGGCCAAGCGGCGCAGTCCCGGGGTCGTCGAACTCGACGTCAACGAGGCCAACGCGCGCGGGCGCCGCTTCTATGAGCGTGAGGGTTTCGTTGTCGTCACCCGGGGGTCGAGCGTGCAGTCGGGCCTGCCCACGTGGCGAATGCGCTGGACGGCGCGGGGCTGATGCGCTTCTTTGCGCGGTTGCCAGGACGGCGGTTCCCGGTTAGGCCTTGCCCGGCAAAGGAGACGCCGCCACCGCGCCCCGCGGCGAGCCAGAAGGTCGCCCTTTTCGGAGAAATCGATTATGCGCAACATTGTCATCCTGTCGCTGGCCGGCGTCGCGCTGTCGGCGCTTGCGACCCCGTCGCTCGCGGACGACCTCGCCATCGCCGTCGCGGGCCCGATGACGGGACCGCTCGCCTCGATCGGCGACCAGATGAAGCGCGGCGCGGAAGCCGCCGCCGCCACGATCAACGATGCCGGCGGCGTCAACGGGCGCATGATCAAGATCGTCGTGCAGGACGACGTCTGCGATCCGAAACAGGCCGTCGCGGTGGCGAACCTGATCGTCGGCCAGCAAATCAAATTCGTCGATGGCCATGCGTGCTCAGGCTCGTCGATCCCGGCCTCGGAGGTCTATGCCGAGAATAACATTTTGATGATGAGCCCGGCCTCGTCGAACCCGGCGTTGACCGAGAAAGGCCACCCAACGATCATGCGCCTCTATCCGCGCGACGACGCGCAGGGCGCTTTCGCCGCCCCATGGATCGTCGACAAGTTCAAGGGCAAGAAGATCGCGATCGTCCACGACAAGTCGGCCTACGGCAAAGGCCTCGCGACCGTCGTAAAGGACAAGCTGAACGCCGCCGGCGTCACTGAGGTCCTGTTCGAAGGCCTGAACCCCGGCGAGAAGGACTACAGCGCGATCGTCTCCAAGCTGAAGGGCGCCGCGGCGGATTTCATCTATTTCGGCGGTTATCACCCCGAGGCAGGCCTCATCCTGCGTCAGGCGGCCGACCAGAACTACAGGCCGCAGATGATGAGCGCCGACGCCCTCGCCACCTCCGAGTTCTGGCAGATCTCCGGGCCGGCCGGCGAAGGAACGCTGTTCACCTTCCCCTCTGATCCACGCCGTTCGCCCGCCGCCGCCAAGGCCCTCGAGCAGTTCAAGGCCCAGGGCTTCAACCCGGAGGGTTTCACGCTGATCAGCTATGGCGTCATCCAGGCGATCGCCGACGGCGTCAAGAAGGCGGGCTCCGACGATCCGAAGGCCGTCGCTAAGGCGCTCGAGAGCGGCGAGCCGTTCGAGACGGTGCTCGGGACCGTTAGGCTCGACTCCAAGGGCGATTTAAAGGACCCGAGCTTCGACCTCAACAAATGGAGCGACGGCAAGTACGCCGCAATCAGCCAGTAGGACCGACGCAGAAGCGCAGGACAGTCTTCCGTTTGTCGAAGCGCGCGCCGCGGCTCCCTGAGCCGCGGTGCGGTTTTTTGGAGGGCCTGGCATGCCCATTCTGGTGACGGGCGCGGTCGGAATGATCGGCCGCAAGCTCACAGAAAGTTTCGTCGAACGCGGGGGCCCGGGCGGACAACGGGTCGATGCGTCATTCGACGACATCGTCCGCATCCACGTTGAGGACGAGCTTTGGGGAAGGGTCTGACGGTCATGTGTTCCCCGCGCCAGCCGGATCGCGCGCAAGCGATGACGACCGGGCGATGGAGAGCCGGGCGCCCCGCGAGCCGCCGGGCCTTCCTCTTGTTTCTAGCGGTAGCCGCTGTCGGCGCGTCGAGCCGCGTCACGGCGGCCGCGCCGTCGGGCGACCGCCTCGTGCAGGCCGGTGGCCTGCTCTCGTCTCTGGAAAAAAGCGCCGGCGGCCGGCTCGGCGTCGCCGTGCTCGACTCGGGGAGCGCGGCGAAGCTCCTCTATCGCGCCGACGAGCGCTTCCCGCTGTGCAGCACGTTCAAGCTCCTCGCCTCGGCCGCCGTCCTGAAACGGGTCGACGCGGGACAGGACGTGCTGGGGCGCCACATCTCCTACGGGCAGGCGGACCTGCTCGACTATGCGCCTGTCACGAAGGCGCATCTCGGATCCGGCGGCATGACGCTCGGCGATCTCTGCGCCGCAGCGATCGACTGGAGCGACAACACCGCGGCCAATCTGATCCTGAAGGAGATCGGCGGCCCCAAGGGCTTCACCGCGTTCGCCCGTTCGCTGGGCGACCCCACGACCCGGCTCGACCGCGACGAGCCCACGCTCAATACCGCGATTCCGGGCGATCCACGCTACACCACAAGTCCGCTTGCGATGGCGCGCGACCTGCAAATGGTGCTTTTAGGCGCGGTCCTCTCGGAAGCGTCGAAGACACAGCTCGAAGCCTGGCTGATCGCCGACAGGGTCGGTGACAAGCGGCTGCGCGCAGGCCTGCCGCAGAACTGGGGAATCGGCGACAAGACCGGCTCCGGCGATCACGGCACGGCCAACACGATCGCCATCATCCGGCCGCCAAATCGCGCGCCGCTCCTCGCCGCCGTCTATTACACTGAGGGGGCCGATGCGATGGATGCGCGCAACGCCGTCAACCGTCAGGTCGGGGAGATCATCGCGTCGACGTTCTGACGGAACGGCCTGCGGCACCGTCATCCGCGCCGGCGAAGTTCGATGCGGACGTCAGTGATGTCGCCGCCGCTGGGCCGGATGCTGACCCCCTGCGTGCGGCCATTCGATGTCAGCGAGACGGCGGCGGTGAAAGTCCCACCGTCGATCTGGCCTTCGAATCGATTCTCGGCAACGCGCCCCGTGAGATGACCTGACACGCCTCGGGAAGCTTCGTTCCATGTTCCCTGGACCGAGTCGCCGGAGGCTTCGACGTAGCTCTTGATGTCGAGCCGGAAGCTTTCGCTGGCGCACACGATCGCTTGATTGAGCGCGGCGCCGTCTTTGGCCCCGGAATATTCCGCCCGGCAGCGGATCTGCTCTCGATGCCCGTCCGACGCGACGATCTGGCCGCTGCCGCTCCACTGACCCATGAAGTTTCGGAATGGACTGGGGGTAACGGCTTCGGCCTTCGGAGCGACAAGGGCGAACGCAAGGGCCAAAGCCGGTAATGCCTTGACGCGGAGCGGGGAAAGGAAAAACTTGATCGTGGGCATGGGCTCTCTCCACAATTGTTTTTGCCGGCTAGACCGGGGCCTTCTTCAGTTTCCTCCCGCGTCGGCCGAGTTGCAGAAGGAAGGTGACGACCGGCCGCAGGATCAGGAGGTCGGAGACGAGGGCCGCGAGGATCGCGAGCGCCCCCAGCCAGCCGAACAGCCGAAGCGGCGGGAGATTGGAAAAGACGAGCGCCGCGAGCCCGCACGCCAGCACGAGCGTTGTGAGGATAAGCGCGGGCCCCATGAGCACCGTCGCCTGTTCGACCGCGATCGCCGGATCCTGGTCGGCTCGCCTTTCCTGCGTCATGCGGTTGAGAAAATGAATGGTCGCGCTCAACCCCAGGCCGAACGAGACGAAAAGCGCTATGACGCCGGAGAACTGCAGGCCGTAGCCGAAGAGCCTCAACAGCGCGCCCCCGGCCACGACGGGGAAGATCCCGGACGGTAGGCACGCGAGTCCGATGCGGGCCGAGCGGAACGCAAGGCCAATGAAAGCGGCGATAAAGGCGAACTCAATCGTCAGCGCCCTGTTCAGCTTATCGATCATGTTGGCGCTGTTGCGCGCAGCAATGACGGAGAGTCCGGTCACGGTTATCCCGTAGCCGGGATTCGCCTTGCGCACCGCGTTGAGTCGCGCCCCGATTTGATCGACGATCGGCACGAGTTGCGTCAGGCTCTTGTCAGGCACGAGGGCGAAGACGACAACGGAGCGCTCGTCCTTCGCGATGAAGCGTTGAACGAGAAACAGCGGAAGCTCATCGACGTATTGTTTGAGCGCGTCGGCTCCATTGAGCCCAATTTGCGTAGAAAGCCAGCGCCGAAGGGACTCGAGCGACCAGACGTTCCCGACCCCGGGCTGGCTCTCCAGAACCCTATGGACGTCCGCGATCGCTGCGACCGTCTGCGGCGTGTAAAGCCCCAACCCCGGAGGAATTGTTATCAGCACCTGGACTGGGTTCGACCCGCTGATTTCCGAGTCGAGTCGGCCGCTTGCCGCCACCGCCTGCTCTTGGTCTGGAACCTCGTCGGCGAGGCGGTAGCTTGCCTTGAGGCCTGAATAGGCGATGGCGAGGCCGGCGACGACCACGAGGTCCACAACGGTAAAAAGGACCGGACGGCTGACCATGCGCCGGGCAAGCCAGTCGCAGAAGCGACGGAGAACGGTTACTCCCGAATCGGTGGTCCTTAAAGTCGCCGCTAGGCGAGACTCGTCGCGAACCAGCAGAACGCCCAGCGTCGGAGCCAAGGAAAGCACGGTGATGAGCGCGATGGCGGTGGCGAGAAAGCCAGCGATGCCGAAGCCGCGTATGAGATCGCTCGAGGAGCTGAGGAGTCCGAGAAGGGAGAGACCAGCGGCAGCGTGGGTCAGGACGCAAGCGGGCCCGACGATGAGAATCGCATTGCGAAAGGCGGTACGCTTGTCCCTGCCCGCCATGAGTTGATCGCGCGCCGCAAAGGTCAGCTGCATGCTGTCGGAAAAGCTGATCACCATAACGAGCGGCGTCATCACGTTGAGGAACATGTTGAGGCGGAAGCCCAGCCACCCCAGCGCGCCGAGCGCGAGCACAATCGCGATGAGAGGCGGCGCCGCCGCGACGATCATGAGCGACAGCCGCCGGAAGAACAGTCCCGCGATCATGCATCCAAGCGCAAAACCGATGGCGTTGTAGAGGATCCGATCGCGCTTGAGGGCGTGGCGGATTTCGAGCTGCATGACTGGCACGCCCGTCAACTCCGCGACGAGCCCGGTCCCTTGCAGGTTCTCGTCCGCGGTTTGACGGACGTCTTTAACGACCCCGTCGAGCTTGCCGCCGTCGACGACGGACGGGTCGAGCGAGAGGATGATGACCGCGAGCGCCCCATCCTCCGAAAGCAGCTTGCCTCGGATAATCTCGTTCGCCTTCACGCGGTTGATAAGCTGATGGTAGTCGACCCCCTGCGGAAGGGGGTCGGGAAAGAGGGGCGCCGGCAACCCGCCCTTTTGAAGCGGGCAAGCGCGCCGAAAACATGGAGAGAGCGCCGCGCGCGCCCTCGGTCAGCTGCACATCGGTGACAAAGTCGCGCAGCTTCTCGACCGATTCGCGCTGAAGCAATGATTTCCCGGACACGACGATCAGGATGTCGTATTCGCTCGACGGGAAGTCGCGTGAAACCTTTTCGAACTGCTGGTAAGCAGGATCGTCTGACCGAAACAGTTGGCTGAGCGAATCGTCGACCCGGATTTTTTGAATTCCCACAATCGCCAGCACTGCGATCACGACCGCAGCGAAAACCGTCGCCGCTGGCGCTTTGAAGGGAATGAGCGCGAGGCGCTCCAGATCGAGCGCGACGCTCAGCCGCCTGCTTTGCGGGTTGGCGGGTTGGGCGTTTGAATCACTTGAAAAATCACTTGAATCAAGCCTATTCAATGCCGCTCCTGTCCACTCGTCCTGGCCAACCAGCCCCGCGACGAGGCTGGCCTAATACAAAGCGCGCAACAGCGGCCGACGCCAGAACGCTCGAGCCGGTCCCAGGTTCCTTGTGTCTCGCGGGTCACGCGCCCCTTCTTCGAATATGTCGGGGCGCTTTGCCGGACTTGGTCCCGTTAACGCGCCGCTCCCAGCCGCGAACGATGTTGGCCGGGCCCGGGCGAGGTCCACGGCGTCACCTGCCGGTTGTCCAGGCTACGCCTCGCGCGCGAAGGAGCACGCGCAAAGCATTCGAAGAAGGCTTGACCCAACACCTCAGCCGGTGACAACAATCCATCGGCCAGCAAGGCTCGCGACCTGGGCGGCATCGTTCCGTTACGGTGGGCGCCATCATTCAGGAATCCCGGGCGGCTTCGTCGGACTCCGCAGTTTGCGACTGTTGTCCGTTGGGAAGGGCGATCGATCCTCGACCCCAGGCAGGCCGGTCCGTCTTGTGCATATCGGACGATCGGGAAACGGCCAGCGTTCGGACGCCAAAAGCGAACTGCCGGCGTTCTGAGCCGAGAGGCGGGACGATAGGGAACAAAACCGCAAACGCGCGCGTTTATGCACGGCTGTTTTGCGTTACGTTCAACCGCTGCATCCGGCGAGGTTGCTTCCGCGATGATCATTTGGGCCGTTGGCGTCGGAGCGATCACCGCCTTCCTCAGGCTGACTTTCGCGACGGGTTCCAATGAGCCTGCCCGGCTCGGCGGAACAGAGGCGTCGTCGATCGGCATGGTTGCGGTCGCACACATGGGCCGCCTCTATATTCCACGGGAAGCGCTCGCGGAGGCGCGAATCTCGACAACGGATCCGCACGAAGTTGCGGCCGATCCGAAACGCTCGATCGCTTGCGCCGAAGTCGCCGTTCGTGCGCGGGACCATTTCGTCCGTTCCGACGCGATCCTCGACAGGACGCCGCGTTCCCAGTTGCGCGCACCGCGTCTCATGTCGGCCGCCTACCGGTCGATGCTCGACAGAATGGCTGCGCGCGGCTCTGGGTCGCCGAGAGGCCGCGCGGCGCCCAGTCGCCTGCGTGTTCTCGGCGCCCTCGTCCGTTACGGCGTCCTATGAAGGAAGGGTCGCGCAGCTCGGCTCGACAAGTGAGCCCGTCGGTCTCCGCGCCGATCGAGTGGAACATTTCTCTCCAGACAGCGTTTCGCGATTCCAGCGATAGCGGGGAGGTCGGATGAGTCTCCATACGATCGAAAGTCCTCGAGACCTCAGGTTGCGTTCCCACGCCGACCTCAAGCCGATCGCCGAGGAATTGCGAGCCGAGACAGTTCGGTTCGTCTCTAAAACGGGCGGCCATCTCGGCGCTGGCCTTGGCGTCATAGAACTAACGGTTGCGCTCCATTATGTTTTCGATACGCCGGCGGACAAGCTGATCTGGGATGTGGGGCACCAAGCCTATCCGCATAAGATTCTGACCGGCCGGCGCGAAAGAATGCATACGCTCCGGTCAGGGGGCGGGCTCTCCGGATTTACCAAGCGCAGCGAGAGCGCATACGATCCCTTCGGCGCCGCGCACGCCGCGACTTCGATTTCCGCCGCTCTCGGCATGGCGGCGGCGCGTAATCTCGAAGGACAGCGCCACAACATTGTGGCGGTGATCGGCGACGGCTCCATGTCGGCCGGCATGGCCTATGAGGCCTTGAACAACGCCGCGTCCAGCGGCGGCCGCCTGACTGTCGTTTTAAACGATAACGCGATGTCTATCGCGCCTCCTGTCGGCGCGATGTCCGCCTATCTGTCCACGCTCACGCGGACCTCACGTACGCAAGACCCCGCAAGGATCGGAACGCTGTTTGAGGACCTGGGGTTCGAGTATGTCGGCCCGATCGACGGGCATGACCTGGAAGAGCTCGTTCCGGCCCTGGAGCATGCGCGAGACAGCGCCGCCGGGCCGCTGCTGGTTCATGTGGTGACGAAAAAAGGGAAGGGATATCCGCCAGCCGAAAAGTCGGATGATTGTTATCATAGCGTCGGAACGTTCGATATCGCCACGGGCATTCAGATCAAGAGCGTGGCGAAAGCTCCGACCTTCACCAGGGTGTTCGGCGAGACCCTGGTCAAGGAGGCGCGCAAGGATCCCCGCATCGTCGCCGTGACGGCGGCGATGCCGAACGGAACGGGTCTGGACATCTTCGGGAGAGCCTTTCCCGAGCGCATGTTCGATGTCGGCATCGCGGAGCAGCATGCGGTCACGTTCGCCGCGGGCCTGGCCGCCGAGGGCTACAAGCCCTTTTGCGCGATCTATTCGACCTTTTTGCAACGCGGCTACGATCAGGTGGTCCACGACGTCGCGCTGCAATCTCTGCCGGTGCGCTTCGCAATCGACCGTGCAGGCTACGTTGGCGCGGACGGCCCGACACACGCCGGATCGTTTGACGTCGCCTATCTCGCCTGTCTGCCGGGGTTTGTCGTGATGGCGGCGGCGGACGAGGAAGAGCTCGCGCACATGGTCGCGACTGCCGTCACCATCGACGACGGACCCTGCGCAATCCGGTACCCGCGCGGCGAGGGTTTCGGATCGCCTGTTCCCGAGAGCGGGCGCCCGATCCGAATCGGCAAGGGACGGATCGTTCGGCAAGGTCGCGACGTCGCGCTCCTTTCACTCGGCGCGCGACTCGCCGAATGCCGGAAAGCGGCCGACGAACTCGCCAGATATGGCATATCCGTCACCGTGGCCGACGCGCGCTTCGCCAAGCCTCTCGACGTCGGCCTCATTCTCGGTATGGCGGATGAACATGAGGCGCTCATTACCATCGAAGAGGGTTCAATTGGGGGTTTCGGCTCGCATGTCGCGCAACTCTTGCTCGAGCACGGACGCCTCGACGGCGGGCTCAAGGCGCGGTCGATGGTGCTGCCGGACGTCTTCACCGAGCAGGATGACCCCGCCGCAATGTACGCGCGGGCGAAACTCGATGCGAACGGAATCGTGGCCAAGGTATTCGAGACGCTGAACCGCGAGCCTCGCGTTCGCCGGTCCGTGCGCTTTCCCTTTTCGCCCACGCGCACATTCGAGAGCCGAACGCCGATCCGGGTTTTGCTCGCGAAACCGCGCGGCTTTTGTGCAGGGGTGGTGCGCGCGATCGATATCGTCGAACGCGCGCTCCAGAAGCACGAGGCGCCAGTCTATGTGCGCCACGAGATCGTTCACAACAGGCGCGTTGTCGACACGCTCAAGGCCAAGGGCGCAAAATTCGTCGAAGAACTCGACGAGATCCCCAACGGCGCGATCGCCATCTTCAGCGCTCACGGCGTTCCCAAGCGGGTCGAAGCCGAGGCCGCCGCTCGTGGGCTCGTGGTCCACAATGCGACTTGCCCGCTTGTCACCAAGGTCCACAATCAGGCGAAGCGCTACGTCGCGCAGGGACGGAGAGTTGTGCTGATCGGCCACGCGGGTCATCCCGAGGTGGAGGGTACGATTGGCCAGGTCTCCGCACCGATTGCGCTGGTGCAGAAGGAAGGCGACGTCGAGAAGCTCAACATCCCTGTGGATGCGCCGGTCGGATACATCACCCAGACGACGCTCAGCGTCGACGACACGAAAGGGATTATCGCGGCTCTGCGCCAACGGTTCCCCGATCTGGTCGGTCCAGATATCCGCGATATTTGTTACGCCACGCAGAACAGGCAATGGGCCGTGCGCGAGCTGTGCAGGGAGGTCGACGTCGTCCTGGTGGTCGGCGCGCAGAACAGCTCCAATTCGAACAGGCTTTGCGAAATCAGTCAGCAAATGGGCGTTCCGAGCCATCTCATCGCCGATAGCAGCGAGATCCGGCGCGAATGGATCGATGACGTCCGCGCGGTCGGCGTCACCGCGGGCGCCTCAGCCCCCGAGGAACTCGTCTCCGAAGTCATCCGGCATCTCGCAAGCCTCCGTCCGGTCGAAATCTCAACGCTCAACGGCCCCGAAGAGGTGATCGAGTTCAAGCTGCCTGTGGACCTGGCCCGAGTCTGAGCCGCCCTGCGCATATCCGCCCAAGAGACACGGCATGATTCCATTCTTCAAGGAAGCAAAGGTCGCGACGTATATCCTGAGGCAGAAGGTTGCGGGCCGGAAGCGTTATCCGCTCGTTCTGATGCTTGAGCCACTGTTTCGATGCAATCTTTCCTGCGCCGGCTGCGGTAAGATCGACTATCCGGATCCGATCCTCAACCAGCGACTGTCGGTCCAGGAGTGCCTCGACGCCGTCGATGAATGCGGAGCGCCGGTTGTCGCGGTTCCCGGTGGAGAGCCCCTGATTCATCGCGAGATCGGCGCGATCGTGAGAGGGCTCGTGAAGAAGAGGAAGTTCGTGTCGCTCTGCACGAACGCCCTCCTGCTCGAGAAGAAGCTCGATCTGTTCGAGCCGTCGCCGTATCTCTTTTTCACGATCCATCTCGATGGTTTGAAAGAGGTCCACGACAGGTCGGTCGCACAAGAGGGCGTGTTCGACATTGCGGTCGACGCGATCAAGAAGTGCAAAGCGAAGGGCTTTGCCGTCAACGTCAACATGACCGTCTACGAGGGCCAGTCGGCGCCGCAGATCGCCGAATTCCTGGACCTGACCGCCGCGCTCGAAGTCGATGTCTCGATCTCACCCGGCTACGCTTATGAGCGGGCGCCCGACCAGGAGCGCTTCCTTGCACGGCGGAGGACCAAAGAGCTGTTCCGCAACGTCTTCGCCATGGGCAAAGGCAGGAAGTGGCGCTTCTCGCATTCGCCGCTCTTCCTCGACTTCCTCGCAGGCAACCAGGAGTTCCTCTGCACACCATGGGGCATGCCGACGCGGAACGTCTTCGGCTGGCAGAAGCCCTGCTACCTTCTCGGAGAGGGGTACGCCAGCTCCTTCAAGGAGCTCATGGAGACCACGGACTGGGATAGCTACGGCACAGGCCGATACGAGAAGTGCGCCAATTGCATGGCCCATTGCGGCTACGAGCCGACGGCGGCCGACTACGCGTTCCGGCGTCCATTGGCCGCGGCGCGCATCGCGCTTCAGGGAGTTCGGACAAGCGGTCCGTTGGCGCCGGAAATCTCGCTCGATGGTCAGCGCCCCGCGGAATACGTCTTTTCCCATCACGTCGAGACCATGCTCGCCGGTCTCAATCGGCGCGAGGAAAAGGAAACACGAACGAGGCTTCCGGTTGGGCGGTAACGGCGATCGCCACGCAGCGAGCTTTCGAGGCGGCTCGGACGCCAGCTTCGACCGACGCTCTCCCATGATTGCGCGGGTGGTGGTGGCTATCGTCGCATTTTGCGCCGAGCATGCGCGAGGGGTTGTCTTGACGGCCGTCGTCATCGCCGTCGGCTGCGGAATCTACGCCGGCGCGAGGTTCCGGCTGAATTCCGACATCAACGCCTTGCTCCCCGCCAATGTCGAATGGCGCAAGCGGGAACTCGCCTTCGAACAGGCCTTCCGCCGGTTCGACCTGATCGAAGTCGTCATCGAGGCGCCGACGCCCGAACTCGCCGCTGCGGCCACGCGCGACCTCGCCGACGTGCTTGCGTCCGACAAGACGCGGTTCCAGTCCGTCGCCAACGCCAGCAGTGCGGATTTCTTTGCCCGGAACGCCTTGATGTATCCGTCCCTCGACGCACTGAAGCGCACGGCTCAGGGGCTCAGCGAGGGCGAGCCGCTGATTCACGATCTGTCGCAGGACCGAAGCCTCAGAGGACTGGTCGCGGGTCTCGAAGACGCGCTGCTCGGGCTTCAGTCCAACCGACTGACGCTTGACGATTTCACGCAGCCGTTGACCCTCGTGTCCAACAGCCTGGATCAAGTTGTTGAGCAGAGGCCCGCATCCTTCTCCTGGCGGGCGCTTACCGAAGGCGGCGCGCTTTCGCGCAACGAACTGCGCGGGTTTATCGAGGTCCATCCCGTTCTCGACTTCAAGTCGCTCCAGCCGGGACAGGCGGCCGAGGACGCGATCCGGCAGGCCGCGGCGCCAATCGCGGCCAGGGATCAGGCGAGCATCCGCCTCACGGGTCCTGTCGTCATCAACGACGATCAGTTCGGGTCGATTCGCGAGAACGCGACCCGCAATGCGGTTATCACGGTCGCGCTCGTTCTCCTCATCCTCTGGCTGGCGCTGCGCTCGGCGAAGCTGGTAGGGGCGCTTTGCGTAAACGTGCTGATCGGGCTTGCCGCGACTGCCGCCGCAGGCGCCCTCATGGTCGGCGCTTTCAACGTCATTTCAATCTATTTCGCCGTTCTGTTCGTGGGCATCGGAGTGGACTTCGCCATTCAGTTCGGCGTCCGTTATCGCGACCAGAGGCACAGTCTCGGCGACCTCAACGCTGCGGTTCGCGCGGCCGGATCGCGGGTGGCGACGCCGCTCGCCCTTGCGGCCTTGGCCACAGCGGCCGGGTTCTTCTCCTTCTTGCCGACGGACTACCGCGGCGTCTCCGAACTCGGCCTCATCGCCGGCGTCGGAATGCTGATCGCGTTCGTCACAAGCGTCACCGTCCTGCCGGCGCTGATCGTGCTCGTCAATCCACCGGGTGAACCAGAGCCGCTCGGATACGGGTTCCTTGCGCCTGTCGACGACTATCTTGCGCGGCGGCGGCGCCCGATCCTTCTCGGGACGGCCGTTGTCGTTCTCTGCGCACTCCCGGCGCTCTACTGGCTGAGGTTCGATTACAATCCCTTGGACCTTCAGGATCCCAAGAGCGAAGCGATTGCCACCTATCGGGAGCTCAGCCGCGACCCCTCTGCATCCGCGAATGCGGCCGAGGTGGTTGCGCCCTCGCTGGACAAGGCGCGCGAGCTCGCGGCCAGGTTCGAGACTTTGCCGGAAGTCGGAAGCGTTACGTCGCTCGCGACCTTCATCCCCTTGGACCAGGACCAGAAGGTTCCGATCATCAAGGCCGTCGCACAGAAGCTTGCAGACGCGTTCGACATGGGCGCGGCGCCACAGCCTCCCACGGACACCGGGAACGTCGATGCGCTGAACGAGGGGGCGTCGCGTCTGACGGAAGTAGCGGGCGACGGCGCCGGGATCGGCGCCGCAGCCGCGAAGCGTCTGGCGGGCCTTATGACGAAGCTGGCCCAAGGACCCTCCGCGCTTCGTGAGAAGGCCTCTCAAACACTCATCGGGCCGCTCGACGCCGATCTCGCGGATCTCCACGCCTCGCTCGAGGCGCGGTCCGTGACACAGCAGACGCTGCCTCCGGGTCTTGTCGCAGGCTGGATGACTCCCGACGGCAAAGTCAGGGTGTCGGTCGCGCCCAAAGCCAGCCCTAATGACATTTCAGCGATGCGCGCCTTTGTCCGTGCGGTCCTCGCGGTCGCTCCCGACGCGACTGAAGGCCCCATCGCCACGCTGAGCGCCGGCGACATGATCCTCTCCGCCTTCATTCAAGCCGGCGTCTGGGCGCTGATCTCGATCGCGCTTCTGTTGTGGCTCGTGCTGCGCCGGCCAGGCGACGTGCTGCTGACGCTTGTTCCCCTGGCGCTAGCCGGCGTCGTGACAATGGAGATCATGGCGCTGATCGGAACGCCGTTCAATTTCGCCAACATCATCGCTCTGCCGCTGCTTCTCGGCGTCGGCGTCGCGTTCAAGATCTATTACATCATGGCTTGGCGCGAGGGGGTGACGCATCTGCTCCAGACGCCGCTAACCCGCGCCGTCGTCTTCAGCGCTCTCACCACCGCGACGGCCTTCGGAAGCCTCTGGCTTTCCAGTCACCCCGGCACGTCGAGCATGGGAAAGCTGCTCGCGCTCTCGCTCTTTTCCACGCTCGCCGCGGCGGTCGTGTTCCAACCCATCCTGATGGGGAAACCGCGGAAG
>Ga0074045_10003341_pt1 | contig 14461 bp, 13 predicted proteins | sample BogForMeECP23OM2_FD_94442 | JGI IMG/M metagenome (GOLD analysis project Ga0074045, IMG submission 94442) | Bog forest soil microbial communities from Calvert Island, British Columbia, Canada - Bog Forest MetaG ECP23OM2 | ecosystem: Environmental > Terrestrial > Soil > Wetlands ... | reverse complement strand
CAGAAGCAAAGACGCGCTGGAGGCCGCCATCGCCGACTCTCTCCCACACATCACCCCGGACAACGCGACAGCCTGGTTTCGCGGGTGCGGACTGATCTACGGTAATTCCTAAAATGCTCTAAATCATCGAAGTTCCTATTCAATCCATCGGGTGGCCGATACGCACGGCGATAAGTCCGCGAAGCCCGGCCACCCGCAACGAACTCCCGCTATTCCCAATCCACATTTCCCGGCCGTAGTGTGCCCAAACGAACCCAATCACATCAAGGTGTCACCATAACGCGCTCTTGTTCGTGTGAGCTAAAGAAACAGCCCTGCCTCGACGCGAAAGAGTTGCCCTAGCTTTCGCGCTTGCGGTGCGCTGATGCTGCGCTTGCCCGTCAGGGCTTCGTGCACATGGCTGCGCTGCCTGAAAATCGGCAAGAGGTCGGTTGCCGTCTTTCCGGAGTGCTCCAGGAGAAACTGGAGCTTTTCGGCGGGCGTACTATGGTCGGGCGGGAGTGCGTGCCGGCGGTCGTAGTCTTCCACCAGCAAGGCCAACAGGCGGAGGAGCCTGGTCTCGTCCGCCGAGCGGGCGCGGCCCTTGCCGACCAGGTCGCCAAATCGCCGGGCAATCCGATCGTATGGCGCTTCGGTCTCGATCACTTGCGGCAGGATCTCGGTCAGCAATCTGTCGTACGAAGAAACGTCGAGAGGAATCTCTGTCGCTGCACGCAAGAGTGCGTGCGCCGCGGCTGGCATCGGGATTTGGCATGGCGATTTCCTGACAGACGCTACTGCACGCCCGCTTCCACCGGCTGCGGTGCGGGCTGCTTATGCTTGCACTCGGCGTTGGGGCATTGCCAGAAGGTGCCGGCCTTCAGCCACTTTTCGATCATGTAGGGGCTCCCGCATTCGGGACATTTCTCGGGGACGGGTTTGCCCCAGGCGACGAAATTGCACTTGGGCCAGCGGACGCAGCCGTAAAACGTCTTGCCGCGCTTCGAGCGCCGCTCGGCGATTTCGCCCTCGTTGCACTCCGGGCATTTCACGCCGATGGTCTTCTGCTTGACGTATTTGCAGGTGGGGTAATTGCTGCATGCGGTGAACTCGCCGAAGCGGCCGGTCTTGAGCACCATGTGGTTGCCGCACTCCGGGCAGATTTCGTCCAGCTTTTGGTCGGGCTTCTTCTGCGGGCCGCCAATCGCCTTGGTGGTTTTGCAGTCCGGGTAGCCGGTGCAAGCGAAGAAGGTGCCGAAGCGGCCCTTCTTGAGCACCATGGGCCGGCCGCAATTCTCGCAGTACTCTTCGTCGCCCTGCTCGGAAAGATCGGCCTTGTCGACATCCGGCAGATCCACCGTCAGCTCGCGCGTGTATGTGCAATCCGGATAGCCGGTGCAGGCAATGAAGCTGCCGTGTTTGCCCCACTTGATTACCAGCGGCTTGCCGCACTTCTCGCAAATCAAGTCGGTGGGCTTCTCCATCCGCTTGATATTCGTCATGTGCTCTTCGGCGTGCTTCAGGTCCTTGTCGAAGCGCTCATAGAACTCCTGCATGGCGACGCGCCAGTCGATCTTCCCGTCCTCGATCTCGTCGAGCTCGGCCTCCATGCGCGCCGTATACGTGACGTCGAAGATGTCGTCGAAGCTTTCGAGCAGCAGGTCGGTGACCACCATGCCGAGTTCGGTGGGAGTGAAGCGGCCGCCATCCTTCTTGACGTAATCGCGCTCCTGAATGGTGGAAATGATCGAGGCGTACGTGGAAGGGCGTCCGACGCCGTCGGATTCCAGGCGCTTCACCAGCGTGGCTTCGTTATAGCGCGGCGGTGGCTCGGTGAAGTGCTGTTCCGGACGGATGGCCTTGAACCGCAGGCGCTCGCCTTCGCTCACCAACGGCAGGTGATGTTTCAGCTCCTCGTCTTCCTCGTCGAGCTGGTCCTTGCCTTCCTTGTAAACTTTGCGGAAGCCGTCGAACTTCTCCACCGAACCGGTGGCGCGGAACAAGTAGTCGTCGCCATTCTTGCCCTTGGCACCGACGTCGATGGTGGTCTGGTCGTAGAGCGCCGGCATCATCTGGCTGGCCACGAAGCGGTTCCAGATCAGCCGGTAGACTTTCTTCTCGTCTTCCTGCAGATACTTGTCCACCACCTCCGGCGCGTAGGCCATCGAAGTAGGACGAATCGCCTCATGCGCGTCCTGCGCGCCCTTCTTGGATTTGTAGAAATTCGGCGATTCCGGCAGATACTCGCGGCCGTAGCGCTCGCCGATGAAGTCGCGCACGTCGCGGACGGCATCGTCGGAAACACGCGTGGAATCCGTGCGCATGTAGGTGATGAGGCCAACGGTGTCCTTGCCGACCTCTACGCCCTCGTACAGCCGCTGCGCCAGCATCATGGTACGCTTCACGCTGAAGCGCAACTTGCGCGACGATTCCTGCTGCAAAGTGGAAGTGATGAATGGCGCCACCGGAAAACGGCGCTTCTCGCGCGTGGACACCGATTGTACGGTGTAAGCGGCACCTTCGAGCGCCGCTACCACGCCGTCGGCTGCCTCGGTCGAGCCGATTTCGGCGGCTTGTCCGTTGATGCGCGTCAGGCGCGCCGCCAGCAGCGGCGGTTTTTTCGCCGCCAGATCGGCGTCGATGGTCCAATATTCCTTGGCGACGAAGGCGCGAATTTCGCGCTCGCGTTCGACGATCACGCGCAGCGCCACAGTCTGCACGCGGCCGGCCGAAAGGCCGCGCCGAACCTTATCCCACAGAAGGGGCGAGATCTTGTAGCCCACCAGCCGATCCAGCACGCGACGCGCCTGTTGCGCGTCCACCAGGTTGACATCCACCTGGCCCGGCTTTTCGAACGCCTTGACGATCGCCTTCTTGGTGATCTCGTTGAACATGACGCGGTAGATCCGCGGCCCGTTCTTTTTTTCCGAGAGCTCTTCCTGGAGGTGGAAGCAGATGGCTTCGCCTTCGCGGTCCGGATCGGCCGCCAGATACACGTCCTGCACCTTCTTGGCGGCTTGTTTCAGCTCGGCGACGAGCTTCTTCTTGCCTTCGATGACTTCGTAGCGCGGTTCGAAACCGTGCTCGACATCCACTGCCAGATCGCGCTTGGGTAAGTCCTTAATATGACCGAGCGAAGCCTTGACGATAAAGTCCTTGCCCAGGTATTTGTTGATGGTCTTCGCCTTGGCGGGCGATTCCACGATTACCAGAGCTTTTGCCATATTTGCCGTTCTCTATAAAAACAGTCCATCCCCGCAGAGCGTAAAAATGGATTTGCCGGGAACCCAGACTGTGCTACCACACTTTAACAAAGTTTTTGCCGGGGAGTTGCCTGACCAGCCCCATCATCTCCAGTTCGAATAGCGCTGCCAGGAGTTCGGAGGTCGAAGTATCCTCGATTTTGCCGAGCAGATCGTCGAGGTGAGTGGCGGAATCTACCTGAAGGGCTTCGAGCGTGCGGCGGGCAACTGGGCCCAGCTCGGAGCCGGGTCCACCAGTATTAGATGCGTCGACTGCCAGGGCGGTTTCGCCTCCTTCCACGAGAATCCGTTTGCGCCCTCCATCGATGAGACGCCGGCGGGAATCGGCGGGCAGATGCGCGACCACATCGTTCCAGTCCTGCACCAGGCGCGCACCCTGCTTGATCAAGAGGTTCGGGCACCAGCTCAACTTCGAGGTGATGTTGCCGGGAACCGCGAACACCTCGCGGCCCTGATCCATCGCCAGCCGCGCAGTGATGGCGGAGCCGCTATACTGCGCCCCCTCGACCACCAGCACTCCAAGGCTGATGCCGCTGATCACGCGGTTGCGAATCGGGAAGTTCTGCGGAAACGCCGTGGTTCCCATGGGGAATTCGGAAACGATCAATCCCTTGAGCGCCAGCTCCGCCATCAGCGCGCGATTCTCCGACGGGTACACCACATCCACGCCGCAGCCGAGCACCGCGATGGTGTCGCCGCCCGCCGACAAGGCGCCCTTGTGCGCCGCCGTATCGATGCCGCGCGCCATGCCACTCGAGATGGTGAGGCCGGCGTGCGCCAGGTCCGAGGAGAGCCGTTCGGCCACGGCCATGCCGTAGGGCGTCGCGCGGCGGGTTCCGACAACAGCGAGTGAAAGCCCGCTCAGCAATTCCACCTTGCCGCGCGCGAAGAGCACGATCGGAGGATCGAAGATCTCGCGCAGCGCCTGCGGGTAGCGCGGATCTCCAATCGTGACGGCCACAGCGCCGGCCGCCGCCATCTTCTCCTGCTGCGCCACGCCGTCTTCAAACGTGCAGCCGCTCGAGATGGACTGCGCCACCGCGCCGCTGATGCCGGCGGCTTCGAGCTCCGTGCGCGACGCGCGAAAGATGGCTGCGGGCGTTCGAAACCGGTCGAGCAGCTTGCCGGCGCCCCTGGCGCCCAGTCCAGGCACCAGTTGCAATGCCAGCCAGTAGAGCTCTTCATCGCGGCTGATTACGGGAGGCGACATGGGGGCGCAGGTTTCCGATCACGACGATAACAGCCGGGCAGCGAACGGCGCAAGTAGCCCCGGCGCGTGCAGGGGCAGACCCGGTCCGCGCCGGACCGCGACCATCGGCGGGCGATGCGCCGCTGGCCGCCATAGAATCGGTCCCGCATACCTTCCGTTCACACTTATTGCATCGTGGGTGAGAAGTAAGTCGCCGTAAGATGTACTTTCGGGCACAGTGCGACATTGTCGCAATCCGTCTGGCGGTTATATACTAAGTCCCACCTAAGGAGAGACCTTTATGGCAACGGCGCTTCCCCCGGAACTGGACGGACCGATCACGCCTGCGAGCAAACAGGTATATGTCGATAACCTGCTTCCTCAATCGTTAGTTACTGTTTACGCCGACAACGTGAAAGTGGGAACGGCCACTTCCACTAACCCCGGTGGGATATGGGTTCCGCTCACGGTAACTCTGGTCGAGAAAAAACCGCCGCAGGAAATCGCCGCGACGCAGAACTATCAGGGCAAGAATCCAGACTATGCGGTGACGTTGGGCGAGAGCGGCCGGTCCAATTCGGTGCCCGTACTGCCGGTGCCGAATCCTTTGCCGCCGCCCGTGTTTCTCTCGGGGCTATCCCCGTGCATGGATTCCATCGTAATCGGCGGGTTGATACCGGGCACGGAATTAGCGGTCTCCGTGGGAGGCAGTACGCTGGTGAAATCCGCCGTGGACCAGCCGGCTCAGTGGTTCAGCCTCTTGCCGGTGGCGACACCGGAGACATCGATCCTGACTGCGCAGCAGACGCTGGGCGCGAACATGAGCCCGATTGCACTGAGCCCTCCCGTGCCAGCGGCTCCAACCAGCCTGGGCGTTCCCGTGATTGCAACGCCCGTCCGGGCTTGCCAGACGACGGTCGATCTGTCGAACATGACGCCCGGTGCCGATTTCAAACTCACCAACAACGCGACGGTAACTTATGGATTGAACGAGTGGCCATCTTATACCTACGATGGCTTGCCTCCTTTACAGCCGGGTTCGCTGACCGTGGAGCAGTCCTTCACTCGGTGCCAGGTGGCGCCTGCGTCTTCCAAGCCGGTTCCGGTTGCGGCGTCGCCCCTACCGTTCCCGATCGTCGCTTACGCCGCGTGCCGCGACGTCAAACAGCTCTTTGTATCTAACTTGCTCGGTGGAGAAGTGCTGGTCCTGAAGCGAGTCGTAACTGGGAAGACGAACACGGAATCGACAATCGGCTCGCAGGGAGTCTCTGGGAACACGGCGACGGTCTTTTTGCCGGACAGTTTCCAGCCCACCGATCCGGGTGGCACGGTTTCGATCCGCATCGAGGTTGTGCTCTGCGGAGCGGCCCTGCCGCCGCCGGGCTATGTCAGCGTGGCCATCGCAGCCGTGGGAGGACCGTATCCGGCGCCGACGGTGCCTGCGCCGCTGTACCAATGCGGCCGGTCCGTGCCGGTCCAGGGCGCACATCCCGGGAGCATCATTCAGATCTTTTCAGGCAGCACGGCCGTTCCGCGAAGCAATCCCGTGGTGGCAGCCGCGCCGGACCTGACGGTCGGGCTCTGGACGCCGCTCGCGATGAGCGAGTCGATTTTCGCGCGGCAGACCGGCTGCAAGGCCAACGGATCTTCGATGCACGTGGGCGTTTTGGGCTTGCCCTCGTCCCTGCCGGCGCCGGGCATCGTGCCTCCAGTCAGGCCGGGGGCCACTGCGCTCAAGTTGACTGATTTGCTTCCTGGCGCGCAGGTGTTCCTGTCGGTCAACAGCTTGTTGCGGGCGGAAATGGAAGCCACCGCAACCACGATGTCGATGCCTACCGGTGCGCCGCTGACCAACCAGGAAACAGTGGAGGTAATGCAGACATTGTGTACGGAGAAGAGCGGCACGTCCAGGACCGAGGTCCTGATCGGCCAATTGAACGTGGTTTCGACTCCGTACGATCTCGTACGCACGGAAGCGAACTTGCTAACGGTTAGCACCAACGACGCGGACGAGCCGACATTCACGCCGGTCAACGGGCTTCCGGTAACGGTATCGACCGGGTTCAGCGGCGGCAAGCCCACGGGCCCGTCCGTGAGTGGGGTTACCGGGACGGCTCTCAAATACACTCCCGGCGCCAGCGACAAAGTCGCGGTGGCCTTCGTGACCGGCGTCCCGGGCTATGAAGATGCGCAACTGACCATCCCCTTGGTGGACCCGCTCAAAGTCTGGGTCGGGAATGTCGGAACGACTTCGGCGGTGGTTTACGGCCAGGGCTTTCCCACCAATACCTGCGAGGTCACGGTCGATGGCATGGGGTTTATCCCCACCAAGCACTTCGTCGGCGATATCGTGAAGGGCATCACGGTCAGCGTATCCTGCGAGAACATGGGAGAAAGTTGGACCTTCCACGTGCAATCGACATCCGGTGGGCCGATTGTGAACGGGACCATCAACTGCGTCGGCGGAACGCCGTAGTCGCGCCATGCGGCCGCCTGGGGCGTCTACACTGGTAGCGGACGCCCCATGAAACAGGAACCCGCATTCTTCGAAGGCAAGGAGCCGGTACTGATCTACATCGCCAAGCGGCTCAGAGACGCATTGAAACTGGAGAAGCTGCTGACCGGATCCGGCGTGGATTTCGGCGTGGAGGCCGACGAGTACCGCGGCGGCATCATCTTCGCGACAACGCGTACGGGAGCGTTCTTCTACGTGCTGCCGGACTCGGAAGGCCCCGCGCTAGACGCGATGCGCCGCGGCGGATACAAGCCGAACGCGGCCGCGACTGCCCCGAAACCGTCGAGTTAGCGTAAGGCGATATGGGGGTTGGCAGGATGAATCCTGCCCCACCCTAGTACGCCCATCTCCACAGGCTGGCGCCCACGGTCCAACCGGCGCCGACGGCGGCGAACAAGACCAGGTCGCCTTTCTTGAGGCCCCCCCGGGAAATGGCGTCGCGGGTGGCCAGCGGAATGGTGGCGGCGGTGGTGTTGCCGTAACGGTCGATATTGATGGAGAGCTTTTCGGGCGGGATGCCGAGGCGCTCGCCGGTGCCATTGATGATGCGCAGGTTGGCCTGGTGCGGAACCATCGCCGCCACGTCCTCCACGGTGAGACCGTTGCGCGCCAGAAGATCGCGGCAGGTATCGTACATCTTGCGGACGGCGTATTTGAACACCCTCTGGCCATCCTGTTTGACGAAGTGCTGGTGCTTGTCGACGGTCTCATGCGACGCAGGCAAGCGGCTGCCGCCGGCCGGCATAATCAGCGCATCGCCGCCCGATCCGTCGATCTCGCCCATGAAGTCGACGAAGCCCAGCGGGCCGTCGCCGTCTTCGGCTGGCTCGATCAGCACGGCTCCGGCACCATCGCCGAACAGGACGCAGGTGGCGCGGTCGGTGTAGTCGATGATGCGGCTCATCGTGTCGGCGCCGATTACCAGCACCTTCTTGTACCTGCCCGACATCACCAGATTCGCTCCGGTGGTGGTGCCGAAGACGAAGCTGGAGCACGCCGCAATCAGGTCGAACCCCCAGGCGCCCTTGGCGCCCAGCCCGTTCTGCACCAAACAGGCAGTCGACGGGAACATGTGGTCCGGTGTGACCGTGCAGACGATGATGACCTCAATTTCCGAGGCGTCGATGCCGCGCTGCTCGAGCGCCACGCGGCCTGCCGCCACCGCCAGATCGGAAGTCGCCACGCCCGGGTCCGCGATGTGACGCTCGCGGATGCCGACGCGCGACATGATCCACTCGTCGTTGGTGTCGACCATCCTCTCCAAATCCTGATTCGTAAGGACGCGGGGAGGCGTATAGCACCCCAGCGCCGTGATTTTGGCCCTTGGCAATGTTATTGTCCTTTGAACAGTCCAGGGTAACCCAAAGTGGCCTGTCGCGCGCAAGCCGCATGGCGCGCATGAGGTAATCGTTAACGTGCCGGGCGCAAGGCCTTGGTGCGGGCGGCGCGCTTGCCCGCCGCCGCCAAGTCGCCGGCGTGCCGCTCGGCCCATCGGCCCAACGCCAGTATCGGCCCTTCGAGAGACCGCCCGAGCGGCGTGAGCCGGTATTCCACCCGCGCCGGCACCTCGGCATAAACTTGACGGTGGACTACGCCAATTCCCTCGAATCGCTTGAGGGTGAGCGAAAGCTCGCGTTGCGTCACGCGGCCGATGGAGCGCCGCAATACGGTAAACCGCACCGGCACAGCGGAGCGGAGCAGGTTGTACAGCACGGGCATGGCCCATTTGGAAGCGATCACGCCGATCAGCAGCGTCATGGGGCAATCGCCCTCGGCGCCGGCCGGCCGCCGTTCTTTGGTTTGTTTTTGCATACTAGATAGCAAATCGGTCCCTACTTGCGAATTATATTATAGTATGGTTAATATACCAATGAGGGAAGGCAATATGGCTCAAGAGAAGTGGAATTTCGACCCGGTGCATTCCATCATCGGGTTTTCCGTGCGGCACCTGATGATTTCCAAGGTCAGGGGCCATTTTCAGAAATGGAACGGCGAGCTCCTCATCGATGAGTCGGACGTGGCCAATTCCAAGGTCGAGGTAAGTATCGAAGCCGCCAGCATCGATACCGGGGAACAGCAGCGCGACGACCACCTGCGCTCGCCCGATTTCTTCGATGCCGCCAACCACGCCGCACTCACGTTCCAAAGCGCGAAGGTGGAAAAATTAAGTGCGGAGGAGTACAAAGTAACCGGCAACCTGACGATTCGCGGCGTCAGCAAGCAGGTTGTGCTCGCCACCGAGTACGTGGGCCGCAGCAAGGACCCGTGGGGTGGGCTGCGGATGGGCTTCTCGGCCAAGACCTCGATTGACCGGCGCGATTTCGGCCTTACGTTCAATATGCCGCTCGACGGCGGCGGAGTGTTGGTGGGCGATCGGGTCGAAATCGAGATTGAGATCGAAGCCGTGAAGGCATCTTCGGCGGCGCAGGCGGCCTAGCGGCCGCGGATGCGCAGTTTCCCGTCAGTACCGTTTCGGAGAAGGCAATGAGCTAAGGTACACTGGAATTATTCTAGGCGGACCTTGTTGAAGCAACTTGTCTTTCCAGCCCTGCTGGCCATCGCTCTGGTGGCCCGCGCAGAGCAGCCGGTGCTCGGGCAACTGGACTCCAGCCCGACGGTGTTTACCGTGATGGCGGCGCTGAACGCCGCCGGTTTCGATACCGGGCTGGACTCTCCGAATGCTCACCGGCTGCGCAAGGAAGTGCGCGAAGAACTGGCACGGCGCGAGATCCCATCCTTGCCCGCGATCCGCCAATTCATCGCCCAACACCGCCGGCCCGACCCGACGGCCGAGCTCAGCCAGTACATTTCTTTCGCGCTGAGCGTGGGTAATCCTCCGGATTTCGCCATGCGCAGCCGCGACCTGGATCTGCCGCCGGAAGTGCTGCAAATCAAGGATTTCTCGAAGCTGCTGGCGCGGTTTTACGTGGAGGCGGGCATCGCCGCGCTATGGCAACGCGCGCAGCCGGAAATCGACGAATACATTGCGCGATACCACGGCCCGGTGGCGCAGGCCGTACTGCAGGCGAATACCTATTTGCGCCAGCAGACTTCCGGATTCCAGGGACGGCATTTTCAGATATTCATCGAGTTGCTGGCCCCTCCCGGCCAGGTACAGCGGCGCAGTTATGGGTATGAAGACACCGTAGTGGTGACGCCTTCGGCCGAGCCGCGCTGGTTCGACGTTCGTCACGCCTACCTGCATTACCTGCTCGACCCGCTGGCGACGCGCCACCAGGAAATTCTGGAGCGCAGGAATTTCCTGATGCACCAAGCGCAGCGGGTAAGCCGCCTTTCGGATTCTTTCCGGGACGACTTTCTATCGCTGACCACCGAGTCGCTGATCAAGGCCGTCGAGTCGCGCCTGGATCACGATCCGGCCGCGATTGAACGCGCGCTGTATCAGGGCTTTATCCTGGCTCCCTACTTTTCCGAGGGTTTGCAGTTGTACGAGAAGCAGGAACAGTCGATGGAGGTCTACTACCCCGAAATGGTGGGCGCGATCGATTTAAAAACGGAAGACGCGCGGCTTTCCAAAATAGATTTCAAGGCCGGGCCGCCGGTGCACACAGCCAAGCCCGCCGCGCCCGCTGCACCCGTGCCTGCAGCCCCCGCCGCGCCGCTGACCGGGGCGGCCAAGACGCTGGACGATGCCGAGCGGCTTTACTCGACGCGCGACCAGAACCCGGCGAACCTGGCCGCGGCGAAACAGAAGTACCTGGAAGTTCTGGAGCAGACCGAAGACAAGCTGCTTCACGCCGACGCGTACTACGGCCTGGCCCGCATCGCGGCGCTCAGCAAGGATCCCGAGACGGCCGACCGGATGTTCCGCAACGCGCTCGATCTCGGGCCCAGGCCGGCCACCAAGGCCTGGGTGCTGGTGTATTTGGGCAAGCTGGCTTTGGCGGCCGAAGATTTGGCGCAGGCGCAACAGTATTTTCTCGACGCCCTGCAGGTGGATGGCATTTCCGACCTGGCGCGCAAGCAAGCCGAGAATGGCGTGCGGGCGAGTTCCAAACAATAGACTGAAGGAGTGATTTGGATGAAACGAACGATTTTGACCGGCGTGCTGGTAATGGCCGCCGTCGTCCCGGGACTAATGGCGCAGCAGATGAAGGTGAAATCGAAGGCCGAAGGGGAAGCCGTGCAGGCGCTGTTCGCGGCGGAACCCCAGGGACCGGATGCGGTCATCAAGGCGGCCGACGCCCTGATCGATAAGTTCGCCGACACGCAGTTCAAAGAGGTCGCCCTGCTGGTGGAGGCCACCGCCTACCAGCAGAAAGGCGACTATGCCAGCGCAGAGGTCACCAACGAACGCGTGCTCGAGATCGACCCCAAGAACCCGCAGGCGGCCATGCAATTGGGCGAGGTGATCTTACTGCGCGTCGGCGACAACGACCTCGACAAGGACGTGCAGCTTGCAAAGGCGGAAAAGGATTTCAAACAGGCGGTAGCGAACATCGACAACAAACCGAGCGCCGGAATGCCGGATGCCACGTGGGCGGAGAACAAGAAGTACGTGCAAGCCCAGACTGAGAACGATTTGGGGCTGGTGGAGATGAAGCGCAAGAATTTCGACGCGGCGGTGACGGATTTCAAACTGGCGGTGGATGGCGATCCGCAGCCGGCCTACGAAGTGCGGTTGGCTGTGGCCGATCAGAAAGCCGGCAAGAACGACGAGGCGCTTGCGATTTGCGACAAGCTGCTGGCGGACCCGCAACTTCACCCCGCCATTAAGAGGCTCGCGGTGGGCGTGAAGACGATCGCGACGCAGGCCAAGGCCGCCGGCGCGAAGTAGCCGACAGCCATGCGCGCGGAGTTGGGCACGCTAGAATCGAGCATCAACCACCGGTTCTCGAATCCGGCCTTGCTCGCCCGCGCGCTGATCCACAGCTCGGCGGCCAACGAGTCGCGCATAGGGGCCGGCCCCGCGCTGTGCGACAACGAGCAACTGGAATTCCTGGGCGACTCGATCCTCGGGTTTCTGGTTGCCGAGGCGCTCATGCTGCGGCAGCCGGGTGCCAGCGAGGGCGAGCTGTCGCGGATCAAGGCGCACCTGGTGAGCGCAGCCCATCTGCACGGTGTGGCACGGCGGCTCGACGTGGGCAGTTATCTCGAACTGGGCCGTAGCGAGGAGATGAGCGGCGGACGCGGCAAGAAGACCCTGCTGGTGGACGCTCTCGAAGCCGTGATTGCGGCGATTTACCTGGATGGCGGCATGGAACCGGTTCGCCAGTTCGTGGCCGCACACGTGCTGGACGCGCCTTTCGCCGGCGACGAAGAGGCCGGCACGGACATCCAGCCGGCCATCGCCAACTTCAAGAGCGCCCTACAGGAGCTGGCGCAGTCGCGTCAATTGCCGCAGCCGAAGTATTCGATCGTGCGCGAGCGCGGGCCTGAACACTCGAAGACGTTCACCGTCGAGGTCCGCGTCGGCAAGGACTGGACGGGCCAGGCCGAGGGCCGCACCAAGAAGATCGCCGCGCAGCGGGCCGCGCGTGGCCTCTTCGACCGGCTGCGGGAGCCGGGTGCCGAGGCGGCGGAGTAGGGCCGGCCCTGTGGAAACGCGGGCAAGCGATAGCGTGCCCCATCGACGCTCCCGTTGCTGACGCCGGTTTCCGGTTTGTCCCGTGCTATCGTGAAAGCAGTGTCTTCGCCGTTGGATATCCACCTGGAACAGTACGAGGGGCCGCTCGATTTGCTGCTGGATTTGATTCGCAAGCAGCAGATCGAAATCAAGGATATCCCCATTGCCACCATCACCTCGCAATACCTGGAATACATGGAACAGGCGCGCGAGATGGACATCGACTTGGGGGCGGAGTTCGTCTACATGGCGGCCACGCTGATCCACATCAAGTCGAAGATGTTGCTGCCGCGCGACCCGGCCCTGGGCCAGGATACAGAGCAAACGGACGACCCGCGCCAGGAGTTGGTGGACCGGCTGCTGGAGCACGAGCGATTCAAGAACGCCGCCGAGATGCTGCAACAGAAGCGGATGATCGAAGAGAACGTCTGGTCGAATCCGCAGATCAAGGCTTTCTCGAGCGAGGACGAGGATCCCGGCCTCGCGATTACCCTGTTCGACCTGGTGAAGGCGTTCGGCGAAGTGCTGGACCGCGCCAAGCTGCGCCCGGTGTACGAGGTGGAACAGACCGACGTGACGGTGCCGGATATGATCCGCAACCTGCGCGACCGGTTTCTGGCGGTGGCGCCGGACCAGCCGATCTTCATCCTCCGCGTGCTCGAGGAGCAGCACTCGCGGCGTGCCATGATCGCGCTGTTCTTGGCCGTACTCGAAATGGTTCGCATGCAGGCGGTGGAAGTGACGCAGAAGGATCTGTTCGGCGAAATCGCGCTGCGGCGGCACCGGAATTTCGATGCGGTGTTTGCCGACGAACAGCCCATCGCCACAATTGAAAACGACTACATTTGACGGGAATGGAAGAACTGGAAACACAAACCGGGGCGGCCTCGCCGGAAGCCGAGCAGCCGCCAACCGAAGAGACACCCGGCTCCCAGGAGCCGGTTTCGATGGACGAGTTGCTGGCGGTCGCGACGGCGGACAATGCGCCGGTTTCGCTTGCCGACGCGCAGTTGCGCGCCGTAGTGGAGGCGATCGTTTACGTTGCCGAGGAACCCGTGACGCCGGCGCAGATTGGCGCGGCGCTGTTGCAGCCCGTCGAGCGCGTCCAGGAGGCGATGGCCCGGCTGATCGAGGAGTTCGACAAGCCTGAGCGCGGCGTGGCGATCCGTGAGGTGGCCGGTGGCTACAAGATGGCCACCAAGGCCGAGCATCACGACTCGGTGCGCGCGTTCGCCAAGAGCCTCAAGCCGCCGCTCAAGCTCTCCTTGCCGGCTCTGGAAACGTTGGCCGTGATCGCGTACAAACAGCCCGCTACTGCACCCGAAATCATGGAAATTCGCGGTGTGCAGGGCACCGGCGTGCTGAAGACGTTGCTCGACCGCAAGCTGATTGCCGCAGCCGGGCGGAAGAACGTGATCGGCAAGCCGATTCTCTACAAGACCACCAAGGAATTCCTGATCCATTTCGGATTGAAGGACCTGAGCGAGCTGCCCTCCCTTAAGGAATTCGAGGAAATTCGCCGCATGTCGTTCGGCGACGGTGAAGCGGCGGCGGAACCGGACACGGCGGAGCCGGCAGCGGTCGAGCCCGCCGCGGCAGATGGAGCCGCAGTGGCTGAGCCGGTCGCGCCCGAATCCGAGCCGGCCGCGGAAGCCGCATTGACCGAACCCGCGACGACCGACGAAGCCGAGGCTCCGGCCACGGGCGAAGAACCGCCTTCCGGAGATGTCTGATGGCCGAGGAGCGGCTGCAGAAGATTCTCTCGCATGCCGGCGTAGCCTCGCGGCGCCATGCGGAGCAATTGATCGCCGAGGGCCGCGTCTCGGTCAACGGCGCCGCCGTCACTGAGCTTGGCTCCAAGGCCGACCTGGCGCGCGACCACATCAAAGTGGATGGCAAGCTCTTGCGCGCGCCCAAACGGCTGGTTT
>Ga0074045_10003340_pt1 | contig 14462 bp, 13 predicted proteins | sample BogForMeECP23OM2_FD_94442 | JGI IMG/M metagenome (GOLD analysis project Ga0074045, IMG submission 94442) | Bog forest soil microbial communities from Calvert Island, British Columbia, Canada - Bog Forest MetaG ECP23OM2 | ecosystem: Environmental > Terrestrial > Soil > Wetlands ... | reverse complement strand
TACGTTCCTCCTTTGTTAATGTGACTCGATATCTCGGCGACATGGCAACCTCCATCTGTGATTTGATGCCAAGATATCATATTTGTCGTAAATACGAAAGTTATAATGTTACATGGTACTAGTCTGTCGCCAGTTTGCCGCTAGTCTGGCGCTAGTCTGGCGCAAGAAGTTTTTTCCAGTCAAGAACAGGAAAAGTCTTATGCAGGGGATGGTCATCTTCCACAAAATGATGTTCCAGAGCGCTGAAACATTTCAAGGCAATGTCCTTTACAATATAAGGATTAACCACATCATCGTTTGTTCCGTGATAGATAATAACGGGAATATTTAATTGTTTATCACAATTCGATTCGAATTCGCGTAGGTTCAAAGCCGGCGCGAGCAGAATTAATTTTTTCACCCGGCTTTCATTTTCCATCGCATATTGAACCGCCATTAAACCTCCATAACTTGATCCCACAATAATCAGGTTGGTTTTTCCGGCAAGGACATCGTTAAGTTTTCGCATGCGCGTGATAAAATCCCCGGTATAATCTTCAATAATCATCCGCGGAAAATTTTGAGAAAAAAATTGCCCCTTGGCGCCCTGCGCCGTGCTTTCCAAACCATGAATAAAAACCAAATTCTCTTCCATTTGCTTTTTAATTTATCCCTTTTTTAATTTTTATATTGTACGGATTATGACAGTATGTTATCAATCCCGCAAGAGAAGATTTAATGAAGGAGATTTTATTATGGCACAAGTTTTACCTTTTAAAGCGGTACGGCCGCAGCAAAAATTTGTTTCTCAGGTAGCGGCTCTTCCTTACGATGTTATGACCAGGGAAGAGGGACAAAAAGCCGTTTTGGGCAACGCCTTGAGCTTCATGCACGTAGAGAAATCGGAAATTGACGTGCCCGACGGAACAAAAAGCGATGATAGTCTGATTTACCAGACGGCAAAGATTAACTTTCTTCAAATGCAGACAAAGGGAATACTCTTGCAGGATGAATCGCCCTGCTTTTATATATACCGGCAGCAAATGGGAACTCAGGTACAAACAGGAATAGTCGGTTTGATGAGCTCCTCCGAATACGATGCCGGTAAGATCAAAAAACATGAATTGACCAGAAAGGACAAAGAAGAAGACCGCATCCGGCATGTGGACACTGTCAACGCGCAAACCGGCCCGGTATTTATAAGTTACAGAGAACGGCAAAGCTTAAATAAGATCGTCGCTGAAATCATGGCCGGCTCCCCGGAATATGATTTCACGGCGGACGATGGCGTTAAACATACAGCCTGGGTTGTAGCCGACGCCGGACAAATCGATAAAATCAAAAAAGAATTTTCCGAGGTCGATTCCCTCTATATTGCCGACGGACATCACCGCGCCGCCGCATCAACTACAATCGCCAGAACCAGACGCGCTGGGGATAAATCCGGCCAATCTTTAAAGGAATACGAATCCGTATTGGCTGTATTTTTTCCCCACACTCAACTTAAGGTTATGGATTACAACCGCGCCGTTAAAGACTTAAACGGCCTGACTCCTGATAAATTTATCGAGAAGATCTCTCTAAGCTTTACAGTCAGTAAAAACTTCACGGAAAGATCACCGCGTCAGCTTCATGATTTCGGAATGTACCTTGGCGGACAGTGGTATAAAATAACCATTAAAAAAGGAACCTATAACGAAAGCGATCCCGTAGCCAGCCTGGACGCGTCCATATTGCAGGAGTATCTGCTGTATCCTGTTTTGGGAATTAAAGATCCGCGTGTGGATGACCGCATCAAATTTATCGGCGGTATAAGAGGTATGGATGAATTGGAAAAGCTGGTAAACAAAGACGGGTTTGCCGTGGCGTTTTCTCTTTATCCGACAACGATGGAGCAGATAATAAATGTTGCCGACGCGGGAGCGATAATGCCTCCGAAGTCAACCTGGTTTGAACCGAAATTGCGCAGCGGCCTCTTTACTCACAAACTGGACTAGAGCCGAAATTTATTTCAACAATCTGGTATAAATGATGGAAGAAGAAACCCTTGATGCAATCCTTGACGGGCGTTTGCAGGTCTTCCAGAATAAAAAAGGATACCGGTTTTCTCTGGATTCGATTCTACTTGCCCATTTTGCTTCTTTAAAACCGCGCGCCCGCGCTATTGACCTGGGATGCGGCAACGGCATTATTGTTCTTATTACGGCAAAACGTTTTCCACATGTTCATTGCGTTGGTCTGGAAATTCAGGAAAATCTCGCGGCGCTGGCGCGAAAAAACACACAACTCAATGGTTTGAACGGGAGGGTCGAAATATTCTCCGGAGACGCGCGCAATATAAAAGATATTTTCGGAGCGCGCTCGTTTGATACCGTGATATTTAATCCTCCTTACCGGAAATTAAATTCCGGCAGAATCAATCCATATCCCGAAAAAGCCATCGCCCGCCACGAAATAAACGGTTCTTTAAAAGATTTTTTAACAGCGGCGAAATATTTGCTGAAACCCGCGGGCTCCGTTTTTACTATTTACCCGGCAAGAAGATTAGTTGAACTCGTTTATCTTTTCCGAAACAGCGGCATTGAACCCAAAATAATGAGGCTGGTTTATTCCGACAATCTCTCAGAAGCCCAATTCGTTTTGGTAGAAGGGAAACGCGGCTCGAAAGAAGAGCTGAAAATTAAATCGCCGCTTTTCATTTATGATCGGGATAAAAATTATTCAGAGGAAATGACCGGCATCTTTAATGAACTTTCCGGGTTTCCCGCTGCCGGCGGCGGCTGATTTCTGTTTGCATAACACGCTTCAGGATAGCGGCCAATTCATGATCGGCTAAAGCATCCGTGCACCGGGCGATCATTTCTTTGTCCCTTTTATTGAGCATTGTCTTTTTTCCCACAGAAATATTTTCTTCTTCCTTTTCAAGAGCAAGTGTGTGCCCCACTAAAAAACGGATTTCTTTTATGGTGGATTTTCCGGAAAGTTGATTTAATTTTTCGCGAATTTCTTCTTTTATAAAATGAAGCTGCTGCACCCAGACCGATGAAATTGTTTTAACAAACAGGGTGCCGTTTCTCAAACAATCTGGCTTTGTTTTCGAGGCAATTTGCGGACCCACAGCTTTTGGCCAGAGTTTGATCAGAGCGTTCTCTTCTATTTTTGAGGTCATGCCTCTTTTTTTTAAAACAGAAAATAACACTTCGCCTATTGATTGCAATTGAGTTTGCTGTCTTTTCCTACGCATATTTTCTTTTGCCACAAATCAGAAAATACGTCAAATACCATTTCTCTACCAAAAGCCGACAACCCCGGCCTGCGCCCCCGGCAGGCTGTGCCGACAAAGTTAGGCTGTCAAAGCGCAATGACTTCAATTTACCATTGCGATTGGAAGCTGCCGCCTGGTAGGCGTCAGTTCCCGGCAAGGTGAAGGTTTTTTTTATTGCGCTCCTTCCCCAGTCGCGCCCCCGGTCATAAGGATAACGAGGCGGCAAGGAGGAGGCTTGGGCAGGCGTATGTGAACATACGTTGAGGAAGCCGACGACGCAGCCAACAAAGTTAGCCTTTGAAAGCGCATGGTAAGTAAAAAAAACGGGGAGGCCGTTACAGCCTCCCCGCCCACAGAGTTAATTTTCTAAAAGATATTCTTAAACGCTAAATGCTTCATCAGGAATGTTCATCGAGCTCTGTTCATCTCTCTTGAGGTTTTCCAGTTTCGCGGGAACCAATCCTGTAATACGGCCGATGAAGAATCTGGCGGCTTCAATTTTACCACGATAGAAGAATTTCTCCTGTTCGCCGGTCTCTGTTGCGAAGAACTTCGGAATAGCAACCAGTGCCATTTTGAGGTGCAGCCAGCCCATAATGGCATCACCCAGGCAATTAAGAAAATCGCAAGCGCCAATCAGCGGAACGTAAGGTGTGGTCCTCATCATCTTGGCAAATGCCATAGATGTCTCCGCGCAGGCATTCAACGCGCCTTCCACAAGAGCAACCTCCGCCTTCAAAGCATCGACTTTCTTGGCTTCGGCAATGGTTTCATTGGCCATAGCCAACAGGTTCATGAAATAAAGGCCTTTTTTCATGCCAAGCTTACGGCCCAACAGATCAAGAGCCTGAATTCCGTTTGTGCCTTCATATATCTGATTGATCTTCTGATCTCTCATCATCTGCTCGACAGGGTATTCACGGCAGTAACCGTAACCGCCGTATGACTGTACGGCAAGCTGGCAGCAATCCATGCCCATGTCTGTGCAGTAAGATTTTACGATCGGTGTAAGGAGTTCAATAAATCCATGCCAGTAGGCTTGTTGTTCCTCATTTTTGTCTGTCACGGCGTTCATTTCATTATCCATGCACCAGTAACAGAAAAAAGCCAGCATGCGAAGCCCTTCGGAGGTGGATTTCATTCTCAGAAGCATTCTGCGAACGTCCGGATGCTTAATGATAGTTACTTGCGGAGAGTCTTCAATCTTCATAGCCATGGCGACAACGTCCTGACCCTGGAATCTCTGCTTGGTATAATCCAGAGCATGCAGATAAGAAGACATGGCCAGAGAAGCGCCCATCATGCCGACGCCCTGACGCTCTTCGTTCATCATGTGGAACATGATCGGCATACCCTGACGTTCTTCGCCCATCAGGTAACCGATGCACTTGTTGTCAGAACCGAAGTTCAGTGTACAGGTGGCGTTTCCGTGGATACCCATCTTGCTTTCGATGCCGCCGCATTGAACATCATTCGGTTCTCCCAGTTCGCCCTTCTCATTGAATCTGACTTTGGGAACCATGAAAATGGAAATGCCCTTTGTTCCTTTGGGATCGCCTTCGACTCTGGCCAGAACAGGGTGAATAATGTTCGGGGTCAGATCATGATCTCCGGCGGAGATGAAACTCTTTGTGCCGACGATGGAGTAAGTTCCGTCCCCATTATTTTTAGCAGTGGTCTTCAATGCGCCAACGTCGGAACCGGCACCCGGCTCAGTCAGACACATCGTTCCGGCCCATTCGCCTGTATACATTTTTTCCAGAAGGACATTACGCAGCGGATTCTGGAAGAAATCCTCCATCAGTCTTGCCGCGCCATGGGAAAGACCGGGATACATAATGAAAGCCTGATTGCAGGCCAGAAACATATTAGCCAATGCCGCAGCGATTGAAGCCGGGAAGCCCTGCCCGCCTACGTCAGGATTGTCGCCCGTGGCCATAAAACCGGCTTCACAATAAAGTTTCCACAGTCTTTTATAGGCATCAGGTGTGGTGACTTTTCCATCTTTCCATGTCGCCTCGACCGGTTTACGATGAACTTCGTCAGGATAGGTAGGCGCAAGTTCCAACTCTGCGAATTTTGCCGCCTGGTCAAGAACCATGTTGCAAGTATCAAGATCATAATCAACATAACGGCCCTTGCCCAGTAATGTTTCCTGTATCTTTAAGACTTCAAACAACTGGAATTTAATATCCCTTACATCAACCCACAAACTAGCCATACAAATCCTCCTTACTTATTCTATTAGTTATATTTTTTGCTCGATAATAATGAGCATCAATTCCTGTAATTTTTTGCATACCCTCTGTAAATATTGCATGAACTCGTGAGGCTTTACTGTTAATTACTTAAAAATAGCGCCGGCGTTTACGAATTTTTTAAGCTATAAGCAAGAACTTATTCTTTAATGACCGAAGGTCATTTTCTGAATCTTATACATCTCTATATCCACTCTGTCAATATATTTATAAAATTTTAATCTTTTCTTTGCTTGTGTTTCAAGGTGTTACGAGAGCTGTATTACATCAGATACTTACAGGGATAAATGGCTATTAAAATCTGGTGATTAGAAGCCATTTTAAGGGGAATTAAATTCTGGGCGTAAATCCGCGCGACACTTTATAATATTTGCGGTTTTAATCTGCAAAACAGAAAATAAATATGTCCGGCACGGGAAGATTTTTATCAAAAGCCTCCGCGTACCGGACATTTTATTCGAATAAGATTTTTTTTAAAATCGAGTATATCTGAAATTATACCCGGAATAACTACCTGTCCATATCAAGATAATACTGCGTGATCTCATATACGGCGTAGTCCATCATAAGCATAATTCTCATAATGCTGTCAATCGCCTGATTGTGCTCCAGAGCATTGATAAAAATTGCCTGAAAATCGGCATAGAGCCACATGTGGCGACGCATCAGGACTAACGCGTAAATGGATTCATGCAAAGGAATTCCATTTTCATGACAGCTTTTAGCGTATTTCCGGAAATATTCCAGGGTATTTTCAGCCCGATCGGGAGCTGTTAATAGTTCTCTTAAATTGCGATAAACGTCAATGGCTTGCGCTATTAATACGTCTCTCTTTAAATTTTGATAATGTGTAGTTCTTTTATTTTTCTGGACGTCAATGGTCCAATGTTTTGCAATTTCCTCGGCATTTTGTTCGGTAACATCAAGCAGTTTAATAGAATCTACCATAATATTCTCCTTTTTCTTAAACTTAAATATAGTCCAGCAAATTATGGATACCTTATAATGTAACAACCTGTATGCACATGTAAAAATTCATTTATTTACAGACCACTGCCATATGATTTTTTACGTTGTCACTAATTTTTACTTTTTCCCTTCTTCATGAGTTCCTGATATTCTTTGGTTACCTCGTAAGACGCATAGTCGAACAATAAAATTGTACGGCCAAGCGTATCAAGAGCCTGCCGTTGATCAATACCGGAGCTGAATATTGCCTGAAACTCCGCGTATAACCAGATATGCCGTCTCATTAATATCAGCGCGTAGATAGTCTCGTTTGCGGGAATACCCATCGCGTAACTTTCCTGAGCGTAACTTCGGAAGTACCTCAATACATCATCCGTCGTCTTTTCATCCAGAAACATTTTGCTGAAATTTTGATAAAACCTGACACATTGACGGATGATAGCTTCTTCATCCAAATTTTTATACGTTGGCGTTTTGACGTTATTCTTGACATCCTTAAGCCACCTTGCCGCTATTTTCTCCGCATGTTGCTCTGCCAGTTCCAAATATTTTATAGCGTATGTCTTCATTCCCGATCTCCTTTCCACCACAAATCATTTTGAATGTTTGATATTAATATAAGACATGGTTTCCAAATTGACAATATATTTTTAAAAAATAATTTAATTAAAATTATAAATGTCAAACACGGCCATCAGTATTGCTTATATTAATGACGGTGATAATAATAGATGAGGCAACCCTAAGAAGAAAAATTAGAATATTAAATGGAAATAAAGAAGGCCTTGCCGGACGGGCTGCTGTTGATAATATAAAATGAATGGCAAAAACCCGCGAAGAAAAAAACGGCCTTAATATTTTTCTAATATAATCTATTCTGACCTATTATTGACTTGACAGACAGCGTCCAAAAAAGAAGTGCTTTGACAGTTGTTACACCTACCAAGGTTTCAGTTGTGAGTAGTTGCAAGAATTAAGAATTGCAGATTGCAAGAGAGTCTCTCTGCGGTGACTGGCGGTGTGTAAGTTATGTCCACATCTTGGTTGGTATTCTTAGTTCCATGATGATATTTCTTCAATTTTATTGTAAATCTTTTTTATTCCTTCAGATCTACGCCCCCATCCAGTATGCCATGAACTTAAATTAGGTTCTTCGCCTTCTGAGAGAAAACCAGCTTCACTAAAAATATCGACTGTTGTCTTTTTCTCTGTAATTAGGCCACCTCCTGTTAAACATAGTGAGAACCACCATTCGGCATCGCTTCTTTCTAATTTATTAAATAAAGTTGCGGCCTCATTAATCCCAAGTTCCTGCCGTCCTAACTTTTCATAAATATCTGGTTTGCCAATTTTCAACGCAGACATCAATACAGTTCCTAGTCCTAGACACCACGACAATCTTCCCTTCCGTGTCTCATCCGTTTCTAGTACGTGCCCCATGATTCTGAAAACCTCTTGAACTTGCCTTGGGGTCATTTTCATAGAGCTTATTAAGTTAGTGATGCCCTCAATTTGACGATCACTCAGAGACATATGACAATATCGTTTATTCTCTATCTGCAGATAATACTCAACATATTTTGAGGCTAAACGGTTATAGGATTCAGGTTTAGGTTCTGGTAATGCTATTTCTCTTTGTATAAATTTTCGATAATATTCAGGGAAATCAAGATCTGCACCAAAAGCGGCCTTTGCAGAACACTCTAATTGTTTTCGGTCTACCGCTATGACAAAAACGATTCCTTTTATATCGAATACATGCTTTATCGTTTCAAGGTAGGAAATAGCATAGTCAGGACGGCATCGGTCTAATTCATCAACTAATATTAAGATATTTGGATTGTCCCCTCTAATGATTTCTCTGATTGCGGTTTTTAGGGTAGATAATGCCTTCTTCTTTGATTTATAAAGATCAAAATAATTTCCTGAAAAATTATGACGATCATTGCGTTCTAATTTTTTCTTTTCCGCTAGTTCCCCAGCGGATACAGCGTTTATACCTGTTAATGCGCTGACAACTTGATTCCCCATTCCTGTTAGGAACCAGCCGACATCTTTAGCTGCATTTAATATAACTTGCGTATCCTTATGTTTTTGATTTAGAGACTCAATGAGAGCCGAAATAAGCGCTACGAGTGGATCACCGCAGTAGTCATCGTTCCAAACATTCACTTCAACCACGAATAATCCATTATCTAAGCTCCCTTTTTTCGCAAGGTAATCCGTCCACATCTTAAAGAAAGTGCTCTTTCCAGACCCAAAGCTGCCGTTCAAACTAATGACAAGACTTTCGGGGACATATTGATGCTCTACATTAATAAATTTTTCTAGTTTTTCAGCAAACCCCTTGAGATCGAGAAGGTCTTCTTCAAATGTTGATATTTTCATTATTCCTTGCCTAAAAGTGATTCTTAAAAGTAAAAAATTAGTTTTATGATCTAAGTTTAGTAATATAACGAAAAGTTCAATTATTAATGTTTGTAATGTCGCATATTCTTTAAATTTCATCAACTGAATAGTACAGGAAGAAGGTGCAACGAAAAGATCACCCGGCGCGTAGCGAGCAGCTGTAGTGTCTGGTTAACCAGATTTTTCTATTAAATTGAAATCCCAAAAATCTTTTTAATTGCGTCCTTTTTCCCCCACAATAAATTTAGGTTTATATTCTTACCTAAATAATTAAACCCAACAGGATTTCTTATCCATAAAGAGGAATTATTCGCGCATGCTATAACTGCAAAACAGATACCTACTGGCAATGTTTTAGGAAATGTAAATTTGCCATCCCCACAAGCAAAAGTATTTTCTGAAAAAATTATTTTGTCAGAAATCTCTGCTTCATGAAGCAAATTGCATCTAATATACTTATACAATATGCTTTCAAGGGTTTCTATTTCACCTTGACTACTTCCAAACTTTATATTTTTAGCGACAATCATACGTATACCAACGCCAGTAATGATTTCCATATGCTCAGAAAAGAATTTTTCCATTCTCTCTTTGTTATCGCGTGTTGTATGCATCTTTTTTGCCGATGCATCTGCTGCAATCATACATTGTTCTAAAGAATTACTAATATCACCACTGAAAAAGTACTTTAGAGAAGTATTTACTTTATCTTGAATGGACATAATGTAGTTACCTTAATTCAAGTACAATTATCATGAGGGCAACGATAATCTAAGCCGGAGCAGCCCAGCAGGCTGCGATCGACTGTTTTGCTCTGGTTATGTGATTATTATTTTTAGTTCATCAATAGAATACGGTGGATTCCGCCTATGCATCATGGCATGGCAGTTAGGACAAACAGGTCGCAGATCTGTTACGGGATTAATTTGATATCCTTTACCTATAGTTGAAATTTGTTTTAAATGATGAACGTGAATAAAATTTTTACCGATATCACCATATTTATTTTCAAAAATAAACTCACAAACCGCACATTGATAACCATAATGTTTGATGCATTTTTCTCTAGCTTCTTGATTTCTCTCATATGAGTTTACTGTAATTTGCTTTTTTAATCCTTCATAAAGAGTCTCATTGCCAGGTAATTCGTCAGGATATAAAGTTACGTGAGAGGAATTTAGAATTTTTTCATGTTTTTGAATTATGTTTCTTATTCCACCCAAATTTACCCTGCGTTTGCCTTCATAGTATTCAACGTGTTCTTTGACTGCGTTAATTGCCTTCTTCAATTTTACAGAGCCATAATCTTTCAAGATATGGGTAAGAAAGTAATCAGTTGCTTCGGAATTATTTGTTCGAGTGTATTTTTGCCCGGCCATCATTTTTCTGAAATTAACAAAATAATCAGAAGCTGATCCACTATTCATGCCGAGTTGTTTTACTAACTGATCGATAGCTTGCTTTCTTGGAATACGCCCATGATAAACTTCGACAGCCAGTGCATATGCAGCTTCTGTCATTTCAGTTGTTATTTCCATGTGTAGGCCTTTTTATACCTAACAATTAATATATATGGTGGGTATTTTCCGATTTTTCATTATTTTTTTACTCTATTTAAAAAAGAATAGAAATAAAAAAAATATAATATCAAATGAAATAAAATTTTGACACTTGTAATTTTAAGGTAATGATTGACCAGTTAATTCCTGATACATTTTTGAAACTTCCTGGTCAAAACCATTCCTGATGCGTCCCTTTAGTAGTAGTTCTCTCGTATCGGCCGAGATGACCTTAAATGTCCAGTTGTAGGCATCCATGATAAAAATACAGGTCGCATTTGTTTTATCTATGTTTATTGTTTTTTCTGTATGCTCGATATTGCTTTTCGCAGCGCCAAATCCAAACCCGCCTTTGTTATTAATAGCAGCACCGCTTGATTTTCCTTTTGTTTCCGAATTTGTTATTTGAGATTCTTCTGAATAAAGAGTAATTTTGTTTATAATAAATGCGTCTTCAATCTGATTGAAGTAATAATTATTAGAATCATTCTCGACAGCTAATGCAAAAGATGGATTTTTTATGCCTAATTGTTTAATTATCGTATGGTCGAAGATAGGCTGGGAATTTCTTAATCCTACACATCCAGCTAAAACTAAAATAATCAAAAGAATAATTATCTTTTTCATATATCCTCCTTGATTAACCTGCCTACAATACTTGTACCATATGTTAAGTTAGAGTTCAGCAGTTTTTTGATTATTTCCGTTTGAAAGATTGTATAATTATCGAGACTAAAGATTTGAGGATGACGTTATCGATTATCTTGGCACACACTTTCAGGTTAAGTTCTGCTTAGAGGGGATCAAATGAAACAGTGTGTGACGCATACATCTTCTTTTTTGGCAAACAGCTCGCGCCGATACTGATCATTAAATAAAGAAGGACTGTTAAATAACCAACCGGCGGGTCTCACGCCGGGAATTACAGTGCGGGTCTGACTTAATTTTATCTTCTGAATATTTAAAAGGGGACCCTATCGTATAGGGCCCCCTTCATAAAATGCGTAACAAACGCTGTATAATGGAAAGTTCTCTCTTTTTTTAGACTTTGCTAAACATTATGGCGCCGGCATTGCCGAACGCGCCGCAAAGTGTAGCCACGCAGTATTTGGCATCTTTATAATCCGTCTTCATGATGGAGTTCATAGTAACAACCAGACGGCATCCGCTTTCTCCCAGCGGATGACCAAGCGCCAAAGCGCCGCCCCAGACATTCACATTGCTAAAAGGCGCGTTCTGGGCAATTCCCAGGTCTCTCACGCAGGCCAAAGACTGGCTGGCAAATGCCTCATTGAATTCCCAGATATCAATATCACTGACTTTCAAACCCTTACGGTCAAGAAGTTTCCTGACAGCATGAACCGGGCCGATACCCATGATGGTCGGGTCGCAACCGGCCAGGGCGCCGCCTTCATATTTGAGGTGATAAGAAAGTCCAAGTTTGTCAGCTTTGGAGCGCTCCATCAAAAGAAGCGCGGCCCCGCCAATGGTAAGCGGCGAAGATGTGGCGGCCGTCAAAAGCCCGTCCGGCTTGAAACCGGGTTTCATCGTAGCCATCTGTTCTCTGGAAATGTCACCGCGAATCCACTGATCTTTATCAACCATAAAAGGCGTGCCGTCATCTTTTAAACCTTCGATAGGAATAATTTCCTGCTTGAATTTTCCGGCCTTTGTGGCGTCGTCGGCTTTTTTATGACTCCAGAAAGCCATGTTTTCCATATCGTCGCGGGTGATCTTCCACAGTTCGGCCACTTTTTCAGCGGTGGCGCCCATGGGGATATCCGCGATGTTGTATCGTTCCATCAAACGCGGCGGAAAATCCATGTGCATCGCCATGAAAACTTTCTGCATGTCTTCCACCCCGGCGGCAATATACGTATCGCCTTCGCCGCATATAATCGCGCGTGCGGCATGTTGAGTGGCCGCCATGCCGGAAGGACACTGCATCGTCAGAGTATTGGTAGGAACCGATTCCGGGAAACCGCCGGCCAGCCAGGAAATTCGGCCGATATCATTCTGCATGCCGGTAATATTGGCGCAACCGACAAATACAGATTCGATATCTTCTGGTTTTACTTTGGGATTGCGGGCGAATAACCCGTCATAAACTTTTGTCAGAACCTCATCGGGTCTTATGGATCTAAACCATCCTTTGTCGGCGTGCGCCCGGGAATTGGCCGACCTCACACCATCAATAATTACACACTCACGCATTGTATAGCCTCCGATAAATTATTGTTTTATGTTTTTCAAAAAATCACATGAATTTATCAACTGATCGAAAAATTCAGACGATCCATATTTTCATAACCTTTTACGCATGGCAGAGTTTTTTAATGTTCTCCATATCTTACGGATCCGTAAAAATATTCAGGATATCCTGATGTCTGAAATATGTCGTCTAAAATCAATAACATACACGGTGCATACCGCCGATTATTTGATAAAACATTATTTTTCGAAGGCGCGAGTATAGGCACAAAGAACCTGCGTGTCAATAAAATATTTACCGGCGGTCAGAATATCAGTCAAAATACATGAAGCAGAAAGAAAAACGGGGGGAAACGCGTGTCCGCATATATATGATTTATTAATTACTTATATGTAATTATTCATTGTTTTAATAATATCTTCTTCAAGATTTCCGCCCTGGGCAGCATATTGATCGATCACGGATTTTAATCTCAGATACGTTTCTTTATCTGCAAGATCGTCAAGTTTTCCAAATGCTCCGCTTCGCCGCCCCAGCCTGAAAATTAGCCTGTCTTCGTCTGAGAGTTCAAAATATCTTTCAATCACGGATAAAATTTTCTGTTTATCTTCAGGAAATCTACCTTCGAGTTCTTCCAGCAGATTTAAAATATGATCGCTGGCGAGATATGTTCCCCGAACATTGAGCTCCTCAATGAATAATTTTATTTCTTTGAGAATTTCTTCATCATTGAGCGGCTTGAATTCACCTTTTTTCATCAGTTCATCCATTTCGGTACCCGGCACAACATGCAGTGTGCGCAGGCGGACAAAATCAGGATTTATGGCATTAATGACTCTTGCGGTCTCCAAAGCATTCTGGCGAGTCCATTTTACTCCGCCCAACCCGGGCATGACATATTCGGAAAGTTCAATTCCAGCCTGTTTAATATTCAGGCCGGCTTTAATATGATCTTCGGCAGTAACGCCTTTGTGAATCATGGATAAAACTTCGTCAGATCCGCTTTCCATGCCGATATGAATGCGGGAGAGGCCTGCCTTTTTCAATTGTTGGAACTCAGTTGCTGTCTTTCTTGCTGCCGTATGTGAACGGCAATAAGAAGTGATTCTTTTTATTTGGGGAAATTTCTCCCTTAAAAAATCAAGAATAGATACAAGATCGGCTGTTTTCAAAATCAGTGAATTGGCATCCTGCAAAAATACATTTTCGCCGCCAAAGTAGCGCCATGCCGCCACTGTATAAGTAAAATCATTATAAAATTCTTTACTGTTATAAATTTGTCTCAAAACATCTCTATTAACAAGGCCTCCTTCGCCCCACTTCCGGGAAAGGCCGGTAATTACATCGGCGATATCTTTTATGGCCTGGATATCTTTTTTAACGTCATCCACACTTCTTAATTCAAATTTGCTTCCACGGTATGTATGACAGAATGCGCACTTGTTCCATGGACAATTTCTTGTTACGCGAACCAAAAGGCTTGCCGCCTCACTGGGCGGACGAATAGGTCCCTGTTCAAAATAATGATTCATTTTCACCTCTTTTTAAAATACCGGGGTTAATATAATTACTAATTATTTTCCGGCAAGGGCGCGTGGAATATTAAATCAAGGCAGAAAAAGCAGAGGATTGCGTGCTTTTCCCTGTAAGCGGACTTCAAAATTTATATAGGTAAGGCCTGCATCATCCTTCTCTCCCACTAAAGCAATTTCTTCCCCTTTTTTCACATCCTGATCTATCCGGACATATCTTTTTTTAAGATGTGTATAGACCGTGGTAAATTTGTCTTTATGGCGGACAATAACCGTCTC
>Ga0074045_10003339_pt1 | contig 14465 bp, 11 predicted proteins | sample BogForMeECP23OM2_FD_94442 | JGI IMG/M metagenome (GOLD analysis project Ga0074045, IMG submission 94442) | Bog forest soil microbial communities from Calvert Island, British Columbia, Canada - Bog Forest MetaG ECP23OM2 | ecosystem: Environmental > Terrestrial > Soil > Wetlands ... | reverse complement strand
GCCGTGCTCTGCTGGTGCCTGAGCTTCGGCCGCGTGCTGGTCAAGCGGACTCAGGACAATTCCAAGAAGCTGCTGCTGAACGCGTTCGGCAAGCAGCCGCGGTACGTCTGGCTCTACCGCAACGGTGTCGAGGTCCAGGTGTCGCTCGACAAGCTCCAGAAGGACGACGTCATCGTCGTGACCACCGGCGAGGTGGTGCCGGTCGACGGCCACGTCGTCGAGGGCATGGCGATGATCGACCAGCACGCCCTCACCGGCGAGTCGACGCCGGCCGAGAAGGGGGTGGGCGACCGCGTGTTCGCCTCCACGGTGATGGTCGCCGGCAAGGTCCTCGTGTCGGTCGAGACCTCGGGAAGCGACACGGCTTCGGCCAAGATCAGCCAGATCCTCAACGACACGGCAGGCTACAAGCTGGCGTCGCAGCACAAGGGCGAGCGGTTGGCCGACAAGGCGGTGATCCCCACGCTGGCCGTCGGCGCGGTCGGGATGGCCGCGATGGGTCCCTACGGCGCGGTGGCCGTGCTCAACAGCGACTTCGGTACGGGCATCCGGATGGCCGCACCCCTGGCGATGCTCAGCTCGCTGGCCCTGTGTGCCAACAAGGGTATCCTGGTCAAGGACGGTCGGGCGCTGGAGCTGATGAACGAGGTCGACACGGTCCTCTTCGACAAGACCGGCACCCTGACCCGCGAGCGCCCCGAGGTCGGCCGCGTGATCGCGGCCGAGGGGTTCGCACCGGAACAGATCCTGGGCTATGCCGCGGCCGCCGAGCGGAAGTTCCACCACCCAATCGCCCTGGCGATCCTGCACAAGGCGAAGGAGCTGAACCTGGCCCTGCCGACGACCGACGAAACGCAGTACAAGGTCGGTTACGGGATCACCGTGCACGTCAACGGTCACACGGTCCGTGTCGGCAGCAAGCGGTTCATGGAGATGGAAGGAATCGAGCTGCCGCCGCATATCCGGGAGGGCCTCGACGAGGCGCACCGCGAAGGCTCCACGATGGTGATGGTGGGCGTCGACGACCGGCTCGGCGGGGCGATCGAGCTCCAGGCGTCGGTGCGGCCCGAGGTGAAGGAAATCATCGCGGGCCTGCGGAAGCGGGGAATCAAGCACATCGCGATCATCTCGGGCGACCACGAGGCACCGACCAGGAAGCTCGCCGAGACGCTGGGCATGGACCGCTACTTCGCCCAGGTGCTGCCCGCCGACAAGGCCGATTACGTGGCGAAGCTCCAGCAGGAGGGCTGCAAGGTCTGCTTCGTCGGCGATGGCATCAACGACTCGATCGCTCTGAAGAAGGCCAACGTTTCGATCTCGCTACGGGGGGCTTCGTCGATCGCGACTGACACGGCGCAGATCGTCTTCCTGGAGGAGGGGCTGGCGAAGCTCTGCGAGTTGCGCGATATTGCCCGCGACCTGGACCACAACGTCAAGCGGAGCTGGTCAATGATCCTGGCCCCGAACATTGCATGCATCGTGGGGGTGTTCACGATGGGGTTCGGGATCATGGCGTCGGTCGTCACCAACAACGTCGCCGCGCTGGCCGCCCTGGGTAACGGCGTGCTCCCGCTGCGCAAGGTCGCACAAATCGAGGCTGAACGCCGTCACCGGCTGGAGATGACCCACGCCCATGCGATGGAAAGAAACCCTGTACACGCGACGGCTGCGTCGGCCGATCGACGGGCCGACGCGGGAGTCGATCGCCAACGAGTACTCGCGGCGTCGGCATGAGATCCCCCTCGCCCGAAGACGGAGGACACCGCCATGAGCGACGACCCACCGCCCATCGAGCATCCGACCGACCGCCCCAGCCTCAGGTCCGGGGGAGCGACCGATTCGCCCCAGACCGAGGGCAAGCGGTTCGACATCTTTCTCATCGACACCGGGTGGAACCGCGCGGTGTCGCAAGCGGTGCGTGAGCAGGTCGCGCACATCGCCCGGCTACACCCATCCGAGTCGATCTACGTGCTCAGCTACGAGCAGTCGGCCGACTTGCTCAAGCTCGACCCGGCCGCGATCGGCTACGATCCGACGATCCTTGTGTATGACCTGTACGCCCGCCCGGGCGCCGGCCCGGGGGCCTACCGCGGGTTCCGTCTGAACCTCGGCCTGATGCGCCAACCCGAGCAAGCACTCGCCCGCCTCCAGGAGTTTGCCCGGTTCGTTGCCACGAAGCGGGACTCCGAGCAACTCGACCGGGAGGTCCGGCGCGAGTTGCACCGCGAGGGGTTCGACGGGCTCGTCCGGCTGCTCCGTGAGTCGTCGAGTGAGCTGCTGATGGAGTGACCGAAGGCCCGAACGCCAGAAGGAGTTCGCCGTGAACGAAGAAGTGCAAATCCTGCCGTTGGCCATGCTCGCCTGCACCGGCCTGTACCTTGGCTACGAGATCAACCGCCGGCGCAACAAGCTGCGCAAAGTGTTCAACACGTTCGACAAGGACGAGAGTAAGATCGCCGATGCGCTCGAGGCCCTCATCCATAGCGGCCAGCTCCGGCCGTACGTGCTAGAGTGACGCCCCGGTGCGGTCGCCCCGTGGATCGAGCCAATCCCACGACCCGAGATTGGACCAATCCCGTGAACGCCTCGGCCACGAACCGACAGCCCGAACCCATGGCTGACAAGGGTCAGTCCGCTCTTCCGCCCATCGCGGGTAGGGCTCGCCGGATCGAAGACCTGCCCAAAGAAGTCGGCGTGATGCTCGTGTCCGTCGGTGTGCTGGGGTTCGTCCTGCCGGCCGTGGCCGGAACACCGGCGATCGTCGCCGGGGGCCTGGTCTCTGGCCGCGCACGTTCGGGAAACTCGAGCGGTGGGTCCAACGCCGCTACCCCAGGGTGTATCATGAGGGGATGCGGCAGATCGGCCGCTACCTCGACGACCTTGAGATGCGCTTCCCCGACTCAACCTGACGATAATCCTCCTGATCGTCGCCGGGATCGGCGGAATCCTGCTGCCGGGCCCCGTCGGGACGCTCTTCCTGGTGCTGGGGAGCGTGGTCCTCTGGCCAAGGACGTTCCGGTGCCCGAAGGGGTCCTCGAACGGCGGTTCCCCCGACTCCACCACCAAGGTACACCTCAGGGCTTCAACTCCCAATCCTTGAGCTTCTGCCGAGCCGTGCAGAAGTTGCCGAGATGGTAAACGGACGCACCTGCCGGTGAGAACGTGAACGCCTCGAACTTCTCGTCGAGCAATTTCTTCAGGTAATCCTGGGAGGCGAGGCCGAGTGTCACGTGCGGTTTGAACTTCTTGCCGCTCTCATTCGGCACGTAGCTCGCCACGTAGTCGATCGTCGGTTGATTGATGTCCGGGTCTTCCTTCGTGGTGACGAACGCCCCCGCGGTCCCCGTCTTCTCGGTGAACGGGGCGACGGCGTCGATCAGTTTCTTTTGGTACCTGATGAGGTCGTCCGTCGGCTCGATCACGATCCATGCAATTCGCAGATCCTTCCAGGGGATGTAGTAGTATTTGTACGCCTTCAGCTTCCAGCCGGTCGGCTTCTCCTCGGCCAGGACTTTGCCAACGGCCTCGTAGACCTTGTCGAGATCCGCCGTCTTCACGTACCGTTGCAGGATCGAGATGTGCGGTTGATGCGTCTTGTCCAGAGCGAAGCCCTTGGGGTAGCTCTTGAGCAGGCGCTCGTTGGCGGCCTCCGCCTGCTTGATCATCGTTGCATCAGGCTCGAGCAGGATGTCGATAGCCGTGACCGGGTCCTCGGCTTCCGCTGCTTTCTCTTCCGCGCAGCCCAGCACGCTGCCTAGCGTGGCGGCAATGCTGAAGGCCAGCGCGGTCAATGCCATCGTCTTCGTTCTCATCGGTTTCTCCATTAAGCTGGAACACAAAGTGAAGATGAGCGCCGCTTGGCGCCGCTACTGATCGAAAGGAAACAGCCGCTTCCAATCGTCCTTCATGCTGACCACGACCCAGCCGCGTTTCTTGGCCTCGTCGTACAGGGCCTGGCTTGACGACGAGGTGGTCAGCACCCCTTCGGCCTCCTTCCTCGGGGTTCTCGGGGGCCCTTCCTCTCCTGTACGACCGCTGGTTGTCCTTTTTTTCGAATTCTTCGACAGTCCCGGCCTCGAATGGCGCATTGAGGAGGAGAACCAAGAATGGCTCTACACGGCTGGAGCATTAAATCGATGCAGCTTAACCCGAAAAGGGCCTGACAACCATGTCGGACCCCAAGCGAGTGACCGATACGACCGAACCGTGCTTCACCGGATCGGGCCATGCCTCGTCCGCCGGTCATCGCGACTGCCCGGAGACCCCCGGCGAAGGGCCATCGACCATGTCCCCCGCGTTGCCCAGCATCACCGAAGGCCCCACTCCACGGGGCTGGCCGGAGAGTATGAAGGTCGTGGCCTCGACCACGACGGCTTTCGGGGCCATCGGCCATGCCGTGATCCTCGAGGGGCGGCTGCCCGACTTCTACCGGCATCACTGGCCCGCAACTGTCCTCGCATTCGGTTTGAGGGGGAGGGCCAGGATCGATTGGAAGCGAGGCGGGCGCTTGTCGCGGTTCGTCGGGGCCCCAGGGCACTTCACGATCGTACCGGCGGGGGAGGAGAACTCCTTCTGCATGGATCGCTCTTTGCAGACGTTGAACATGGTCTTTGGCTCGGATCAACTTCGTGCCCTCGCCGACCGGGAGTGGAAGCCTTACGGCCCGACCATCGAGATCGCCCCGGTCTACCACCAGGACGCGCCGGAGGTCGTCGCGCTGGGGCAGGCGTTCGCGGGCCTGGTTCGTTCGCCCCGCAAGGGTAGCGGCCTGTACGCCGAAACCCTCTGGACCCAGATCGCGATCCAGGTCCTCTGGAACTACTCGTCGCTGCCCCGCCAGGGCGAGGCGTGGGTGGAAAGGCTGCCTGACGCTCGACTCCGGCGTGTGATCGACTACCTCGACGCGTCGCTCGCCTCCGAGATCTCATTGGACGATCTCGCCGACGTGGCCGGCCTCAGCCCCAACTACTTCCTCAGCGCTTTCAAGAAAGCGACCGGGAAGACGCCCCACCGCTTCCTGACCGAGAAGCGCGTGGCCAAGGCCTGCGAGCTGTTGAGCAACCCCCAACTCTCCATCGTCAACGTGGCCCTCGCCGTCGGTTTCTCGTCGCAGAGCCACTTCACGACCGTGTTCCGCCGCTTCATGAAAACCACCCCCGCCTCCTACCGTGCGCACATCCTTGGTCTGGGGCCGGAACCGGGTGAGCAGCCTTGATGCCACACCGAGGCGGACGGGCTGTCCGGGAATCCGGGCCCTGCGACACGCCTTGGATCGTAATAATCAGGAAGAAGTCACGGTCATTTCCTGGAAGATAAAAAACCTCGTCCAGGTAAGCTAGCTAGAGTCTCCGCTCGTGTCGCCGAATCTATGACCTTCTTACACAGGGGCCAACTCGCATGTCCGACCCTCAAGCGATCTCAAGCCACGACCCGATCGAGTCGACGGCCGGAAAGTTGGAACTCGTCGCGCAAGCCGCCCAGCGTGGGGCGACGGACGCGCGCTTGGCGGCGGCCCGAACGTGGACGGCCACCGGGCTCGTCGTCAGTCGGTTCGTCTATAACACCTGTTACATCATCTCTTACGGGGTCGTCTTCCCCTCGGTTCTGCTGGCCCGGGCGGTCCCGGTGAACAACGCGGCAGTCCGCGGTCTCATCGAAGGCACTCAGGCTGCGCGGCACAAGGTCGATGAGATGTACCACCCGGCTCTCGTACCGTCGACGCACTCCCCTTCGCCGGCCCTCGCGCCGACCTGAGACCTCGCCGGCCGTCTCGACCGCACTTCTTCCCGCTAAGGCCCTCTCGCACCGAGGCCCCTCGCAAAGGAATTCTCCGTTGCACCCACTGATGATCGCTCTCGCGTCACTCGTCCAGATCGTCCTGATCAACGTCGTGCTTTCCGGCGACAACGCCCTGGTCATCGCCATGGTTGCGAGGCACTTGCCCGCCCCCCAGCGGAGGGCCGCGATGTTCTGGGGAGGGGCCGTGGCGATCGCCCTGCGGCTCGCCCTCACGCTGGCCGTCTCGTACGTCTTGATGATACCGGGGCTGCGGCTCGTGGGCGCCATTCTGCTGGTCGGAATCGCCTGTAAGCTCGTCCTGGAGGAGGACGAGACGAACGAGGACGCGGCTCCGGCCCCGTCGAGCCTACGCACGGCCGTCGTCCGCATCGCGGTGGCCGACCTCGTCATGAGCCTCGACAACGTCGTCGCCATCGCCGGGGTCAGCGGGTCCGACCCCGTGCTCCTGGTTATTGGCTTGGTTCTTTCCATCGGGATGATTCTGGCGTTCAGCCAGGTTATCCTTGCGCTGATGAACCGCTTCCACTGGGTCGTTTATGCCGGAACCGCCGTGCTCGCCCTGACGGCGGCCGGGATGATCCGGCACGACCTGGAAGCGGTGAGAGATCTCACATGGGTCGCCAGTCTTCCACTCCATTTGCCGCTCTGGGCCGACTGGGCTTTCCGGGGAGTGGTTGTGGGCGGCTGCCTGACCTCAAGCCGCTGGTGGCCGAGGCGCGTCCCGACTGTCGAGGCCGCGTGACGAGGCACGCCAGAGGTTTTCGCGAGCGCGCTCCAACATGCTCAGGAGAAGTCGCGTGGGCTCGGAGCACACCGGCTTCGAACTGACAATTACCAGGGAACACACGCATGAAGCCTGATCCAAACGAAGTGCCCCACCCGCCCCAGGCCACCGACGAGGAGTTGCGCGAAAGGGATAACGCGTGCCTGGAGATCGAGCTCGACGGACGGGCGGGGCTGGGCCGGGTGGTCGACGCCCGACTGTTTCAACCGGCCCAGCGCGAATACGCGCGGAGACTCCTGGAGGCACTCTGCGAGCACCCCGGAGTCAGGAAGGCGGAGGTCGACCTCGCGTCTTCGACCTGTCGCGTCGAATTCGATCTCGCCTCGAACACCCGGGCGGTCATGGGGGGGATCCTTGTCGAGGCGCTTCGGGCCGCCTCGGCACGCTCCGGCAAGACCCCATGGTGGAGGCGAAGCCCGCGCTGGTCGACCCTCACCGCCTATCGGTCGTTCGGAGACCTTTCGCTCTGGGAAACGTACGCGGACGAGCCGGGGAGTGTACGGCTTCTCCATCGGGGGCACGCGCGCGACCGCGCCGCTGCCTCCCGTCTGGCCGACAGCCTGGCGGGCCTCGAAGGGGTCGAGCGATGCTACGTGTCGCTATGGTCGCACCGGATCACGATCGATTGCGGTCCGGGCGCTGGCCCATTGGCCAGTCGCACGGTGGACCGCGTGGAGCGAATCCTGGAGGGGCGGAGGGCTGCCGATCCGAGGGAAGCCGCCTTGAGGTCGGGCGCTCTGCCTGAGGCGACTGACGCCCCGGTGATTGCGGCAACCGTGTGGAAGCGATTGAGGTACAAGGCGATGGCCGGCGGAGCCTTCACCCTGACCCTGGTCGGCCTGGTCGTGCCCGGCGTCCCGACCGTTCCGTTCCTGCTGGCGACGAGCTACTATCTGGCCCGCTCGTCGCCCCGGCTGAACGAACGGCTCCGACGGACGGCGTTCTTCGGCCCGATCCTCCAGGACTGGGAGGGCCACGCCGCCCTCAGTCTGGCCTCGAAGGGCAAGCTGATCGGGCTGACCGCCACCATTGTCGTCGTGACGGTGGTTCTCGCTCCGCTGACGCCCCTCGCCCTGAGCCTGATTCTCCTCATCTCGTCGCTCAGCGTCTACGGGCTCACCAGGATGCCCGGCCTCGCGGAAGACGCGCAGGCCAGCTCTCGCGCGGGCATCCGAACCATGTTGCCGCTCCCGGCTCGTTGAACCCGCGGCAGATAAGGTGTCAGGAACCGTTATGTCGCGCCTTGGGGGCAGACAAGCTGTGAGAGGCCGTTATTTTGGTTCCTGGGACTCCTCCGGTGACGAACCTTCACTTCCCGACGGGACCATAAACGGTTTCCGACACCTTTTCCGCTTCGGCGGGACAATGAACGGCTCCTGATACCTTTTCCGCTTCCATAAACGGTTCCAGCTACCTTTTCCGCTCCTCAAGAGATTTGAGGCCGACTGGCTCGGTTCTTTGTCGCCGAGCGACTCCCGTTCTCGAAGAGCCAGGGGGTGCTGAGCTCGTCGGAAACGGCGGGCACGACTCGCGAGCGAGGCCGCCTGGGGCGGGCGTTCTGGCCGCACCCGGATCGATGCGTTCGCGGTGTGACGTGAACTCGCGGGCCAAGCCTGCACAACGGCACTGGCAACTTGTGCCCCGCGTGCTTCTCATTTATGATAAAAAATTCAGAGTGTCGCGATTAGAGCGCACCGGCTTTCCTTGACAGTTCTTCCGGATTCAGAATTCCAGTGCTTCCGCCGTTGCGAGGCAGAACGAGTTTGATGATCACCGCCCGGCGTGCTGCCGATAGTTCTCACATGCTGTTTCATGCTGTTCCAGGCGGTTTCCTCGATCTCTCCCTCGATGGCGAAAGGCCAGGATCAACGGATCAGACCTCGCTGTTCAGAGGCTGACGAAGCTGTTCGGAAGTCGAACCTGGTTCCGGGAAGCCCGGTTCCTCCTGTGAATGTGAACACCGGAAGCAGTGTTTCTCGGCGATTCAGGATCATGAACCGCCCTGGAGCTCCCGCTCCGGAGAAGCGAAAGATCTAGCCGTGCCCCTCACCTTCACCCACAGCTTCGATTTCTGGTTCCGGCGAGCCATGGTCGGGGCATTCGCCGCGGCCATCCTGGCACTCGTGGGACTGTACTACTATGGTCCCCAGCAATACACCCGCGTCGGGTATGCTCCCGTTCAACCCGTTCCGTTCTCCCATGCTCAACATGCCGGCCAGCTCGGCCTGTCTTGTCTTTACTGTCATACGGGTGTGGAAGAGTCCTCGGTCGCCAAGATCCCTTCCACCCAGACCTGCATGAACTGCCATCAGACGATCAAGGCCGACAGCCCCAAGCTCGCGCTGGTCAAGGCAAGCTTCGAGAGCGGTAAGCCGATTTCCTGGATCCGGGTGCACAAGACGCCGGACTATGTCTTCTTCAATCACGCAGCTCACGTGAAGCGCGGGGTGGGATGTGTGAGCTGTCACGGTCAGGTCAACGGGATGCCGGTCGTCGTGCATGACCAGCCCCTGAGCATGGGATGGTGCCTGGACTGTCACCGCGAGCCGGAGAATCATCTCCGGCCCGTGGCCGAGGCGACCAACCTCGCCTGGTGGCCCTCTGAAGGCAAAACCCAGCGCGATCTCGGCTTGTACTTGAAAGACCGGTACAAGGTTCAAGCCCCGGAACAATGTGTGGGGTGCCACCGATGACTCAGGAAACCGCCTCCAGCATGGAACCGGTTGCACTGCCGACCGGCAAGGCATACTGGCGCAGTCTCGATCATCTCGCCGACACCCCGGAATTCCGTGACTGGATCGAGCGGCGGTTTCCCGAGTCGATGAGGGAGCTGCTTTCCGGCGGGGTCGACCGGCGGCATTTCTTGCAGTTGATGGCCGCTTCGATCGGTCTGGCTGGTCTGGCGGGATGTCGCCGCCCCGAGATGCATGCTCTTCCCTACTCGAAGCCTCCCGAGGAGGTGGTCCCGGGGCTGCCGAACTTCTACGCCACGGCCATGCCTCGCCGCGGTTCGGCCCTGCCGGTTCTGGTCGAGAGCCACGAAGGACGGCCGACTAAAATCGAAGGCAACCCCAGACAGCCCGACAGCGGGGGCTCCTCCGACACGCTCGCCCAGGCCTCGGTCCTGGAGCTGTATGACCCGGATCGCTCCAGTCCGGTGCTCCAGCAGGGGAAGCCGGCCTCCTGGAAGGACTATGACGCCTTTGCCGCCAAGCACTACGCCGCGATCCGCGAGCGTAAAGGGAAGGGGCTGCGAATCCTCAGCGAAGACCTGGCTTCGCCGTCGCTCGAGCTACTCCGCGAACACTGCCGCGCGGTCTTGCCCGAGGCTCGCTGGAACATCTTCGACTCGGTTTCGCGTGCCAACGCGCACGACGGCGCCGCGCTGGCCTTCGGATCGCCGGTCATCCCGCGTTACCAGTTCGACCAGGCGGAGATCATCCTTTCCCTGGACAGCGACTTCCTCGGTCTCGAAGAAGATGGCACCCGTCACCATCGGGGGTTTTCTCGCGGGCGACTGGGTGAAGGGAAAACTCCGACGATGAACCGGCTCTACGCGGTCGAGAGCCAGTTCACCATCACGGGAGGCATGGCCGATCACCGGCTCCGGCTGCCGTCCAGCCACGTGCGCGATTACACCATGGTCCTGGCTCGGGCGCTCCTCGATGGCGAGAAAGTCGTGCCTGCGCCGGGCAGTCCCCAGGCCGCCTTGCGGCAGGCACTCGCGACGTACAAGCCGTCCGTGAAGCTCGACGAGCTGTGGGTTCGCGAGGTGGCCGCGGACTTACGGGCCCACGCCGGCAAGGGGATCATCATCGCGGGCCGCCGCCAGCCTCCCATCGTCCACGCCCTGGCATTTGCGCTCAATGCCACGCTGGGTAACATCGGCAAGACCATCGAGCTCCGCAAGCCCCCGGCCCGACCGGCGGCGGGGACGCTCCAGGAGCTTGTCCAGGCCATCGACAAGGGCGAGGTGGAGACCCTGCTCATCCTGGGGGGCAACCCGGTTTACACCGCTCCGGTCGACCTGGGCCTGGCCGATCGAATCAAGAAGGTCGCCACCACGATCCGCCTGGGACTGCACGCCGACGAGACGTCCGGGCTGGCGTCCTGGCATCTCCCTTCGGCTCATTACCTGGAGTCGTGGGGAGACGCCCGTGCCGGGGATGGAACGTTGCTCCCCATCCAGCCGCTGATCGAGCCCCTCTTCGACGGTCGCAACGTGCTCGAGGAGCTGGCGCGGTTGACGAAGTTCGAGACCAGCTTGCCCTACGAGATCGTCCGCCGCGCGTTCCGGAAAATCAGCGGCACGGCGGACGCTGGATTCGAGGCCGCCTGGAGGAAGTTCCTGCACGAGGGAACCTCGTCAGCCGGCGCCTATCCCATCGAGCACCCGGCCCTCAAGTGGGACGCGGTGGCGCGGGCCGTGATTGCGACCAGACCCGGCCCGGGATCGCTCTCGGCGTCGAACCTGGAGCTGGTGCTCGAGAGAGATGCCAAGGTGGACGACGGCCGGTTCGCCAACAACGGCTGGCTCCAGGAGCTACCAAACCCGATCACCAAGCTTTCCTGGGGCAACGCGGCGCTGCTGAGTCCGAGGACGGCCCAGGAATTGGGCGTCACTGACGGCGACGTCGTTCGCCTCGAGCTGGACGGCCGGAATCTCGAGACCGCGGCCATGATCCTGCCGGGACAGGCCGATTACTCGGTGGGTCTGGTCCTGGGCTATGGGCGGACGGCGTGCGGCCGCGTCGGCCAGAACGTGGGTTACAACGCCTACTCGCTGCGTACGTCCCAGGCGCCCGACGTCACGCTTGGTCTGAAGGTCTCCAAGGCCGGCCGGCGGACGCCTCTTGCATGCAGCCAGCAACATTTCACCATGGAAGGACGCGACATCATCCGGGAGTCCTCCCTCGCCGATTTAGGTGAACATTCCCTGGCTGGCCACCATCACGAGGAGGAGCTGCACGATATTCAGACGGTCCCTGTTACCCACGGCGAGCACCAGTGGGGCATGGCGATAGATCTGAATACCTGCACCGGGTGCAGCGCCTGCGTGCTCGCCTGCCAGAGCGAGAACAACATCCCGATCGTGGGCCCGGATGAAATCCTCCGGGGACGCGAGATGCACTGGATCCGCCTCGACCGCTACTTCGCGGGGGACCGGGACGATCCCGAGCTGGTGCACCAGCCGGTCGCGTGCGTCCAGTGCGAGAAAGCCCCCTGCGAGGCGGTCTGCCCGGTCAACGCAACGGTGCATGGCGAGGAGGGGCTCAACCTGATGGTCTACAGCCGGTGCATCGGCACCCGCTACTGTGAAAACAACTGCCCGTACAAGGCGCGACGGTTCAACTACTTCGATTACAACCAGCGGCCCCTCGATCAGTTGTGGTACGGGCCCTTGACCGAGAAGGGGATGCCCGAGACCCTGAAGATGCAGAAGAACCCCGACGTGTCGGTGCGGATGCGGGGGGTGATGGAGAAGTGCACTTACTGCGTGCAGCGGATCGAGCGCGCCAGGATCGGCGTCAAGGTGGCCGCTGGTGGCTCGGCCCCCGGCAAGGTCCCCGACGGGACCATCGTCCCGGCCTGCGCCCAGGCTTGTCCGGCGCAGGCAATCGTCTTCGGCGACATTTCGGACCCGGAAAGCAAGGTTTCTCGCATCAAGAACCAGTCACGGAATTATGACCTGCTTGGTGAGCTGAACACCAAGCCTCGAACCTCCTACCTGGCCCGGCTGCGGAATCCCAATCCCCGGATGCTGGCCGGCCGGCCCTTGCCGGGAGGAGAGCACGCATGAACCTTCAAGCAACTCGGACGTCGGCGCCTCCGCCGCTGGTTGAAGGAAGCCACGATTTCGGTTCGATCAGCGACATGGTTTGTGGGCTGGTCGAGCGCCCCGCGCCGCTCTGGTGGTGGCTGGCGTTCCTGGTCTGCGGCACGGTCGGCTTGATCGGAGCGCTCTGGACCGTCTACGTCATCTCGACGGGACTGGGCATCTGGGGCATGAACCAGACGGTGGGCTGGGGCCTGCCCATCGGCACGTTCGTGTTCTGGGTCGGGATCGGACATGCGGGGACCTTGATCTCGGCGATCCTCTTCCTGTTCCGCCAGAAATGGCGGTCCAGCCTCAACCGTGCCGCCGAGGCCATGACCCTCTTCGCCGTGGCCTGCGCCGGGCTGTATGTTATGATCCATATCGGGCGCGTCTGGATCGCCTGGTTCGTCGTGCCGCTCCCGAATTCCAATGAGCTCTTCCCGAATTTCCGCAGCGCTCTGTCCTGGGACTTCGCGGCCATCTCGACCTATGGCCTGGTCTCGCTCATGTTCTGGTACGTGGGCTTGATCCCCGACCTGGCGACGCTGCGTGATCGAGCCACGACCCGGTTCCGCCGCTGGATCTACGGTCTGTTCGCGCTGGGCTGGCGGGGCTCGGCACGGCACTGGCACAACTACGAGATGGCCTACCTCCTGCTGGCCGGGCTGGCTACCCCCCTGGTCGTGAGCGTGCATACGATCGTCAGCTTCGACTTCGCCACCTCGGTGCTTCCGGGATGGCACTCGACGATCTTTCCCCCCTACTTCGTCACGGGTGCGATCTTCTCCGGGCTGGCGATGGTGATCACCCTCCTGGTCCCCCTGCGCAGGCTTTGCGGGCTGGAGGATCTGGTCACGATCAATCACCTTCAGAACTTGTGCAAGCTGATCCTCGTGACCTCGCTGATCATCGCCTACGCCTACGGGACCGAGCTCTTCATGGTGTGGTATGCCGGCAATCCCTTCGAGCAGTACACGTTCCGCAACCGGATCTTCGGGCCCTATGGCTGGTGCTTCGCGACGATGATCCTCTGCAATGTGTTGCTCCCCCAGCTCCTCTGGTTCCGCTGGTTCCGGACGACTCCGTGGGCGATGTTCATCCTCTCGCTGTTCGTCAACGTCGGCATGTGGTTCGAACGCTTCGTGATCGTGACGACCGCCCAGCACCGCGATTTCCTGCCGTCGAGCTGGAAGATGTTCTACCCCACCTCGCACGATTACATCCAGCTCGTGGGCGGGTTCGGACTGTTCACGACGCTCTTTCTGATCTTCATCCGGTTCCTCCCCATGGTCGCCATCAGCGAGGTGAAGGCCTGCCTGCCCGCGGCCGATCCGCATGCCGCCGGGCATGGGGAGCCGCAACCGGTCGCGGCTGATTCCTCCCGTGCAGCCCCTGCGGTCAGGCCCATTGCTGGCCCGAGCTTCGGCGTGCTGGCCCGATTCGCCGGGCCGGCCGAGCTGCTGGCCGCAGCCAGGCGGCTGCACGCGGCCGGGTATCGCTGCCTGGACACCTACTCGCCATTCCCGATCCACGGGATGGAGCGGGCGCTCCGGCTGCGCCGGTCCCGGGTTCCCGCGTTCGTGTTCGCCGGTGGAGCGATCGGCGTGGTCTTCGCCCAGTGGGTCCAGAACTACCAGAGCAGTGTGGGTTACCCGCTGATCGTCGATGGTAAGCCGCTCAATAGCTGGGAGGCGTTCGTGCCGATCAGCTTCGAGACAATGATCCTGTACGCGTCGATCGCGGCGGTCCTGAGCATGCTGTTTCTCAATGGACTACCCCGGTTCTACCATCCGGTCTTCCGGGGAAAGACGTTTGCGAAGGCCAGCGATGACGGGTTCTTCCTGTCCGTCGAGGCGCGCGACGCGATGTTCGACAAGGGGGAGACCCCGGCATTGCTGGCGTCGCTGGGGGCCACTGAAATCGAGTTCCTGAAAACGTGACGCTGCAAGGTTCCAAGTGAGGTCGCGGGGTCACATTTGATCGCAACTTCAGGTCAGAGACTTTCCGATTTCTTGTACAGTGATGGATGGCGGCGATGCGTGTGGTGATCAGCGTGTTGGTCCT